>Ga0181577_10002362_pt1 | contig 14844 bp, 13 predicted proteins | sample 101ome_21_FD_132468 | JGI IMG/M metagenome (GOLD analysis project Ga0181577, IMG submission 132468) | Coastal salt marsh microbial communities from the Groves Creek Marsh, Skidaway Island, Georgia - 101413BT metaG (megahit assembly) | ecosystem: Environmental > Aquatic > Marine > Intertidal...
GGGAAAGGCTTTGAGGACTCTCTTAAGACAAGTGACCAGAAGTGGATAGATTCTTTATCTGAATACAAAGGCGATGGACTTCAGGGTCCAACAGACAAGGGCGCTTTGGCAGCGCTCGGCGGCACTGCTGCGCCAAAAGCGTCTAAGCTTGCCCAAGAAGCTATTGATAGAATGAGCCCCGCTCAATCCGCTGCGGCAGATGATCTTTACGGTCAGGCGGCACGGCGCGCAGTAGAGTCTAGGCAAGAGCAGCTACAAGCGCAGGCGATTGCGAAACCGACAAGTGCGCCACAGCCCCGTGCTGTGCCGAGAGGCACCCTTATAGTAGACAGGACGCCTGGCCAGCCGACAAAGACAACGCCAGCTCAGAAAGAGGTAATAAAGAAGCTGGTAACAGGCGAAAGCACTTTGGATAGCCTGGACGGAAGCCCTGAGCAGATTGAGGGGCAGTACTCGGATTTATACCCAGATGTGCGTGCAGCCAAGCGACGTGACTACCAGCGCATGATAGCGGCGGCAAGGCTAGAGGCAGAGAAGAAGTACCCGCCTATTCGCCAGCTAACAAAGGAGCAGATAGAAGACCTAAGTGCTGACGAGAGGTTCCTGTACTACCAGGCAAACGCCGCGAGAAATGCGCTTGTAGAGGCCGATATAAAGACGCAGACAGCGCAGCTCGCAGCGTCTGAGAAGTACGCGCAGATTGGCCGACCGACATTCTCGCAGGTGCAGACAGCGACAGCATACGCTCAGAGACTGGCCAATAGGTACAACCCAAGGACCGAGTCTGGCCAGGGGCTTATTATTAAAAAGGCGTTGAACGATGAATACTGGACAACGCAAACGACGTATCAAAGCGAGATGCTGACGGATGCCTCTAAGGCAAAGAAAGACGCTATGTACCAGCGACTCAGCCCTAGAGAGAAAGCCATAGTAGATGAGGGCGGCGATGTTCCCATCACTAGGAAAGCAACACCAGATGAGGTCGCATTCCTGCTCAATCAGGTAAAGATTGACCTTATGGGCAAGAAACACCTACGCGATTTAGCCAAGAAGGGCGGTGTAAATATCATCGGGAACAAAGCGTTCACAGTAATCTCGACTGTAGAGCCTACTAGTAGCGCCGAGGGTGGTGGTAAAACCTTCGATATCTACGACATGAAATACCTAAAGCGAATGATGGGGCCTGAGATTGGAAATTTCGTGGCTAGTTACGAAACCGCGAAGAATACTCTCAAAGACATAAACCCAGAGCGTGCAAAGGAGTGGGATGGGAGACAGGATAGGGCTAAGTACCTTGCCAAATGGTTGTTCAATGCGCAGACCATAGTTTCAAAAAACCCAAAAAAGCTGACGGACCAGTTCAAGACGCAGGTTACTGCTGCCGCAGAGGAACTATCCGGCTTGGTAAACGCATACAGCCCCATTGCGCTACAGCAGCCGAAGACCAGAGGGCGCATTGCGCAGGCCCAGCAACAGCGACAGGAGCGCAAAGCAGAACAGACAGAAGAGACTCTTGCGCAGCTCAAGAATAGGCTACAGACCCAAAACCAGAACATTGCCAACGCTGAGAAGGCTGTACGAGCCGCAATACCCGGTCGCTTAAGAGCCCTGAAGAACGCAATGGACGCTGCGAAGGGAAAGGTTGAGCAATGGTCGCCAAAGAAGTTCGGAAGATACACTCTAGCCGATGTCAAAGCCTACGCTAAAGCCCCGACTCAGTTTGAAGACGGGAAGCCTGTCAGTGGGTATGTTCCAAAAGGTATCGCAAACCCTAGGGGTTCAGGCGCATCGTTTGTCACAAAGTTTGCTAACTGGGCAAAGAGCCAATCTGCTGCGCTGAGTTCATTGCAGGCAAAGGCAAATAGCGCTGCGAAGCTATACAATGATTTTAAGGCAAGCGTCGGAACAGACCCCAATAACTACAACATAGACAACCTAAAGGGCGCTGATAGGTCGATACTGGATAAGATAGACGACCTCAACCGACTCAAGGCGAAGCAAGGGGAGACCGAGAGAGCAATCAAAAACAAGAGTGCGCCAGAGGATCAGTCATCGTTCACGCTGGACAATAAAGACCAGCAGATTGCCGATACAATCAACTCAATGAATATTGGCAAAGCCGCCAAGCAAATGCGAATGTACCGATACTTGGTACAGAAGTACCCAAACAGGTCCATACCTGTTCCTCCAGCAATGACGGCATAGTTCAAGACGGTGGGTAAAGCATGAGTGACAATCCTTGGTGGTCAAATTTCGACGAAGAGCCCAAGAAGGAGAAGGATGGTGGGTACAAGCCGTACAATTTTCACCAAGGCTTCCTAGACGACTTCAAAAAAGTCTTAAATGCGCCGCCGCTGAAAACTGACCTCCCCGCCAGCGCAAACCCGTTCACATACCCAGAGGACGCTCCTGGTCGCGGCGTTGGCAATGCAGTGCTGCCAGAAGCGCGGCCCGTGCCAGAGCCGAGGGTACTACCGATTCCGACTAAGTCCCCATACGGCCTCCGTGTTACCCCTAGCTCGTTTGCGGCAGAGAAGGCTCTTGCCGAGAAGGAGCTTCTATTAGCAACAGATAGCCTAGCGCAACCGGAAGTAGGCTTTGACCCATTACAGTACGTCAGTGATGTTACTGAGTACGTTGCCGACAAAAGCCCCTCGGTCCCTGGGGTCGTAGGGAGGCCCACCGCAAGCCAACTTGCTTTCTACAGACAGAAGTTGCGCAAGCAAGCCTACGAGCAAAAAAAGCGACAGGAGTACATTGAGGACTTCGAGAAAAGGAACCCCGGCCTAGTAGTAGACCGCCCTGTGTTTGAGGCGAAGTTTCCGGCCCGTGGCATGAAGGCAACATGGACGCCGGACCTCCAGCAGCGACTTGAGTCGTTCTCTAGCGGAGGCATGAAAGAGCGAAAAGCAGAAGACCTTATTGTTAGAGATGTAATAGATAGGTCATCTCCAGAGCAGATTGAGGCAGCATACGACGCGCAAGTAGACGCTACTCAATCGCCGGGGTCGGCAATGGTCGGCATGATGACCATGCTCCCAAGCTGGCTGGTTGGCAGCAAGGACGACTTCAAGTACCTCGCTGACTCTCGTGAGGAGCGCGTCCAGAAGGCCAGGGAGTTTCTCAAGTCAAGAGGTGATGCGTTAAATCAAGATGCGCTGAGCGAGCTTGGGATCGGTGGTGAGAAGGCAGTCCAGAAGGCGACTGAGGAAGGGGTGTCACTTGCTGCTGTGGGAACCCCTGAAGTTGGCCCTACGGATATTGATTACTACACTACAAAGTTAAATCCTGGGTTTGCGGTTCTTGGAGCTGGCCAGGAGATTGCCGACATCATCGCAGGAAGACCTTCGCAAGTACGGCAATTTGGCACCAGCGGTATGGCTCAGGTTGGCCGCACCCTAGTCAACCTATTCGCCGCGCCAGAAGGCGATAAGTCTGCCCTATATAGGATAGGAGAGGGGGCTATAGACAGGTTCAAAGACCCCGGTAAGTTAGCTCGTGATATGAGGCTAATGAGGCTTCCAGGGTCCGACGAAGAGACTAGAGCCCCAGAGAACTGGATCGCCACGGGACTTAGTGAGCTGCCGAGAGACCTTGTCCAGCTCCTGACCGCTCCGTTTATGATGGCGTATGAGCTTGGCGGCGGCTTGGCGTCACCGGCCAAGACGGAGGACAAGGTAGATAAGTTTGCCAAGGTAATGGCAGACATGGGCCATATGATAGTGGAGTCTGGGGTTGACTTTAAGGCTGGGTTTGCAAAAGGCCCAGCGACTCAAGCCTTGAACTTCTACTTGCTCACGGGTGGCCCGATGCTCTCGAGGATGAAGAAGAGGATTGAGGAGCAGAGGTACAGGCTTGAGAACCAGCGCGACAAAGGCGTAGCAGCCGCAGCAGAGGAGCTTGCAAAGCTAGACGAAATAGATGCTGCAATAGAGCAAGCGCAAGCTGGGCTTGATGCGGCTATTCAGAAGCAAATGAACTATGAGCAATCTTTGCCATACGCCAAGAGCGGCGCAGAGTTGGCAAAAGAAGCTCGCAAGACCAGCAAAGACATAAAAGGCGTTGTAAAGGCTCTAGATAGGCAAGTCCGTAAACGATCCGAGAAGGCCACCGAAACACTGCGCCGCTCTGAAGCAGAGCGCGGGGTATACGTGGCCGATGAGCCAGGAAGAATCCTCGGAAAGACGGAGGCTGGGTTTACGCCACGGGCAGGCCGTGTCGAGAGGTTTAGAAAGGCCAGAGAGGCAGAGCGCGTCTCCGGCAAGCAAGCCACCGAGGTTTCCGCCGCAGTAGCTGCGCTAAGAAACTCTCTTGTAGGCTTCGACAAGGTCAATAACAGAGTTGTCCGTACTCAGCAGGCTATTGAGGCAATAGCTCAGAGGACGAAGAAAAAAGAGATTGAGCGCATAGACAAGCAGATCGACAAACTCGATAGAAAGAGAGAGTACGACGACTTCCAGCGGAGACAGCCAGAGGTGGAGCTTCTGGAGTCGGAAGCGGCGAACCGCAAGTACGAGACGGAGCGCCAGCGTCTTGTTGATATGAGAGACGCGATTGAGTCAGCCCCGGTGATTGACAAGAGTGGCAGGTATGTAGCCCTCGTTGGTGAACTGGATAGTTTGATAGCGCAACGCTCAAACTTGCGCACCGAGCTAATGCTCGACTATCGAGCGCTTAACTCGCTTGTTTCCCGTGGTGGGGCTCAATTCCTGATGGATGCCCCATCGGCAGCGCCTGCCGCTGCATCGGCAAGAGCCAGACGACAGAGAGTAGGTCCAAAGCAAGAGGCGGACGTCGTAGAGCTACTTGGAGCGCTTGCGAAGACAGACGAGGCCGTGTTCGGTGGAGAGCTTGGTCAGCGAGCAAGGTACATAGACAGGCGTGTTGCAGAGTACCAGGCCGCGCTCAGGGAGAACGCAATAAGGGAGATTAAAGTAAAGGAAGCTGACGGCACTATATCTTCTGAGTGGGCAGAGCAGTACATACGAGTTGCAGAAAATACTAAGTACCAAGTACCAGAGGCGGTCGTCAGGAAGATAGCACTCGACGCCGAAAAGCAGTTCACTAGACCCGAGGTCGGCGCTCCAGATCGGAAGGCTCTGGGTAGATTCATTGAGGGCAGCACAGCAGACGTGAAGTCAATAGTTGGCGAGTCGCTCAAGTCTGGACGTGCGGCTGCAAGTAGTGCGAGAAAAGCACAGACGCAAGCTAGAAGAACAAAGAAAGAGATACACGATAGAGAGTTCAAGCTGCGCAAGAAAGAGCGCCTCGCTCGACTTGAGCTGGAGCAGGCGGCAGGCCCCGTCTTTGAACTCAAGGGGAAGTACCGGGCCAAGGCTAGAGAAGCGCAAGACATTGCAGCTAAGGCCCCCGACATCGTGTATCCAGACACGCCAGACTTTCCAGGCAAGAAGCGCCCTGAGCCTTGGCAGAGAGACCCTGTTCTTGAGGCCGGTGCGCTAGTGGCAGAAAGTGGCGTAGCTGAAGCAATGATGAACCCTGCAAACTCAAAGCAGGTTACGTCCATGCTAGATGCTATTGCTAAGAAGGCCGACACCACATTGAAGACAAGTCGGGTCGAGCCGAAGTCTTACATGGTTGAGGGCAAGTACCCAGCCACGAAGATTGAAACGATGGCTTACGACCTGATGGACATGGCCGAGACAATAGAGGCGAATAAAGCAGATATCGCCGCCAAGCTGTCAGAGCAGCAGGCGCAGCGAGATGTGGTTAGCGCCATGCTCGATGCGAACAAGAGGATTGAAGACAACATAAGGACCGTATCTGGCGACCCGAAGATTCCCAAGTCGCTTGCCGAAGCTAAAGAGATGGCAAGGAAAGCTGCTACTGACCCAGTAAGCGAGCTTGGCCTGACGATTCTAGCAGAATGGCCAAGGCTTGTGCTTGGGGCGAGCATACTGTCTCCGTTTGAACTTGGCTCACAGGCAATCAAGATGATGACTGCGAGCAAGGGCAATCCACGCCTGCGGTACTACCTGAGGAACCCATCAGAGCGACTCAGCGAGTGGTACAGGGACATTGTCAAGGAGGCAGAGCTAAACCGATCCAAGGCAGAGCTTCAGCTCAACAAAGCACTTGAGTACATGCCAAATGAAGTGAAGCCAACGGTATCCCAGTGGATGAACATGCAGCATGAGGCTGCGAACAGGATGCCTACTGGCGAGCCATTCTATGGGCCGAACCCAGACCGAAACCTTGTGACGTACATGGATACTCCGGGGTACAGCGGGTACCATGAGACTCCATACGGCAGGCAGGTCGCTAGCAAGAGTGGTGCAAACGCTGCGCATTTAGCAGAGCATATCGTGGCGATGAATGAGACCGCTAGGCCGCTTCTAGACATCAGCCGCGACATCACAAAGCAAGCGGTTGAGCAAGGCCTCTTCACGGACCCATCTAGCCTTAGGCCTCTGTGGTGGGCTGAGAAATACGACCCTAAGGTCGTGAAGAAGATGGGCGAAAAGATCGACGCCATGTTTGAGCAGGCTGCGCGTGATTTCAAAGAGATGGCGCCGGAGCTCAACGAGTGGTTGCAGCAAAGAAAGTCTGTAGAATACGAAAAGGGTATATTCGATAAGGTCGCTACAAAGATCGAGGAGACAATTAGACCAGAGGGCGCAGCACCAGAGTACAACGCCAGCGCACTAAACGCCAACATGCTCCGCAGAGCCGCTGAGAGGTGGCAAAGGTTAGAAGACGCAAGGGTCGCTGATTTGGCATCAAAGGGCCAGAAGGCAGAGCCACGACAGAACCCATTTAGCATCGAGCAGCGAGAGCTTGTCGGGCTAATTACAGACCTAGACGTTGCTGCCAAAACTGGCGTTGCTGATATGATTCAGACGGTCGAGTCGTTCAAGATGTACGAGCAACTGTCAATAGGCAAGGATGGCACAACTATATCTGGCAGGAAGTATAAAGCCCTAGAGCAGGCAGCAAACGACGGGAGGATTAATCCCAAGATAAAGGACGAGTACGTGGATGTCCGTGAGGCCTTGGAACGCGGCGACAAGAAAGCTGTGTCTCCGTGGCTGTCGTCAGAGAAAAAGGTTCCCAAGTACGGACTGCTTACTGGCATAAAGACAGTAGACTCAAAGACAGGAAAGACGACTTGGCGGCTTCGCGAGGGCAATGAGAGACTCTACATGCGAGCTGATGACCTATACGAAATGGTCGCCGCACAACGTCTCCAAGAGCAACTCAAGGGTCTCTTCCCAAAGGTTCTGACAAATTGGAAGATATTCCAGACCGCAGGGTCTCCGATGACGTTCAGCAGAAACCTTTGGACCAATGCGATGATGTTCGCGCCAATGGCAAATAACTCGCCGCTCAACCCAGGCAACTGGCCATACTACGCAAAGGCGCTCGCTGACAGTTTCCTTCCAAAAGGGAGGCGCTCTAAGGACTGGCAGATAGGCTACGAAAATGGAGCCCTCCGAAACACGTTTAGCCAGGAGGAGTTGCGGGTGCTAAACGGTGCTATGGCTCCAATGCAGGGTGGCTTTAGGAACGGAGCCGACTTTATTAAGTCATGGCTCATGGCCCCGCTTAGGATACCGCTTGAAACAGGCAAGGCCGTTTACACGGCGGTGAAGTCTCCGAGCGCTAAGACCGTCAAGGCTGTCCCAGGAACGGCTATATCTGAGACATTCAAACCCCTGGCAGACACCGGAAACCTGCTAGGAAAGATGTATAGTTGGGGCGACGACGTATTCCGAAGTGCGTACATAAACAAGCAGCTCGATGTTTATCGCAAGTCAAAGCGTGAGAAGATGCTCCGCGAGCTTGACCGACAGCGAGAAATGGGCTCCATCGATCTGTCGTACTTCGCGAAGCAAGAGCCAGGGCTAGCGGGGTATGTAAACAGCAAGTTGATGGACCAGGGTAGGACAACAGAGAGTGTGTACTCCGCAGTGAAAGAGGCCATTGGCAAGACAGAAACAACGGTACCAAAAAGCATACAAGCACGAATCGCCAAAGACGCTGAAAACAAGTTTGTCAATTACAGCGACGTATCTGGCGTGGTGCAAGTGCTCCGTGCCCCTGTTGAGCCAATGGCTCTCGGCGGTGGCGCAAGGGCACTGGCAGGAGCGGCATACTACCTAGCTGGCCAGCCATTTATATCGTTTGCTGCAAAGGCCACCCCACAGTGGATGGGGTGGTATGCGAACAACCCTTGGAAAGCTTCTCTATACCACAACATCGGGAGTGCTATCACACAGGCAAATAAGATCGAAGCTGGGAAGGACGAGGGGCAGCAGGGTCAGCTAGAGGCGGCTGTGAAAATGCTCCCGGCCAGTCAAGGTGGTGGCTACGTGCCCCTCGCATACGCATTCCCAGGGCTAGCGAAAGAGCTTGAGCCTGTGTATGAGACGGCACTCGGAAATCAAAGGGACCGCATTCTTATAGATGCTCGATGGCTCATACCGATTGGTGGATACCTCCCAGATATTGACCTGATGGCAAACGCCATGCAGGCCCCTCTGGCGGTTCTTAGCAAGTTAGCGCAGTCGTCTGGAGACCCATTCATCAGCTCAGCGATTGGCCTGATGACAAATAGAGACCCATACAGCGGTATGCCGATATACGACACCAGGTCTTCTACAGACCCGGAGAAGACAAGGACTGACATCTATAACTACCTAATGAAGGGGTTTGCTCCTCCGCTCGCACCGTCACCGACGGACATTTACGACATGTTTACCGGTGAATCCACAGCGCCAGAAAAGCGCATTGAAGCTGGTCGTCAGGTAGAGACAGTGTTACGCGCACAGAAGGGCGAAAGAGACTACAAGGGCAGAAGACTCAGTCCAACAGAGGCGCTTATGCAAATGGGCGGGTTTAAGGCGCAAAAAATGCTGCCATCCATAGCTGTCTCAAAGTTCAATAGTAAATTTGCTAGAGAGTTTGACCAAGCCAGAAGAGGTTTCTTGCCAGAGACCATTGAGAAAGAGTTTGTAAATTTCAGCGAGGAAGAACTCGCAAATCTGGATGTGACAAGGCCTGCTGAGGCAGAGCAAATACGCAATGCGGAGAGGCGTGCAGCAAAGGCCATGTTCAACAGAGCCATGCAGCAGGTAAAGCTGCTTGAGCCCTTTGCTAGAGGTGGTCTTGAGGGTGAGCAGTTGCTGTCCGACGCTAGGTTGTACCTAGACCAGTACATGCTATTTACGGTCAGCGCGATGAAGCCGGGGGCTGGGCAGACCGAAGCCGAAGACACGGCTGTGTATTATCTCAAAGAAGCGATAAAGAGCTTGAAAAAGTTCAACCAGCTCGACAGGGAGATACGGGGCCTTTCTAGAGCACCAGAGGGCGACAGCCCGATAAGCTTTGAGGGGTTGATAGAACAGGGGCTAAAAGCTAGTCAATAATTAGCACCCGCAAACTCAACGCGCTACATTCCACGCAAAGGAGGCCTAAATGGCAATCGCAACCGAAGTCACAACACTCACACTGTCTGGTTCAGGCAGTTTCTACAAAGCCAAGCTGCCGCTCGGTGACCTCTACCACAAGCATGTAGTTTGGGTTGAAATGGGCAGCGGGGCTGGCGTCGCGACAGAGGCTGAAGTGAAGTGGATTGTCGATGGCGAAGAGACAGACCCAGCCGCAGCGGACCTCTACACTTTTGGCGAGGTGCTGACGACGACTGACGGCGAGTCAATTATCCATGACGGCATTGCTCCTGACGGCGGCGCACTTTGGATTGTGACCAACGGCACTTGCACCTCCATCAAACACTACGCCTACGACCGGCGACAACTTAGGAGCATCGACTAATGCGTAGTGGATTTGGCCGTGGGTTGAGCCGTAGTAGTGTCAGGGCAGAGATTGATACGAGGGCCGTGAGTAGCGGGACTCCCTCGTACACAAGGCTTTTGACTGCCATATCCGAAAATGCAAGCAGCCTTACTGCTGCGCAGTCAGAAGCTCTCGATAACATCATGCTGGGCGACATAACCGACTTCACCGATGACATGCCCAACTTTTGGCAGTTTGGTGAGCCTGATACACAGGCGTCTGGCTCATATGCGGTCACGACTTACAGCTCGACCACAACAGGACTGACCCTTACCACATCACACTCGGACACCAAGTTTAATGGCTCAGGCCTCGCAAAGCCCGTAGGGTTCTGGAGGACGCTATACAAGCCAGATTTCGACATTGCCATAGACGTAGACAACATCAGCGGTATTAGCAGCTACGGCTTAGACGAGTGGGACATCACGATTGCTGTATGCATCGGGTCTAGTTTTCGTCACGACTCGATGATAGGAGCACGGTTGCACAGCGCTGGTGGGACTTGGAAGGCGCAGCGAGTAGTCAAGCCGACATACGACGAGCAGTGGTCTGACGGCAGCATTGACACGATTACTACTGGCCTGACTGGGTTTAGTGCTGCTTCCCCACCGACAGGTATACGTCTTCGTATTCAGCACTCTAGCTACTCCACCGGGTACAAGTGTTATTTCTCTCTCGATGGTGGTACTACCTATACCACGCTTGAGGGCGCAAACGGCGGAACTGGCTGGTACCAAATGCATGCGAAAGACTCAGGCGTTGGTGGCCTGCTAAATCGCTACTCATTTGGCGGTCACCACTATGTCATCGTGGCTGCTGGGCAGAACCACAAGCAAACAACATCTGCCAACCAAGGCGTCTGCCGGGTGACCTTCAAGGATTTGGCCTGATGTACGAATGGACTCGTAAGCGAGGCGCACCCAAGGACCAAGAGGTCGCTCGCGTTCAGGCATCACTGGGCATAGAGGCAGACGGGCTGTTCGGCCCGCTCACCGAGGCAGCAGTCTCAACCTACCAGCGTGACGTTATGGGCGTCGATAGCAAGGTCATCGACCAGCCCATGATGGAAGCCCTTGGTATGCCCATTCACCTCGGCATCGACGTCTCTGCGTATCAGGCGGACACTGACTGGAAGGCAGTCGCCAGCTCAGGCGTGAAGTTCATGTGGCGTAAGGCCACCGAGGGCCAAACGCACGTAAACTCCGAGCGCGGCGATGACCAAGGCGATGGCGTGGCATTTGCGCGTGATGCGGTACGGGCTCAAAACCAGGGGATACTCACCGGCTTCTACCACTTTGGGCGCCCAGACTCTGGCTCACGAGACCCGAAGAAAGACGCAGAGGCCGAGGCATCTCACTTTCTTCGCTGGGTCTTCTCGGACCTTGCAGATCTCCCGCCAGTCATCGACCTTGAGAAAGGCAGGAAGGGCGACCCAGACTACAACGCTAAGTGGCTCGTTCACTTCTGCGATATAGTGGAGCAGTCGTTTCAGCGGCGATGCGTCATATACACCGCCTCCTGGGCGTATGACACGTATTTGAATGGTGCTGACGACTTGATTATAGAGTACATCAAGCGCCGACCCTTGTGGCTCGCTGACTACGACGGTGAGCCAGATAACGAGACCCGGATATGGGACGAGTACGCTGTTCACCAGTTCACTGGAACAGGTTCTATTCCTGGCGTCCGAGGCAACTGCGACGTCAACTGGTCGGCTGGCGGCTGGATTGAGCGTCTTACGGGGTGTGCAGCGTGAAGAACTTACTCCACTTAAACGGTGAGCGACAGGCTCTGATTGAGTCCCTCGAGGAGTGCCTGCGGCTTGTGGAGTCAGGCGAGCTTGACTCGGTATGCTGGGTCGGCGTAGGTCGTGAGCTTGTCATGCGTGGCGCTGGCGGAAGGGGCCATCTTCCAGCCATCATCGGTGAGCTTCGACGTCTTGAGTTCAGCTTGCTGGCTGGCGACTACGCATACGACGAAGCCCAAGGCGGCGATGACACTCTAGTCCACTGATGTGGTGGTGGCTGCAAATGCTAGCCATCGGCATCGGTACACAGGCACTTGAGCGCTTTCTTGACGGTTACCGCCCTAAATGTAAACACTGTAGACGTCCCTGGTGGCATCACACTTATGACAGATGTCCGGTCGGTGAGGCGTGGTATGAGTCAGATGTTTGAGGTGCGTGTGCAGACGCTAGAAGGCAAGATGGATGAGCTTCTGGCGAGCAACAAACGCATAGAGAAAATTCTGTTAGGTGAGCCACTGGATCAGAGCCAGGTCGGCCTGCTAATGCGCATGGACCGGCTTGAGCGAACAAACAGCGGCTGGGCACGGTTTCTTTGGATGGCGGCTGGAGTTGTGCTAACAGCGACGGTCGCAGTCTTAATACAAGGAGCCTAGATGAACTCAGCTACACAAGCAGCCCTCGCAGCAGCTATCGGAACCCTAGCAACATTCGCACTCAGCCACGTCGTGGACTTGGACGACCAGCAGGCCATCGGCTCCGCTATCACGACAGTCGTGGCCACGCTTATTGCGTTGTTCCTGCCTGCGCCCAGCTCAAAGCCAGCAGACGAGGAGCTTACTGGAATATCCGTATCTCCACGGACTCAGAAAGACGTCCCTGTGGAGCAGCCAAAGGTAATCGTGGAGGACACCAAGGATGCGTAATCGCAATCTCCTTTTCCACCTAGCTGTCGCCGTATTTTGGGCGATTCTTGTGCTCTTTCCTGTCGGATGTGTGACCACTTGCGACACGCTACAGATGCGCCGAGACACCCAGCCAGACGGCAGAGTAAAGCTCACGTACAAGTGTGGTGAGAAGAGCGTAGAGCATGTCGTCAAGAAGCTGCCTGCGTGCCTTGGTAAGTGCTTCGACGCAGCGGGTGCCCCGTGAACGAGGAAGTGCTCAAAGAGGTAACCGGGGTGGCGCTAGACGTCGTCCAGGGGTGGGTCGAGGACCAAGACCTCCCAATCCCTGGGTCGGCATGGACTTTACTCGGTGAGCTTCTGTCTCTCGGTTTCGCAGAGGCGTTCGTTGACCGCTTCGAGTCAGACGACATCATCTTCGTTGACGGCGATAAGAGTGACGGCTGACCCATTCCTTATCTCACAGCGTGTAGTCGAGCGGCAAATACGGTTTGCCAAAAGCCGTGGCATGAAAGAGCTAGCCCAGTTTCTTGACGAAGCGGCGATGGTTGGTATGGTTCACGAGATGGCCGAGACCGTTCAAAAATCCCTTGAAAAACAAGGCGTTCCAGTCCACGAGTGGCAGGACTGGGAGTGAGCAAGTACGCCGACATACGTGATGACGTGTTGCGGCGTCTTGAGAACGGCGAAAGCTACTCTAGCATCGGCAAACACTACGGCATTCATCGCAATCAGATTCGCCGGATACATCTTGGCAAGGCGGAATCAGATTACGTCGAAGGAGACGGCACGCCAAAAGAGGTGATGGCTCGGCACGGTCTAGATCCAGAGCACTGGCATGCAGTCAAGGTAAAGGACTGGGAAGCTCAAACAAAGAACGGGATACAGAACCTTTGCTCTACTGAGCTGCGGCGAAAAGACCCGGTCATCGAGGCCTTCAAAGACATCAAGTGGAAGACCATCCCTCGCAAGCCGTTTAAGACGGAGCCTGCGACCAAGTGCATGCTGGTCATTCCAGACAGTCAGTGCGGCTTTCATCGGCAGCTAAATGGAACGCTCGTTCCGTTTCACAACCGGGCGGTGTTAGATGCATGCCTCAAGGCGGCGAAGATGCTCGCCCCGCAGCTTGATACCATCCTGTTCCAGGGAGATATGCTCGACCTGAACCAGAGCACTCGTCGGTTCACGAGGCCTGAGTCATTCGCTGCAACCACATGGCCTGCTTTGTTGGAATGGCGATGGCTGCTGGAGAAGTTTCGGGAGTGCGGTAAGCACAGCAAGCTCATACACCTCGCCGGGAATCACGAGGAAAGATTAAATCGAGTTATGAACGACTTTGCCCCGGAGTGGGCGTCGATACCGCCCGTTGACGACCCCGATGGACCGCCGATGTTAAGCCTCGAGCGCATTCTTGGCTACAAGTCTATTGATGTGGAGTTCAAGGGACCTTATGGCTCCGTCAAAGGCGAGCACTGGCAGTGGGGCGTGCGCTTTGACCATGGCGACAAGGTTGGTGCAAAGAGCGGCACAACAGTATCTAAGATGGCTAATGGCCGAACGTCTCGCTGCGTTGGGCACGTACACCGAGCAGAGCTCTGCTGGACACGGGCAGTTGAGCGAGATGGCGTTGAGCGCGACTGTTTCTACCTGACACCCGGCTGTACATCGCATATTGACGGAGACCGAGTTCCGAGCGCCGCTGCCCGTCTAAATTGGGCAAACGGCTTTGCAGTGCTATGGTTATCACCTGACGGCTGGGTTGAGCCTACATTTGTGCGTGTACGTCCTGATGGACGATGCATGCTGAATGGGGTAGAAATCCAGGGAGAGGATTACACCAACGACTTACGGGAGCAGACAGGCTACCCGTTCTGAGGAGGCCGACATGCCAAAGATTAAGCGCGGTGGACACGAGTTCGACGGGCTGAACAAGCCTATCAAAACACCCAAGCACAAGACCAAGAGCCACGCCGTGGTAGTGAAGGACGGAGAAAAGCTCAAATTGATAAGATTTGGTGCCCAAGGCGTATCGGGCTCTCCAAAGAAGAAGGGTGAGAGCGAGGCTTACAGAAAGCGGCGAGAAGCATTCAAAGCTCGCCACGCAAAGAACATCGCGAAGGGGCCGACATCTGCGGCGTACTGGGCCAACAAGGAAAAATGGTAGGAGGTAGAATCATGGCAATCGGTGACAAGCTGCGCGGAAAACTGCAAGACAAGATTACAGGCAAGGAATCTAAGAAAGACAAGCAGGTGCTTGCCGACATCATCGAAGAACTGAAGGGCTCAGTCGAGGCGCATCGCTCACAGCACGAGCGGCTCCAAAAGGTCTTGGATAACCTCAAATGAGCTACACAAAACCGGCTTTACGTGAGCGGCTAA
>Ga0181577_10002368_pt1 | contig 14816 bp, 6 predicted proteins | sample 101ome_21_FD_132468 | JGI IMG/M metagenome (GOLD analysis project Ga0181577, IMG submission 132468) | Coastal salt marsh microbial communities from the Groves Creek Marsh, Skidaway Island, Georgia - 101413BT metaG (megahit assembly) | ecosystem: Environmental > Aquatic > Marine > Intertidal zone...
ACTGAGTTAGCCGTCCCTTCCTCTTTTGCTACTATCAGGTTTGAATCTATTAAATTCAAACGGTTGTTCACAAATGACAGGGGTTTACAATCCGAAGACCTTCATCCCCCACGCGGCGTCGCACCATCAGGGTTTCCCCCATTGTGAATGATTCTCGACTGCTGCCACCCGTAGGTGTCTGGACCGTGTCTCAGTTCCAGTGTGGCCGACCATCCTCTCAGACCGGCTACCCGTCTTAGCCTTGGTGAGCCGTTACCTCACCAACAAGCTGATAGGCCGCGGGCTCATCATGAAGCGCCAGGCCCGAAGGTCCCCAGCTTTAGTTTACTCGGGATGTCCCAAGCAAACCACATTCGGTATTAGCATCGATTTCTCGAAGTTATTCCCAACTTCACGGTAGATTACCCACGTGTTACGCACCCTTACGCCACTAGAAACATTAAGTATTACTACCGAATGTTTCCCGTTCGACTTGCATGTCTTATCCACGCCGCCAGCGTTCGTTCTGAGCCAGAATCAAACTCTCCGACTAATTATTCAAATAATGAGCATTTTTGATGTTACCATCAAAAGGTTGCTTTCCTAAAACTCTTGGCCTCCTGCAATGCAGGAAACCTCAAGGGCTCATGCTTAATCGCACAATTCAATTTTCAAAGAACATGTTCTTGATGACAAGAACGTCAAAGTCATTAGAGGCCAAAAAACCCGAGTGCCGAATGTTTCAATTCGAATCGGCATCTCAGCTGCCTTCAATGTCGAGGCAAACTTTTATATTTGCGCTGCAACCTCGTCAACCCTTTTTCAAAATATTTTTTGAAGGGGTTCAGCGGAATTCCGCGAACGAGGGACGGAATATGCTTTAGCAGACTCGTGAGTGCAAGAGTTTTTTAAAAATTTTTTCGCGGACCCCGGTCGAAATATAATATAAAAAATTTTAAGCCGCTTGTAGGGAACGTGTTATAAAAGGTTATAGGGTTAAAGAATTTTTCACCCAGGATTCAGCGTGAAACCATTGGGTTCATGCTTTAGGCAGAGCCGAAACCAATACCCTCATGAAATTCTCGTGAAAAACCCCTTTACACTGATCCTGATTGAATCCTTTCGCCATCAACAAACCCTCGAGCTTTTGTAAATCAGCGATTGAGCCGACATCCATAGGGCATTGCTCGGTACCATAACCTCCATCTAAATCAGACCCAATGCCAACATGCTCAGCATTGCCCAGCAACTGGGCCATATGGTCAATATGCTCAACAATACGTTCCAATTTAAGGTTCGCACCCTGAGGGGTTGTTTCCCCTCGTCTCCAACCAACGTGCATCATCCAAGCGTCCAAAACGACACCAATCACCCCGCCTCGCTCAGCGATTGCTTTGATTTGTTCGTCACTCAGCTGACGCTGATGCGGTATAAGAGATCGGCAATTGCAATGGCTTGCCCAAAGCTTACCTCCGAAGATTTCGATTGCCTCCCAGAAGGCCTGGTCACTGAGATGGGTCAGATCCAGGATGATCCCCAAACCCTCTATCTCTTTTAAAAGATCCTTGCCAGCATCACTGAGACCTCCCTCGGCCCCTGTTCCCGGCGCGTATGTGCCCGGACCATAATGCCCCAAACCAATGGCCCGCAACCCCTGTGCATGAGCACTGTGAAGGTAAGATGGATCGACGATAGAATCAGCTCCTTCAAGACTCAGAACATACCCAATCGGGCACGAGGTATGCGTTGGTTCGTTACTGGCTTCTCCACTTCGCGCTGATGCCATGCGCCATTGTTTGCAATGGGATTCAAGCTCACGCTGGGTTGTGATTTGCCTTAAAAAACCCTCTTGTTCCATAGCGCGGTACCAGGCGAGTTGGGCCTGCGTTTGGGCCCAGGCTTGGTGGGGTGAATGCCAGCCTTTGAGTGAGTTGGAAGGCTTGACATACCTGGCTATCTGCGTGGCGACACACAAGCCTATATCGCCCTTGCGCATCTCCTCAAATGTCACCACCCCACGCCCTCGATCTGGCTTGTCAGCCCAATCCGCCTCGCGTTTTCGGACTTCGGAAAGCGGCTGTCGCAAATCACGATTCCATTCCATGGCATTCATGGCCAGGTCAAGATGGGCATCAAGGAGGAACATGGAGATAGCCAAGCTTAAACCGCTTTGCTTGGTCAATGCGAATCATCCAAAGGATCAAAAAGCCCAGCGATTTCATCCCACCCCAGCCCTTCTCCCAGCTGGGGATTCCCAGACTCCAACATAGCTTCCAGTTGGCTTTGCTTCTGTTGCTGTAGCTTTAGGACCTTTTCTTCAATGGTATCGCGAGCAATCAATTTGTAATTGTTGACCACACGCTTTTGACCAAGCCTGTGGGCTCGAGCCGTAGCCTGAGCCTCAACCGCGGGATTCCACCAAGGATCAAAATGAACGACGGTATCAGCCCCGGTCAGGTTTAAACCTGTACCACCAGCCTTGAGACTGATCAGGAAAACTGGGACCAAAGATCGTTCAAATCGCTCAACCACTTTACCGCGATGCGTGGTCGACCCATCCAGCAAACAGTAGTCGAGCCCTCGGCTCTCAAGGGACTCACGCAGTAAAGCAAGCATTCCTACAAATTGACTAAACACCAGCAAGCGGTGTCCCCCATCTAGACAAGTCTCGAGCAGTGACTCAAAAACCTCCAGCTTGCCCGAAGGGCGCTTCAGGGCTTTCTCCTCAGTCATCACTAGCCGAGCGTCACAGCAAATCTGCCTCATACGCAGGATGGAAGTCAGAACCATCATGCGCGATTTGGAAGAAGGGTTTTTCTGGTGGGCCACTTCAAGCAACTGGCTACGACCCAACTCCATGACCTGCTGGTAGACAGACCGCTGCTCCTCACTCAGATCACAAAGAAGCACATGATCCAATCGCTCCGGAATTTCTGGACTGACTTCCTGCTTGGTTCGCCTCAGTAAAAAAGGCCCGACACGTCGTTGTAAACGATTGAGGCTGGGGTTGTCCCCTTGAGTGATGGGTTGCTCATAACGCTCACGAAAATCCCTCGCTGACCCAAGGTATCCCGGCATCAGAAAATCAAAGATGGACCAGAGGTCAAAAACCGAGTTTTCAAGCGGGGTACCCGTGATCACCAATCGATGTTCGCAACGAAGTGATTTGACAGCCTTGGCGATTTGGGTTTCTCGGTTTTTGATGAATTGGGCCTCATCAAGGAATACAGCTCGAAAGGAATGCTGCTGGTAGTGATGCATGTCCCTCCTGATCAGGGCATAACTCGTGACAACGAGTTCCTGAGCGGCTATTTGCCCCAACGCCGTCTCGCGATTAGGCCCTTCCACACCCATGACCTTCAATTCAGGTAACCATTTTTTTGCTTCGCTAACCCAGTTGAAGACAAGGCTTGTGGGGCAAATTACCAAACACGGCGAAGCAGGTTGTTGTAGCGCCTGAAGGCGTACCCATGCCAAGACCTGAAGGGTTTTGCCTAGCCCCATTTCATCGGCAAGGATGCCACCATAGCCTCGCTCAAAGAGCTGTCCTATCCATTGAACCCCATACCGCTGGTAAGCCCTCAACTTCGAAGCCAGAGTCGGCAGGCTCATTTCTAGTTCTTCCCTAAGACTGCTCTCAACATGAGGCTTCAAGCCTGCCACATGAGATCCACGTTCAACTTTCCAACCTTGCGTTCTGAAAGTTGATTCCAGAAAACCAGCCTGGACCTTACGAACCCGATAGCTTCCCTGATGCTGTTGCGGTTGCACATCCACCAACACCTCCTGGAATTCCTCTAGCGATTGTGTGTCCAATACGAGCACCTTTCCATCAGATGGGCGGCGTTGATAACTGCGGCCTGATCTCATGAGAGAAAGCACCTCCTCCTGAGTCATCTGAGTGCCGGCACTTGTCGGAAAGGAAACACTAAAATCAAACCAATCTCCCGATCCCTGCGACATCCTTACCTCAGGCTCGATACATTCCAGGTTTTTCTCCATGCTGCCCGAGAGGCGTTCCTCCAAATTGACCTGCCAATGACGCCTCATCGACAAATAAGGACCAGCCAAGAACCGAATGACTGATTCTTGGCCTTCGAGACGAAGCACTTGACTGTTTGGCAGGTATTGGAAACCCGCTCGGACCAGGCGATCCAGGGCTTGAGTTTCTTGCTTGGGTTGACGAACGATGAAACCGTTGACAACACTGGGATCGGGCATCCAAACCTGCACAGAGCCAGAGGAAGGTAAGATTTGAACGTGATGATCCCCGTAGCAAGCGTGCAACCTTGCATCCAGTCGGGCAAGACCTCCCTCAAGGCTCAGCCTAATTGATGGATCCCCATCCACGATGGAGATGCTTGGTCTCTCACCCAACCATTCCAGAGGGTGCCCAAGGGATTCCCACTGCTCCAGACGCTGAAGCGCTAACGGTAAGTGCTCCCTGGCTATTTCAAGGGGTTGCTGAAGGATCCCCATCCACTCCGGTGCCAAACCCATGGGTTGGAGGCGCCCTGACAGAAACACCCAGGATGGGGTTCCGGGGATAAACCCCTCAGGTAACACCTGTACCTGATGAGTTAGAACCAAGGATCCGCTCTCCAGCTGCCGCACTTGAATGGGAGGAACCCAAGGTTCGTTGACTATTTCCACGGGTTCTTGACGCCCCAGCATCAACTGCTCGGGCCGCCTTAGTTTTTCCAGCACTCCAGAAAATGCATCCGAGGGCATACGCAAGGCTGGGCCAAGCTCCAGTTGCTTATCTTCCTGAAGCCATTGCATCAAGTCACGATCCTGCGGATCGATACGATAGGGCACATGCTTGTCAACAGCCATCACCGGCATGCTTTGTCCATCGCAAAGGGCTTCAAACATGACTGTCAGTTCAGTTGGAAACCACTGAGCCAACGTCGTCCTGGCAACTAAAAATCGGAAAGAAAGGCCAATCGCTGCACCATCCTCATGCTGAAACCAGGGACGGATTTGCTTGGGTTTGTCGGGCTCTTGACTGGCTGCCTTGTCGTGACTGACAGACTTTGTTGGCGGACTCAAGGATTCTTTAGACCCCACCATTTCAGGGTGAAGGGTTCCTAATGCCACGGCCACCGAGTGAGCGCAAAGCATTCCCGATTGCCGAGACTCACGACAAGTGCACTGGTTTTCAATATCCAGCTCACTTTCAAAGTAAAGTCCAGCCCGATAGACCTGACCCCCAGCTTGAACACTGCCCATGGCCTTTGATTGGTCCCAATCTGCCTTCAGCACAGCCCCAGTCGAGAGGTATTGCCTTGCCCGCTTCATGGCCTCCCAACCGGCCGACTTGGATAGTAATTTTTCGTTGATTGAGTTGAGTCCCATGACACCCCTAAATAGTTAAGGATCCATACCAAAGGAATACAGCCCTTTGCAATGAACCCACTTTTCCCAGCATCCACCTCAAAGGACTATCAGGCAAGGATTGTTGAGCGCCAACTCAAGGCACGAGCACCACTCGATAAAACAAGTGCCCGAGTCCATGGGCTTGCCCACCCTGCATGCGCATGATCTCGCTTCCAGAGACTTGCTGATCCACCTCATCCCAGACAACAAAATCACTGCTGGCCTGAAGCATGTATGCCCGGCCAGGTTCCCCTCGTACCTCAATGAGGACATTTGCTTCGGGTGAAAGGGTCACTTTTTCAATCCTTAGGACGAATGACGGATCATAGCGGGCAATGCGGATCTGGACCTTGGCCACGGGGCTGTATTTGAACCCATCCCAAGCTCTCCATGTAAAACTATCCGACCCAACGTAACCAGACTGAGGTGTGTAGGTAAGCTCTTTGCCTTGACCAGCGATCACGCCGTGACCGGGTCCCTCGAGGATCACACGCTGAAGCACGTCCTGATCTTCATCCTCAACGTCCAGGCTGAATGAATGGGACTTGTTGGAGGCAATCAAAAGGGATTGATCGTGGCTGGTCGGCGGATGATTAGGATGCTGAACTTCAATCACAACTGTTGCCAGTTCACTCTCCAGCTCCCCATCACTTGCTCTAAACTGGATACGATCGAATCCATAAAATCCGTCGGCTGGGTGATAAGTCAGTTCGGGGGCTTCCCCAGTAAGGGATCCATTCTCGGGCAACACAATCCACTCGAAGGTCAGGGGGTTGTTTTCTGGGTCCTTTGCATCAAGGAGAAACTCCATCGACTGGTGACCAAAAATGTCGACAGCAGAATCTCTAACCACGGGGGGCGTGTTTTGGTCGGTCACCACAAGATTGACACCAACAAGACGTTGCCCCCCTTGATCGTCCGAAATCCTTAGCATTCCGGCTGTTTCTCCCAGGAATCTTGGAGGTGGCATGTAGGTCAAGACACCCTCCTTCCAGGAAAGCAAACCGGCCTCTGGCTGTTTAAAAATCTCATAACTGACAGGATCTTCATCCACATCCTCTGCCTGCAGAGGAATGATTACTTTCTGATCCAATGCCGTCACAAGATTGACTTCTCGCATGTCGGGAGGATTGTTCACATCACTTACCACAATATTCACCCAGCCAATCGGGCCATCGACCCGACCATCATTGGCACGATAAGAAAAAGCATCGGTTCCAGAAAACCCAAACTCGGGACGATAAGTAGCCACTTGTGGAAACGCCATCAGGGTTCCATGTTCCGGACCCTCGACTATCTCGTAAGTCAGCGGATCACGATCAGGGTCGACGGCTGAAAAGGTGATATTCAACTCTCTATTCCTGGACATACTCAGCTGCTGTTTTCTCGCTTCAGGAGGATCGTTGATGCCCTTGACAAGCAACTGAACATGGCCCGTGGCCTGCAGCCCACTCGAATCCTCAATCACATAGGAAAAGGCATCTGTGCCAAAATAATCCGGAGCGGGTTGATACTCGAAACCACCAGCCTCAATTGGCACTAACTCTCCATGCTCAGGTAAAGACCACTCCACCAATTTTATCGGTTCATTATCTGGATCCACATCATTGATCATTGGGTCAAAGGCGATCAACTCATCTTCGATCACAATGATTCGATCCTCTTGGGCCTCTGGTTCATCCTCGACGGGTACGACTTCCATCAGGACCCTTCCCATCGCCATACCTCCCTGATCATCGGTGATGACATAATCAAAGGAATCGGCACCATGAAAATGTTCATCGGGCAGGTAGGTCACACCCCCATCCTCCAGCATCACCGAGCGCCCGTGCAGAGGTGGCAGCACTTCCATTATCGTGAGAGGCAGACCCGCCGGATGCCGGTCATTGGCTAGCAAATCCAACTTGTGAGGTGTGTCTTCCAGAGTGATGGCCTTGTCTGTTTGTGCCTCGGGGGGTTGATAGCCTTCCAAGACACTGAATCGGGCAGTGAGCCGAGCCTGCTCACCTCCTGGATCGGTCACTAAAAAATGAAGCCATTCACTCCCAGACCATGTGGGATCAGGAGGACTGACTCGGAGGATATCCTCATCACTCAGCTCAAGGATGAGGCCGCCCTCTCCGGTGACTTGCCACACAAGGGTATGACGCTCGTGATCGGGATCGCTGGCATAAGGTCGGAGGTTCACCGGAAAAAAAGTTTCTCCCGTTGGGATTGTCTGACTCAGAATTCGGTGGATGATCGGAGGCTGATTCAACCGATCCACCGCAGCATAGCGGCCACTTCTTCCCAAGTCCTTCTGGTAGCGAGGCCAGGGAGCAGCATCCACATCAAAAGGAACAGGCAGAGACCAGGCATAGACCGAATTGCGGTGCTTGAGACTGGTTCTTGGGTTTTCGTAGGCAAAGCGCAGATCCAGAATCGAGGTTGCCACCACATCAAGCAACCCATCGTGGTCCAAATCCGTGAGTACCGGTGGCGCTGCCTTGAGCAGGCCGCCCCCGGCAGATTCCATCCACAAGCGCTCCCCAGAGGGTGAACCAGGCATGGATAGGGGCTGGCCAAGGGCATTCCAAGCTCGAATACCAGGTGTATGATCTGAACTCCCGGTGATAAGGGTGATGAGGGAAAATCCAGGCACAGCCATCACGATGTCCGGATGGCTGTCACCATCCATATCGGCTACCACAGGGGATGAATTGAGATGCCCATCCTGCACGGGCCCCACAGGCCAGCCGACGGCTTCAAAACCATGGTGGTGGATAAGGTGCAAAGATCTTGAGTGAACGCTGGCAGCCACAATCTCAAGATCCCCATCACCGTCCATATCGGCCAAGGCCGGTGAGGCTTGGAAATGCTCATCCTGCAACACCGGAAATCCTGGTAGGAGCTCGAGGTTATGATCCAACACCCATATCCCTCCCCTACTTTCGGTTTCTTTACCTGTGCTCAAGAGGATCACCTCATTCCAACCATCTTGATCGAGATCACCGACAACGGGTGAGGCAATCACTTTCCCTTCCCAGATCCTTCCCGAACGAAGGGGCCTGCCCGGGGTATCCAGGTCAAATAGCAGGAGGTTTTGGCAGCCACCGCGTACGATGATTTCCAACTGGGGATCCTCATCCATGTTGGCGACTACCGGCAACAGTTCCATCGCATCTGCTTCATACTCACAGGAACCCAGACTCCAGCTCATCCATATACTCCCATCGGCACGAAGCAACCAAAGCCTCTGGGTGGCCTGAAAACCTCCATCGGGACTTTGATGTGAGAGAAGGATCAGTTCGGGTTGACCATCCAGATCAAGATCAGCCATCACCTTACCAAGGGATTTAGCATTCAGGTGCAGCGGCCAGGGAGCGCCCCATGGCTGCCCATCATGGGAAAAAACTCTGAGTGCTCCACCGCTTCCCCCCTCGGTAAAGATCTCCATCTTGCCATCCCCATTCAAATCGCCTACCAGGGGCAGATCATCGAATGGCACAGCCGATCCTAGCTCGCGTTGCCAAAGCAAGCTACCATCATGCCGAAACACATTGAGATAGCTCTCTCTACCAAATAAATCACCCGCGTCGACTGTCACAATTTCCTCAAAACCATCTTGATCTAGATCCGCCACCACTGGATTTCGCCAGTCCTGGGCAGGCATTTCACGACCGACTTCCTGCAAGATTGGAAAACCCTCTCGCAAGCTACCATCAAGCAGAATGCCTTGAACAAAATCCTCCTTAAACTCACCGCTACCATCGGTCGCCCTCAGTCTCAATGAATAGATCTGATTGGCTTCCATCAGGGAAGTATCCCAGCGAGCAAGGATGGTCTTGTGAGCAGAGCCTGCGGTCATGACTGATTGGTGGATGCCTGCTGAGATCCACTGACTGGGCTGAATCCCAAGTCCATATTCAAGGGTGTAGGTTCGAGACTTGCCATAAACACTCCCAATGATATCCACCCAATCTCCAGCACGGATGACATCATTATTCTGAGGATGCATCAGGTGAACGTTGGCGATTTCGATGCCTTGGCGATTGGCACTTATTTGATCAAACTGATCTTCTACTTCCAAAGAGATGGTGTAGATACCATCCTCGATGTCTGCGGTATTCCAGTCCTGCATCAACCATTGGTCGCGAGCCGGCTCGTCGGATTGATACAGTATTGACCACTCAAGGGGCGACTGCCCGTATCCAAGCAGTATGCGGTATTGCCTGAAGTGCTCACCGTATGCTGATCCTCGAATCCCAATCGATCCTCCCAGTCTATCAGGGAGGGAGAAATCAGCCATCGGTAGCGGATGATCTATCAATTGCGCCTTGTGGGCATTGAGGCGCCCCAATCCTAGCGGCTTATCTGGCTCAATGGGATCCACTGAGTTGATTAAGGCCCGCTGAAGCTCCTCAGCCGACCATTCAGGATGCCTAGCAAGCATCAGCACTGCGGCGCCACTCACGTGGGGAGCAGCCATGGAAGTACCGCTCAGGAATCCAAATCGGTTGTCAGGAAAAGTTGAAAAAATCGATTCTCCCGGAGCAGCCAGGTCAATGAAGTCACCATAATTGGAGAAACGCGTACGCTGATCTTGCTGGTTGGTTGCTCCGACAGCAATGGTGTGATCAAAGGCTGCAGGATAGAAAAGCTGATCACTCTTGCGATTACCACCAGCCGCGACAAACAAGAGACCTGCAGCATGCACCTCTTCCACGGCAAGCCTCATGACTTCACTCCTCACATCCACACCCCAACTCGCGTTAAGGATGCGCGCTCCCTGATCAATCGCATAGCGGACCCCGCGCATCACCGTTGCCACATCGGCCTTCCCGGAAGTACCAAAAGTCTTGATGGCCATCAAACTCACCTCCGGACTGACACCGGCCGATCCCCGACGATTGTCAGCCACCGCACCAATAATGCCTGCTACATGCGTTCCGTGACCCTGATCATCGAATGGGTCCCCATCATCGGAAACAAAATCATAACCGTGCCAATCATCAATCAAGCCATTGCCATCGTCATCCAGGCCATTGGCAGGAATTTCACCCACATTGGTCCATAGATTGCCCTGAAGATCTGGATGAAAAAAATCAATGCCCGTGTCAACCACAGCCACAGTCACCCTTCGATCTCCTTGGCCCACCATCCATGCCTCAGGCAAGTCAATGTCTGCATCGGCCTTGCCCTCAAATTGCCCCATATTGTTCAGGCCCCAAGATCGCTCGAAATAAAAATCATCGGGAAGTCGCACTTGGTCGAGCTGGAGTAGGTAATTGGGCTCCACGTGACTGACATGCTCGAGGCTGAGCAGCTCCTGCATGGCTCGTGCAGTTGACCAGCCAGACCCATGGTCGGGAAGCAGCACAAGAACCCATGCATCAAGAGGACGCTTCCCGACGGCATGAAGGGGTCGCCGCAAACTTGCATGGGACTGGATCAAAGGCTCACAACTGATGTCCGGGTGGTCCGCTCTGAATTGACGCAACCACGACGGCAAATCTCGATCGATCTTGATCAGATAGGATCCCGGCTCAAACCCCTCTAAAACGGAATCCCTGGAAGACTCAGTGGCTGCACCCCGCATGGACCAGCCCAAAGTCAAAAAAACCAAAATACCTACCCACCAGAATCCAAGCAATCCAAACCCACCGCTTCCCAAGCCCTGAGAAGGCTCTGGGAAAAGCGCATGCGGCTTTTGCCTACAACCATGCAGGCGGGGCATTCTGGTCTGGAAACTTAGCTGCTTGCTCATACAGGGTATCGCCAATTCCTGATTGTTTTCAGGTTATCAGTGAGGCCATGGCCTGCCAACATGAACTCGCCGCCGAAGAGCATGAAGCATTGAAAGCAAACCAGACATCAGGGCTTTGCTGCTTGACGACTGGGTCTGCATGCCGATTGACTCTCTGCGTGGAAGGGAAACGACCTTCAGTTTTGCTTTCTGCTTCATACCATGGATTACCTCGAAAAACTCAAGTTCAACGGCGATGGCCTCATCCCTGCAATCATTCAAGATGCAGAAAATGGCCGAGTTCTAATGATGGCTTGGATGAACGCCACGGCATTGGAAAAGACGATTGAAACTGGCAAGACCCATTTCTGGAGTCGTTCTAGGCAAAAGTACTGGATGAAGGGCGAATCAAGCGGACACACTCAGCAGGTAGTCGATTGTGCCTATGATTGCGACGGGGATACCCTGTTGATTCAAGTTGAGCAAAAGGGGGCGGCGTGTCACGAGGGATACCGATCCTGTTTTTTTACCTCCATCAAAGATCAGGGAAAAAAACTGGAAATCACTGAGCCAATGCTCAAATCGCCAGACGAAATCTACGGTTCAAAAAGCTAGTCCTACCACCTGAAAAGAGGAGGCTCTAGCTGGCTAGAGTCGACGAAGGCCATCCTCGGGCATGGCATTGGGGATTTCATCTTCGATGGAACCTAGTCGATCCATTGTTTCAGCATCCAAATCTAAATCGGCAGCCGCCAGGCTTTGATCGAGCTGATCTACATGAGAAGCCCCGATGATAGTCGAGGCAACAAATTCATGTTGTTTACTCCATGCGGTCGCCAGAGTGACCAGATTCAAACCGATAGAATCAGCCACGTCCTTAACCCGGGCCACCACTGCCAAGGTCCGATCATTGATAAAGCGCTGGACCATTTTTTTCTGCCGCTCGCGACCTAACGAGAGATAAATGGCAAAGCGCGCACCCTCAGGGAATTGACCATCTTGGTATTTGCCTGTGAGCACACCACCCCCGAGGGGTGAGTAAGGCAGCAAACTAACCTGCTCCTGGCGACAAACCTGGGCAAGCTCACTTTCGCACCGGCGGTTAATCAGGCTGAAGTTGTTTTGGACCGTTTCCATACGATCCAGCTGGTGGCGCTCCGAAGCCCACAATCCCTTCATGACTCCCCAGCATGTGTCGTTGCTGGTACCAAAAACTCGTATCTTGCCATCCCGCTTGAGGTCCGAAAGGGCCGAGAGAGTTTCCTCATGGCGCATGCCATGATCGGGCCAATGGGTTTGGTAAAGATCGATGTAATCGGTTTGAAGACGCCTCAGACTGGCCTCGACTTGACGCACTATCTGGTGGCGATCTAGGGAAGTCATTCCATGCCGGACAGGTGGCACAAACCACCCGTGTCCGGCACCCGTGATTTTGGTTGCAAGGATGAGAGACTCTCTGGGTTTGTCTTTCAACCATCTCCCCACGATGGTTTCAGTGAGACCAACGGTTTCAGCCCGTGGCGGCACCGGATACATTTCGGCAGCGTCAAAGAAATTGACGCCCTTATCGTAAGCTTCGTCCATAATCCGGAAGGACATGGACTCGTCAGCCTGATCGCCAAAGGTCATGGTCCCGAGACAGATCTCGGAGACCACCAAACCGCTTCTACCCAGACGACGCTGCCTCATGAGCCTACCATCACTGCGCCTTGAGTGCCTGATCAATAGCAGCTCTTAGCTTGGTATCATCCGGACGGGTTCCCGAACGGTAGTGACCAATCACCTTACCCGTTTTGTCCACCAGGAATTTTTCAAAATTCCATCGCACATCTCCACCATGTTCGGGATGGGAGGTGAGATACTTGTAGAGGGGTGCCTGTTGATCGCCTTTCACGTCAACTTTGCCCATCATGGGAAAGCTCACCCCATAATTATCTTTGCAGAAGCTCAAAATCTGCGAGTGGGAACCAGGCTCCTGGCCGCCGAAGTTGTTGCAAGGAAACCCCACGACTGAGAAACCTTGATCCTTGAGTTCATTGTGTAATTTTTGCAAACCCTCATACTGAGGGGTGTAGCCACACTTACTGGCCACATTGACCATGAGTAGGACCTTGCCTTTCCAGTCTTGCAAGTTGACTTCCTTGTCTTCGATGGACTGCATCTTGAAACTCAAGGCATTGGGCTCGTTATGATGATCAGCTTGCATGGGGGTTGAACTCAATAGACTCATCAATATGGCGAATGCTGAGAAAACGGAGGTGTGAATTTTGGTTATTTTCATGATATGATTTGATTGCGTCGATAAGGTTTCCTCATTTGAACAAATTGCAAATGATTTTATTTCAGTGTCAGACATGCTCCACTGCAGTTTGAGCTGATTCCTCCTGCATGTAGGTCCTCGGAACATAAAAATACGCCACAAAAACAAAGAGGATGGCCGTGATCAGCATAGTCCAAGTCCAAAACCAGAAATAAGCCGCTCCCTCGAACTTCACGGCGCCTCCCACGCTCTCCTGGGCGGTAAATTCAATGGAAGGCCCTACTCCGCGCTCTCTTTGAACCTGAGTCATTCCCTGATCTCCCATAAGCGCTACCATCCGCCTCTCCCTCCAATTCAGTGGTTTTTCCTCAGCTTGCGATCCGGAGGGTCGAGAAACAGCGACTTCAACTATCAGGTCATCAGAACTCAACCGCTGCTGATCCTCTCCCAGACTCACGATTCGGAAGCTATTGCGGTTGATCATACGATATTCCAAGGGATTCCCCCATGGGTCGAGGCTCTCTCCCACCAAAGCTTGGCCCTGTTCGGTGCGGGGCAACTGCTCCTGGTTAGCCTCAAAATAATTTTGGATGGATAATTGGGCATCAGAAAGTTGTTTCCGGATCGTTTCGGTCATCAAGGCAGGGTTTCCTTGTTCGATCAGAATGAATTTATTGACTGCAGCCGTGAAATAATTACCTAAGGAAACCGATGCCAGGAACATGGCCATCACCACCGATTTCATGCTCGTCGGCGCCTGGGTGTAAGCAAATTCAAGGCAAGTGATAGAGACCATGACCTCCGAGGCAGTTAAAAGCACATAGGCAAGTAACTGCCACGAGATGGAAGGGGTTTGGCCTGCATCAATCCAGGACTGCAGGAAGGACACAACCGCAAATCCAGGAACCATGACAAACAGGCCTATGGATATCTTGCGAAGCGCTGTCATGGGAAAAAACCGATCCAAAAATGGGTAAAGCAAGTAACTAAAAACGGGCACCAAGGTGACGATCATGATGGGGTTGATCGCCTGAATCTGAGATGGCAGCCACTCCACGCCCAGCCAGTTGCGATTCAAATCCTCAGCCTGCAGCACCCAAGAAGAGCCAGTCTGATCAAACAAGGCCCAGAAAACGGCTACAAAGGAAAAAATAATCAGCAGCTTGAACAGGATGAAAAGCCCCTGCAGGGAGAAGACTTCTTTAACAAAAGACATACCTCGGGCAGGGATGTGGACAAAAACTTTCCTACCCATCCAGAACAACACGGTGGCAATCGCCATCAGAACCCCTGGGACGCCAAAGGCCCAGTGCGGTCCGTAGTGTTCCAACAAAAGTGGTGTCGCAAGGGTGGAGAGAGCTGCCCCCACATTAATGGAGATATAGAACCACCCGAACACCTTGGTAAGCCAGTGGCTGTTGGATTGACCAAACTGATCACCTACATGGGCTGAAACACAAGGTTTGATCCCAC
>Ga0181577_10002371_pt1 | contig 14808 bp, 10 predicted proteins | sample 101ome_21_FD_132468 | JGI IMG/M metagenome (GOLD analysis project Ga0181577, IMG submission 132468) | Coastal salt marsh microbial communities from the Groves Creek Marsh, Skidaway Island, Georgia - 101413BT metaG (megahit assembly) | ecosystem: Environmental > Aquatic > Marine > Intertidal...
CTTGTGACTACCCGGAACCGAGCTATGAAGGGTTGTCGTACGAAATGATCGCGGAAAATGAGCCCGAGGCCGGCATGCGCACTTTCAGGGTTTATGCTAATTTCTCAAATCCTGCAGACCAACTCACAGCGGTCTTTGCTCAAGACGGAAATCCGATGGAAATCTCCACAACATCATCCTTTTATCAAAATGCGATCGGTGGAGCGTTTGCCAGTGAACTCAATCCTTTCGCCGATTTGATTGATCCGGATGTGGTTTACGATAGCTGGTTCACCATCGGTGGAGAAAACAGCAACGTGAACCTATCCACGGTAGGTGTTGATGTGGCTGCAACAGCGTTCGAGGCGGGAGGAGATTTCCTCATTGACAATGCTTTAGGGGGAAGTTGGTTTGTGCTCCCCGATATGGAGCCACTTGCTTTCCCGGATGAAAACGGTCAGGTTTTGATTGCCCAATTGACTACCAATGGTCAGGTTAACCTCTCCGTCAATCTCCAGTATCGCGCTCAGGACGGAAGCAACCCGCAAGAATTCAACCAAACATTGGTTTTCCCGGATTTGGCATTTGGATGCACAGATCCTGTTGCTTGTAATTACGATCCGGCCGCTGAGGTTGAATCAGGTGATTGCACGTATCCTGAAACCTATTACACCTGTGATGGTGAATGCGAGAATGATACCGATGGCGACGGCGTCTGTGATGAATTGGAAATTCCGGGCTGCACTGATGCCGAAGCTGACAATTATGATTCTTCAGCAACGGATGACGATGGTTCTTGTGAATTCCTCGGCTGTACCGATGCGGCGGCGTGCAACTATGACCCGTCAGCCAACACCAACGATGGTTCTTGCGATTACCCCGAGACGTACTACACTTGTGAAGGGGAGTGCGTAAATGACGCTGACGACGATGGAATCTGTGACGAATTGGAAATCCCAGGTTGTACTGATGCCGATGCAGACAACTACAATTCGGACGCCACGGATGACGATGGTTCCTGCGAATTCTTGGGATGTACCAACCCGAATGCCGAAAATTATGATCCGACGGCCAATACGGATGACGGCTCTTGCATTGCAGGGGGTTGCGTCTATCCGAATGCGGCCAATTACGATCCGTTGGCATCCTTTGATGACGGAAGCTGCTCGTTCGAAGGTTGCACAGATGAATCCGCTAGCAATTACTGCCCACTCGCATTGGTGGATGATGAGTCTTGCATCTACGATGTCTTGGGCTGTACCTATCCAGAGGCGTCGAATTATTCACCCAGCGCAACTGTGGATGACGGTTCTTGCGAAATCACTGCAGAAGATAACTGTCCATTTGACGCAGATGGCAATGGTCTAATCGGTTCAGGGGATTTGCTTGAATTCTTGGCAGCGTATAGCTACCCTTGCCCGGAATAGTGAATTCTCGAAAACGAAGAAAAGCACCGGGTTCACGCTCGGTGCTTTTTTGTTCATAAATCTGAAGGTGTTACTTTGACACGAAGTAGTATTTTAGGGTCAAAATCAGGAGACATGGGTACAAATCAAAAACGACTATCATTTTGGCAAATCTGGAACATGAGTTTCGGATTTCTCGGAATTCAATTCGGTTTTGCATTGCAAGGGGGGAACATGTCCCGAATCTTCCAAACGCTGGGAGCCAGCCCGGAAGAATTACCGGGTTTGTGGATTGCTGCGCCGCTTACCGGTCTGTTGGTTCAGCCGGTCATCGGTTATTGGAGTGATCGTACGTGGAGTGCGCGTTGGGGTCGACGTCGGCCATATTTTATGATCGGTGCCATCCTCAGTTCTGCGGCATTGTTTATCATGCCACATAGCAGTGCGCTGTGGATGGCTGCAGGATTGTTGTGGGTTTTGGACGCTTCTATCAACATCAGCATGGAACCGTTCCGAGCTTTGGTTGCGGATAAATTACCCGAGGATCAACGGAACTTCGGCTTTGTCTTGCAGACACTGATCATTGGCATCGGCACCTGGGTCGCTTCAAATTTGCCTTGGATGGTGACCCAGCTTGGGGCAAAAAATGAAGCGCCAGCCGGCGAAATCCCGGATTCCGTTTTCTATTCGTTTGCGATTGGCGCAGCGGTTTTTCTCATCACCATCGCCATCACAGTTTGGACTACCGATGAGGACCCGCCGGATGACATGGAGGCATTTCAACGAGAACGGGAAGCCTCGGCGGGCTTTATGGCAGGAATCCAAGAAATTTTTAAATCCATTGTCGGCATGCCAAAAGTCATGGCACAACTGGGATTGGTTCAATTTTTTAGCTGGTTCGCTTTTTTTACGATGTGGTCATTTGCAACTCCAGCATTGACAGAGCACGTTTTTGCTTCCCCGAATCCTTTGCCAGGGTCTGAAGGTTTTGAAGCCGCAAACGCTGCATACAACGAAGCTGCCAATTCCGTTTCAAGTGCAATGGGGGTCTATGGCTTGAGCTCGATGGCATTTGCTCTTTTATTGGCTTTTTACACCAACCGATTCACAATCAACCGACGATTGGTGCATGGAGTGTCTTTGCTGTTAGGAGGGATAGGTTTTGCTTGGATGTTACAGTTGAATCCGGATTCGGCGGGAACCTTGAAATGGTGTTTCGCTTTGGTTGGCATCTCTTGGGGTTCCATTTTGTCCATGCCTTACGCCATGCTTTCAAGTTCAGTTCCTTCAGACAAAATGGGCATTTACATGGGCATATTCAACATGTTTATCGTCATCCCGCAAATCATTGCGGCCGTGGGTGGAATCAATTTTTTGAATGGTTTCTTTTTCGGGGGAGAGCCAGCGTATGCCATGTTAATTGCGGGATTGAGCTGTGGTTTGGCGGCGCTTTCCTTGGTAATCGTTGATCGAAGCGTACATTGAAAAATTGATACCCAATCTGTGCATTTTGTGTACTTCCAGTGGTTGGTTTTTTCTTTTCGTGTTGCGAATACACAATTTGTTCCGTATATTTCTGCCGACGAAAATTCCAAGCTCAATGGAAGTTAATGGGAATTCGTAGAAAATTTCAACTAAAATGAGAAACTTTTTAGCTTTCGTTACCACATGTTTTGTGGCTTTTGCGGTTCAAGCGCAAACTTCAACGGTCACATTCAATGTTGACTTGAACTACACAGGTTTCCCCAATGCTGATTATGATGCAGCTACCGTGAACGGTAACTGGAACAGCTGGGGTGCTTGGGGTGTGCCTTTGGCCGACGACGATGGAGACAATGTCTGGACCGGTTCAATCGAATTGGATGAAGGAGCCGTAATTGAGTACGTTGTTGCAGGTTCAGGTCCAGCTGACGGCTATGGCGGTTGGGGTACCGTTTGGAATGCTGCAGGCTTGCCATGTGCCTTGCCCGGTACAAACAACTGGCACTTCACTGTAGGAGCGGATGACATGACCATTAACATGTGCCCTCTCGGTTGTGATGAGACGTGCTCGGATCCAGGAGCTCCTGTTGACTTGACGTTTCAAGTGGATATGAATACAGCGGGTGCAAATCCTGCAGGAGTGTACATCGCAGGCGATTTCATCAATTGGGATTTTACGGCCATGTCAGATGACGACGGTGACGGTATCTACACGTACACGGCTACGGGTGTAGTATCTGGCTCCCTGGTTCAGTGGAAGTACATGAACGGACCAGGATGGGATTACGTAGAAACAGTACCATCAGCATGCGGGACTCCAGAATACGGCAATCGTTCATTCCAAATGGGTTCTGAGAATGCTACCACAGATTTGGTTTGTTACGGAGAATGCGTGGGTTGTGATGTTGAAATTGTAGAGCATGAGGTCACATTCAATGTTAACATGGCCAATGAAGATGTAGCACCAACTGGCGTTTACCTCGCGGGTGGTGGAAACTTCGGTAATCCTGGAGACAATGAAATGCTTGACCCAGACGGCGATGGTATTTACAGCATCACAATGATGTTGGATGAGGGCTTCTCAAGCCACTACACATTCACCAACGGTGCTTGCGGTGATTGGTCTTGTAAGGAAAATTTGACTGGATTGCCTTGTGGAGATCCACTAAACTACAATGACCGCTTTTTGCCAGAAATCACGGGGCCAACAACGGTTTCAACGTGCTTCGGCCAGTGCAGCACGGACGGTACATGTGAATCGGTTTCTGAAGCCTCTGTTACGTTCCAAGTGAACATGAACACGGTTGCAGTTACTGGTGATGTTACCATTTTCGGAGGATCATTGAACGGATGGGGCTTCCCTGGGGAAGTCATGAACGATGATGATGGCGACGGCATTTACACGTACACTGCTGTTTTGCCAGAAGGTGGCCACGAGTACAAATTCGTAAACAGCGGTTCCGACGAAACACTTGACTCTCTTGACGCTGCTTGTACATTGACCACTGGCGCTTTCACCAACCGCATTGTATTTGTAGAAGGTGGTGTAGATATGGTGTTGGATGTTGTATGCTGGGAGTCTTGTGAAGACTGCGACATGAACGAAGATGATGTCTTCGGTTGCACAGACGATGCAGCAGTAAATTATAGCGCTGAGGCCAACGTAGATGACGGCTCTTGCTTGTATTCTACCACATTCAATGTGGACATGAACTGCGCAGGAGTAGATTTCTCAACTGTACACATCACGGGTCCAGTTTGGGGGTGGACAGCGGATATCCTTATGTCCGATGATGACGCTGACGGTGTTTACACCATCACGATGGAAGTTCCAGGTCCTCAAATCGAATACAAGTACATGGTTGATTACTGGGCTCATCAAGAGGACCTCATCGACGACGTGAACAACGGCGCAACGTGCGCTCCAGTAACAGATGGATCGAGCTATGCCAACCGATTGGTTGATTCGGGAATCACAACTGCCGATACTTATGGAACATGTCTGACATGCGACGAAGTGAACCCACCGGTTTTCGTGGACGTAGCATTTGAAATTGATATGAACTACACCGGGTTCCCCAATGACGATTACGGCAGCGTAGTCATCAATGGAAGCTGGAACTCTTGGGGAGCGTGGGGCGTTGAGCTCGCTGACGCTGACGGCGACGGCATTTTCACTGGTTCTTTGACTTTGGAAGAAGGCACTACGTTCGAATTCGTAATCGCTGCGACAGGTGCAGCAGACGGATGGTCTGGTTGGGGCTCAATCTTCAATGCTCCTACGGAGTGTGAAGCGAACCCTGGTTTGCCAATCGGTGCTGGTGGCGGAAACTACATCGCAACTGCCGCTGACGGATTGGTTGTAGCGTACTGCGCGGGAAGCTGCGCGGCGACGTGCCCACTTCCAGGTTGCACAGATCCTTTCTACGCAGAATTTGACTTGAACGCGACGGAGGACGATGGTTCTTGCGCGACGCCAGTTGTATTCGGTTGCATCTACGAGGCAGCTGAGAACTACGACGCTGCAGCGAACACGGACGACGGATCTTGCGAGTTTGAGATCAATGCATGCCCAGGTGATCTCGACGGTGACGGCTTGGTGGCTACACCTGACTTGCTCACGTTCTTGTCAGTCTTCGGAACGACTTGCGAATAAGCATATTTTAGAACTTTTGATGAAAAGGCCGGTTCCTAAAGGACCGGCCTTTTTGTTTGCATGAGATGCATGGAGAGAATACGGGACCTTTTTAGAATACCTACCTTTGAGCTGTGAAAAAACTTGTCGAGGCACGACTTCCAATTGAGGCTGGAGAGTACACAGTGATTGCCTTTGGCATGGAGGGTGAACTGCACCCGCATTTGGCGCTGATTTCAGGCCTCAAAGCTTCAAACCAAGCTCCGCTTGTGCGCATCCACAGCGAATGCATGACTGGAGATGTTTTCGGTTCTAAGCGTTGTGATTGCGGTGCCCAGTTAGATCAGGCGCTCGTCCGCATTGGCAAGGAAGGGGGATGTTTGGTTTACCTCCGTCAAGAGGGGCGTGGAATCGGATTGGTAGAGAAATTGAAGGCGTACAACCTTCAGGACGGAGGCCTCGATACCATTCAGGCCAATGAGGCTTTGGGGCATCCGGCTGACGCCCGAAGTTTCGAAGATGCAGCCGCCATTTTACAGGCTTTGGACATGACTCAAGTACGCCTGCTCACGAACAATCCTGATAAAGTAAAGGAGTTGGAAGCCAATGGCGTTAGAGTCGTGAATCGTGAGCCATTGGTGATTGCCCCGTTGGCTGAAAATGCGTCTTACCTCGAAGTGAAAAGGACGCTCATGGGCCACTGGCTCGACTAAAGCGAGATGGCGTGCATGAGTTCCATGCACACAATCGCACCAACGGTTCCTACGGCATAGCCCAAGACGGCCAGCAGCACCCCCACAGGAGCGAGTGCAGGTGAGAAAGCGCTGGCCACGATTGGAGCGCTGGCTGCGCCGCCAACGTTGGCCTGAGATCCGACAGCGACAAAAAAGAAGGGCGCTTTGATGATTTTCGCGACGGTGAGCAACACAACGATGTGGGTGAGCATCCAAATCAATCCGATGAGAATGACGGACCAGTAAACGTCCCAGTTGTGGTAGAGTTCAACCACGTCCATTTTCATCCCGATGGTCGCGACCAATACGTAGAGAAATACTGAGCCGAGCTTACTCGCGCCAGCCCCTTCGTAATTGCGTAGCCCGGTAAAACTCAGCAAAATGCCCAATACCGTCGCCGTCACCACGATCCAAAAGAACCCTTGTTCCAAACTGCTGAGGTATTGCACAAAGCTTCCGGGATTTGATTCCAGTGTTCGTGCAAAAAGGGATTTGAATGCCGGACCTAAACTGTCTGCAGATACGTGCGCAATGGCCACCGATCCGAAGGCAATTCCGCCAATGACCATGAGGTCTGTGAATGAAGGAATGCGCGCGATTCCCAATTGGAATTGCTCGACTTTGGATTTGAGCTCATCCACGGCGGTGGCGTCTGCCTTCAACCGCCGGTCCAATGCGGCACTCATGCCCGCTCCGACGAGCAAGAAGGGCATCCACAAATTGGCCACAAAGACATCCACAATCAGCATGGCAGAGAATTGATCGTCCATGGTTTGGGAAATTTCTTTCAAAGCTGCTTGGTTTGCACCGCCTCCGATCCAACTTCCAGCTACCGTAGAAAGCCCTCTCCAAAAGGCATCCGGCGCATCACCGCCGAGCACTCCCGGTTCGATAAAACTCACCGCCCACAGGGCAAGCGGCCCGCCGATGATGATGCCCAATGTCGCCGCAAAAAACATGATCAACGCCTTAGGGCCTAGATTCCAAATCCCCTTCAAATCGATGCTCAGGCAAAGCAAAACCAGGCTCGCCGGCAAGAGGTAGCGGGAAGCGACGAAATACAAGTTGGATTCTTCACCGTCGACCAACCCAAACGAATTGTACATCGCAGGCAGGAAGTAACACACCAACAACGTAGGAATGATGGTGTAGAATTTTTTGAATCGGGGAAGGGTACTGCTGTGAAAAACCAGCGCAAGCGTGGAAATCAACAATCCGAGTACGACGGCGTCGTTGGTGATCAGTGCATTCATGGACTGCAAACTAACAAAAAACCCCGGTCGATGCCGGGGTCTTTTCAGTTAGGTTGTTCGAGTTTGTTGAATCATTGAACGGAAATCAATTCGACTTCGAATATCAATGCGGCATAAGGAGGAATGGGCCCATTTGGATTTGGGTTCGCACCGTATGCCAATTCTTGCGGGATGAAGAACTTGGTTTTGCCTCCAGGCATCATCAATTGCAATCCTTCAGTCCATCCTTTGATGACACCACTCAGCGGGAAAGAAATGGGTTCCCCTCGCTTATAAGACGAATCGAATTCGGTTCCGTCAATCAAAGTGCCACGGTAGTGGACAGTGACGGTTGAGGCAGCCGTTGGGTGCTCACCTTCACCGACCGTTTCGTGAATGTATTGTAGGCCAGAAGCCGTGACTTGCACTCCGTCATTTTTCGCGTTTGCAGCAAGAAAAGCTTCGCCTTCTGCTCGTGCCGCAGCGCCAGCTGCTTCTTTTTTCGCTTGGAAAAATTGTCCGACCATGGCATTGGCATTTTCGGGCGTCATGGATGCAGATCCGGTCATTTGCTCGGACAGTCCTTTGGCCATTTCTGCTGAAGAGATTTCATTGAGGCCTTGGTCTTGCAAGTTTTTGGCAAAGAGGATGCCGAGAGCGTAGCTGATTTCTTCCATCGAAGGTGCTGAATTTTGCGCCCGTCCAGGAGTGGCGAGCAATAAGATTAGAGTGAAAAGCGCGGTGGCTTTGAAAAATTGATTCATGGATAAAAATAATTTTCGAGTTCTTAGTTCACGGCATCTCGGGTGAAGACCCATTGGTCTCCCGCTGAAAGCTCAGAATTGTACGCGTAGCCCATTCCTCGGAAGGATTTGAGGGATCTGGGCTGAGTGATGCGTTTTTGGATGATGAATTTGGCCATGCAGCCGCGGGCTTCCTTCGCGTAGGCCATTTTCGCTTTAAAGCCATCGCCAACACGCTCCTTGAATTCAGGCGTGATGATGCGTATGGCAGGGTTTTTCGCAAGGGCAGCCTTTGCATATTCTTTGCTTGCCAAATTGACAATCAGCCCGTCAGCGGCTTCGGCCACGGCCAACTGAATTTTGTCCGACCAAAAAGCGTACAAATTTTTCATTTTAGCATCCGGCGACCACCTGAGCCCCATTTCGAGGCGGTACGGTTGGATGCGATCCAAGGGACGCAAAACACCGTATAAGCCCGATAAGATACGCACATGTTCTTGAGCGAAAGCAAAGTCCTCATTCGTCCAATTCGCCGCGTCAAGCCCAGTGTATACGGCTCCTTTGAAGCAATTAACTGCCGGCTTACACGTGCCCGATTCAGGTTGGTCTGTCCATCGCTCAATTCGCTCTGCTGCCAGTGTGGCGAGTCCTTGATTGATGCTCATGAGCTTTTCCAAATCGGCCCTGCTCAGTGGCCTCAATTGCTTCATGAGCTGCACGGCATTCTCCTTGAAAATCGGTTCTGTCCCGTCGCCTCGATCGAGCGCCTCGTCAAAGGCCATGGTTTTAGAAGGAGACAGAATCACTAACATGAGGGTGACAAAGCTAGGACTTGCTCAGGGCCAATCCAATTCGCGTATCTTCGAAGCCTAACCTTTAAGAAATTTTTGCCATGCGCTTATTGGATTTGACTATACGCACCGCACTGATTGTCATTCTTGGATTTGCTTCGACATTGGCATGGAGTCAATGCGAAGAAGGAGAGGTGGTCATTGACTTTGTAATCGACACGGATCCTTGGGGCTACGAAGTGTACTGGGAGCTGTTGCCTTCTGGTGAGGCGTGTGGCAGTGAGCTATTCTTGGGCAGTGGAGGCAACCCCAATGTCGGCTGTGACGGCGATGGAGGAAGCGGAAATGGCGGGACAACCTATGGCAATAATGCGGTGTACACGGAAGGACCGTTTTGCGCTACAGCCGGAGCGACATTGGACCTCTTTCACGTAGATAGTTATGGAGACGGGGGCACACGTTTTGATTTGTATATGGACGGCTTGCTATCGGGCATTTTCAATGGCTCGGGCTATGGAAACCTGTGGACGTTTACAGCGGGCGAGACCTTGTTCATCGATTACGATGTACCGTGTGCGGCGGCTTCCATTGAAGTGGATGGACCCTCTGTTATCGTGAGTTCAAGCGGCGGTACGGTGCAAGCAGGGGAGGTATCTCCACCTGCCGCACCCAGTGGTTCATGCGGTCTGTCGGGTTCGTGGTGCGGTTCGGATGGAAACGCAACGAGTTCAGTTTGGCTCACCTTTACGCCCGAAACCACGGCACCTGTGACCATCACGACATGCTCTGACTCCTCCTCGTTTGACACCCAATTGGCACTATACCGGGTAGAAGATTGCGGTGATTTTGCGACTTATGAATTGGTAGGGTCCAATGACGACCAATGCGCAGGTTATCGTTCTACCATGTACACAAGTTGCCTTGAAGTTGGGGTGAGCTATTATATTCAAGTGGATGGTTGGGCTGGCCAAACTGGCAATGCGGATGTAAGCGTATTTACAACTGAATCGTATGACACATCCGCAGATGCTCAGGTGCGTAACGTCACGTGTCCGTTGGATAAGGACACAGCACCGAACGGTTTCATTTTGCCGTTTGTCAATGCGGGTGGTTCAGATTTTTCATGTGTCTGGACAGGTCCCAATGGCTACAGCTCAAATGATTCTTGGATCTTTGATTTGTCGCCTGGTGTGTATACTGCCGATATCACGACCACGTGCGGAACAGCGTTTACGATTGAGCGCACCATCTCGGCTCCTGAATCTTGGTCGGTGCAGAGCACGGTCACGGAAGCGAGTTGTGAGGATTCAGCGGATGGCGCTGTTGAGATAACGGTCTCTGGGGCCAACGATCCCTATACCTTTGAATGGACGGGACCGAATGATTTCACTTCTGATGCAGAGGATCTTGAGATGTTACTGCCGGGCACGTATCAATTGAACATCACCGATGAGAACGGTTGCGTGTATCCAGTGACCGCATTCGTTCCAGAAGTCGATGCTGCGGATTTCTCCATCGGAAACGATACCATCATTTGTGAAGATGAGCCCCTTTTGATTTACGGACCCATCGGCTACTCCTACGAATGGCAAGATGGTTCCAACAATCAGTTTTTCTATGTGCAACCGGGTGATTTTGCACCTGGCACGTACAGCATTGTATTGAATGGCACAACGGAAACGGGATGCACGTTTGCCGATGCATTGATTTTGACTGTGCACGAATGTTCGGTGGGAGTGGGCGAAATCGGCCTCGCCGATGCAGCGATTTACCCCAATCCAGCCAATGAGGCTGTGTTTTTTGAAGCTTTACCAATAGGCGCTGGATGGCGGGTACAGGCATTGGACATGGCGGGTCGAACCATTGCACAAACCACATGGATTGATGCAAACGCGCCCATTTTCAATGTGTCGGATTGGCCAGCTGGGCAATACGTTTTGAAATTCGAAAGTGCGGAGAGCGCAATCACGCGCCAATTATCCGTTCAGCACGGAGGTCGTTAAACGTTCGCACGTTTCGGCAATTTGATCTGCGCTGAGGTCTCGGTGGGTCACCATGCGCACACGTTGGGGACCAAATGCGAAACATGAAATCCCGGCTTGCTGAGCCCATTCGACAAATTGGTCAGCAGTGAGGCCTGCATGGATTTCAAAGATTACAATGTTGGTTTCGACAGGATCCACGGCTTTTACCCGCGACAGGTTTTCGAGCACTGCGCCGAGCTGCTGCGCGTGCTGATGATCTTCTTGCAATCGAGGAAGTTCGACATCGAGGGCATGGTTGCAAGCGGCTGTGAGCACACCGATTTGTCGCATTCCGCCTCCGAACACTTTACGGACACGGTGGGCTTCTTCAATGAAAGCCCTTGATCCTATGAGCACACTTCCAGCAGGAGCACCTAGCCCCTTCGAAAAGCAAACGGAAATGGAGTCGAATAATCGTCCGTAATCGCTCCAGGCTTGGCTTTCAGGAACGCGACCATTTCCACGTGCAATCATGGCATTCCAACAACGCGCTCCATCGAGATGCAGTGGCATGCTCGTTTGGATGCATCCCTCCTTGATTTCTCTGAGCGAATCCAAAGACCAAACCGCACCGCCGCCACGGTTACACGTATCTTCCACACATACCAGTGAAGTGCGGGCATAATGACTGTCGGCAGGGTTGATTTCTGTGGCGACATCATTCCAGGTGAAACGACCGTGATCACCATGGAGCAGCCGGACTGAAGCACCTGAATTTCGGGCGATTCCGCCTCCCTCGTAATTGTAGATGTGCGCCATTCGATCGCAAATCACCTCGTCCCCGGGACGGGTGTGAACGTTGATAGCGATTTGGTTGGTCATGGTACCAGACGGGCAAAAGAGGGCCGCCTCGTGACCAAAAAGCGCAGCGCAGCGATCTTGAAACGCCTCTGTCGTGGGGTCTTCCGCGAAAACATCATCGCCCGTAGGGGCCTGGTGCATGGCATCCAACATGGCCTCCGTAGGCCGCGTCAAGGTGTCAGAGCGAAAATCAGCGTTCCATTTCATGGGACAAAACTAATTCTACGGTCATTATCTTCAACGCCGCAAATCAAACCATTTCATCATGATTCGTAGTCAACACACGTGGGTAGCCTTGATTGTTTTTTGCGGAATGCACCTCCTTGCACCTGCTAAGGAAGGCATGTGGATTCCGACGCTGCTTCAAGCCGTGGAGGGAGATATGCAGGCCATGGGGATGCACATAACCGCAGAGGATATTTACAGCATCAATGAAGGGAGTTTGAAGGATGCCATTGTTCATTTCAATGGTGGATGCACAGCGGAAATGGTTAGTTCTGAAGGATTGCTTCTGACCAATCACCACTGTGGATATGGCGAAATCGCCTACCATAGTTCGGTTGAAAATGACTATTTGACGAATGGCTTCTGGGCCATGACCCGGGCGGATGAATTGATGAACCCTGACTTGGTAGCGACGTTTATTGACCGCATCGTGGACGTCACGGCTGAAGTTGTGGGAGTGGATGATCCGAAGGCTGCGAAGGCTGCGTTAATTGCTGAGGCTAGCGAAGGCACTGGGTTGGATGCTGAAGTGGTCGCCTTTGATTTTGGCAACAGCTATTACCTCATCACAACCAAAACGTACCGGGATGTCCGCCTGGTCGGTGCCCCGCCATCAGCCGTTGGGAAATTTGGCGGAGACACGGACAATTGGGTATGGCCGCGTCATACAGGAGATTTTAGTATGTTTCGGATCTACGCCAATGCCGATAACGAACCGGCTGATTACAGTTTGGATAACGTGCCTTTCCGTCCGAAACACCATTTCCCAGTGGATATCGGCGGGGTCAAAGAGGGGGATTTCACCATGGTATTCGGATTTCCAGGTAGAACGGAACAATACTTGACAAGTGATGCTGTGACTTACGTCATTGAAACGCTCAACCCGGCGAGGATTGAAATGCGGGATGCCTCGCTCGCGGTGATCAATGCCGCGCGGTCCCGTACGGCTGCTTTGCGCATCGCTTACGCCGATAAACAATCATCCATTGCCAATGCATGGAAGAAATGGATCGGCCAGAATAAAGGACTGATTGAGCTCGGCGCGGTAAATAAAAAGCTGGAACTGGAAGCGGAATTTATGAAACGAGCAGCTGACGTCGGTGATGTGCCGTTGATGCAGCTGATCTCTGAAATCCAGTCCGCTAATGCGGATCGCCATCCGTATATGCTGGCCCGAAGCTTGTTCATTGAATGGATTTATTATGGTCCGGATATTTTGAACTTTGCCTGGTCTCACGCGCCGTTGATTGAACGCTGGGGCGCGTTAGAGGAAGCGGGAGAATTGGAGGCAACATTGAATAACCTGAGCGACCGCCTTGACAATCACTTGCGTCAATATGACGCGGAAGTCGATGAAGGGGTTTTGGCTGCTTTGGTGGCGCCATATTTCGAGCATATGGATGCTCAATTCATTCCAGTTGCGATGTCGGGTGCCATCAATTCACCTGAGCAATGGGCGCACGGCTTATTCGCCAAATCGATTTTTGCGGACGAGGCTGGCATACGCGCACTTTACAGCAAGCGGAGTGAGAAGGCATTCGCTAAATTGGCCAAAGACCCTGTATTTCAGTTGATTAAATCGATGCGTTCAACGTATTTCGAGCAAGTAGCTGAAGGTTATGCATCCAGTTCAACTAGATTGGATTCCCTCACTGGTGCATACACGATGGGATTGAAGAAACTATTTCCTGAGCGTGCATTTTTCCCTGACGCGAACAGTACGCTGCGCTTGACTTATGGAAAGGTTGAGGGCTCTTCTCCTTACGACGGCATGACGTATTTGCCGTTTACCACGGCTACGGGAGTCCTGCAGAAGTACATTCCAGGGGATGCTGATTTTGACTTACCCGTAGACTTGGTACAAGCACTGGAAAAGGGAGCTTGGGGGGATTACGCCAATGAAAACGGGGAATTACCGGTTTGCTTCACCGGCTCCAATCACACGACAGGAGGAAACTCAGGATCCCCAGCCATTGACGGTGACGGGCATTTGGTAGGCATCAACTTTGACCGCTCATGGGAATCCACCATGAGTGACATTTTATTCGACAGTTCGAGGTGCCGAAACATCATGGTCGACATTCGATATGTGCTTTGGATCACCGACGTATATGCCGGTGCCGGTCACTTGGTGGCTGAGATGGACATCGTGCGTTGACACCGCACGAACTTCCAGTGGTTATCCTAAGAAGCCGATAACGGTAATCACCAAGCCGAAAAGGATCAGCGCAAAGACAACGGGTCCTCCGATTTCGTTTTGTTCGGGCTCGCTGTGATGCCCGTGGTCGTGTGATGAGTCATGTGCCATGCGACAAAAATAGGGGAATCTTTCGCACGAACATACGTCATATGAAGCAACCTTCATGCCCACTTGGGAGTTGTTGTACTCAGGATTGAGTATATTCGTCCGCTAACCTGAAATTGAACACCAAATGCTTGACTTTCGATTGACTGGCTCTGTGATTTCCGTGCTCTTTGCATGCGCATTTATGCAAGTAATTCCGGAGTTGAAGGCGCAATGTGAATCCGGTGAATCGGAAATCGTTGTGGTCATTGTTCCTGATAACTGGCCCAATGAAATTTCTTGGGAACTCCTTTACGATGGTGAAGTCGTCGGTTCAGGAACTTCGCAGGGAGACACCATTTGCTTCGACAGCAGCATTGAAACGCCGTGTTTGCAATTTTCCATCCACGATTCATACGGAGATGGCATCTACGCTCCAGGCGGTTACTGGCTCTATCAAGACGGAGTTGAA
>Ga0181577_10002376_pt1 | contig 14797 bp, 13 predicted proteins | sample 101ome_21_FD_132468 | JGI IMG/M metagenome (GOLD analysis project Ga0181577, IMG submission 132468) | Coastal salt marsh microbial communities from the Groves Creek Marsh, Skidaway Island, Georgia - 101413BT metaG (megahit assembly) | ecosystem: Environmental > Aquatic > Marine > Intertidal...
TCATGAATGGGTGCTTTGCGCAGGTAAAGAAACGAAGCTTGTACGAAATACGTATCGTGCTCGGACAAGGGTTTTTGCTTCGATGAACAAAGCCTAGAATTCTTGATGGATTTTAGTCAAGGATTTGTAGGTCTATGATTAAAAAATCATGTAGGTTTGCGCCCGTTTTTGAAGCGTCAATTTTAACCGACAGAAATGCCTAAGAACGTTAAAATTCGCAGAGGAGCTAACATCAAGCTAGCCGGAGTGGCTGAGCGGATCAAGGGAGACGCACCGTTTCCTGCTTCATTTGCGATCAAACCTACTGACTTCCATGGCCTCACACCAAAGATGGTGTTGAAAGAGGGTGCCGAGGTAAAGGCCGGCCAGGAGATTTTCCACGACAAGTACAATGACAAGGTGAAGTACACGGCTCCTGTGAGCGGTGAGATCGCTGAGGTCGTTAGAGGAGCGAAGCGTCGCATCCTCGAAGTACGAATCGTTCCGGACAAAGAGCAGAAGTACGAAACCTTTGACGTCAGTGGGATCACCACCGGTGAGAAGGTGAAGGAAGTACTGATGGCCTCAGGTTTCTGGCCAATGATCAAGCAGCGTCCTTACGATGTTGTGGCCGATCCGATGACCAAGCCTAAGGCGATCTTCGTTTCAGCTTTCGACAGTGCGCCATTGGGAGCCGATTATGATTTCGTTCTTCACGGTCAGAAGGAGGCCTTTCAGAGAGGTTTGGATGCGTTGAAGCTGATGACAGATGGCAAGGTTCATTTGTCTACGCGTGGAGGTTCAACTCCTGACGAAGTTTTCAGTTCAGCTTCTGGCGTTGAGAAGAACATGTTCAGTGGTCCTCACCCTGCAGGTAACGTCGGTATCCAGATTCACCACATCGATCCTATCAATAAGGGCGATAAGGTTTGGACGGTCAATGCACAGCATGTGATGATGATCGGTCGATTCTTGATGACCGGTAAGCCAGACTTCAGCAAGACGATTGCGATTGCAGGTTCAGAGGTCAAGAAGCCAAGATATATGACCACCATCGTCGGTGCTTCTATGAAGGCATTGGCCGAAGGAGAGATCAACGAGGGTAGTAACCGAATCATCAGTGGAAACGTGCTCACCGGAGATGCGGTGGGAGGGGAAGGCTATCTTGGATTTTATCACGATGTGGTGACCGTTATCTCTGAGGGTAATGAGCCACAGTTCATGGGATGGTTGACGCCGAACTTCCACAAGTTCAGCTTGTCACGCTCCTACTTCAGCTGGTTGATGCCAAATAAGAAGTATTCGTTGAATACGAACCAGAACGGTGAGGATCGCGCATTCGTAGTGACCGGTGAGTATGAAAGTGTCCTTCCAATGGACATTTATCCGGTTTACCTTCTCAAGGCTATCATGACCAAGGATATTGAGAAGATGGAGAATCTGGGAATCTATGAAGTAGCTCCAGAGGATCTAGCGCTTTGCGAATACGCATGTACAAGTAAGACTCCAGTCCAAGACATCCTTCGTGAAGGTTTGGATCTGGCTCAAGAAGAATTAGGATAAACTAGGATCAGCAGATGAAATTTCTACAGGACCTAATGTTCAACAAAATCCGTCCCAACTTTGAGAAGGGCGGCAAGTTTGAGAAATACTACAAGGCCTATGAGGCCATGGAAACGTTTGCATTCGTGCCTCCGCACACAACGCATTCAGGAGCGCACATTCGTGATGCTATCGATCTGAAACGAACCATGTTCTTGGTGGTGATCGCCCTCGTGCCTTCGCTTCTGTTCGGAATGTGGAACACCGGACATCAGTACTACCTCTCAATCGGTGAGATGACCGGATTGATGGATGGGATGATTGACAAGCTGCTCTTCGGAGCGATTCGAGTACTTCCTTTGGTCATTGTTAGTTACGTAGTCGGACTCGGTATCGAGTTTGGCGTGGCTGTGGCCAAGAATCACTCGGTGAACGAGGGTTACCTTGTTTCCGGAATGTTGATTCCACTCGTTCTTCCTTCTGAGCTCCCACTTTGGATGGCTGCTGTTGCAACTGCCTTTGCGGTTATCATCGGTAAGGAGGTTTTTGGTGGTACAGGAATGAATATCTTGAATCCGGCGCTTACCGCTCGGGCTTTCTTGTTCTTCGCTTATCCAACCAAGATGAGTGGTAACATGGTGTGGATCCCTCAAGAGTCAGGAATGGCTCAAGTGGATGGATACACAGGTGAGACGCTTCTTTCTCAAGCGTACAACGCTCCTGCCGGAACCGAGTTTGGTTCAGTTGCATACAATGCAGCGGGAGAGCCTTTCGGTAGCTTAGCTGAAACGATGTCGGCATCGTTCTGGGGATGGATCCCAGGTTCAATCGGTGAAACATCTGCCTTCGCCATTCTTATCGGTGCTGCTATCCTGCTCTACACAGGTATTGGAAGCTGGAGAATCATGTTTAGCTTCCTCGTTGGAGGTTTAGCTATGTCTTCGATCTTCAATGCATGGGGAGCAAATTCATTCATGATGGTGCATCCGATCCAGCAATTGTTGATGGGTAGCTTCTTGTTCGGTATGGTCTTCATGGCAACCGATCCGGTGAGCGCAGCTCAAACCAATACGGGCAAGTGGATCTATGGATTCTTTGCCGGTTTCTTTGGAATCATGATCCGGGTGTTCAATCCGGCCTATCCTGAAGGTATCATGATGGCAATTTTGTTCATGAATGTAATGGCGCCACTGATCGATCACTATGTGGTGCAAGCAAACATCAACCGTCGAATGAAGCGCGCAAAACTTGCGACTGCATAATCCAGATTGAATCATGGCAATCAATAAAGAATCACAAGGTTTTACATTCCTCTTCTCGGTCATCATGGTGGTGATCGTGGCGACCGCCTTGTCGCTCGCAGCTATGGGCTTGAAAGGTCCACAGGACGAGAACATGAAGCAGGAAAAGATGCAGAACATCCTCAGCTCTATCCAAGTGGAGTCCACTCGTGAAGAGGCTGGTGAGAAGTTTTCTCAGTACGTCACCAAGCGATTGACCCTGAACCACAAGGGTGAGGTCGTGAGCGAGTCTACCGGTGCGATCAAGTCACTTGGTACTGATGGTAAGGAGGCTTTCGAAAGTGACGCGTTCAACGTAGATGTTAAGAAGCAGTATCGCGACAAGAGTTTGTCTGACGCAGAGCGCAAGTATCCTCTGTACGTATGCGAGAAAGATGGCAGTACTTACTATGTCGTTCCTTTGGTAGGAACAGGTCTTTGGGGACCGATCTGGGGCTTCATTGCGTTGGAGGATGACATGATTACCGTGTTCGGAGCAACCTTCGATCACAAGACTGAAACGCCTGGTTTGGGTGCGGAGATCAACCAAGGGTGGTTCCAGGAGCCATTTGTTGGAGATCAGATCTTCGACGAGAGCGGGGAGTTCGTTTCAATTGACGTCGTAAAAGGTGGTGCAGCTCTAGACAACAAGCATGGTGTTGACGCCATCACCGGTGGAACGATCACTTCTTACGGATTGCGTGATATGCTTAAGAACACCTTGGGTGTATACGTTCCTTACTTCAAAAAGAATTCTGACATCGCATCAATCTAACTACTATGAGCACAGAAGTTAAAGAAGCAAAGCAGGAAGTCGCGGCAAAGGAGCCGAGAGAGCCTCTGTTCTCCAAGAAGAACAAGCGTCTCTTGACCGATCCTTTGAACGACGATAACCCGATCACCGTTCAGGTACTTGGAATCTGTTCAGCCCTTGCGATCACCGTGAAGGTGGAGCAGGCCGTTGTGATGTCCTTGTCGGTATTGGCAGTAATGATCGGTGGTAACCTGATCATCTCCTTGATCCGCAACATCATCCCAAGCCGAATCCGAATCATCGTTCAGCTCGTGGTTGTTGCCTCCCTTGTGATCTTGGTTGACCAAGTCTTGAAGGCCTATGTTTATGATGTGAGTAAGGCGCTTTCCGTTTTCGTTGGATTGATCATTACCAACTGTATCATCATGGGTCGCCTTGAAGCGTTCGCCTTGGGTAACAAGCCTTGGCCTTCGATCCTTGATGCGATCGGAAACGCCGCTGGATACGGATGGATCTTGATCGCTGTTGCTGTAGTGAGAGAACTTTTGGGTTCTGGCACTCTTTACGGGTTTACGATCATCCCTCAGTCGGTTTATGATTTTGGTTACTCGAACAACAATTTGATGATCCTGCCTCCAATGGCCTTGATCACGGTAGGAGTAATCATCTGGATCCAACGTTCAAAGAATACTGCATTAATTGAAGATCACTAAATCATGCTAGACCTAGTAAACATATTCGTTAAAGGCATCTTCATTGAGAACATGATTTTTGCCTACTTCTTGGGAATGTGCTCTTATCTGGCCGTTTCTAAGACTGTAAAGACCGGTGTAGGCCTTGGAGCTGCCGTGATCTTCGTACTTGGTATCACCGTTCCGGTGAACTACCTCATTGAAAACTATGTATTGAAAGAAGGTGCTTTGGTTTGGCTCGATGAGTCTTACGCAAGCATCGACCTGAGCTTCTTGAGCTTCATCATGTTCATCGCGGTGATCGCGTCCATGGTTCAGCTCGTGGAGATGGCAGTGGAGAAGTTCGCTCCAGCGCTGTATGGTGCATTGGGTATCTTCCTTCCATTGATCGCGGTTAACTGCTCGATCTTGGGTGGAGCCCTCTTCATGCAAGAGCGTCAATACACTTCCATCGCGGAAGCTACTTCATTCGGTCTGGGATCGGGGGTAGGATGGTTCTTGGCCATCGTGGCTATTGCAGCGATCCGCGAAAAGATCAAGTATTCAAATGTACCAGCGCCTCTTCGTGGCTTGGGTATCACTTTTATCATTACAGGCCTCATGGGCATTGCGTTCATGGCCTTTATGGGAATGGAACTTTAAGAAAAAGACATGGCTACTACAGTAATCATCAGTATCGTCGTTTTCCTGGTCTTCATCTTGGCCTTGGTATCGATCATCCTTTTTGCCAAAGCGAAATTGTCGCCAAGTGGAAAGGTGAAGTTGACGATCAACGGAGAAAAGACCATCGAAGTGGATGCGGGAAGCACCTTGCTTTCTACACTGGGTAACAACAAGATCTTCTTGCCATCGGCATGTGGAGGTGGAGGTACGTGCATTCAGTGCAAGTGTCAGGTGCACAGCGGGGGTGGAGCAATCCTTCCTACCGAGGAGCCGCACTTCTCTCGTAAGGAACAAGCTGATAACTGGCGTTTGGGTTGTCAGGTGAAGGTGAAAGAAGACATGGAGATCGAAGTGCCTGAAGAGGTGTTCGGTATCAAGAAGTGGGAGGCGACCGTGGTTCGTAACTACAACGTGGCTTCGTTCATGAAGGAATTCGTAGTTGAGATCCCCGAGGATATGGATTACAAGGCTGGTGGATACATCCAGATCGAGATCCCGCCTTGTGAGGTAAAGTATTCGGACATCGACATTACTGCTCACCCTAAGGAGCATCCGGGCGAGCCTGAAAAGTTCAAGCAAGAATGGGATGGGTTTAACCTGTGGCCATTGGTCATGAAGAACGACGAGCTTGTGGAGCGCGCCTATTCCATGGCCTCTTACCCTGCTGAGGGACGTGAGATCATGCTGAACGTTCGTATTGCCACCCCACCATGGGACCGCGCAAACAATAAGTGGATGGACGTCAATCCGGGTGTTGCATCCTCCTACATCTTCGCTTGCAAGGAAGGTGATAAGGTGACCATCTCCGGTCCTTATGGTGAATTCTTCATCAAGGATACTGACTCTGAGATGTTGTACATCGGTGGTGGTGCAGGAATGGCCCCTATGAGAAGTCACTTGTATGAGTTGTTCCGCACGATCAAGACCGGTCGTAAGGTGTCTTACTGGTATGGTGGACGTTCGAAGCGTGAATTGTTTTACATCGATCACTTCAAGGCGCTAGAAAAGGATTTCCCGAACTTCAAGTTCTACATGGTACTTTCTGAGCCACTTGAAGTTGACAACTGGAAGGTGATGAAGGACACAGAGGATGAAGGCGACGGTTTTGTCGGTTTCGTTCACCAAGCGGTGATCGATCAGTACCTGAGTAAGCATGACGCTCCAGAGGATATTGAATTCTACTTCTGTGGACCACCAATGATGAATCAGGCCGTACTTAAGATGTGCGATGACTGGGGTGTTCCACCAGAGAACGTTTCCTTTGACGACTTCGGAGGTTGAGCATCTTTAGAAAGTGAAAATGTTGAATCCCTCGGCCATTGGTCGGGGGATTTTTTTGTTCGATTAGATTTGCCACATATGAAGCGACTTCCACTTCTTTTTCTTCTTGTTTACCTATGCTCGTGCAACGCTGAGCTGGAGAAGACCAATTCAGAGGATTTCAGACAAGCCATCCAAGGTCGAGCTCAGGGAACCACATGGCAGATTGTTTACTACGACCTTCAGGAGCGGGATCTGACACCCCAAGTGGATAGTATTCTTAGGAGAGTAGATGAATCGGTATCTACCTATTTGGATGGATCGACCATATATCGCTGGAATAAAAGCGATTCAGGCTGCACGGTAGATCCGCTGTTTTTAGAGTTACTGCTTCAAAGCTATGAGGTCTATGAGGCAACGAATGGAGCATTTGATCCGACGGTCAAACCTTTGGTGAGCTTTTGGGGATTCGGACCGGAGCGTATTGCCCATCCTGAGGTGGTAGATCCCAAACAGATTGATAGTCTATTGGGACTGGTTCGGTTTGATACCCTTACGCTTCGCATGGGCGACCGGGAGGTTTCCTTGAAGGATATCTTGAACAACCCCAACCCCAAGGGAGAAATCTTTCTCCACAAACCGATTTCCGGAATGCAGCTTGATTTCAATGCCATCGGGCAGGGATGGAGTGTCGATAAGGTGACAGAATATCTTGAATCACAAGGGTTAAAGGTCTATTTCGTCGAGATTGGCGGGGAGATTCGAGCGGGCTATCCAAAACCTGACAATGGTGGTGAGAACTGGCGTTTTGGAATTGACAAGCCCTCAGAAGGAAATTACGATAGAGAGCTTCAGGCGGTGATCGAGCTTTGTAATCGTGGTTTAGCTACGAGTGGAAACTACCGCAAGTTCTATGAAAAGAACGGAGTTCGCTACTCCCATACGATCGATCCTAAGACGGGTTATCCTGTTCAGCACTCATTATTGAGCGCCACGGTGCTGAGCAATACAGCCGGAAAGGCCGATGCCCTTGCTACTGCTTTTATGGTCATGGGAACGGATTCTACGATCCAATATCTGAATGAGAACAGCTACTTAAATTCATATATCTATCTGATCTCAGATGATGGTTCGGGAGGATATCAAACATTCCAGAGTCGTCAACTGGAAGGAATAATCAACGAAGAGCTGGACTAAGCCCTGATCACTTCTGGCACTGCTCCGTCGGTCGAGCTCCGCATACGGTACAGTTACCGTCGTCGTTCTTCAAGAGCGGATTGTTGCTCGCACAAGTACCCGCGAATTCACCGTCTTTCTTACCCCAGATCTTAATGGCGATCCCGGCGAAAGCCAACCCTAACAATCCTGCTGCGATGAATACCAATTTCATGGGTGCAAAGTTCGGGTAAAGTTCTGGAATGGTCAAGTTGTCAAATGGTTAAGTGGTCAAATAGTCAAGTGGTTAAATAGTTCGAGAGTGAATAGTGAACGGTGAACAGTGAACGGTGTTGGCTGCTTGCCCGAACGCATGTGAGGGTGTCACACCGAGCGTCTGCCTGAACCGCAATGGGCAGGTAGTCGATGGGCGATCAGCCTAAGGGTCATTCCTGAAAACCTGTCCTTCGCCGGAGGTGTTCCAGAACTCGATCTCTGGATTTCCGCTTACGTAGATATCACCGCGTTGGTAGATCTGGATGAATACTCGTTCCCAAGCTCGAACGTAGGTGTCACCCGTTGAGTTGTTGTGCACGGTGCTGAAGCGACTCACTAGGTTTTCCGCGTGCACGGGTCCATATCCGGAATTGTAGATATAGGAAGTAGCGCAAGTTCCCTCTAGTGTTACATCGGTTGCGCCCGTGTGAACCACGAGGTCAACGTGTTCACATTGAAGGTTGGCGTGCAAAGAACCGGCAGCGTCTTGGATCTCTATGCGAATGGAATCTCCACGGTAAGCTTCTTCGAACGTCAAGGCAGCGGCAATTTGACTGAAAATCGAATTCATGGAAGAATAGTGAACCTCTACATCGGGAAGAGGATCGATCTCTCTGATCCAGTCGCACGCGTTGATCTCCGTGATGATTAGGGTTTCTCCCTCCATCTCTGTCAGGATACCGCCGGTTCCATTCTCGCCGTAGGTGACGACGCAATAGTCTACCGTATCAGGGATCATACGCACGTTGATGCGCCCTTCGACATACAGGTGTGTGAAGGAGGCTACATCTCTCACTTCCGTCTGCTGTTCTCCGCGTCCTTCAAGGCAGTTGGCTGCTTCCTTTTCACAGGAAACAGAAGCCATGAGCAAAGCGATCAGCGCAAGCTTAGAAACGATATGCCAGCCCGAATTCTGCATAGTCTGCTTTGAAGAGATGAGTTTTTAGAGAGACGTTTACCCCAAAGTGTTCGACGAAGAAATAGCGCATGGCAACCCGACTGTAGATCGCGACTTCTTCTGGGTAATGGCCGAGTACATAGGCTCCGGTTTGAAACGAAATGATCATCCGTTCAACGTGAAGATTGTAACCCAATCTCGCACCAAGTTGAGTCATCAGAAGAAGATTCGTTTCCAGTCCGTTCGCTTGACGTGATTTCAGTCGTGCCACGTTGTACATCACATCCAGCCCGGCAGAGAGGGACGAACGATTTCCAAGGCTACGATTATAGTCGCAGTAACCTGAAAAAATGGGAGCAGGTACGCCAAAGGGTCGCGAGTATTCCCGCATGCCGGTATTCAGTCCGGCAGACCAAAAATGTTCGATCCTCGAGGGGACATCGGGTGTGAGGATGCTGTCGGACACTTCCTTAGAGAATTGATAACCGAGTCCCAATGAGACGGTAGGGTAGTTCAAGCCGAGGTTGGGAAGGGAAAAAGCCGCGTTAGAGAAGTGGTTCAAAACCATCGTCGCGTCTACGCGCCATTGTTCGTTGAATCGATAGCTGAGTCTTTGTCCTAGCGTTATAAAGGCATTGCCATGACTTCCTATAGCGATGTTCTTATAGTTATCGTCTTCGTCAAACATCTTGGTGATGAAGCCGGGTCCGGCTCCCATTTCTAGATACCATCTTAAGCGATTGCTATGAACGAGAGGTGCCGACAGATAGAAGGCACTTCCAATGCCATATCCCAACACCTTAGGATTGGTGAGGTCAAAGACTCGGACCGTAACACCAAACTCTGCGTTGGCATAGAGCGAGTGCCATGACTTGGAGCCATCGGTAATCCTGTAAACTCTCACTTCACCAAAGTGGGCACGCCCCTGAGGCAGGTGCTTCATGTTTTGACGGTGAGGCCAGAGATATCCGTGCCCATAATGCAGGTCAACGCCCGTTTGATTCCACTGAGCATCGGCTATTCCACTCAATGTGAACAACATCATGGATAAAATGAAGCGCAATTGCATGACCTCACAAAGTTGCGAATGATATGTTTGTCCGGTTAAAGAATAAAGATTGAAGATTAGGGAGCAGGGAGCAGGTAACAGTGAACATTGGATTGGGGAGTAGGGAATCAAACCCCGAACCCACAAACAAAGCGAAGCGACCAAACTCCGAACCCGCAAACCCCAAACCCCAAACCCCAAAACCCGCAACCGAGGAGCGTAAGCGACGAGCTCAGCGACCGAAGGAAGCTAAACCCCAAACCCACAAACTCCAAACCCACACCCCACATGAGGCCTGAACTTGAAGCATTTGAACGACTTGTAACCATCATCAGCGAACTGCGCACTCAATGTCCTTGGGATCGGAAGCAGACCTTGGAGTCATTGCGCTACCTCACGATCGAGGAGACGTATGAGTTGAGCGATGCCATCCTTGACCGTGACTTGGAAGAGGTGAAGAAGGAATTGGGCGACCTGATCATGCACGTGGTATTCTATTCTCAGATCGGTTTTGAGATGGGAGAGTTTAGCATTACTGATGTGCTCAATAGTGTTTCAGATAAGCTGGTCCATCGTCATCCCCACGTATATGGTGATGTGGATGTCAACGATGCGGAGGAGGTGAAGCGCAATTGGGAGAAGATCAAGCTCAAAGAGGGGAAGAAGTCAGTGCTTGAAGGAGTGCCGAAGAGCTTACCGGCCATGGTGAAGGCGAATCGCATCCAGGAGAAGGCTAGGGGAGTTGGTTTCGACTGGGATCAACAAAGTCAAGTCTGGGCAAAGCTCCAAGAGGAGTTGTCCGAGCTTCAACACGAAGTTGAATCGGGGGCTGGAGCAGAGAAGATCGAGGACGAGTTTGGTGATGTATTGTTCAGTATGATCAACTACTCCCGCTTCATCGGAGTGAATCCCGAAGATGCGCTGGAGCGGACCAATAAGAAGTTTATCCAGCGCTTTCAGTATCTGGAGAAGCGGGCAGCAGAGATGGGCAAAGAGATCTCCTCCATGTCCTTGGATGAGATGGAAGCGCTTTGGCAGGAAGCGAAGAAGAATTGATCAGATCACGAATCCGGCAGCGATACCCACAATGATCACGGCGAGTCGGGTCGGAGAGAGCTTGTGATGATCACTGCTCTCGAAGAGAATCGTGGTAGAAACGTGGAGGAGGATACCTACGGTCAATCCTAGACTCATGAACATGAGTTCGGTTGAGAATCCTACGATCCAATGCTGCAGGAACGATCCAACTACCGTACAAGCGATAAAGCCGAACAGCCAAAGTAGGGCGGCGTTTCTGAGGACACCGGATCGGAACAGCATGGTAGAAAGCGTGATCGCCACAGGGATCTTGTGCAGCATGATGCCCAAGTTGAGCTCATGATCGAATTGGGTCTGCGTGTCGAACAAAACTGATGCAAGCGGCATTCCTTCGATCAAGGCGTGCAGACAGAGAGCGCCAAAGGCAATCAATAACGAAGTTTTGGAAGTGGATGCGTGCGCGTGTCCGTGTTCGATACCACGTGAATAATTCTCTAAAAGGATCTGGACAATGAATCCGATCAGCAATACCACACCTGCTTTTTCACCCAGGTTTTCAAAGAGCTCGGGTAGGATATCAGTGAAGAGGATCGTGATGAGGTAGGCGCCACCTGCCGAAAGAAAGAGGTAGATCCAACTCTTGTTGGCCGGGGCTCGATAGATGAACCAGGCGCCCGCCGCGAAAGAGATTAGAAGTCCTAGAATGTAGGTGGTCATGCCTTCTTTTGTGCAATGATAACGACACGCGGGCTATTCTCAGCGTAGGAAGCGAGCTGATAGTTGCCGAAAACTTCCTTTACCTCGAAACCGGATCCTTCAAGGAGCTCAACGAGCTGATCTTTGGTGAATGCCCTGACGCGCTCTTCAAAATGATGGACTTCGGATCCGTCGTGTACTTCGATCTCTTTGATGATGTTAGCTTGATCCACCCTTCGCGTGATCTTGAAATCGACTCCATCGATCGTTTGGTGGTCCTCCCTCTTCAGGCTTTGAAGTACTTCAGATGTATTGAGGAAGTCAAGGACGAATCTTCCTCCCGGTTGAAGGCAGGTATGGATGTGGTTGAGCGCTTCTTGGTGCTGGGCGTGATCATCAAAATAGCCGAAGCTTGTGAAGAGGTTTACGGCATAATCCAAGTGCTCTACAGGGAAAGGTTCTCGAATGTCGTGGACCAGGAAATGGATACCCGGATCACCGCTTGATGCCGCACGTGCTTCTTCAATGCTATTGGTGCTAAGGTCGATTCCGGTGACGTCAAAGCCTTGACTACGAAGGTATCGGGCATGACGACCCTTGCCGCAAGCGATGTCGATGAACGTTGCGTTAGGCTCCGGATCTAGAAAACGAAGAAGCGCATCAATGAATTGACGCGCTTCAACTTCGTTTCTATGTCGATAGAGCAGGTGGTAATAATGGGTGTCAAACCACGTTTCAAACCACGCCTTGCTCATGGATTACCCTTTAGTCTGGCTTTTTGTCTCTGGAGCTATCGCTCCTTTAGCTTCTTCTTTACCTACTTCAGGCTTCTTCATGGTGTTGTGAACCACTTTCATCTCCTTGATGAGGTGATCAGCACCTGCATACTTGTCGATGATGAACAATACGTAACGAATGTCCACCGCGATGGTACGCTGAAGTTCTGGTTCGAAGGCAATATCACCACTCATAGCCTCCCAGTTGCCATCGAAAGCACAGCCGATGAGTTCACCGTTGGCATTGATCACCGGACTACCTGAGTTACCACCTGTGATGTCAGTGTTCGTCAAAAAGCAAACGCGAAGTTCTCCGTCAGTGCCATAAGGACCATAATCCTTTGCCTTGTAGAGCTCCTTTAGTTTCTCCGGAACGATGAATTCGTCGTTATTCGGATCTTCCTTCTCCATCACACCATCAAGGGTAGTGTAGAAGTTGTAATACACAGCGTCAGCAGGATAGTAATCCAGTACGTTTCCGTAGGTTACTCGCATGGTTGAGTTTGCGTTTGGATAGTAGTTCTTGTCCGGATTCATTTTGCGAAGACCATTCACAAACAAACGGTTCGCGTTTTCGATCTTCTCCATAGCTGGAGACATCATTGGTGCCATCGTGCCGCGGTAGTGCGAAAGGAATCCATCCATGAATTCGTAGATCATATCCTTGTCCAACGCCTTTTTAGAAGGAGCATTCAAGAACTCCAAGTAAGCCTCCTTTGAACGGAAGACGCTCTTTGCATAGATCTTCTCGACCATCTTGGTGAAGTCTCCCTTGAATTTACTCACGTTCTCCTTGAAGAATTCAGGCTGGAGGTCGGCTGGAACATCATCGTTGAAGAATTTGAACAATGCCGCAGACACTTTACGGTCGGTTGGCATGTTGTAATCCTTGTAGAACTTATCTGCGCGATCCTTAAGGTCGGCTACCAGTTCATCGATCTGCTCTTGGTTTTGCTCCTCTGCAGAAAGTGCACTGTAAAGACGAGAAGTTCTCCAAGCCATCACCACCGCTTCGCTTCCGAATACACATTCGTTGATGTAGGTACGATAGAGAGCTGTTTCATTCGACGACTCGAATCCTTCTTTCCAATCGTTCAGCACATTGCCGTAGATTTCTTTGCGCTCATTGTCGGCATTCACCCACTTCATGAACTCAGCTTCTTGCGCTTGCTTTTTCTCTTTCACCTTAAGGCGCTTCAATCCGCGCTGCTGTCCGATGAAGTACTTCCAATAGTTACTTACACCGGCATACTTTGATGCGTACTTGATCCGAGCTTCGTCGCTTGCCTTCATGTCTTCTTTCATCAAAGCGAGACGAGTTTCACGAACCTTTACCGTGTTTGGTTGACGAACAGAAAGTTCTTGCTCAACACCATAAGAGCTCAAATAGCGATCGGTGCTACCAGGGTAACCCATGATCATGGCGAAGTCTCCTTTGTTCACTCCATCAAGAGAAACAGGGAGGAAGTGCTTTGGCTGATAAGGAACATTGGCCTCAGAGTAGTCAGCAGGCTTACCATCAGCGCCCATGTAAACGCGCATCAAGGAGAAGTCACCGGTGTGACGTGGCCACATCCAGTTATCTGTGTCACCTCCATACTTACCAATGGATGAAGGAGGAGCACCAACCAAGCGAACATCGCGGAAGGTCTCATAAACGAAAGCGTAGTATTCGTTTCCTTCGAAGAAGCTGCGGATGCGGATATCGTAGTGTTCTTCTACGTCTCCTTTGATTTCTTCTTCCACTTTACCAATGGCCTCGCGGATCGCCTTGGCGCGCTCTTGTCCGCTTAGCGTGATGCTGACATCGCCCAACACAGCGTCGGTTACGTCACGCATTTCAACGAGGAATCCAGCCGTCATTCCGTTGGCAGGAAGTTCTTGTTTAATGGCCTTGGCCCAGAAGCCGTCGGTAAGGTAGTCGTGCTCCGTAGAACTGTTGTCCTGGATCACGCCGTAAGCACAGTGGTGATTGGTCAAGAAAAGACCTTGTCCGCTGATCATTTCAGCAGTACATGACCCACCATTGAGTACTACGATCGCGTCCTTTAGACTCGACTTATTAACACTGTAGATCTCTTCGGCACTAAGTTTCAATCCGTGCTTCTGCATGTCCGCGTAGTTGAGACGCTGGATCAACATCGGCAACCACATTCCTTCGTCGGCCTTCACCTGTACACTGAATAGTACGGCTGCGGCCATCAAGAGGGTAAGTATCTTTTTCATATTCGTCGTTTTCATTAGAGGCGCCAAAAGTAACAAAGCTTTAGGGTGATTTTAACGAAAGAGTTGACCAACTAAAAATACGTTGATGAAACGTTTGATAAATTGTTATAAATGTGCGTGTATCCTTTCCGTTATATTTGTGAGAAACAATCCCCTTCCCTGTTTGTGGAAAGCCAAGTGATTAAGCAGTTTACGGAAGAATTGGATGAGGCTAATGTGCTTGTCAATTTTCACGGTGAGGTTCACGAAAACCGCATCAGTGAGATCCTTGGTGACGTTGAGTCAAAGCTAGAATCGACGGAGGAGGATTTCAAGAAGCAACGCAAAGTGTACAACATCCTCGTTGAGACACTTCAGAATCTATATCATCACACGGATACTTTGGCGAATGCTGATGGTAAAAAGGTAGTGACCTTAATTCTGGGGAAGCAAGAGGATGAATACGCTATCCTAGCGGCCAACTACATCGATCTCGATAACATTCCACCACTGAAAGCGAAGTTGGACAAGATCA
>Ga0181577_10002377_pt1 | contig 14795 bp, 10 predicted proteins | sample 101ome_21_FD_132468 | JGI IMG/M metagenome (GOLD analysis project Ga0181577, IMG submission 132468) | Coastal salt marsh microbial communities from the Groves Creek Marsh, Skidaway Island, Georgia - 101413BT metaG (megahit assembly) | ecosystem: Environmental > Aquatic > Marine > Intertidal...
GGGATTGGAAACACCGAGCTCTCGATGAAAGCGATGAATGCCAGCGCCCACAGGGCGTACCGTGTGTCGGCTAGCGACATTGTCCAATCGTAGAGCCTGCGGATCATGCGAAACCTCGTTCTATCGCCACGGCTTAGGCCATGACTGAGGGAGAAGGTCAAGCATCACGATCCTGCGTTGACGACGCTGTTCGAGAGCGCTAGAGGGTGTCGCGAGCCGGTGTGGCGGAATGGTAGACGCAGCGGATTCAAAATCCGCCGATGGTAACATCGTGGGAGTTCGAGTCTCCCCACCGGCACCACAAGAAAACGGCGCCCTTGGGCGCCGTTCTTTTTTATCTTATCACATCCTATGCTACTGCTCTGCCGCGTAAAATGCACCCGTCGGGTAAGGGGTCTCGGTACCACCTGCTGGCGTCAGTGAGCCTGTCACCCCATCTTCAGAAGCCATTGTAAGCTTGCCGTCACCGTTCACATAGAAATCACCATTAGCGATGAACGAGAGCGTATAGTCGGTGCCACTAGCTGAAATGCTGCCGGAGCCGCTTGAGGCAACAGTCGTACCTGTGATCGTGCCAGTCCACGGTACCGTTCCGCTAAAGTTTTCTTTAATCGCTTGAAGCGGATTTTCAGCGGTGCCGTCGATGAGGCGAATTTGAGAGGCGTCGCCATCAAAGGTGTTGGCCGCAAAATCAGCCTCGGCGTTGAGGTCTGCCAGAATGAATTCAGCATTCGTATCCCCGACTGCTAGGTGGCCATCGAAGTTAGCGTTCCCGGTCGTTGGAATATTGCTGGATGTCGCATCAGTATAGTTCGGCAGGTCATTCACGACTTCCTCGATCGCTTGCGCATCTTCCAAAGTCGCAAGCAATGAGCATCCTGAAAGAAGAATAGGAGCTACCAAGAGCGGAAAGGTTTTGGTTATCGAAATCATGGTCGGTGGTACTCCGTTTGACTATGGCGCAGAATGATACTGTGCGGGAAATATGCCGCCTGTCCATAACTGGGGTCAAAATAGCGCCGATTTGTGGCTCTGAACGGCAACAGCGCGGCAGTTATCGGGGTGAACTATACTTTTGCTCATACGCCTTTTAACACGCATAGGGTGTTTTTCCGGTCTTCAATTTTGTCACAATCAGTGCATCGGACACCTATTGTTCCTCCTAATGCCAATTGCGTCCAGATTGTGTCGATACATGGATCTTTCCCTCTTTGGAGACAACAATTTCGACCAAGTAGAGTTTATGGCGCTCAATTGCCTGATGCTCAAGCAATATTAGCCTTTATTGTTCGCGCTTGCCTGACAATCCCCTCAGCTACGCGCCTAAGGCGATCTACCTAAACGTGCAATGTGGCAAAAGGGTAGCACAGTTTGACACAATTTTTCCTTTATTCTAAGGGTTAATAGGTATATCCATTTAGGTATTCCAGCTGGGGGCGTTCGGCCAAATGGGGTGGCCGGGTCCATAACCAAACTTCTTGGACCGAAGCGAGTCTGCATCGTGGTCTTTCCACTTTGCGTGAATTGGTTGTCCATCGTTTTGGATGGCAGGGATTGTTTGTGCGTTAGAGTAGGCACGCCCATTCAGTAACGATAGACTGTGTTGGGGGAAGTAAAATGACTGATCACGTTGAGCCTGAAGGTGGGAACAGCTCCACTTTGGCCACTTCGGATCTGATGGTGACGCGCACCGGGGGCTTTAACTCATTTTCTTTCGTGGATGATGGCGCAACACATGGCGAGGTTCTTCTCGACAGTGGCGCGCGGATGCAATTTCAGGATCTTGAGGCAGTAATCCCGTGCTTTACGCCCGGGACGAAAATTGCCACGCCGCGAGGTGAGCGTCCTGTTGAGGAATTACGTTCTGGTGACCGCGTGATCACCCGTGATAACGGATTGCAGGAAATTGCCTGGGTCGGCCAAATTCAAATGCCGGGAACGGTGTTGAAGGCAAATCCGCATCTGAAGCCAATTCTGATCAAGGCAGGTTTGCTGGGGAACGGGCTTCCTGAGAAAGATATGCTTGTCTCACCAAACCATCGCGTTATCGTCGCGAATGATCGTACACATCTTTTCTTTGACGAGAGCGAGGTCTTGGTCGCTTCAAAGCATCTACTTGGCACGGCGGGTGTTCATGAGGTCGATGTGATTGCGACGACATAAATCCATTTCATGTTCGAGCGGCATGAAGTTGTTTTGTCGAACGGGGCATGGACAGAAAGCTTCCAAACGGATGATTTCAGCCTGAAAGGTGTCGGAAATTCCCAACGGAACGGGATCTTTGAGCTGTTCCCGGAGCTAGAGGAAAAGCGAGGCGTTGCAGCCTATGAAACCGCGCGCCGTTCGCTGCGGGAAGAGGAAGCGCAGGCAATGTTCCAACCATAAAATCTATGTGTCCACTATTGATTGTTTTGCAGCGCGGGGTCAGAGACGGCGCCGCGTTTTTAATATCGCCCGCCAGCGTAACCGGCCCGCCAGTTTTGCCATTCTTCCGGCGTGTCGAGATCGGTCGTCGCTTTAGCCGCCCGCAGCGGTATTCGCCGCGGCGCATCATTCTCCAGTAATTCAGCCAGTCCTCTGTCCCCAGATAATCCCTCGGCCTTCGATAAGTGAGAATGAGGAACGAAAACCGGATGGCCCTTGCCCCCCGTTTCATCCGTCGCGCGAGCTACGGTATCAGGCTTCTTAGCGACCTCGCTCGCGAAATGAATGAGGTCATCCGGCTCCAGTTCGGGTAGGTCAGCAAGGACAACAATCATCCCGTCATAACGCGCGGCGGCTTGAGCGCCTTGTTTGACGGATTCTGACAGGCCGTTCTCCGGCTGTTCGATCACAAGCACGCTCAGGTTCTGATGCGCAACCAGCGTCAGAGCAGTTGCGCGCGGCAAATTTCCGGCGGGGATCGTGACGACCACTGGAAGGCCCGTTGCCAAGGCCACGCGCGACTGGCGTGCAATTAAGGGCAGCCCGTCGACCTGCTCGAGAAGCTTGTCTTTCTCTCCCATGCGACTTGAGGCGCCAGCTCCGGGGATGAGGATCAGCGGTGTCATTGAAACTTGATACCATCAGCGTCAAAAATCGGCTCCCGAAGGATCCTTGCCGCACGCCGCTCTCCGACAATTTCGACTTCCACCTCCAAGTCATCACGAATTTCGGCTCTCGGAACGAGTCCGAACGCTATTGAGCGTTGCGTATGGTGGGAATACCCGCCCGATGTGCAGAACCCTTTTACATCTCCGTCAATGAAGATTGGCTCATAGGCAACCACGTCTGCATCGTTGGCGTCCACTTCGAATACGGCGAGCTGGCGGTCCGGTGGCGTCGCGCGTTCGGCCTCTGCGACGGCTCGGCCGACAAAGTCAACGTTCTTCTTCCATGAAATGAACCGATCCATCCCTGTTTCCGCAGCGGTGTAGTCGGGTGAAAATTCGCGCATCCATGAGCCAAAATAGCGATCAAGCCGCAGGGACATCATCGCGCGCATCCCGAATGGCCTCATCCCGAACGGTGCTCCGGCGTTCCAAAGTGTTGACCATAGCTGGCGCTGGTCCATCGGGTCACAAAAGATCTCAAAACCTAAATCGCCAGTATAACTGACACGTTGCACGATGCAGTCAACTTGACCGACGACTGTTTGAATTACCTCGAGGAAGCGCATGCTATCCACATCACTGCGCGTGCATTGTTTCAGCACTCCCCGTGCCCTAGGCCCGGCAATCTGGAAGCCGGTCAGCTTGTCGGATGTGTTTTCAATGATCACACCATCCGATTGTTGGCTCAAGAACCACCGCATATGAATTGCCTGCGCTCCGTAAGACGCCGTCAGGCGGAAATCATCCTCCGCAACGCAGGAGATCGTGAAATCACCCAGCAGCTTTCCCTTGGGCGATAGCATCGGTGAAAGGCTCATGCGTCCGGGCTGCGGGACGCGCCCCGCCATGATCTTATCGAGCCAAGCGCGCGCATTGCTGCCACGGACTCGGAACTTCCCAAAGTTGTGAACCTCGTTGATACCCACGTTTTCGCGAACGGCAGCCACCTCACGGGCAGTGGCATCCCATGCATTGGAGCGCCGGAACGAAGGTGTTTCATGGCGGGTTTCCCCGTCTTTAGCAAAATAGTTTGGCACTTCGAGGCCGAACTGATGCCCCCAAACCGCTCCCATGTTGTCAAAAATATCATACATGGGCGTCGTTCTATGAGGACGTGCCGCTGGAAGCTCTTCATTCGGATAGGAGACAGAAAAGCGGCGCTGATAGTTTTCGATCACCTTTGGGCGCGTATAGCCGGGCGTGATCCAATCGCCAAAGCGCCCGACATCCATCGCCGTTACATCGCGCTCGGGCTCTCCTTCAATCATCCACTGGGCGAGGGTGAGGCCCACGCCGCCTCCCTGGCTAAAGCCTGCCATGACACCGCAAGCAGACCAATAATTCCGCACACCCGGCACCGGCCCAACGAGCGGATTTCCGTCCGGCGCAAAAGTGAACGGACCGTGGATCACCGACTTTATTCCCGCCCGTTCCAAGACAGGGAAGCGTTTGTAGGCGAAATTGATGCTCTCTTCGATCTTGTCGAAATCATCGGGTAGGAGCTCATGGCCAAAATCCCACGGGGTTCCGTCAACCGCCCAGGGACGGCAAGGTTGTTCATAAAAGCCGATACAAAGGCCGCGCCCTTCTTGGCGCAGATAGCTTTCACCGGCAGGATCCATAACATGCGGATGCTCTGTGTCCCGCTCATAGATTTCGGGCGTTTCATCTGTCACGAGGTACTGATGTTCCATAGGATGGAGGGGGAAGTATATTCCGGCCATCTGGCCAACCTCCCGCGCCCAAAGCCCGCCGGCATTGACCACATGCTCGGCGTGGATTGTGCCTTTTTTAGTCACCACGTCCCAACTGCCGTCCGCGCGCTGGTTTGTCGCAATAACCTTGCAATGCGTCTCAATGGATGCACCGCCCATTCGCGCGGCTTTCGCGTAGGCATGCGTGGTGCCGGATGGATCAAGGTGGCCATCGAGTGGGTCATAGAGTGCGCCGATGACGCCTTCCAGATTGACGATAGGCGCAATCTTCGCAATCTCGTCTGGGCCGACGATCTCTGTCTCGAGCCCCATGTAGCGGTGCTTTGCACGTTCCGCGACGAGCATATCGAACCTGTCCCTGTTGTCGGCAAGTGTTACACCGCCAACATGGTGCAGGCCGCAGGACATGCCGGTTATTTCTTCCAGTTCTTTGTACAGTCGGATCGTGTAGCCCTGAAGCGCCGCCATGTTGGTGTCGCCATTCAGCGTGTGAAATCCACCGGCTGCGTGCCATGTGGAGCCTGACGTCAATTCCGACCGCTCAATAAGCATGACATCGCTCCACCCAAGTTTTGTCAGGTGATACAAAACAGAACAGCCGACGACCCCGCCGCCGATGATCGCCACGCGCGTGGTAGATTTCATGGAATAACTCCGAATTTTTTTGAGTATCATGGCATCACTCACTTTGCTGAATTGCCTCGAAACGACAAATCGTGTCGCCTTGAGGCAAACCCTCGCAGGAGACAGAGGGCAGTCTCGGCATCGACTCAAACTGTGCCCGAAAGGCCCGCGATATGAAGACTCACGCACAAGCCGTTGTTATTGGCGGTGGTGTCATTGGTTGCTCAATCCTCTATCATCTGACCAAACTTGGTTGGAGTGACGTCGTTCTGCTCGAAAGAGATGAACTGACCTCTGGCTCCACCTGGCACGCCGCAGCGAATATCCACGGTCTGCACGATAGTACGAATATCAGCCGCATTCAGCACTACACGATGAACCTGTACAAGGATCTGGAGGCTGAAACGGGGCAGGGCTGTGGTGTCTTCCAGCCCGGTTCGCTTTATCTTGCTCAGACCGAGGCCAGAGAGCATCAGTTGCGCTTGCAGGCGGCTAAGGCCAAGTTTTACAAGATGAACTTCCATGAAATTTCGCGGGATGAGGCTGAGCGACTTCATCCATTGGTAAATTTCGACGGGATTCGCTGCATCATGTACGAACCCGATGGCGGTAATGTTGATCCGTCTGGTGTGACAAATGCTTATGCCGTTGGTGCGCGGCAACGCGGTGCGGAGATTCATCGTTTCACGCCGGTGACGGCAACAGTGCAGCAACCGGATGGCAGCTGGATTGTTGAAACGCCAAAGGGAAACATCCACACCCAATGGGTTGTCAACGCGGCGGGCCTATGGGGGCGGGAAGTGGCACGGCTGGCAGGTATCGAATTGCCGCTCCAGCCCACCGAGCACCAATATTTCGTGACCGAGGCCATCGCCGAAATCGAGGCGCTCGATCGCCGTTTGCCCTCCGTGGCTGACCGTGATGGCGAGTACTATTTGCGGCAGGAAGGAAAGGGCTTGTTGGTCGGCGCCTATGAGCGTGACTATCGCCTCTGGGCCGAAAACGGCACGCCGCTCGATTTCGCGCATGATCTGTTCCCAGATGATCTTGAGCGGATTGAAGAGAACATGATGCGCGCGATTGATCGTGTACCTGCCGTTGGCGTGGCGGGGATCAAGCGTGTGATCAATGGACCGATGATCTGGTCGCCTGACTCGAACGTGCTTTACGGTCCACATCCCGATCTGCGGAATTACTTCTGCTGTAATGGCATTATCCCAGGGTTCAGCCAGTCCGGTGGCATGGGCTTGATGGCCGCGCAATGGATGATCGAAGGCGAAAGCCAGTATGATATGTTTGCATGGGATGTCGCGCGCTTTGGCAAATGGGCTGATCATGCGTTCACCAAGGCGCGTGTGGGCGACCAGTACGCGCATCGTTTCTCTATCCATTTCCCCAACGAGGAACGCGAAGCAGGTCGTCCAGTGCGCGTTCGCCCTGTTTATGAGCGGCAACAGGAATTGGGCGCTGTGTTTGGCCTGAATTACGGTTGGGAGCATCCGCTGTGGTTCGCCGATGCGCCAGGTGCGAAAGATACCAATGGCTTCACGCGGCAGAATTGGTTTGAGCCGGTAGGTCGGGAATGCCGTATGCTGCGGGAGTCTGCAGGCATTATCGACATTTCCAACTTCGCCAAATACCGCGTCAAAGGTGCGCAAGCGGATATTGGGCTCAATGCCGTTTTTGCCAATAATATGCCTGAGGAGGTCGGGCGCTCCTGCTTGACGCCGCTCATCGGGGTTCGCGGCGGTATCGCAGGTGATTTTACTGTCACTCGCCTCGCAGAGGACGAGTTTTGGATCATCGGTTCCGGTATGGCTGAGCGCTACCATCAGCGGTTCTGGGCAGAAGTGCCCTTGCCAGACGGTGTGACTTTCGAAAGCTGTACAGAAGATTACTGCGGATTCAACGTCGCGGGTCCGCAGTCTCGGGCCTTACTGCAACGCCTGACGAACGCATCACTTGAAACTGAAGCCTTTCCTTTCATGCGCTCGAAGACGATCGAAATTGCCGGCGTGGAAGTCTTGGCTTTGCGCGTCTCTTTCACGGGTGATCTCGGCTGGGAGCTGCATTGCCGGAGCGAAGATCAACTGCGCCTGTACGACGCCCTCCTTGAAGCAGGAAAAGAGTTCGGCGCTGGCCCTGTAGGTAGCCGTGCGCTGATGTCACTGCGGGTTGAGAAAGGCTACGGATCGTGGAGCCGCGAATATAGCCCCGAATATTGGCCACAGGAGGTCGGCTTGGATCGTTTGATCAAGATCGAAAAGGATTTCCTGAACAAAGACGCTTACCTCAAGCTAAAGGACAATGCGCCGCGAGAGCAGCTGTCGCTCATTCATGTGCAGAATGTCAGCGATGCGGATGCGACTGGCGGCGAGCCAATCTTTCTGCCCGACGGCACACCTGTCGGTCGCGTCACGAGCGGAACTTTTGGCTACACCGTCAACATGAGCCTAGCGCTTGGATACCTGAAGGGCGTTGCCCCAGGGGCAGAGGTCGACGTCATGATCCTGGGCCAGCCGCATCGCGGTGTGGTTCTGGCCGAGCCACCCTTCGACCCGAAAGGCGAAAGGCTCCGCCACTAGACGGAGCCTTCACGGCACGAAATCTGCGCTGGTTAAGGTATGATGCGAGAATATTTGATGCCTTCAAGCGAGGCACCGATGCGGATGCCTGCCTGAGCGAAAACCACCGCGATAACGGGCGACCGCGTCGTCGTCGTGTCGGCGCGAATGCCGTCGCCGGTGTCGTTAAGGGCGTATTCTATGTCAGCACCTGCCGCCCATCCGCTGGATTGGCGGAAGTTCATCAGCGCCTCATTCGTCATGAAAAAGAGCACATGGCTGAACTGCTGCGCACCAATTTGTAGCCCTGCGCTAGCGCTAGCTGCGGAGTAATAGCCCACCGTGGTTCCAGAGATCTGGAGCGCGCCGCGCCCATAGGAGCCGCCAATTCCGAAACCGGCTTCGGTCATCACCGGCATGACGATCATACCAGCCGATTTTTCTGCCAGATCCCGCGTGCCGGGATAGGTCTGGTACATGTAGTTGAGGGTTCGCTGAACCCGTGCATCGATTGTCTGTTGGCCTGATCCGCCGATACCATTGCTACAGGCAGCTAATGCGCCAGCAGCGACGGTGCCCAATGCAAAATTCCGTCGTGAAAGAATGCTCATGATTTGCCTCACTAATTTGCCCGTCTAACGCGGGATTTGGTCTTATATTAGCTGTTGTTTGGTTGCCTGTCACGCGGTTCGAAGAGGTAGGCGAAGTTCAGCCATTCAGTGCCTTTGCGGCGTCGATTGCAAAATATGTTAAGATACCGTCGCACCCAGCGCGTTTGAACGCCAAAAGGCTCTCTAACATGACCTTTTCGCGATCAAGCCAGCCGTTCTGCGCGGCGGCGGTCAACATCGCGTATTCGCCTGACACTTGGTAGGCAAAGGTCGGCACGCCAAATATGTCTTTCGCCCTGCGGCAGATGTCGAGATACGGCATCCCCGGTTTCACCATCACCATATCCGCGCCTTCCGAAATATCGCGCGCGATCAGCCGAAGCGCTTCATCCGAGTTTGCAGGCTGCATTTGGTAGGTTTTTTTATCCCCTTTGAGGGCAGAAGAGGCACCAACAGCATCGCGGAACGGACCGTAAAAGGCGGAGGCATATTTGGCGGAATAGCTCAGGATCGCGACGTCGGGGTGGTGGTTTTCCTCAAGTGCTGTGCGGATGGCGCCGATGCGGCCATCCATCATGTCTGACGGGCCAAGAATATCCGCACCGGCCTCGGCCTGTGCCAAAGCCATTTTCACGAGAGCGTCGACGGTGCGGTCATTGATGATCTCACCGTTTTCGACAAACCCGTCATGCCCGTTGATGTTATATGGGTCCAAAGCGATATCTGTCATTACCGCCATTTCGGGGACTGCGTCTTTGATCGCGCGGATTGCTCTGTTCGATAGGTTGTCGGGGTTCCATGCTTCGGCGCAGTCTTCTGTCCGGTGCTCCATCGCGGTATATGGAAAAATGCACATTGCCGGCACACCGAGATCCGCCGCTTCGCGAGCGGCTTCGGCGATGCGATCCACCGTTTTTCGTGTCACCCCTGGCATCGAGGGAATGGCTGTCTCGTCATCCGACCCTGCCATCACGAAGACCGGCCAGATAAAGTCAGCTGGCGAAAGATGATTCTCGCTTACCATTGCGCGGAGTGCTGGGGATTTCCGCAGCCGCCGCAGGCGCGCTGCTGGAAAAGAGGAAACCAGTGGTGTCATGCCGATGATCTTTCTGTCGCTTTTTCTGAATTTGGTCGATATTCCCAATTGCTGACTATGGGCAATCCTTTTCGGGAAGGCTAGTTTCGGTTCAAATAAACGGAGCGGTGTTTCTTGGACTGGACGCAAACAGTTTTCGAAGTGATCGATATGCGATCCTTTTCCAACCTTTGGTATTGGATTGCGCTTGCTGTTTTCTGGTCGACAGCTAGCCACTGGGTGCTTGGCGTTCCTTTCGACTTGATTCAACGCGCCGCTCGCCAAGGCGGGCAGGCAGAAGGCGACTTGCAGGATCTCGTTAGGATCAACGTGAACCGTCTGCTGTATATCGGCCGTGGCGCGGGGATTTGGCTGCTTGGATTTGTCAGCTTTTTGCACACAGCCCTGATCGTTCTTGGCTGGTGGTATGATGTGGAATTTGCGCAGGCGCTTGCGCTCATCGCTGTACCGATGTCGCTCGTGGGGGCTGTGAGCCTGTCGACAGCGCGGTTCATTGAAACCTCAGCACCAGAAGGCGCGGATTTGCAAAAGATCCTCATGCGGCATCGTTTAAAAACGCAAATCATCGGCATGATCGCGATTTTTGTGACCGCTATGTGGGGCATGTACCAGAACCTCGCCTCAATGCCCGGTTTCTAGCCATAAAAGCTTTGTCCGGATGTTGACTCCGGCCCCCGCGCGCGTAGGTCAGGCGCTATGGCTGAGAAAAACAGAATAACCGTCGGCGGTGCCCCCGAGGGCCTTGATGCGCAACTGATCTTGCAAGAGGTGCAGCGTGGCGCAGCAACTGTTGTGCACATCTGCCGCGACGACAAGCGCTTGCAGTCTGTGCAGGAATCGCTGCGCTTCTTTGATCCGCAAATGCCAGTTCTGACATTCCCCGCATGGGATTGCCTTCCTTATGATCGGGTTTCGCCAAACCCCGATGTTTCTGCGGCGCGGATGGCAACGCTGGCAACGCTCTGTCACGGAGCACCAAAGCAGTTCGTTCTTCTCACGACTATAAATGCGACAATGCAGAGAATTCCTTCCCGCGCTGTCATTAAGAATTCGTCCTTTACTGCCCGCGTCGGCAGCCGGATCGACGAAGCTGCACTGCGGTCCTATCTCGCGCGCATGGGTTTCAGCCAAAGTTCAACGGTCATGGAACCGGGTGATTTTGCGGTGCGCGGCGGGATCATCGATATATTCCCGCCGGGAGAGGCCGGTCCGATACGGCTCGATCTTTTCGGGGACGTTCTGGACGAAGCCCGCCGCTTTGATCCGGTATCGCAACGAACGACCGAGAAGCTGGAAATGGTCGAGCTGGCACCTGTGTCAGAGGTAATTCTCGATGATGCGTCGATAACCCGTTTCAGGCAGAATTACCGCATCGAATTCGGCGCTGCGGGGACCGACGACCCCCTTTACGAAGCGGTCAGCGCAGGGCGCAAGCACGCCGGTCAGGAACATTGGCTTTCGTTCTTTCATGACGGGCTGGAGACGCTCTTCGATTATTTACCGACCGCCTCTATCACGATGGATGATCAGCTAACTGCCGCCCGTCTGAGCCGTTGGGATAGCATAATTGATCAATACGAAGCGCGAAATTTTGCTCTCGAACAAAAGGGTAGGGTGGATACGGTCTACAAGCCGGCCCCGCCAGCCGGTCTTTATCTGGACGACGGCGCGTGGGAACAGGCAGTAGAAAGTCGCCGTATCCTTCAGTTTAGCCCTCTGCCCAAGGCCAGCGGCCCTGGGGTCATTGATGCAGGTGGCCGGATCGGGCGCAATTTCGCACCTGAGCGACAGCAGGAAAAAATCAGTCTTTTCGGTGCGCTCGCAGATCATCTGCGCAAGAAAATGCAAACCGGCCCTGTGGTCATCGCATCCTATTCGGATGGCGCCCGCGATCGTTTGGCAGGCCTGATCGAAGATGAAGGTCTGGCTGAAACGATCCAGATTCAGAATTTCATCGGCATCCGTGGGCGCGGTTTGCACCTTGCTGTCTGGTCGCTGGATCACGGATTTGAAACAGACTCACTCACGGTGATTTCAGAACAGGATGTTCTAGGCGACCGGCTGATCCGCCAGACGAAGAAAAAGCGCCGCGCAGAGAACTTCCTAACCGAAACCCAAAGCCTGAATATCGGTGATCTGGTTGTCCATGTGGATCACGGCGTTGGGCGTTACATCGGTTTGGAAGTGCTTACCGCTGCCGGCGCTGCGCATGAATGCCTTGCGCTTGAGTATGCGGAAGGGGCGAAGCTTTACTTGCCTGTCGAGAACATCGAACTTTTGTCGCGCTTCGGGCACGACGAAGGGTTGCTGGATCGCTTAGGCGGAGGCGCTTGGCAGGCGAAAAAAGCGCGGCTGAAAGAACGCATCCGCGAGATGGCGGAACGGCTGATCCGCGTTGCCGCCGAGCGCGAGCTGCGCACTGCGCAGGTTCTCACCCCGCCAGATGGGATGTGGGATCAATTCCTATCCCGCTTTCCATATCAGGAAACCGATGATCAGCTGCAAGCGATCAGCGATGTTCTGGACGACATGGAAAGTGGGCGTCCCATGGACCGCCTCGTTTGTGGCGATGTTGGCTTCGGTAAGACTGAAGTCGCCATCCGCGCGGCATTTGTAGCTGCCATGTCGGGCGTGCAAGTCGCGCTCATTGCTCCAACGACCCTGCTTGCCCGCCAGCATTATAAGGAATTTGCCGAGCGTTTTCGCGGCTTTCCGATCAATGTCGCGCCACTGTCGCGGTTTGTCACCAACTCTGATGCGAACAAGACGCGCGAAAACCTCGCCGCAGGGCAGGTGGACATCGTCGTCGGCACGCACGCTCTTTTGGCAAAAAGCGTCAAATTCAAGAACCTTGGCCTTCTCATCATCGACGAAGAGCAGCATTTCGGCGTTCGGCACAAGGAACGGCTCAAACAACTTCGCTCGGATGTTCATGTCCTCACTCTGACGGCTACGCCAATTCCGCGCACGTTGCAGCTTTCGCTGTCGGGCGTGCGTGAATTGTCGATTATTGGTACGCCACCGATCGACCGTCTAGCGATCCGCACCTACGTCAGTGAATTTGACACCATCACTATTCGCGAGGCGCTGTTGCGCGAGCATTATCGGGGCGGGCAAAGCTTCTTAGTCGTGCCGCGTATCTCTGATTTGCCAGAGATTGAGGACTGGCTCACCCGCGAAGTGCCCGAGGTGAGTTTTGTGGTGGCAAACGGGCAAATGACACCCACCGAACTCGATGACCGAATGAACGCCTTCTACGACGGTAAGTACGATGTTCTTCTGGCTACTACCATCGTCGAGTCCGGGCTCGATATTCCTACCGCCAACACGATGATCATTCATCGCGCCGATATGTTCGGCTTGGCGCAGCTTTATCAAATCCGCGGCCGTGTCGGGCGCTCCAAAACCCGCGCCTATGCTTATCTCACGACCAAGCCACGCGCGCGTTTGACCCCTGCTGCGGAGAAACGCCTCCGCGTTCTTGGGAGCCTCGATACACTCGGCGCTGGCTTTACGCTGGCCAGTCAAGATCTCGACATTCGCGGCGCGGGCAATCTGCTGGGCGAAGAACAGTCCGGCAATGTGCGCGAGGTAGGTTACGAGCTCTATCAGTCCATGCTCGAGGAGCAGATCGCCAAGATCCGGTCTGGCGAGGCCGAAGGCATCGTCGACGACGGCGACCAATGGGCGCCACAGATCAATCTCGGCGTTCCCGTGCTGATCCCCGAGGAATATGTTCCCGACCTTGATGTGCGTCTCGGCCTGTATCGCAGGCTTTCCGATCTAACGACAAAAGTAGAGCTGGAAGGCTTCGCGGCTGAGCTGATTGACCGTTTTGGCAAATTGCCCAAAGAGGTGAACACCCTCATGCTCATCGTCAGGATAAAGGCAATGTGCAAGCGTGCTGGAATCTCTCATCTTGATGGCGGGCCAAAAGGTGCGACGATCCGCTTCCACAACGATAAATACGTCTCACCTCAGGGGCTTGTTGAATTCATCAATGATCAACGCGGCTTGGCGAAGGTAAAAGACAACAAGATCGTGGTGCGCCGTGACTGGAAAAAAGACAGCGACAAGATTAAAGGCGCTTTCGCCATCGCGCGCGATCTGGCTGAAAAGGCTGTTGCCGCCAAGAAGGCAAAAGCAGCGTCCTAGTCAGTCTCCGCTTTTTCTTGCTCCATGATCTCGGAAATCACGGTTTCCCAAAGATGGGTCGGTTGGGCGCCGGGTACAGCATGTTGCTGGCCCACAATAAACATTGGCACACCAGTAATGCCCATCTTGCGCGAATGTGCGTCGCGCGCGCGGATGTCCTCGATGTCTGAATCCGATCCGAGCAAGCGCCGCACAAGCGCCGCATCCATGCCCGAGCTGTCAGCAATATCCGCAAGTACGTCTCGATCTCCGATGTCGCGGCCGTCCTCGAAATAGGCCTTGAACAGCGCTGAAACGATAAAAGTCTGCTTTTGTTCGATCCCTGCCCAATGGATCAGGCGATGCGCATCAATTGTGTTTGGCGTTTTCTGGATCTGATCAAGATTGAGCTTGATACCGGCCTTTTCCGCATGCTCCGCGATCGGTGCGTAAGCATCGACAGCTGCTTTCTTCCCTCCGAATTTTGTTTCGAGATACTCGCGGCGATCCATCCCTTCGGCAGGCATTTCTGGGTTCAGCTGGTACGGGTGCCATTCGATTGCAAATGGGTGATCTCCTGCCTTTTCCAACGCGCGATCAAGATAGGCTTTGCCGATATAGCACCACGGGCAAATCGGATCGGAAAGAATATCAAGTTTGACCATTTTGGGACTCCCAATCCTGACGCAGCTTACGACGCAGAAGTTTGTTGTTTGTGCCTCGGGGCAGCTGATCAACCGCGATATAGGCGCGCGGCACCTTGTAGCGGGCCAATCGAGTGCGTGCAAATTCTTCGAGTTCAGCGGAGTCGATTGCTTTATGCGCCTTATAAAAAAGGCCAATAATCCCGACCCCGTCATTCACAATTATTTCACACGCCGCCACCTCGCTGATTGCGGCATGTTCGAGCATCGCGTTTTCAACCTCGAGTGGCGATACACGAAACCCGCCTGCATTCA
>Ga0181577_10002378_pt1 | contig 14790 bp, 10 predicted proteins | sample 101ome_21_FD_132468 | JGI IMG/M metagenome (GOLD analysis project Ga0181577, IMG submission 132468) | Coastal salt marsh microbial communities from the Groves Creek Marsh, Skidaway Island, Georgia - 101413BT metaG (megahit assembly) | ecosystem: Environmental > Aquatic > Marine > Intertidal...
TCAAAATCACTGATTGGTGCTCGCTTCCAGTTCGGCGGTCTCACCAGACTCGGCCTCGCTTTTGTCTTCAGACTTGAGCTTCTCGAGCATATCGGCCATCAGGTTGCGCGTTTTGCGATCCGATTTATAGGCGTCAAGCCGAGAGGTGTAGATTACCGGAGGGAAGCGATTATTGCGGTAATTTGCATCCGCGGTTCGATGCTCTGCATCAATCTCGATATGAGAGAGCGGTTTGTCCTCAATTAGAAGGTAGGTGACGCTCTCGTTGTTTCGACGCCATATCTCTGGCGGTAATTCTAGCTTCTTAGTGCTGCCGTCTTCGAAGTACAGGTCGAGAAGAATCGGGCTCGGTATTCCGCCCACGTTGTCAAAATCAACGAAGTAGAAGTGTTGCTTCTCTTCTAGCGCCCGGTCGAGAGCGCGCTGTTCCCAGGGTTCGAGTTTTTTGCGATCCGACACGTAGCTGTTCTTGTCTTTGTTTGATACGGTGAAACGATCGTTTTCGTTGTAGAAATCTTTCAGTTCAGGGTAGCGATCAATGCGCAGCGTAATGCCATCGTCGCGGTTGCGCGCTTCACTGATGGGAGCGGGTTTGTCTCTTTGCGTTTCTGCACGGTCGAGCGGGAAGTCGATCTCCGGATTGCCCGATTTGAGCTGGTAGGATCGTACATCGCTAATGCCGATATCAACATGATCGGTGGTGTAAAACCAAGCGCGCCAGAACCAGTCAAGATCGATACCTGATGCGTCCTCCATCGTTCTGAAGAAATCCGCCGGTGTGGGACGCTTGAATTTCCAGCGCTGGGCGTATTCTTTAAAAGCGAAATCAAAGAGTTCACGACCCATAACGGTCTCACGCAGTACGGTGAGTGCCGCCGCGGGTTTGCTGTACGCGTTCGGTCCAAACTGAAGAATAGAGTCCGACTGCGTCATGATCGGCACTTGGTTAGCTGAGGTCATGTACTCGGGAATATAGTCCAGTATGTTGGCGTCGTCTCGATAGGCTGGATAATTCTCTTCCCATTCAAGTTCCGCGACGTACTCGAGGAAACTGTTCAGACCTTCATCCATCCAGGTCCACTGGCGCTCGTCACTGTTTACTACCATCGGGAAATAGATGTGGCCGATTTCGTGGATGATTACGCCAATCAAGCCATATTTTACGCGGCGAGAGTAGGTGATGGGTGGTTCGGTAATGGAGGGATCTTCCCACTTGGTTTTGGCGCTCTTGGCTTTTTCCCACGGTTCGGGTCGGTAGCCATTGAAGGTGATCATGGGGTATTCCATGCCACCGCGCTCCCAAGTATTTACGGATTGCGCCGTTGGGTAGGGGTAGTCAAACGAAAAGCGGCTGTAGACCTCCATCGTGTGTACTACCGAGTGTGTCGAGTACTGCGACCAAATGGGCTCTGCTTCGTTGGGGTAAAACGACATGGCCAGCACACGGTCGTGTTTGGCACCGGGCTGTTCATGAATCATGGCATCCCAGATGAATTTGTTGGAGCTCGCCCAGGCGAAGTCGCGCACTTTATCGGCTTTGAAACGCCACGTAGACATGCCCGAGGCCTTAGTGTGCTCGTTGACGAGTGCTTCTTCCGGTGTCACTACAAAGACTGGGGTCTCGGTATTTGCGTTGGCTAATCGATCTTGCTGAGTCTTAGATAGAACTTGTTTTGGGTTCTGGAGTTCGCCCGTGGCTGAGACAATGTGGTTGTTCGGTACAGTCAGCTCAACTTCGTAATTTCCGAATTCGAGTGTGAATTCTCCTCGCCCCAGAAAGGCTTTGTTATGCCACCCTTCGTAGTCAGAATAGGCGGCCAGTCTTGGGAACCACTGCGCCAGAAAAAAGAGTTCGGTGTCGTTTTCTTCAAAATATTCGTAACCGCCACGGCCACCCATGGCTTCCTCATTGATGATGTTGAATTCCCAATCGACTTCGAATTCCATTTTGGCGCCGGATGTCAAAGGCTGCGGGAGATCGATTCGCATTAAAGTGTCGACAATGGTAAAGGGCAGGGCGGAGCCTTTTGCGTCAGTGACTTTCACATTCTGATAGCCATGCTCTGTATCTGCGGCGCTTTGGCGCATGCGAAGTTCGCCGTACGAAATTTGATCGTTCCCCGTTACCGTGCGCGAACGACGGTCCAGTGAATCGTTCTTGAAGCGGTTTTGGTCCATCTGTAACCACAAGTAGCGCAGAGTATCGGGCGATTCATTGTGATAGGTGATGTTCGATGTCGCCGTGATTCTGCGTGTTTCCTCGTCGAGGCTCGCCTTAATCTGATAGTCGACTTGCTGCTGCCAGTACTTTTCACCGGGTGCGCCCGATGCGGTGCGGTACACGTTGGGCGTAGGGAGTGTCTGCCCTAGCTGGTTGAACGCCTCCGCGCCAGAACTATTACCTGGGGCCGCGTTCGCCCCGAAGGCGACGAGAAGGCATGATAAAGCGATAACGAAACGAAACATGTTGGCATCTCGATTGTAAAAACCGGCATACTAACAGCAGAATACGGTTGTGTTGAGTGACAGAGTCGTTAATTTTGCACCGGGTGGGTGGTGTTTGGCTCGCGGTCGTGCGATCGAACAGGGCCCCATGATTGGGGCCTCCCCCGCTGATAGACTCGAGCGGTGGACGTTTAGACATTAAGTGAATGGATCTTTAGCTCTGTGACTACGGTTGTAATTCAATCACACACCTTGCCTCTGCCGAGGCCCTGGCTCGCACATTGCCTTGAAACGGTGCGCGCCTGGGCGGAGCAAAATGGATTCTCGTATCAGTTTCAGGGCGATTCCTTGTTCGATTTGCTTGCACCTTATCCTTTCCTGGGTCGATACAGCCGCGTAATACAGAGTGATGTGGCGCGACTGTTGTGGATGGAGCAATGCCTTGCCGATGGATATGAGCGTGTAATCTGGCTTGATGCTGATATGTTAGTGCACTGCCCCGAGGCGTTCACGGTACCCTCTGCCGCATTCAGCGTTGGCCGGGAGGTCTGGGTGCAAGAGACCGCTCCGAATCGCTATAAAGCCTATGTCAAAGTACACAACGCTTGGCTGCACGCCGGCAAGGGGAGCGTTGATTTGCCGTTCTACCGTGAGACAGCCTTGCGCTTACTCGCACGGAACTCAGCGGGTGTGCCCGCTCAGTTTGTCGGGCCTAAACTGCTCACCGCAATGCATAACATCGTCGGCTTTGAGGTCAATGAGCGTGCTGGTATGCTTAGCCCCGAGGTGGCGCGGGCCTACCTGTCTGATGATAAGCCCCATCGAGCTTTGGATTTGTTTTTGTCTCGCCACAGAGAAAACCCTGCTGCGCTCAATTTATCTGCTTCGTGCGAAACGGGTGCAATGCGGGCCGACGGGTTCTATGATGCCTTAGTGGCACGATTGCTCCTCAATAAAATGGAAGGTGGTCAATGAGCCCTGCGATTTGGGTATCGGGAAACGAAGGTTTATCGCTAAAACACTGGTTGCTGCTGTTTACGCTGTCGGTAGTGGTGGCCTTCTTGATGTAAGATATACTCTTTCTTGTGATCGACTTCTCAGTTTGGCTTGATTTGCCCGTTGAGAGGTGCGACTCTGGCGTCTAATTTAGCATGTGGTGTAGTGTTTGTGTTCAACTTGATAAGGCGGCGCGGGTTTACTCTAATTGAGCTCATGATTGTGGTGGCGATCGTGGCTATAATCGCGGCTGTCGCTGTTCCCTCCTACCGAGAAAGCATTGCATCCAGTAAACGTCTGGAGGCTCAGGTCGCGCTTGCAGCTCTGGCAGTCGCTGTGGAAAGGTACTACTCAAGTCAGCAGCCCCCCAGTTACGCTAATGCGAATGCCGCAAGTTTGCTTGCGGAGTATGCTCCTGTGGGTAGCAATGCTACTTTATCCACGGCTACGTACCGCCTGTGCGTTGGCGATCGTGGAGATTCGGCATCTGGGTCCGAGTGCCCCAGTAAAGAGTCTGCGACGGACTACTCCCTCCTTGCGATCCCATTAAATTCGCAGGCAAACGATAAGTGTGGTGTCCTGAAGTTAACCGATGTTGCTGTGAAATCGGTTTCCGGTTCGGCTGCAACCACAGAGGAATGTTGGAAATGATATCCAGGCACAAGCGCGCTGCTGGCTTCACCCTCATAGAGGTCCTCGTTGCCGCCTTCCTTGTCGGATTTGGGTTAGTTGCGATGTTGCGGCTCGATATTTTCGGAATGAGGAAAAATAACGAAGTTGATAAAACCGCTACCGTAATGATATTTGCCTTGGAACTCTCGGAACGTATTCGTTCCAACATCAGTGCAGGAGCCTCCTACCAGTTTTCCTTTGATTCTGAAAACCAACCCTCCCAGCCAACGACGAGTTGTTCCGATTCAGAGTCAGCTCCAGTAACTATGTGCTCACAGGCAGATTTGATCGCAAACGAGCAGTACGATTTCTGGCAGAGACTCCGTAACCAGATACCAACAGCTGAAGCACAGGTTGTCTATGATGCGGCGACAGGAGGATACGAAATTACTGTGGTGTGGCAGGAGTCAGATAGCGCGTCAGAGAGCACTGGCAATGTCACTAGAGAAGTGAGGGCTGTTTTGTGACTAGGCGAGGCCGTTCTTGTAACATCCCAGTAAGAGGTTTTAGTCTCACGGAGGTAATGATCGCTCTGTCACTGGGGATGGTTGTGTTGCTCGCGGCCCTGCAAATTTACGGATCATCTCAAAAGGGTTCCCGAACACTCGTGGCTCAAGCGCTGCTGTCTAGTGAAGGTCGAGCAGTCGCTGCTTTACTCAACAATGAACTGAGTAAGATCCCGAACTGGGGTTGCTGGAGTGATGACAATGATGCCACTACCACATCAGATGGGCTTGTGATTCACGCGCTATTCAATGGCGCTGTTTTGAGTCCTTTATTGGGGGCGGCTGATGTGTCTGGCATGTCAGATTCGCTCATAATGAATGGTGCGAGTCTTGAGGCGCAAACGGTTTTGGCGAGCGATACTGATTTCACTGCGGGCTATGATATTGAGGTAAGCTCCCTTACCGCGCTTGATCTTGAAGGCGAAGCAATAGGTGCAAGCGATGTCATAGCTATTCACAATTGTATTCGCTCTGATGTGGTGACGGTGGCTTCTGTGGATGAAACTACGAGTTCGATAACGGTTGACTGCGGGGGGTGCTCGTTCAGAGATTACTCCGCGGGTGCAACCGTGAGCCGAGTCGAGCGCATCAAATTATTTGTACATGATGACAACTTGTGCATGGTGCGTGATCTATCTGCTTCCGACTGCAGCGCAAATGACGTGCTGCTCGGTAATGTTGTGAATTTGCAGGCCCTTTATGGAATCGACTCCGATTCAGACGCAGATGTGGATCGCTACGCACTGGGTAAGCATCTCACAACAAACGATTGGAAGAAAATTCAGACTGTAGACATCCAGCTACTAATACGATCAAGCGAGACGGCTGTTTTTGATAGCCCTCAGACTTATTTGTATCAGGGAGATTCCGTTGTTGCTGGCGACAAGCGTGCTTACAAATCTGTCTCGGTGACTGCAAATTTACGTAATTACAAGGTCTATTAATTCAGTGGCTTTTGAACTTTTACAGGGAGTCAAAATGACAACATCAAAAAACAAAAGAATGCCTAATCAACGCGGTGCCGTTCTGATGGTCAGCGCCGGTGTTTTGGCACTCCTCGCAGGGGTCAGTGTGATGGGGTTGCAGGGGCTAATATCCCAAGAAAAGGGCATCGGAAATCAGCGCATCTTTGACAAATTATCGGACTTGGCAGAGGCAGCAGTAATTGAGGCGATATCCGATTTGAACTCGGGTAACGAGAGTTTGGATGAGATTGTTGCTGTTTTAGATGGATCCCAGAGCGGCAGCAGTGCAGGGGTGAGTTCAACTTATGAAATCACAGCGTTGGCGGGTTCGGTCGATGCTCGAGGAAATCAAATATACAGTATTACTGGCTCCGCCACAGTCAGCGGACTCAATCAGAACGTTGAACTACTTGTTGCCCGAGAGAGTGTTGGCTCTGCGGTTGTTGGCTGTGATTTAGTTCGCTTGTCACCTAATAGTTCTGTCGATGGTTCTGTTGTAGGAAAGACGTCAAGCTCTCAAGTTATCCTAGAAAATAGCAATGTTGTTGTGAACGGAGATGTAACGAGTGGCGGGACGATCACCCGAAATAATGGAACGATAACAGGGTTGTCTACCGAAAATGATGCGCGGGTATGTGATCCACTCGATTCGGCAACGTTGATGGCGTCGCAGACTTATTACTCTGGTAGCGCAGGAGTTAGCCTGGGTGGACAAGGTGAGCAAAGCTTACTCTCTGCCGATTATGATGACGGAAATATAGTTGCTGGTGATGAAATTACGATCCGCAGTGGTTCTACCGTAAGATTGAGTGGCGATCTTTTGATGACCGGTGGGACGTTGATATTAGAGAGCAACTCCAAGCTTCTAGTGACCGGTGAGATAACGCTGGCGGGCGACAGTACTGTGAATGTTACAGGTGACGCCTCGATATACGTGGTGAGTGGGCTTGATATCGCCAAAATTGGCAATGATAAACCAGATATTGTGTTCTCAAGTGAAGGCAAACTGGATTTCTATGTTCGTGGGGATTTTGATCTAGGCGATCAGATCTCACTAAACTCGGCGGGTCGCGCTGATCAGTTGGCTATGTATATTACAAATGAAGCCGTAACCGGCTTGGTGAGTCTCCACAAACAGCATATCGATGGCCCTTATGTTGGTGTCGTCGGTAGGTTTCTGTTCCGTGATGATTCGGGTTGGCGGTTGGCAAATGGAAACAACGGGAACAACGGGAACAACGGGAACAATGGGAACGACGATAATAGCCAGGATAACGGTATGAGTGGCGGAAATTCGTCTAGTGGTACTTCATCTTGGTGCACTGGAAATACGGCTAACAACGATGTCATCGATCTAATCAGTAATATGTCGTTCAAGGGAACAATATATGCGCCTACCTATGACATATGTGTGAACAGTAACGTCGACTTCGAAGGAACGGTTTGGGGGAAGCGTATTGAGCTGGCTTCGAATGCCCAGGGAGTGTCAGCGAGCGCGACCGATAGCGGTTTCAAAATAATGTTTTGGCGTTAAATCAATTCGTAGCTTCGGTGTTATGGGTGACGGTAGGGGCGTGATACGGAATTTTGAGCGTCAGTCTCAGACGGGACTGACGCTAGTAGAGCTTTTAATCACCCTCGCTGTTGCTGCGGTGGTGCTGACTTTAGGCGCTCCGTCACTAGCGACTCTCCTGAAAGATTCGGGCCTCAGACAACACGCTGTTTCGCTTCATAGTGCAGTGATTCGTGGTCGTACCGAGGCTCTCAGCCGCGCATCGTTTGTGACACTATGCGCGGCTACCCAAGATTTGAATTCTTGCAGGACTAGTGGAGGTGATTGGTCCGACGGATGGTTGCTATTCGTGGATCAAGGAACTCCACTCCAGTATGACGAGGGCGATACTCTGCTGCTGGTGCAAGGAGGAGACAGTCAAATATCAGTTACTGCTGATTCGGGTTTGGGCGTAGCACTCAGTTTCAGTGCAAAGGGTTTTGCGCAATCTCCATCAGGCACCACGGCGGGTAGATTGATAGTTTGCGATGATAGGAGGACGTCGTCGAAATCTAGATCAGTCACAATAAATCGGTTGGGCAATAGTGTTTTTTCAAAGACAGTTTCAGACGCTGCCACCGCGTGTGGGTGATCGGAGTCAACGTCTGACAGCGCTACTTGTCCCCATTTTTTTATAAAACCATCAACCCCGCAATCAACCCCAAACACACCACCACCGGTATCACCACGGTAATGATGCCCACGTCCTTGTATGCCTCTTTATGCGTGAGGCCAGTAATCGTGAGCATGGCTACCACGGCGCCACAGTGTGGGAGAGAATCAAAGCCGCCGCTGGCGATCGCAGCGATGCGGTGCAGATCCTCAACCGGCACGCCCATCTCAAGATACGCGGGCGCGAGCGTTTGCATAAAGATCTGCAGGCCACCTGAGGCAGAGCCAGTAATCGCTGATACCAGGCTGACCGAGGTGAAAGCGGATAAAAGTGGCGGCAGGCCCGAATCCAGCATGGCGGTTGTGAACGCCTGAAAACCGATCGTTTTCGTTACGACACCGCCGAAGCCTATGACCGCTGCGGTGTTGATGAGAGGCATAATGGCGTCGTTGGTGCCGTTTCCGAGAACGTGCAGGGCATTAGACCGCACCGCTGGAAAGATCGTGCAGGCCATTACGGAGCCCACCAGTAGGGCAATGCTTGGCCAGACTACCGGTTGGCTGTTGGCAAAGGTCAACGCTTGTCCGATGAGTGATTCTGCGTTCGCACTACCTGCAAACACTCGCGGCAAAATGATCAAACCCAGCACCACTAGAATAGGGCTGAGTGCGACTAGCGAGTGCGGATAGTCGTCGTCGTGCACCTCCACGATGCGATCATTCGGGCCGGGGGTGAAGACCTCTCCAGCCACAAACGCTTTTTTTCGTTCTCGCTCTAAGTACCACATACCCAGCCCGAACATAGCAACACCGCCGATGAGGCCTGGCCAAAAACCTGCGAATAAGTCGGTGCCTAGGCTCACACTGGCAATCACGTTATGGATTGATGGTGTGCCGGGTAATGCCGTTAGAGTGAAGGTGCCCGCACCGAGCGCGAGTGCACCGCAGAACAAACGTTTCGGAATATTGGCTTCTTGCAGCAGCTTGAGCCCAAGTGGGTAAATAGCAAAAATGACGACAAATACCACCACACCACCGTAGGTGAGCAGAGCGCAAGCGAGCACCGTAATCCACAGCGCGCGCTCTGCCCCCAACTTTCGAATCAGCGCAAGCGCGATACTGGAAGCGGCATGACTTTCGCCCATGACGCGACCGAACATGGCGCCTGCCGCGAACAACAAGAAGAACTTACCGGCGAAAGTGAAAGCCCCGAGAGGCCCGAAGGAGAAGTAGTCGCCCAGGCCTGCAGCAACAGGCAAGCCATTCGTCAGAATAATAATCAGAGAGCAAAAAAGAGAGGCAAATACGATATTAACGCCCCTTAAGGCTAACCAAATTAAAAGTGCAACGCTGCCGAGTAAGCCGAGATAAGTCATTCTGTGCCCTTGCTGTCTTAAAATTATGTTGGGGATTCTGCATGAATTCCTCGATCCTGCAAAGGGTCTGAAATTGACGCTTCTTATGCTGAAACATTTTACATGGTATAGCTAAGCGCAGTAGTCTAATGGGCTGATTTTTCGACCCCTACGTATCAACCAAAAAACTCGAGGTAAGAACATGTTTCGAATCGTTTCGCTGCTGGCTGGTTTGTCGCTCGTGGTGGCCTGTGGTTCGTCGCAAGTGGAGCCTATTCCGTGGGACACGGCAGCGGTGAGAACGACTTCAGGTTTAGCGGTGCCTTCAAAACAAGGTGAGGTTTTAAGCTACCGAGATATCCCCTACGCGCAGGCACCGGTTGGCGATCTCAGATGGAAAGCCCCGCGCCCCTACAGCAAGCCGAACGCGGTGATACCAGCTCAGCCCATCAATGACACTCGGGATACAGTGGCCTGCGTCCAGCAGGCCTACGATGCGGGTGGTGTCCCCGGTGAAGGTATCGTGGGGACAGAGGACTGCCTGTACATGGACATAAAAGCGCAGGAAGGTTCCATCGGCAGCGCTAAGCCCGTCATGTTTTGGATCCACGGTGGTGGTAATACATCGGGTTACAAGGGCTTCTACAACTTCGATGAACTGGTCCGCCGAGAAGATGTCATCGTTGTGACTTTTAACTATCGACTGGGCCCTTTGGGGTGGTTTACTCACCCGTCGATTCAGGCTGGCCGAGAAGGCCTTGATGCCAGTTCCAACTTTGGTCACTTGGATATTATCGAGGCCTTGAAGTGGGTCCAGACCAACATAGAAGCATTTGGGGGAGATCCGAACAACGTCACCATCTTTGGCGAGTCTGCTGGCGGGCACAATGTTCTGGGTTTGCTGGCGTCGCCCTTGTCGGAAGGGTTGTTTCAAAAAGCGATCTCGCAGTCGGGCTATGTAAAATCTGCCACGCCTGAGCAGGCTTTCAATCGAGATAATGCCGATACAAATATGCGCCGTTCGAGCTGGCAAATTCTGGAGCAGATGCAGGTGGATCCTCTTGCTTCGGCTGAAGAACTGCGAGGTTTGGATGCCAGAGCCTTGTACCACGCGTACTACCAATTGGATGGCGAAGGCGACGTGCCGCTGACCACGGCCGATGGCGTCGTGATCCCGACTGAAGGATTTATGGCGGCACTAGGTAATCCAAATTACGCAAAAAACGTGCCTGTGATCGCCGGCGCAAACCGCGATGAAGTAACTTTGTGGTTTGGTATGCACCGTTACTTCATTGAAACTAGTTATCCGTTTACCAAGCTGCTGCCGCCCAAGCTGTCGATCAAGGATCCGGATTTGTACAGCGATTGGATTCGTGTGCGCTCCGCGGCCTGGAAAGTCAGAGGGGCGGATCAGCCTTTAATGCAACTGGAAAAAGCGGGCTATCAAAACCTCTATGCCTATCGTTTCGACTGGGATGACCAGGAGACCTCATTCTTTGCTGATTTCCCTAAAATTATTGGTGCAGCGCACGGCACGGACATTGCGTTTTTAACCGGAGCGTTCACCTACGGCCCGGTGTCTCGTTGGGTGTATCCTGACTCGGCAGAGCGACAAGAGATGATGGAGCTCATGATGGGCTCTTGGGCGGAGTTTGCGCGCTCAGCAAAAGCAACGACCCCTGTGGGTTGGCCTGCGTTTTCATCGCAAGGTCGTGATTTCGTGCATTTGGATGTGGGCGACGCGTTGAAGATTGCCAGCGACAGCGACACCCTGGATAGCTTGCTTGAGCGCATAGAGGGTTTCAGTCACATGACTCAGCGCGAGAAGTGCTTACTCGGTTGGGAGACGCTCACTAAAGTAGGGCAGCCAGATTATACAGCTTTTGAGCGCTGGGGTTATTGCCCAGGCTTTGATGCGGTCGCCGTACAGGAAGAAATCAAAGGTGCCCTGATCGCGGAGTTTGGATCGACCTCCGTTTTATAGATTTCGTTGCTGCGGGGGTCGGAGTACACGTTGATCCCGGTGGTTGTCGCGGTGTTTGGATGTACACGATTGTGTGAAGGCAGAGTACGGAGTTTGCCGCGACGGCGGCCTTGGCATGGCCAAGTGTAAAGGGGTTGGAGCGTATTCCTACCCTTTCGTTTGCGAGTCGGTCCGCTAAGTTGGCGACTCCGGCCCCGTCGTCTGTAAAGAGGCTAGCGCTGTTTGTACTGTGTGGGGCAGTAGCCTCGCGAAACGCTAGGATCACGCAGTTGCTGGTGTTTTGTTTTGCGTCCAGAGACTCTAGCTCGCCAGTTTCGGAAGGCTTTCGGTTTCAGCTGGCTGCGCATGATTCGGATCGTGTCTGTTTCGCTTAAACCAAAAAGGCGCTCTATGGCTTCGAAAGGGGTGCGGTCTTCCCAAGCCATCTCGATCAGACGCGATAGGTCCTCGGGTTTTTCTATGCGTGTTTGTTTTAAATTCATGGTGTGAATTACGAAAAAGGTTGGAAAGAAGATCACTCGTGATTTTGGTGTGCCCTAGCTCCGTAAACGCGAGTGGGCTGGTGTAATTTTATGTCAATTTTTTTAGTCAATTTGGTCATTGAGAAGCGCGGCTTGGCTCCGCATCATGTGTGACCTTCAAATTAAGGAGCGTGTTATGACACATACGGCGTACATATACGATGCAGTTCGTACCCCTCGAAGCAAGGGAAAAGCGGGCGGTAGTCTTTACCAAATTAAGCCTGTTGATTTAGGCGCAACTCTTCTGCGCGAGCTCCAACAGCGCCATGATCTGGATACGAGCTACGTGGATGACGTTGTTATGGGCTGCGTTACACCGATCGGTGAGCAGGGCGGCGACGTGGCAAAAATGATTGTCCAGAACGCGGATTGGGACGAATCCGTAGCGGGTGTCCAGCTAGACCGATTCTGCGCCTCAGGCCTAGAGGCGGTGAATATCGCTGCGCAAAAGGTGGCCTCGGGCTGGGAAGACCTGGTCGTCGCGGGCGGTATCGAGAGTATGTCTCGCGTTCCCATGGGCTCAGGAGGTGGCGCGATGGGCAGCGACCCGGCTTTTTCGCTCAAAACGGGTTTTGTACCTCAAGGTATTGGCGCCGACACCATTGCGACACTGGGCGGCTGGACTCGTGAGGACGTAGATGCTTTTGCAATGGAATCACAGCGCAGAGCCGCGCACGCGCGCGACAACGGTTGGTTCGACAAGAGCGTGGTTCCCGTAAAAGACATCAACGGCGTTACCGTGTTAGAGCGTGATGACTTTATTAAGCCAAGCACGACCATGGAGGGGCTGGCCTCGCTCAAGCCCTCGTTTGCCATGATGGGCTCAATGGGTTTTGATGATGTAATTTTGGGCAAGTATAACCAGCTTGAGCGTATCAACCACGTTCACACGCCGGGCAACTCCTCGGGCATCGTGGATGGCTCTAGCGCCGTTTTAATTGGTAGTGAAAAGGCTGGTAAAGATCTTGGTTTGACGCCTCGCGGCCGTATCGTAGCTACCGCTATTTTGTCGACAGACCCTATTATCATGCTTACAGGTCCTGGCCCTGCAGCCAAGAAATGTCTGGCGAAGGCGGGTATGACGCCGGCTGATATCGATCTGTGGGAAATCAACGAGGCCTTTGCTTCCGTGGCTCTGCGCTACATGCAAGATTTGGGCATCGATCACGCTGTGACTAACGTAAACGGTGGTGCGATCGCGATGGGACATCCTCTCGGAGCAACGGGTGCGATGCTGGTCAGCATCATGTTGGATGAACTCGAGCGTCGAGATCTGCGCCGCGGCATGCTATCACTCTGTGTGGGCGGTGGTATGGGTATCTCCACTATTATCGAACGCGTTTAAGACACCTGCAAAGTTAAGGAGACAGCAATGAGTGTATTTCATTACGACAAAGACGATGCGGGTATCGTAACCGTAACCATGGATATGACGGGCCCCGTCAACGCAATGAACGCCGAATACCAAACGGCGATGACCGAGACTGTTGAGCGCTTGGAAGCAGAGACCGACTTGCGCGGTGTGGTCTTTGCCTCTGCCAAAAAGGTGTTCTTTGCCGGCGGCGATCTCAATGATTTGGTGAAAGTGGAGCCGGGCCAAGAAGAGGAATTTTTCACGGGTTTGCAGGCAACGAAATCGGTTCTGCGGCGCATCGAAAAGCTGCCTGTGCCGGTCGCAGCAGCAATTAACGGTGCCGCTCTAGGCGGTGGTTTCGAGATAGCGCTGTGCTGTAACTACCGAGTGGCTTGGAACGATCGTTCGGTTCAGTTAGGCCTGCCGGAAGTCGGCCTAGGCCTGCTGCCAGGCGGGGGCGGCGTTGTGCGTATGACGCGGCTTCTGGGGCTCGCAGCGGCATTGCCCTACGTGACAGAGGGAACAAGAGTAACGCCGGATAAAGCACTGGCGGCGGGTATGATTCACGCAACGGTCGATACCCTTGAGGAACTCGTTCCAAACGCAAAAGAATGGATCTTAGCGCAAGAGGATCTTGTCGCGGCCGGCACGCAGCCATGGGATACCAAAGGTTACAAGATTCCGGGTGGCGGCATTAACTCCCCAGGTGTAGGCCAGCTGGTCATGATTGCCCCTGCAATGCTGTATTCCAAGACGCGCGGTCTTCTGCCAGCGCCGGCTCGAATTTTGGATTGTGCCGTTGAAGCTTTGCGGCTGGATTTTGACGAGGCCTTAACGGTTGAGTCGCGCGGTCTGGCCAACTTGGTGGTTACGCCGGTTGCGAAGAACATGATCTCCACCTTCTTCTTTGGTATGAACAAAATCAACGGCGGTGCGAGCCGACCCAAAGGTGTCGAGAAGCGCCTCACTAAAAAAGTGGGTATCTTAGGCGCGGGCATGATGGGGCAGGGGATCGCCTACTCCTCTGCGATGGCTGGCATCGATGTCATTTTGAAAGATATTTCGGTTGAAGCAGCGGAAAAAGGTAAAGCCTACTCCGAGAAGCTTTTGGCTAAACGCGTGGCCAAAGGCACAATGACCGAAGAGAAAAAGCAATCGATCCTGGATCGTATCCATCCTACGGCCTCGAATGAGGATTTGCAGGGCTGTGATTTGATTATCGAAGCGGTGTTCGAGAACATGAAGCTCAAACACCAAATCACCGCAGAGCTCGAGGGCTATCTTTCAGAAGACGGCGTATGGGGTTCCAATACCTCTACTTTGCCTATTACTCAATTGGCGGAGGGCTGCTCCAAGCCTGAGAATTTCATAGGGATTCACTTCTTCTCACCTGTCGACAAAATGCCATTAGTGGAGATCATCTGTGGCGAGAAGACCAGTGATGAGGCCTTAGCGAAGGCCTTTGATTACACCTTGCAAATCAAGAAGACACCGATTGTCGTCAACGACTCACTGGGCTTCTTTACTTCGCGTACCTTTGGCACCTATTTGGACGAAGGTGTTCGTTTGCTAAAAGAGGGCTTACACCCCGTCAAGATCGATTCGCTGGGCAAAGCCGTGGGCATGCCGGTAGGGCCTCTCGCAGTTTACGATGAGGTTAGCCTCGAACTTTCACGTAAGGCCAACGCAACCTGGGAAGAACTCGGTGTGGTCGATAAGTGGGGCGATGGCAGCATTGCGCGTGAGGTCGTGGGTTTGATGGTTGATGAACACGGTCGGGGTGGTCGCCATCACGGTGGTGGTTTCTACCAGTACCATGAAGACGGCA
>Ga0181577_10002379_pt1 | contig 14789 bp, 24 predicted proteins | sample 101ome_21_FD_132468 | JGI IMG/M metagenome (GOLD analysis project Ga0181577, IMG submission 132468) | Coastal salt marsh microbial communities from the Groves Creek Marsh, Skidaway Island, Georgia - 101413BT metaG (megahit assembly) | ecosystem: Environmental > Aquatic > Marine > Intertidal...
CGCGAAGGCCTTGCGGTAGAGCCGCGCCTCCGTCTCCGCGATCAACAGCGAGAGCTTCTTATGCTGCTTCTTCGTTGGTAGCTTGCTCTGCACGTAGTCGTACCAGACCTTCCGCTCCAGCCAGCGCGTCAGCTCCAGGTCGCGCTGCGCCTCCTTCGACGTGAGCACCCGAGCTGCATCGTCGATGGACTTCTGCGGGAAGTCGGTCACGCCTTCACCTTGATCCGGTCCTTCCGGTGCCAGCTGATCGAGGGCGGCAGCTCGCGACCCGCCTCCAGCTCGCCGACGACGAACGACTGAAGCGTCTTCCAGTGGATGTTCCGCTTGCGCTCGTACGGAATTCCCTCGCCCTGGAGCAGCTCCTCGACGGAGTCGGCGTTCTCGTCCTGGCCTTTACCGAAGCCGAGCTTGATGTCGTTCCGGAGCAGGTCGCCGAAGTCGTTCTCCTGGAACCAGGCGAACGCCTCCTCCTGTTTGGCGGCCGGGATCGACGCGAACACCTCGCCCACGATCGTGACCTTCTCGCCGGAGTCGAGCGTGATCTCCTTCAGCCCCGCCGAGCGCAGCGCGTTCGGAAGGGTGTCGGTCTCCAGCTTCTCCAGCGAATCCTTCGCCGCCTTGAGCTGATCCTCCAGGAGCTTGACCGATGACTTGCCCTCGTACCACTTCTGCACGAGCGGTCCAATATCGGCCATCTTCTCCTTCGTCACCGACGTGGCGCCCTCCAGGAGAGCGAGCGCCGGGTGATCGTCGGGAAGGTTGTCAAGCTCCTTCAAAAAAGGATCTTCGTTGTTACTCATCGTTCACGTCCTGTTGGCTCATCTTGGATCCTTCCCTTCCGCTCCGTCGTCAGGAGCTGCCTGTGCAGTCCGACCAGGGCCTGCGGCGCGCGATGGATGATCGACGCCACCAGCTTCCGCTGCGCCCGGTCCTGGGCCGCATGCGGCCGGCGATCGTACGCCCTGGTTGTGTTCATGTTGGTGTGACCGAGGATGCGCGACACCGTCGCCACGTCGACGCCTCGCTCCAGCAACGTGGAGGCGCAGGTCCGTCGAAGGTCGTGGCTGGTGAAGCGCTCCACGCCCACCGCATCCGCCGCTTCCTCGTACATCTTGTTGACGTGCCATTCGGGAATCGGCTGCCCGTTCCCCTGGCGCAGGATGTACTCCGACTCCTCCGCCGGGTCGGCACGGTGCAGCGCGACTGCGATCCGTACCGGCCCGGGGAGCCACAGCCACCGATCAGCCAGAGTCTTCGCGTCGCGCACTCGCAACTGCTCCCGCCCCTCATCGTAGTGGTGAAGCTTCGCCCCGATCAGTTCGGCTCGTCGCACGCCCATTGTCGTCTGGATCCAGAACATGGCGTACGTGAGTCGGCGCTGCCTGCTGATCAGCGGCAGCCCCACCAGCCGATCGATCTCCGTCGCATCGAGCATGCGACCCGTCCCCGATCGATTTGTGGGCGGCAGCGACTTGCGGATGGCGGAGAGCACCAGCTCGTCGGCACCGCACGAGCGCAGGTAGCGCGCTACGGTCTGGGACCGGTAGCGGATGTTGGAGGCCGACCGTCCTTCGTCGGCCCACAGCGCCCGCAGCTGATCCCAGTCGTTCGCCTCCAGGAGCTGCAGCTGCTCAACCGCGTCAAGCTCCAGCTCCCGCGCGACGGCGCGAAGGGTCGCGAGCTGATTCCGGCGGTTCGCTTCTCCTCGTATGCCGGCAATGTGTCGTTCGACGTTCATGCCAACTGGGTCTCGGCGGTGGATCATCTCCATGGGGACCACAGGTACAGCAAACGGTTTGGCGTGTCAACAGCTAGATGTCGTCTTCGTCGGCATCGGGGTGGCCGTACATCAGATTCGACCCCTCGATCTGCACGCCCTGGTGCATGTCCACGTCGCCAACCGGGCGGTCGATCTCGTTCGCATGGTCCTTCCAGGCGCCCGACCCCTCGACGTACACGGGCTCGAGCTTGTTGTCGTGCGGGACGTAGAGGATGTGGAACCCCGCCTTCTCGATGTCCTCGATCACTTCCTTGATCCGCGGCTGGTTCCGTCCATCGCCGTAGGCCTCCGGGCCCATGCCATGCGGCACCACCTCGTTGATCTGCACGACGGGGTCGCCGTACTTATCGGCGAACGTCCACAGCATGAAGCCGACCTTGTCGGGCCGGTCGCCGTCGCCGAGCAGGTTCGTCGCCTGGTCGGTCGCCCACGCGCACATGAAGTGCTTGCACGTCGTCGGCCTGGTCGCGTACCGCGTGCAGCCGCCGGCCAGGTTCTGCCGGTTCCGGTTCAAGAACGTGCAGGGCACGCGCGGTTTCTTTTCGAGCTCGCGCACACCCATCGCCGTGCAGCACGCCGTGCAGGGCCCGCACGGGCGCTTCTGGAACGCCTGGCGCGGGATGATCTTCGACGGCTTGTGCTCGCCGGCAGCGTGATCGGTGACGATCGGCTGGTTCGGGTCACGCACCTTGTGGCGAGTCGTTGGATCCTTCGGCACTAGCCCTCTTCCTTTCCGTCTCGATCGAGCGCAGCTCACTAAGTTCACTCGATCTCATAATCCCAATTTTCAGAGGACTCTGAAACTCCGTCGATCTCTGAGTTCCAAGTATGGCGATTGAGCAGCCACATATCTTCTTTCTCTGGGACCGGCTTAGTCACCCAAGCCTTGTTTTTCCATCGGATAAAGTTTCCCGGCAATGCGGCTACATTGCCGTCATCCAAATCGATTATGTGTGCAGCTTTATGCCCCAGCGCACCTACACCGTCAGCATACGGAGTGCCCCACCAATCAATCGTAGTGATGTATGTCCCCTCGATTTGCTCGGACCCTACACGACAGACCGCACGACTTTCGCCTAGTAGATCGAAAGTATGTACCGATAGATTTTGCGAGAATACATTCCAAGGTTCTAGGTCACTGAGTTTGCGAGCAGGGGCATCTTCGCGAGTGCAGAGCGCATGGATCGGCAGTCTCCACCAAATCGCACCCCAGTCGGACAAAACATGAAAACCTAACGCTCTCCCCGGCACCGCCGTGACGCCGAAGACAACCACGTTTTCAAAACGGCCAACCCATTCCGGGTCCTGCTGACGGAAATACTCGGCCCGTGCCAAGCATTCAAAAACTGGAAAATCTTCGTTTAACGTAGGCATCTTAAACAATCCTAACTCAAGTAAACGGGACTCCTGTCGCAGTCATAGGGCATCCCCATCTTCCAGTTCATCGATTTCGTCATCCGTTGCGGGATGTACGTCCCTTCCTCGCACCCATCCTTCAATTCCTTCCCGGAGTATGGAATGCACCTGGATCATCGCCTTGTGCGTTGCCATCTCTGAATTCATCGTACCAGTCAGTTGCACCGGGTCCGAGACAATGGCTGTCTCATCCGGAAACCTGCAGCCGACCGCGATCGACGGCCAGCCCTCGTTGTAGTTCATCCCGTAGAGTTTCCCGCCAAACGCGCGGATGTCGTCGAAGATGCGTTCCTTGGTTGCGCTCATGCCGTTGCCTCCCGAAGCTCGCTAAGCTTCCGCTGCAGGACGGACGCCTTCTCCAGGACGTGCTTCAAGTCTCGCTTGGCGATCAAGTCGCCTGAGTTCTTCAGTAGCGCCGTCCGCAGGTCGGCCTCCTTCTCGCGCTGACGCTTCAGCGCTTCGATGAGCCAGTGCCGGCGGTTCTGCGGCGTCATCGCATCGACATCGATGCCTACCGCGGCGAGTATTTCGAGGGCACCTTCGATCTTTGATGCGACCGTCACTCTGCCCCCGCGCCGAACTGAAGCGCACCTTGAACTGGAACGTTGGCCGAGCGGATTTCCGCCGCGGACAACTCGATACCTGAGGAGAGGCAAGCACGGGCAGCGTCTGCCACAGCCCGCGCCATAAGCGGCGGCACAGCGTTGCCAACCTGATAGAGCTGGCGGCTAGCCGCGCCGTGAAAATCAAACCAATCAGGAAAACTTTGAAGTCGGGCGGCTTCTCGAACTGTCAGCATACGCCGCCGACCGTCAGGCAACCGAACTCGCAACATATCGCTGGTAGCACCCGCAAGATTTCGACACGTCACCGTCCTACTCGGCGCATCGAGGTGTAAGTCTCTGGGACGAATGCACTGAGACTTCTTCTCGTAGCGTGCAATGTACTCGTCCATGCTGGGGGTCAAGAAACGGGCTTCATCAGGAATAGACGATGCCAACGCTCCGAGCGCATCCCCGGCAGTATACGGCGTGACAACAGTCGGGGTGGGAAACTCCCAGCCGCCACGGTGCGCGACGACGAATAGGCGCTCCCGCCGCTGAGGTACACCATAGTGTGTCGCGTTGAGAATCTTCGACTCCACGACGTAGCCGAGCTTCTGAAGCGCGGAAATGATCTCGCCCAAGTATGCTTTATTGCGGTAAAGCATCCCGCGGACATTCTCGAAGATAGCCAACTTCGGCCTGTAGGTCTCGACAGACCAGAGGAACGCCGGGAAGCCATCACGTGAGTCACGAAGACCCAGCTGGCGGCCTCCCACGCTGAAGGGCTGGCAAGGCGGACCGCCGATGATCACCTCTGCCCCGTCTACCTCTGGCGTCCCTGGCTGAAGCTCCAGCTGAACGCAGTCGCCTTCCAAATTGGAGCGATACGTCTCGCAGGCATCTCCATCGATCTCGAACCCAACGGTAGAGAAGCCAACGGACTCGAACCCCAGCGCCAGCCCTCCGCAGCCTGCAAATAAGTCCAGCACGCGACCCAGCCCCTCCTGGACAGTCGGTCGAGGTAACGCATCCATGAGAAGCTGGACGTACGCTGAGTTGGAAGGGCTCACGCGGCCGGTCGCCCGGGTTGCCGCCTTCTGTCCCTTGGAGAGCCTAGCCATCCTCAAAGCCTACGTGTCCGCTTGCGCCTCGGCAATTTCATACCCTGCATTCACTGATATGCGGGGTCGGCGTTGCCGCGTGCAGTCCACGTGCAGTTAGGAGACCACGCCAGAGCGGCACAGGAGAGAGCCGTTCCCGTACCCATCGAAGTTTCGCCAAGACATCCGAGACCTTACGTGGCCTCGGATTGTCTGGCGTATTCGTGATTTGGTGGAGGCGGGGGGAATCGAATGCCCGACCCCTGAACGATTCGAGAAGATTTAGCCGTGTTCGACTATCGCTCATCGCGGCCCCAGATAGCTCGGCAGCGCCGACTCGTGGGGGTCGAGCTGCGGGATCGGATCGAACGTCCCGTACTCGTACTGCTCAGCAGCGCGCTCCATGTCCTGCTCCAGGTCCCAGAGGTAGCTCGACGTGTCCTCGTGCCACTGCTCCTGCGTGTAGTACGACGGGTAGTCGGCGTCGGGGTATCCCTGGTACGGCGGCGGCTGGGCGTTGCTCACCGCCGTCAGCCAGAGCCCGGCCATGAAGAACGAAACCATCACCGCCAGCACGAACAGGAAACCGAGCACGACCGACACAGCCTTCCGGATCAGCTTATTCTTTCCTCGCATTCTCTCTTTCTCCTCCAGAGGCGCGTGGCGAGCGGAGCGCTCACCGCCCAGTCAGTCATCGAACAGCTCGTGGATCCGCGCGAGCTTCGCCTCCTTCTCGCGGAGGGTCTTGGTCAGCCGGTCGATCTCCTGGTTCTGCTTGATGATCGACGCCCCCCGGTCGGCGTTAATCTGACGCAGCTCGGCGTTGATCCGACGCAGCTCGCTGATGCGGTCGACCGCCTCCCTAGCGCACGGGTCGAGGTAGTCGATGCCGCCGCGGCCCTCGCGCGCGCCGCCCTGGCGCAGGAGCTTCATCTCGCCGGCCGAATTCAGACGGAGCCAATCCTTATACGGAAAGACCGGACAGTCCTTGTTCGCTACCTCCGTGTGACCGTGGAAGGTGATCGGGTCCTGGAGCTCGGCGAGCAGGTGCGGCTCCTCACGCACAATGAGCCCATCCATGTGTGCGTCGCGGATCTGCAGGCACAGCTCCTGGAGCGTCGCGCGCTGCGCGTCGGTGAAGTCACCCGGGTGCAGGCCGTGCAGGCAGATCGCGATCGTCCCTTTGTTGTGGCCGCGCTGCGCTGCCGGCGACTTCACCAAGTCACGGCCCGTCTGAATCAGGCCGTCACTCCGGATGAAGAAGTGATAACCGATGCCGGCCCAGCCGCGCTCGCGGTGCCACTTGTCGATCACCGCCGCGTCGTCGTGATCTGAATTGTTCGTCGCCGAGCAGTGCAGGAAGACGCGATCGATTGGCCTTCCCGGCGCCACATACTTGAAGTTCGTCACCTGAATGGGTCGTCCTACGCTCACCCTGCCCCTCCTCCTCTCACTCGCACAGGCCCGTCTATCTGATCGCCGAGCGGCCAGTGCTTCTCGTGGTGACGCCTCGCGAGCGTCGGACCCACATGCCTCTCGATAGTTCTGATTACCGCTGGGCAGTTATTGCAATATCGAACTCGCTCGACGCAGAGCTTCCCACTGCGTCGAGTGCGATCGACCTTCGTCGGTGACTTACACCTCGGGCAGAGAACCGTCACTTTGCCCCCCCCCCCCCCCCTCACTCGGCCCTTCAAACCCCAGTCCCCACCCTCCTCCTTCCCCCCCCGCCCCAAACCCCCCCCTTTCCCCCCCCCCCCCCCCCTCCTCTCACTCGGCCCTTAAAACCCTAGTCCCCATCGTCGTCCTTCTCCGCCTCTTCCTTCGCGCGCTTTGCTTCCTCGCGCGCAGCCTTCGCTTCGGCACGGGCTGCGTTGAAGCGACCAATGTCGGCATCGAGGCGCGAGAGGATGCCTCCCAGCGTGCGCGCGTCCTCCAACGTCAGGCCGATTGACTCGGGTTGTCCTTTCATAACGAGGACCACCGAATTCGGCGCCGAATCGATCCACCGCACGATCATGTCGCCCGTCGGTGATCCCGCCGAGAGCTGGGTTTCTAGGGTGGACGTAATCTGTCCGCTAGGCACTCACCTTCTCCTTCTCCTTCTCTTTCTTCCGTCGACCGTTGTGGTGCTTCGACCGACACTGGGCCGAGCACCAGACTCGATCCTTCCGGAGGCGCAAGAACTTCACCTTGCAGCCGACACAAAAGCCGACCTTCTCCTTTGGAATCGTCATCCTCACCTTCTCACTCAATTCAGGTCCTCCTTCCTTTTGCTCGGCGGCTGGCCTCCACCCAGCGCTTCCTGAGCGTACGTGTGGGTGATGTCGGCGAGTCGCATCAGCATCGTCCGCATGAACACGTCGTAGCCCATGAAATCCTCCGGCATCGTCAACTCCAGGAAGCCCTGGAACGCGACGTGCGTGTCGTGCCGCTGCTCCTGGACCCACTTCTCCGCATCGTCGATCGTGCGGAACGGGCCGACGTGCTGCTCCGGCCCGGGGACGTGCGCCAGGCGCACCATGTAGAGCTGAGCCGGCGGCTGTACGTCATCACTTTCATCTCCCATGGGCCCCGGTTCTACAGGAAACCGTTTACCAGGGCAACAGGCGCTGCGCTCTTGGCACACGAGCAAGATCAGAGTACGGTGTTTTCACTTTTCACCTGGAGAGCGGATCGGAGGAGGAGATGGAAGAGGGGCAAAGGCTCTACCAGTACCAGGACATCGCGGAGGACCTGCGCAAGGGGGGGTGGTCGCCTATCCCCGTGCGCGGCAAGATCCCCGTCCTTCGCGAGTGGCAGCAGTACAACTCGCGGCTGCCCGACGACGCGGAGCTCGCAAAGATGATCGCTGCGTGCGGGCGCTGCGGCGTCGGTCTCGCTATCGGCCCGTGGACGGTCGTCATTGACATCGACGTGATGGACGGCGGAGTCGCAAGCGAGGTCCGCGCGCTCGCCGACGGCATACTCGGTGAAACACCGCTCGTGCGCCAGGGCCGCGCGCCGAAGGTCGCCATGTTCTACAAGTGCCCGGCCGGTGAGCCGGTGAAGCCGACGCGACTCAAGGGCCTCGACATCTACTGCGGCTCCGGCCAGGTCGTTGCCTACGGTATCCATCCGGATACCAAGCAGCCGTACCAGTGGCTGCCGTCACGCAATCGCGATCGCACGACCGAGAGCGACGCGCGCGGCGAATTCACCGTCGAATACACGCCGCTCAATATCCGACCCACCGACCAGCTGCTGCCGACGGTCACGCAGGACCTGGTCGACACGTTCGTGGACGAAGTCGTCTCGCGGAAGCTGGCGGGCTCGAGGTCACCGCAGGGAAAGTCGACGCGGCTCGATGAGCTGCGCGCACGCCGAGCGATCGCCGTCGGCGACCGCGACGTGATCGCCTGGGACCAGGGCGTGCTCGGCCTCGCGTTCAAGTACGCCGGCCTCCTGCGCTCGCGCCCACACCGGGAAGGTAATCGCATCGGCGTCGTCTGCCCGTGGACGAGCGAGCATGGGTCGGGTGCCGGCGCAAACACCTCGACGATCGTCTGGGGCCCCTATCAACGATCCGGCCGCGGCCGGTGGTTCTGCGCGCACTCGTCGTGTCTTGAAAAGGAACCATGGGAACGCGACGCAGGTCGATGGCTCTGGAAGAACTACCCGGAGGCGATGGCTCGCGCGTATCATGCGCTCGGTGTCTACTCCGATGAAGTCCTGGGCGTGATGTTGGCGGCCGACACTCCGCTGCCGACCGAGGAGGCTTGCCTCTCCGTCATGCTCGCCGACGAAGAAGACCGCGTTCGGGGGATGGACGCGGTAGAGGAGGGATGGTGAGCGAGCCACCGAAGGAGGTCACCACAGCTGAAGGCTCCCAGGTCACTGTTCGCAAGAGCAAGAAGGGGAAGAAGAAAGGACCGAAGGTCGAGATCGTAGACACGGCCGGCGGCGCTCGTGTCGTCACGAAGAAGCGCAGTTCGTCGAAGTCGAAGGGCGACAAGTCCAACGGCTTCGTCGCCACGTTCGAAACGCTCATGGGCCTGGTCGAGACCGGCGCCATGCAGCTCCGGTACTCCACGCGGTACGCCGAGATGCAGTGGCGGATCCCGGAGGGCTCGCCGGTCGAGGGCGTCGCCGAATGGGAGAGCATTCGGCGGATGAACGTGCTGCGCGGCGGTGGCTGGGTGCCGATGTCGGGCGCCTTCTGTCGCGTGGTCCGTATGAACCTCATGCTTGGCGACGTGTCGGGGCCCCAGGTCGAGGATGCTGTGGCCGCGATCGCCGAGACGCGGACGACGGACGATGTCGTCGTGTGGCTGCGCGAGCTCCCGGCATGGGACGGAGAGAAGCGCATCGAGAAGGTCTTCGGTGGCTACTTCGGCGCTCGCTTCGGCACGGGCGAAGTGGCGGAGATCGACCAGGTGCGCCTGGCGAAGGCCGTCTCCTGGTCGTGGATGGTGGGCACCGTGGCGAGGGCCCTTCGTCCTGGGATCGCGTACGACTCGATGCCGATCCTGAAGGGCGAACAGCGCGTCGGGAAAACGACGGGCATCCGGATCCTGGCCGGCGCGTACTACGAGTCGATGCAGGCGACGCTCGCCGACAAGAATGCGGTGCGCGACATCGTGCAGTCGGGCCCGTGGATCCTGGAGATGGAGGAGCTGGCCGCCATCCGGAAGACGGACCAGAACCGGACGAAGGCCTTCATCACCCAGACGCTCGACGGTTTCGACGTGAAGTACGAGCGCCACCGGGCGAAGGTGCCCCGGGCGTTCAACTGCATCGGCACGACGAACGAGGACGTATTCCTGGCCGACATGACAGGGAACGTCCGGTACTGGGTTGGTGAGATCCCGGAGGGCGTGACGGTCGACATGGACGGACTGCGCCGCGATCGCGAGCAGCTCTGGGCAGAAGCTCTGGCCGCCTGGGATCAGATCGAGGCGGAGGAAGGGACGGCCGGAGGAGTGCTGTCACCGCAGGATGAGCGGATGGCCGACCTTGGACGGAGGCTCAGGCTCGAGCCCGACCTGCTGGAGCTGCTCGCCGGCCAGGCCGAGGAGCGGCGCATGCGGACGCCCCTGGAGGGTGCCGTCGAGCAGCTGTCGGAGTACGGCGTCATCCTGACGTGGAAGGCCCTGGAGAACGTGCTCACCCGGCAACGGGCCCTTGGGTCGATGGACGGATTCGCCGCCGGGCAGCTCGTCGAGATGCTGAAGAAGCACGGCTGGAGGAAGTTGCAGGTCCGATTGGAGCTGCGCGTCAAGGAGCGATCGACGCAGGTTCGGGTGCGCGAGCGAGCCTGGTTCTGGGGTGACGGGCCGGTCGGAGTCGAAGCCGACGGATCGTTGACCAACAAAACCAGTCACGGGAAGCTGATGGACGAGGGTCGGAGGACGGTCGATTTGTGGGCTCAGAAGCTTTGGCCGGGCTGATGGGGGCCTGTTTTGTCCCCCCCGGAGGGGCGCTCCCAGGGTGGGGGGGTGCCCCTTTTCTTTTGTGGAAACGCGCTCTTAGAGGGGTTTCCCCCCTGTACCCTGTCCCCCCCGGGGGGGTCTCTACCCTTTACGCGCCTCGCGCGCGCGCGGTTACTTCTTCTTCTTCTTCTAGTAAAGAAAGGGAATGGGGGGGGGAATGGGGGACAACGGAAGAAAGCCTTTTGTAGGCTGGGGAATTCTGCCCCCCCACTATGGGGACAGGTGTGGGGGATGGGGGGGGACAGCCCTCTGGCTCCCCGCGCGAGCGTGTTGATCGAGCTGATGGGGGACCCACGAGGATAAGCGAGCTTGCGCCGGCAGTAGGAAATAGCAGGGGCTCGAGCCCGCCCTCGTGGGGCGCCCTGGGGGGCCCTAGGAGAGGCGCAGGGCGATGGGGAGGGGCTGGTCAGCGTAAGGGCGCGAGAGGGCGCCCTGGGCCGCCTGGGCGATGAATCGGGCGTAGCTCGGCGGGATCGCCTGGGACAGCTCTGGGCGCGACATGTAGGCCAGGTCTCCGCCCATCGCCGCGACCTGGACATCGAGCGGGATCCGCCAGACGCCGATTTCGCAAGTCCTGCGGAGGTTCGTGCGATTGCCGGCCGGCGGGAAGCGTGGGGTCCAGATGCTGTGGTCGCAGGTCGGTTGGGGGATCGAGAAGCCGTGGGCTTCGAAGAGCCGGTGCCGTTGGACATCGAGCCCGAAATGGCTGCCACAGAGCCTGACGGGCTCTCTCAGCTCGGCGCGTGCCTGTCGCTGGTCGACGTTCTCGATGACGAACGGGACGCCTGTGAAACTCAGCAGGGCTCGCGTGAGGGGAATCAGGTTGGGGTGTGAGTCGGGTACATGGTTGGGGCCCCGGCGCTTGTACGCGGTCGCGAATTGGCAGGGCGGGCTCGCCCAGATGAAATCGAAGCCGCGGAGGAAGTCGATCGACAGCCCCAGCGCGTTGGCCTGGATGAAGCGGAACGGGTAGTTGGGCTGGGGGTCGATGTCGACTCCGGTGACAGCGAAGCCTGCCTGCCGGAGGCCTGTGGAAGCGCCTCCGGCGCAGCAGAAGAGATCGAGAGCTTTCAAGGTGTCCTCCTTGGTGGTCGGCCTTTCGGCCTTGCTCGGTTGGTTGGTTAGATGCCGGTGGCTGCCCGGCCTTCGACGGTGGAGCCGATGCGGAAGGCGTCCAGCTTGTCCGGTGCCGGCGAGCCACCAGTGCCCTTCGGCAGCAGTAGGCCGCGGCGCTCCAGGTCGTGCTCGTCGGCCTGACCTTTGCGCACACGGTCACGCATGACCTGGTAGTGGCCGTGGCAGAGACCGCGCGTGCGGCTTGTGTTCGGGCAGTCGGGATAGACGCACGTCATCAGAGGTGCTCTTTCTTCGCAGCGGTGATCGCAGCGTTCCACCGCTCGTTGGCCTCGTTGGCCTCGTGGATCTCTTTTTCGGTCCACTGCTCCCCTTGCTGCATCCCGATGTCGGTGTACTCGTCCGGGAGGTTCAGGGGCGCGTCGGCCAGCGGGACGACGGCGCTCTCGACAGTCTCGACGAAGCCGCCGGAATCGCTGTTTATAATAACGTGGTAGGCCAAGAGCCAGCCGCGGGCGGGGTGCTCGTGGGCCTTGAAGTCGAAGCACGCGAGCCAGTCGCCGCGATGCTCGCGACCGCCGCACGACGTGCAGGCCCCGTCGTCATACTCCGGCTTCTCGACGGGCTGGTTGGGTCTCCAAATAGTCGGGCAGCCGCAGACGTTGTCCCCTGGTTCCGGCCACTCGTCGCTGAACCCTACGACCCAGCTCAAGTGACCGTAGGCGTCGAGGTGAGCAATCAACTCCTCGTCGGCGGGACACTCCGCGCGCTCCTGCTGCTCACAGTAGGTGTCCCAATCTTTCGATGGGCAGTAGTCGATCATCTCAGTGTCCTCCCACCAGGTGCCAGCAGCGCTCGTTGGCGATGAGTCGACGCTGGTGGCGGACCCAGGAAGGGGCCGCGTCGTAGGCGCGAGCTGCAACGTTCAGAAGTTCGACGGAGCTGGGGATCGATTCGCCATCGAGCGCGCGAATGATCAGCGTCCAGTCCTTCGGGGAGAATGTGTCGCAGGCGACGTTAACCGCGTTGTCGAGGAGCGTCGCTGCGCGCCCCAGCTGCATCGGGCTCTTCGTCGTCATGCGACCTTCCTTCCAGCGACAGCGATCTCGATACACGCGAGCTGGTCGGGCGTGATGTCCTGGGCGATGAACTCGGCGAACGTGCGACGTTGCTCGTCGTTCATCTTCCGCCAGGCGTTCCGGCCGTCGGCAAGGCGCCGCGGGTGGCCGTCGCGAAGGACGGGAAGTTCTTTGCCGTTTCGTTTCATGTCTCTCTCTCCAGGTGGTTAGGCGCTCGATTGCACCATCGACGCCTCTCCGAGAAGAGGCGTCTAGCTGCCGTCGAGCTAGCGTCGGACGATGAACGACTCCGGCACCTCGCCCTTCTCGATGAGCGCTTCCAGCTGGCGCAGCTGGCGTTCTCGGTTGCCCTTGATGCCCAGGTCGCGGAGCATCGAGCTGGCGCTCCTGCCGTGTCGCTTCAGGCCTCTCATCTCAAGCTTGAGCGAGGCCTTCAGCGCGCACAGGCGATAGGCGCCGATCTTCTCTGGGGTGTCCATCACGATCATCTCGTCGTTCATCAGTATTCCTCCTCGATGGGCTCGTCGGCCCAGTAGTTGGGGTCTTCCAGGACGTCGCTTCGGTACTGGCGACGTTTGCTTTCGACACAGTCCTCGCAGACGCGCCCGACAGGAATGCCGCGTGCGTCATACATGATCCACCAATTGCGACCCTCGTGATTGCAGCGAGTCATCAGGAGCACGCCTCGCAGGGCTCGCTGCCACAGTCGCGACAGTGCTCGACGTGGGGCTCGCCGCACATGGTGCAGTGTCCGTCGCCATCCAGGTCGTCGTGCGAGCAGTCCTCGACGTAGGCGCCGCACGTCACGCAGTCGCCCTGGTCGAAGGTGTGGTTGTCCTCGCCGCAGGACTGCGCGGGATCGGGCTCGTAAATTCGAAGCATCATGTTGCTCCCTTCATGGTCGACAGAATCTGTCGAGCTACGGGCGGGCAGACCGCGTTGCCCAGGCCCTTGATGAGATCCTTCCGCGTCGCAGTCGGGAAGATGTAGGAGTCGGGGAAGCCCATCGCCCGCGCGTGCTCTTGGACGGTCAGAGGGCGGTACTTTGACCCCTCGACGAGGATCCACTGGTCCTTCGTCGTGATGGTCCGCAGGGGCTCGTCGAGGGAGACGCCGGGATGGTTCGACACATGTTGCGAGAAAAACCGCTCGCCGTGATTCCGCCGGCCCTTGGCGATGCGCTCCTGGACGCGAGCTGGTGCGTCTGTGACGCGCTTCCAGCTGCCGACGTTGCGCTCGATGATCGGACGAGCTGCGACCTCCGGTCGGCGCTCCAGCTTGAGACCGAGAGGCGCCGAGGCGCGAACGCCGACGATGAACAGGCGCAGGCGTCGCTGTGGTACGCCATGCTCGGACGCGAGCACCTCGTGCTCTTCCAGCTGGTAGCCGAGATCGTTCAGCGCTCGGCACCAGGCGTCGTAGAGGCGCCACCGACGAAAGTCGACGACGTTCTCGATGACGATGGCTGCCGGCAGCTTGGCGTCACAAGCTGCGACGACGGCCCAGGCGGTGGAGCGCAGCTGGTCGTGGAAGACGCGCCGCTTTGGCTGCGACGCCTGGCTGTGCCCCTGGCAAGCTGGTGACGCGAGGAGCACGTCGAAGTCGGGCACATCGTAGAAGTTGGCCTGGTTCAGGTCCTGGCAGCTGTGTGCTGTGCCCGGGAGGTTCTTCGCATGGGCGTCGACGGCGAGCTGCCAGTGATTCGCAGCCCAGACCACATTGAGACCGGCCTGCTCGGCGCCCAGCGAGAAGCCTCCCCATCCGGCGAAGAGATCGATGGCCCTCACGGGAGGACCTCGATGATGTCACCGTGGGCGATGCGGATCGTACGCATCGACTTGTCGAGTACGACGTGGACCTTCTGCTTCGTCACCTTCGACACGGCACCGAAGCGGTCGCCCTGCATCCACGCATCCAGGCGCGGATGAATCTGGACCCGCGCGTTTACGAGCCATTGCTTGTTCGACATGGTGGTCTCCTTTTTCATCTCCAGATCGCGATTGTAGCAAAACGGCAAACCGTTTGCAAACTCACTGCTGTGACCGCTGCTGTCACCGCTGCTGTGACCGCTGTCGTCGTGGGCGCCTTGGCGCCCTGGTGGCGTTCGGCCGGCGGCCGGGGCGCGGAGGGGCGCGGGCGCCTGGTCGGGCCCGGGCCGTCGGGGCGCCCTGGCATAGGGCGCCCCGTTTGGGCCCCGTATGGCGTCGAGCTGCGTCCCGGTAGGGCGTCGAGCTGCGCCCCGTAGGGCGTCGAGCTGCGCCCCGTAGGGCGTCGAGCTGCGCCCCGTAGGGCGTCGAGCTGCGCCCCGTAGGGCGTCGAGCTGC
>Ga0181577_10002380_pt1 | contig 14782 bp, 6 predicted proteins | sample 101ome_21_FD_132468 | JGI IMG/M metagenome (GOLD analysis project Ga0181577, IMG submission 132468) | Coastal salt marsh microbial communities from the Groves Creek Marsh, Skidaway Island, Georgia - 101413BT metaG (megahit assembly) | ecosystem: Environmental > Aquatic > Marine > Intertidal zone...
CAAGTTCAGATTGCACGCGAGCGATCTCAGATTCACGCTCAGAAAGCTGCGCCGCAAGAGCCTTTGTGAGCTCTTCATCTTGAGCAGCTGACAACGCAGTAAGACGGGCCTGGAGCGCGTCGCGCTCAGACTCAAGCTGCGACTTCGTCTCAGCAAGCTCCGACTGCACGCGAGTGATCTCAGATTCACGCTCAGACACACGACTCTCAAGCTCAGCGCGCAACGCCGACACCTCAGCGTCGCGAGAGGACGATAGCTCAACAAGCTCGGCCTGGAGCGCATCGCGCTCAGACTCAAGCAAGGACTTCGTCTCAGCAAGCTCCGACTGCACGCGAGCGATCTCACTCTCGCGCTCAGAGAGATGAGCTCCAATCGCAGCAGTGAGCTCAGAGCGTTGATGCTCGGCGATAGATGCGAGCTCTTCACTCAGCGAATCGCGGTCTGTCTGTAATGCATGGATTGCAGAGTTTGTCCACGACTCGATATCGAAACTGCCGACTAGATTGATTTCAGCAGACTTGTTTGCTAATCTCGCCTTAGAGATCACCTTCATACGACTCTTCATACGTTGCACGAGCATGTAGGCAGACTCCTTCCCTCTAGTGAACGCGGCCTGTTCAACATCATCGATCAACAAAAATTGTTCAACATCAGCCACAAGGTCGTCTCTCGAATCAGAGTACGAGCGTAGACTTGTAAGCAAGACTTCCAGCTTACTCGATCGCTGTTGTGATTCTGAAAGTAGTTGTTGTAAGTTGTCCGTTTCAGTTTCGGCATCTGAGAGTTGCAACTCTAGATCTGTAACTCTTTGAACTTTCTCATCCAGCGACTGTTGCTTCGTTAATAGAGCATCTTGTAAGATGGCTAACTTTTCCTTTGATTCTTTCACGGCGTGTGCTGCTTGCTCTTCGTCATTTTTCAGCGCCTTTATCTTCGCTTCGTGAATCTCTATGGTTCTCTGATATTCCAGGCTTTCTCTGGTCTTCGCGGACACTTCCGATGTCAACTTTTCCATTTCCAATTCAACATCATCCATAGCTCTTCTCAGCGCGGATATTTCTGCTTCTGCTTTTTGCTCTAATTGGCTACGCTGCATGTCAAGTCGAGATTGTGCCTCCGCTAATTGCTCCTTCAAGACCTTCTCTGCATCGGCACCCTCTCCTGCCCGAAGGCGTTTGAGAGAAGAGAGTTCTGCGCGCAAGTTTTCTATCTCTTGTCTCAAAAACTCGACAGAGATATCGCTAGCAGTCGTGGCGTCCGAGCCGTCTAATTCCGCTTGTTTAGCACGTAGTCTCGACTCGAGACTTTGGATTTTGCTCAAACTCTTCTCGTCAACACGTGCACCCGAAATGGCCAACTGATCAGAAAGTGATTTAAGCTTATCTTGCAATACGCCAGTTTCATGCTCAAGACGTTTGATAAGTTCTGCGTCTTCGACGCTCCCATCGTTTGTATCCTTTAGCTTTCTCAACAACTCACGTTTCGCTTGTAACGCTTCGTCGACGGTGCGAGTGGCGGTTTGTAGTTCCTTGACAGAGCTCTCGAGCTCAATCTCCAGTCTAACGCGCTCCTTTTGCCAGTCTTCATGTGCTGTGCGCTCGCGCTCGCGCACAGTTTCGAGTTCCGCGGTAATGCGTTCGAGCCTACTTTCTAGTGAAGTTCGTTTTTCTTTGCTATTTTCTTGTTCTTTGTTGAGCTCAGAGATCTTACACTCGAGAACTTGTATGCTGCGACGAAGATCGGCGATGTGCGCCGCTGACTTTTCATGACCCTCGTCTAAAGAATCTTGGAGTTCCACGATGGTGAAAATTTGAGAGCTCACCAATCGCAATCCCCACACCGCACGCTGGTCTATGAGCTCCTTTATCTGCGGATCGTCTCTTACGGAAGCGCTCTTCAGCGAATCTATAGCAAAATCCAGACGTGATACAGCCGCCGCCGCACGTATCGACTCCATCCACATTTCCAGATCATTTTCGTAGGACGTTCGACCGCGGTCGAACTCTGTCCGAGATGAAGCAATTTTGTCCAGTTGTTTTCGTAATGCGTCGATGTCTGACTGGACTTGAGCAATCGATATCGAATTCGCCCGCTGCTCCTTCAGATCCCTCAGTGTTGCCTCACGTTGTTCTAACGCGCGCTGTAATTCCGCCTCAATAGATACACCAATATTGAGCGATATGTTGATCTCTTTAGAGATGATGTCGCTCATATCAATACCTGGTTTCGCTTCTGACTGTTGTCGGCGATACTGACGCTTCCTGCGACGGCGTCGACGTTTTGACATGTCTGGTTCTGATTGTTTGGATGGGCCTGACGACGTGGAAGGCTCTTCAACAAATGTAAACGGCGGAGCATATACGATGGGACGTAAGTTGATGGCGTCGGTTTCTTCGTCAACTGTGCCATATACATTTTCATCATCCGAATGTTTGGAGGTTTCCGCTTCCTTCGTAGAGTCAAGCTGAGCAATCTCTAGCGCCGCAGTCTCCATGCCGACTCGCGTCGGCGCTTTGGAAATGACTGCGTCAACTTTGTCCACTTCGTTCGATGAAATAGATGGAGCGGGTAATTTAACTGTACTTGACATCACCCGCTTCCACACAGCGCTGAACTCTTCTCTCTTCACGACCAAGACCTGCTGAACTGTTTGCGTCACCCGCCTCACGCGCACAACTTCTTGAATGTGCTTCGTCAACCGCGTGAACACCATCTGGGTAGTCCAGTTGTCGGCTATGAACAAAATGTACGAGGCGCGCGCGTATCTGCAAACCGCCGCGGTGATGAATGATATGAGTGAGCTGATGATGAACGCTTCATCTAAGCGAGCTGCGTTTGCGTTGAACGCGGACGCCCACGACAGGGTACCGGCGACTGTGCACCATGCGCCGAAATGAGATGAGTCAGTTAATATTCTGACTTTTGAACGTCTTTTCGAGTGGCGATGAAGATACATTTCTGTCGCACACACGCCCATTAACGGCGTCAACGTCGCAGCCATGATTATGGCGATTATTTCTGACAGCGGTCTGGGGCTCATCCCGAGAACTGCGGCGGTGACGAAGATGACTGCGCTCGAGCCGATGGCGGCGGCGGTGAAAATATGCGTCGTAACGTCCCAAATTGACCTCTTCCACCGCGCGACGTGTATGCCGTAGTAGCATAGGAACGTCACTGAGAACGCGATGAATGACTCGGCCAACGGTGGTAACGATGCCTCGAGAAGAGACACGCACCACAAGGCGACGTCGGCGACGAGCACCAAGGCGACGGCGCGAGCCGAGTACGCCGCCAAAGTTGTAAATATCGCGCCGACGTCGTCACTCCGTCGCATTCGCTCGTAGTACAAATCGTTGCGCGCATTATCGTCGTCGTCCTGAAAACTCCGCATCGATTCGTCTCCGCTCGCTCGCACACTCCCGGCCGCGACGCCTCGTCTCGTCTTCCTCGGAGACCCGACGGCGGGCCAAACGCCGCTCGCGAACGCGCTCTCACGCGCCTCACGACGCACGCGCGCGCGCATCGACGTTCTCGCGCGATCGACAGACGTCACCATCGCACCCTTCGCCCCGATCGACGACGATCCACACGCTCGCATCCGCGCCCCGAGGCCTCCCGCGCGTCTCGCCGACGCCGACGCCTCCGCCGACGCCGTCCCCCACCCGCGCGTCTCCATCGCGCCTCTCACCGCGCGCGCCCGTGTCTCTCTCTACTCGCCCTCTCACCGCGCGCGCGTCGCGTCCCGTCGCGCACCCACACGCGCGCGTCCTCGAGCGCGTCGCGCGTTTTTCCAATTCAAAAAAATCACGAGACACACGCTGCGATGGATGTGTCGCCGTCGTCGTCCCGCGCGACGCTCGACCGTCGGACGAACACCGTCGCGCGTCACCGATCGGTCGATCACGGTCGGTCGCTCCTCGTCCGTCGTCGTCGTCCTCCGTCGTCGCTTCGCGCGCGCGCACGTCGGCCGATGACGACGCGTCGCCGTCGTCCTCATCTCATCCCATCGCATCGTCCTCGCGTCGTCCTCGATCACACGCGGGTGTTCGGAGTCCCTCGTGGTTTTGAGTCGTGACTCTCGAGACGGGTCACATCTCGGCCGTCGTCCCGAGGCGAGAGGGATGGGAACGCGAGACGTCGGCGCGGTCGATGGTCGGCGCGCGCGCGTGTGCGAGTCGGGTGGTGTGCGAACGCGTCGGAAGCGCGTCGTCGTTGTCGTCGTCACACGCGGTGTGCGGGTCGAGGACGTCGTCGCGAGCGGTGTGCGGGTCTAGCGGGACGTCTCGCGGCGGCGGTGGTGCGACGACGACGGTGACGATGGCGACGGTGGCGACGCGTCGGGAAGCGCGCGCGGGCGATAGGTTCGTCGAACACGAGTTGGCGGGGTATAAGATCGAGGGGGTGTCGGTGGGTGGGCAAGAGACGTCGATCGTCTTGCCGCAGTTGAAGGTGGCGTTCGACAGCGGGCGGTGTCCGCAGAGGTGCGTGTACGCGGACGTGATGTGTTTGAGTCACACGCACATGGATCACGTGGGTGGATGTGGCATGTACATCGCGAGTCGAGGATTGTTGAGTCTCGAACCGCCGACGGTGTTGTTACCGAGGGCGAGAGCGGGGGCGTTTTCGACGTTTATCGAGTCGCTTCGCGCGTTGGACGATAGCGAGTTGAAGCACGAGGCGATCGGTATGGTCCCGGGGGAGAGGTACAAGATGAGTAAACTGTTTGAGATCGCACCGTTCAAGACGACGCATCCGGTACCGAGTCAGGGATACATCGTGTACGGAACGAAGCAAAAGCTCAAGGCGCGGTACGCGGGCTTGGACGGGAAAGCCATCAAACAGTTGAGGGATGAAGGGGAAGAGGTGACGGATAAAATTGAGGTTCCTCAGGTGGCGTTCACGGGCGATACGACCGCGGACTGGGTGGACGATCCGGCGAACGCGGACGCGTTAAGGGCGAAATTGTTAATCATGGAGTGCACCTTCATCGACGATTCCGTGAGCAAGGAGGACGCGGAACGTTTCGGACACACGCATATCGATGACATCGTCGCTCGAGCGGACAAGTTCGCGGAGAATGAAGCCATTTTGCTCATTCACTTCAGCGCGCGGTACAAAGCGGAGGACGTGCGAGAAGCGCTCAAGGCCAAGTTGCCGAAAGAGTTGTACGAAAAGTGCACGCCGATGTTGGTCGGGTACGATTAGACCCGTAGATGATATTTTTACGCCGTAGCTATCTTATATTAATTGTATCTTCTAGACTAGATTATGTGCGACCTTCACTTGCTCTTGCGCTTCTTTGCCGACGCGGAAGCGTCCGATTTCTTACGCTTCGGTTCGGGCTCCGTTTTGCGGAAGAATCCGTCGGACCAGGCGACGGCGTCCCCGCCGTCGACGAGTTTGCCCACGGCGGTGTGAATAGCCTTGCGCGTTTTCGCATCGGTTTCAGCGCGCACGATGGCGGCCACCACTTTCGCGCCGTGGCCGTCGATCCAAGTCTTCAAATCGCCCTTGAGAGCAGCCTTCCAGAACGTGGGGACGAAGGACTCGTGTTTGACTTCCAACGCCATGCGGCGAAGCGTGCGCGTGGCGAAAAAGTTTGTGTGCAAGGGCTCCAACTTTTCGCCAGACTCTTCGTCGACCTCTTCCGATGACATTGACTCGTGCACAGCCTGCGATATAGCCTCGAAGAGCTCAGACATCTTCTCCTCACCCATCTCTCGGTAGAAGACGTCGTCGCACCCGCCTGCGGCGACTTCAAACAACACGTCCGACGCGAGATTACTTCTCAACATCGCACCCGCGTTCACGCTACACGTCGAGATCAATGAATCACCTAATCCTTGACGGAATAACTCGGCGCGTCGCGTGTTCGCCGGCTTCTTCGCGATTCCGAAATCGGGACCGTCGGCGGGCGCTTCTTCCAAATCGTCGTCGTCATCGTCCTCCTCCTCTTCAGCCTCTTCAGCCTCACCCTCTCCATCGAATTCGTCATCAATGATTCCCATGTCATCGTCCTCGTCGTCTTCATCGTCGTCCTCGTTATCGTCCCGTTCATCGTCGGACAGCTCCTTACCGACAGCCTTGTTCGCATCTTTTTCCGCCTGGCCGCCTCGTTTCATCGCGGCGACGGTTTCTTCTGCATCCTCCCGCACCTTTTCGGGATCAGGAATGCACTCCAACAAGTGCGGCGGGAAGTACCTCGTCGAACGAGGATTGAGAATATGCAACAGCACTCGGCGCGCGTTCTTGTGGCTCGCCATTTCCTCTAAGCCTTCCTGTTTGAGCTCGCTCACGACGCCTTTTGATAAAAGTTGCGTGTCGTCGACGCAGTCGAAGAGCGCGGCGATCACGACGTGCGCGTAATCATCTTGCGAAACTCTGGCAATCTGACCCTTGAGCGCCTTGACGACGCCCTTGCGTTGCTTGGCGCCGGAGTGCGCCAGCATCATGTTCACGGCGCTCGCGCCCTCCTTGGTGTGCATCATGCGGAGCAAGCCGGCGGCGGCGATGGATCCGGCGGCTTCAGCCTTCGTGCTCGGACCTCCGACGCTGAGATATTCCGCCAACACGCGATGCACGACGGAGGAAGACACGAGACCTTTCTCCAACACCGGAATCATGGTGACGTTGATGTGACGAAGCATGCCTTGGCGCTGCGCCACGGGTTTGAGAAGCAACGCCTCTCGCAACGAGTTGACATCCTCGGCGGCGCCGAAATGCACAAACTCGGGTCCGTAAAATTCAAACGTCATCGATTTCTTATCCTTCGACGACGACGCGTGATACAACGCCTCGACGATCTGCGACCCGACGGGATGTCTCGCCAATCTCGCAATCTGTCCCCTGAGCTCGCGCACCAACGTCGACACGTCTTTTTTATCCGTGGAATCGATGAGCTTGCGCACGAGAAAATTCCCATACAACGATTTCGCCAACAACGCCATCTGCGGTTTGACCTCGCTCATAATCGTCGCGCTCTGTTCCGGCGTCCCGTATTTCAACACCGCCTGCACGACGCGCGAACCTTTATGATTATTCGCCAACTCGGGCACCTTGCCGACGCTCTTCGCGAACACCTCGTCGCACAGCGCGCGTCGATCGCTCTTGGACACCTTCTTCCCTCGCATCCGCTCCCACAATCGCGCCAACTCTTGCACGAGCGCAAAGTTTGGTTTTCGCAGCGCCTTGAGTTCATCGCTCTTCGCCTTGGCCTCTTTTCGAGACAGCGCGCTCCAATCCACCGCCTCCCTCGTCGACCGCTCGCGCTCGGGCCCGGCGGCGCGCGTCTTTTTTTTCGCCGCCCCATCATCGCTCCGTCGCGCCTCCTCCGCGCCCTCGCGCGCGCCCTTCTTGCGCTTCCCGGGCTTTTTACCGGGCTTCTCTCGACTCTTTCGACCGGCGGCCGCCTCGCGCGCGCGCTCGTCGTCGTACTGCGACGCGTCGCCGACGGTGACGAGCGCGGCGCCGCCGCCGGGTGATGTCGATGATGGGTTGAATTTGGTGCGTCTCTTGGCGGCGCGACGGGATTTTGCGCCGCCGCCGGCTTTAGATTCCGCGCGAGGCATCGCGGTTGGCGCGTGCGTCGGCGCGGAGCCTCGCGTCGGGGTGACGACGGGCGTCGGTGTGACGACGGATGGACGGACGCCGCGGGTCGGTTGATTATGGTACTTTTTCGGGGACGGGAAGGGGCGCGTTCGGTTCGGGTGGGATTAAAATGGGCGGGTCGACTCTTCTAGTCCTCGTAGACTCGACACTCGTCGTCGTCCGGTTGCGCGTCGCAAAAGGCGATGAGCGCCGGGGATTCGTTCATCTCGGTGACGATGGCGGGATCGCTCGCGTCGAGCTTCATGACGTCTCGCGCGAACGCCTCGGAATCCGCGCTCTGTTGGGCGAGCATGAAGGCTTGAAAGGTGCGACGCATGATGTCACCTCGAGATAAGATGCCCACGAGAGTACCCTTGTCGTTCACCACGGGCATGCGCGCGACGTTTTGATTGAGCATGATTTCAGTCGCCTCGACGAGCGGCGTCTCCGGTGTCACCGTCGTCGCCTCGTGCATCGCCAACAACACCGTCGTCCCGCTTGCCTTGTACATGCGCTCCTGAAGCGCGTGAAATTGTTTCCACATGTCCTCTACGTTACCGTTGAACTCATCGCACCGTCCGACTCGCGGAAACATGCCGTCATCCTTCACCGCCTTGGTGGTCTCTCGCTTGCCCACCCGCGCCATCAAATCGTACTCGCTCACCACCCCGAGCACCTCCATGTCCTCCCCGACCACCGGCACGGCGGAGATTCGATTATCTACCAATAATTTCATCGCGTCGAACACGCTCGCGTCCGGTTTCACGCACAAAACCTTGGACGTCATCACGCTTCGCACGACGTCTCGATTGACGACGTTTTCGATCTCTTCCCACGTCAATCGTTCATCCCCGGACGACGCGCGCGTCGTCACCGTTCGCGCGCACGACGCGCTCGAACGCGCGCTCGAACGCGCGCACGAACGCGTCGCACGACGCGGCGTCGCGCGCGGCGTCGTCACGGACGCGCACACCGCTCGCATATCGTTCGATGAACGAATCACCGTTCGATGAGTGATTGGCCCCTCGTTCGGTCGGCTCTCGACGCGTCTCGCTCGCGCGCTGGGCGTGCGTTAAGAAAGCGTGCGTTTACGCGCGCGCGCGCTCTACGATCGGCGCTCAAGCGTCGACGTGTGCGGAGGAGTCAACGCCGCTTCGCGCCTCGCCTCGGTGCGTGAACAGATTGTCCCGAGGGGTCGCCGCGGCGCCTCGCGAACGCGTTCGAGGGCGGCGCGGCGAGAGGATGCGACGATACGACATTGCAAAACGTTGGTAGATTTGATCGTAGATTACACGGTGCCGCCAGAGACTTGGCCGTTTCTACACGGTACCGCCAGAGACTTGGCCGTTTCTGGACGGCGGCTCGAGAAAAGAAAAGAAGCCCTTACTCTCGTTGGCGTCCTCGACGAATAAATCGTCTGGAACGCGCGCAGCGGCGTGCGCGCCGACGCCGAGCAACGCCACGCCGATGCCGCTAAACAAAACCGTCCCGGCGCTCGTGAGCATGAAGATTATAAACGCGCTCAGCGCCGACATACCCATCAACGTCTCGCGATGACTCAACTCTCTATCGCCAATCTTTAAAGGCTCCGACCGAATCGAAAACACGTACACCCAACCCACGGCGACCGATCCGAACACCGCCAACGAGCTCGGATGAAAAATCATAAAGAGCGTCAACACGACGAGCGTGAACACCATGTAATTTATGCGAAAGTAGTTCAAGTTTTTCTGCATTCTCGACGTCGCGTCCCCGAAACTCACCGGTCGCGAGTACGCATTCGAGTCCAGAATCTCGCTCATCGGTTTCTGTTGACTCCACACGTGTTGCGCGGACTCTCGCACGCGGTGCACCGCACCGAGCACACCCGTCGTCGGCACCGGCGTCTCCGTCGCCGCCGCGCTCATCGTTCCCGTATCTACGTCGAATCGAAAAGATTATCCCGTCAGTCCAACCCATCGCGCCCATCCATCGTTCGACGCGTCACCGGTCGTCGGATTCGACGACACCACCGACGAGGACGACAAACGACGCGCGCGACGGGTCCTCACGTTCCCCCATCGAGTCTCCGCGTCCCCACCCGCGGGCGTCGCCGTCGCCGTCGTCCATTCGTCGCGTCGTCTCGGCTCGGGGGTACGACGACGTCGCGTGATGAACGGATGCGTCGTCCGTCTCCCGCTCTCTCGCGTCGTCGTCGTCGAAGAAGAAGAAGAAAAAAAAAGAAGAAGAAAAAGAGCGAACGCGGTATCGCCTCCACTCGCGCGTCGTCGTCGTCGTCGTCGTCGTCGTCGCACCTCGTCGAGCGTCGCGCGCGCGCGTCGAAAACTCCGGTCGGCGCGTGTTTATCCGTTCGTCCGATCCGTCTGCGTATTTAGTGTGTCTCAATCTGGGATTTTCGTGTATGTTTTTGTACGTAGTGTGTGTGCGAACATGTGTGTGGTGGTTGTTTTGGTGGGTTTGTGGTTTTGATGGGTGAAACTGGGATACACTAGTGAAGGCGGCGCGTGCGCGATGAACGGTGGATTGATTGGATTGTCGCGAGACGACGACGACGACGGGAGACGACGCCGAGGCGAGACGCCGACGGGGCGAGGCGCGCGCGAGGCGCCGGCGACGGGCGACGGTCGAGGTCGGCGTCGCGCGCGATCGGTCGATCGGTCGATCGATCGATCGGTGGTCGTCGAGATGGATGTCGAGAGGTTGGACGCGGCGGTGCGAGACGCGTTCGGCGCGGCGGCGACCGCGCGCGCGAGCGACGGCGGCGCGGTGGAGGCGTTGGAGGCGTTGAAACGAGAGTCTGGGTGTTGGAAACTGTGTCTCGAGGCGTACGGGAGCGCGAGGGCGTCGGCGGAGACTAAGTTTTGGTGTCTGCAGACGCTGACGGAGACGCTCCGGGACGCCGAGGCGACGACGCGACTGTCGGAGGGGGACGCGGAGGCGTTGCGACGGAGCGTGGGGACGCACGTGAGCGACGCGGCGACGGTGAGCGGTAGGGATGGAGGAAGCGCAGCGCCGGTGTTCGTGAAGAATAAGTTGGCGCAGGTGTGCGCGCACGCGGTGGCGTTGGAGTATCCGACGCGGTGGCCGACGTTTTTCGCGGACCTGAGCAATCTGTTGACGCGAGGAGAGAGCGGTGTGGACATGTTTACGAGGGTTTTAGAGGCGATAGACGAAGAGGTGGTTGCGACCGTGGAGGCGGGTCGAGGAAGTAAGGATGAAGTCGCGCGTTCGATGCGAATTAAAGACGCCATGCGCGCCGACGGTAGTTTACAGCTCATCTTCGGCGCGTGGAGAGATTGCTTGGAGCACTTTAAGAGTCATAATCCTCGATTGGCGGCGCGCGTGTGGACGGTGGCGCGACGATACGTGGATTGGGTGGACATAAACCTGGTGGCGAGCGCCGAGTACCTAAAGTGCGCGAGGGAGTGTCTCGCGTTGAACGAGCCGAACGCCGACGAAGGCTTGCGATCGGCGGCGACGGCGTACATGCACGCCGTCGTCACCAAAGGCATGGACATCGAAGCCAAGGTGAGGCTCATCGCGAGTACGAACGTGTTGGAGATATGTTCGTCCTTATTGACGATTTGCATCTCGAGACCTGACGATTTCGATGAAGAATTTGTCACTCAAGTCACCTCGCTCGCCGTCTCCGTCGGTTTGGAACTTCTCAACGCAAACAAAGTGGAGAACATCACGGCGCTCGGCGCGGAATCGTCGTCTCAGGTGAGCGTGCTGTTGCATCAAGTCACGCCGATGATTTTGTCGGCCATCAATTTTAGGCACGAGCGTGCGGTGCTCACGGCTCTGCCTTTCCTCACCGCGTACATCGGGTACATCAAATCGCAGCCGGCGTTGATGAACGCAGAGCAACCGGCGCTCACGGCGGCGTGTCAGGCGGTCGTGGCGCGTGGAACGTTTCCGATCGAACACATAGACGATTTAGATTGGAACGACGGCACGAATGCGCTCACGCAGGAGTTTGAAGAGGATGTATTTAACCTTCGCGCCGAGCTCAACGTACAATTTCGAAACATAGCGCGGCTGGCGCCGCACATAGCTAGAGAGGTGGTTCGTCAGATTTTGACCAACACACTGGTGGGAGGAGCGGGTAAGGAGTGCTGTTGGCAAAATATCGAAGTCGCCGTGTCGGCGCTCTATACTCTGGGTGAGGGCGCGGACGACGCCGCCGTGAAGCCGATGTCCAATGCGGAGAAGAGCAAAGCGACAAATGGAAGCGGTGACGTCACGGATACTCCGCTCGGAGCGATGGCCGTTACGCTCATCAAGGGTTGGGGTGCGAGCGTGGGGCGCGCCGCCTACCATCGTCTCGTCGCGCCGATATTCATGGAAGTGTGTGTTCGATATCACGCGGTGTTGGAACGCGACGACGAAGCCATGATTGCGGCGCTGAGCGCGTTTTTGGACGAGAGAGGCATCGCGCATACCGATCCGATGGTTCGATCGCGAGCGTGCTACTTACTCTCTCGTCTCATCCGTCCGCTGCGCACGAAGCTATCTGATAAGGTGGAACACATCATGGTCGTTCTCCCCAAGCACTTGAAGGAAGTGGCGAGAACGTTACCGGAACCGGAGACGATGAAGGCTTCGGCGCACGCCGCGAGCGCCGCGGGGGTGCAAAGCAAAGCGATGGCAGAGACAGGTAACGACGATAGTCTCTACTTATTCGAAGCCGTGGGTACTTTACTCGGCTGCGATGACGTCGATGAGGAGGAACAGTACAAGTACTTGTCGCAAATTGCGATGTCGCTCTGCGAACAGATGGACGAAGCCGTCAGAGGACAGGCGAGCGCCGACGACCAGACGTGCATGCATCTCGCGACTCGAACCATCGTGGCGTTCGGTAACATCTCGAAAGGTTTTTCGCAGCGGGCGTGCTTGACGCTGAGGCCAAGGACGGGTGCGGTGTTCCAATCGTGTTTGGAAATGTCCATAAGGTGCCTCGACAGATGGCCGAGAGACGCGAGCGTGCGAAACAGGACGACTGGGTTCTTGCACAGGATGATTGACTTAATCAGGGATAACGTGACGCCTTACTTGGCGACGACGGTGGATAAACTTCGTCGAGATGCGGACATGATTGAGCTCAAGGACACGTTAGCGCTCTTCAATCAGCTCGCGTCGACGTACAAAGCGACGCTCGCGCCCTTCGTCCTCGAGGTGTTGCCCGGTCTCAGCGCTCAAGTGTTCGCCGCGTTGGCGAACGCGTACTCGCAAGCGTCCGCACAGTCCGCGAGCGGTGACGTCGCCAAAAACACGGAGATGATGCGAGAGGCGGACGAGCTCGAGCGGATGTGGCTATTAACCACCACCGCTTTGGGCCTCAACGAACTCATCGCGCCCACGTTCACGGGCCACGCCCATCTCGAGACCACGACGCAACTTCGCGAACAAATGTTTTCACACTTGGTTCGATCGGCGAGTTCACACGGCATCGTGAGCGCTCGTAAAGTTGCGTTGCAGGCTCTGCGACGATTCATCGAGGAGTGGGTACCGCCCGCCGAGACGACGTCCGAAGCCGTCGCCGGTTTCACGAAATTCGTCGTCGAGCGCGTGTGCCCAGAGTGCTGCCTCATACCGCCGGCGAGAGGAGATTTAGATCTCAGCGATGCCATCTCCGTGAGCGCACTCAACGAATCCTTCGCCATTCTCTCCATCGTCGCCGAGAGAAGATCGTCCGAGCTCTCGCGCGTCCTCGAGACGACGTTCGACGCCGTCGTCTTCCCCGCCACCGACCGAGACACAAAGTCAGCCATCAAGACCGAATACGCCAACATCTTCACCACCAACATCAACAACAACCACCACATCACCCGTTCGAGCAAAGCGACGCGCGTCCTCCTAGACGCCGTCCTTCGCGAGGCGTCGTCGCCCGCCAACGTCGCCGCGCGCGCCGCGCGCGCCGACGCCGCCCGCGCCTTCCGTCCGATTCCAGCCAAACGCGCCTGACCCACTCGCACGCCGCCCTCGCCCTCGACGTCGACGTCGACGTCGACATCGATCGATCCTCTGTAACATCACACCTCGTATCGCCTCCATCCGACGTGTCCGGGATGTCCGACCGACCGCGCGCGGCTCGACCTCGACCTCGACCTCGACCTCGAGACGACGACGACGCGAGGACGAGACGCGAGGACGCGACGCGAGGACGCGCGATGGTGGCGCCGAAACGCGCGCGACGGAGCGACGACGACGACGACGACGACGGCGGCGACGACGACGGCGGCGACGACGACGCGACGCCGTTCGGGGCGTTCGGGACGCTTCCGGACGAGTTGGTCGTGCGCGTGTTGGAACGATTGAGGAGTGGACACGCGTTGGCGATGGCGGCGTGCGCGTGTCGGGATTTCGAGCGGTTGATCGGGACGCGGGAGACGCTGTGGAGGGACGCGGCGACGCGGTTGGAGGCGAGCGCGCTGGTGCGGAGGGATTTAGTGCGAGAGGATGGGTTCGATCGACGAGGAGTTGGGGAGGGCGAGGAGACGAATGGAAGGCGAGGGAGGTTTCCAAAGTTTAGTTGGAAGGAATTGTACATGTGGCGAGTGCACGTGTTGAAGAAGAGCGCGCAGTTGGACGCGAAGCGATTTTGCGCATTCGCCGAGGCGAACGACGCGCGAATGTCGTCGATGCGAGAGGCGAGCGCGCGTCAAGAGAGGGATAATGTGAGTGGTAAATCTGTGGTGAGCGATGCGCGACCGTCGGCGGGATATCCGGGGCGATTGGCGGTGATTGATCGCGAGAGACTGTTCACGTGCGATCCCATGCCCAAGGGGGGCAACGTGTACCAGATTCATGAGTCCGCGCTGAACTCGTTCGTGCCTCGCACGCTCGTGTGGGCGCCGAAATCTCAACTCTTAGCGTGTGCGGTTCTCGTCGACGGGCCGGAGACGAGTCAGTGCTACAATAAGATTTTGTTTTCGACGTCGAAGGACGTGCATCGCAAGTGCAAACGCCGACGCGCGCACTCGACGCTCGAGAAGATGTCGGATGACTTCATGCACGGCGATGAAAAGGATGAGACGCGGAATACCCCACCGGTAAAGAACATTCTCGCGCTTCCTCGAGGATTCCATTGCACGCACATGATGTTCTCTCCGTGCGGGACTTTTATCAACTTTTCACACAAGGATCGAATGGAATCCGCGTTGTACACGCTCGATTGCGCGACGACACTGAC
>Ga0181577_10002383_pt1 | contig 14764 bp, 13 predicted proteins | sample 101ome_21_FD_132468 | JGI IMG/M metagenome (GOLD analysis project Ga0181577, IMG submission 132468) | Coastal salt marsh microbial communities from the Groves Creek Marsh, Skidaway Island, Georgia - 101413BT metaG (megahit assembly) | ecosystem: Environmental > Aquatic > Marine > Intertidal...
AGGTGATTATTTCGCTATGATGCACCAGTCATGGAACACTGACAAAGCGATCAGTATATGCAAGGACAGGTGCCAAAATAGAAGACTTGATGAGATGGACAGCACAATACTATGAAGTGTAAGAGACTATGGACTCATTTTGATTTCAAGCATGGTGGATATGCTCCGTGCTATCGCTTCAAGACAGCACTTTTTGACGGCGGTAAGCTGCCAGATCTTCCATCCGAATCGTTCAACTCAGAGTCATGGATACGTGCTCGTACTCAGATGATGGCAGGCATGTTTCCGCCCGAGTGTATCGACTGTAAGCTACAGGAAGACGAGGGAGTCGAGTCATATCGTATGAGATCACTGACCGATGAACCCGAGATACCTGAACCAGACTACACTACACCATATGCAGAGATCTATGATATTGAAATGAAGCTGAGTCGAGCATGTAACTATCGGTGTCGACACTGTGGTCCGTTCGCTAACTCAACATTTGAGAAGATAGGTGATGAGCATCCACACCTACGTGATCGACTGATGAATGACTATGATTTCAATCATCTGTACAAGAACGAGAACATCATCGACATACCGACCGAGGAAGTGATCGAGGATCTGATTCAGAATATCATACCAAATCGAGTCACTCGTATCGCTTTCAGTGGCGGTGAGCCATTCTATCATCAACGGATGTACACGTTTCTCGAGCAGCTCATCGACTCTCCAGACATCGACACGAGTCGTATTCTACTGACATATAATACGAATATGAGCATGACTCGATTTAAGAAATGGAAGCTCGAGGACCTGTGGTCTCACTTTCAGCGTGTACATATCACAGTGAGCATGGACGGAACAGGAGATCTCTTTAACTATTTCCGTGAAGGTGGCGACTACCAGACGGTCGTGAACAATATCGACGAGATACTCGAGAAGTCGGACAAGATCAAGTCTCTTCTCATTGCATGCACAACAACAGCATACCATGCTTTTTACATGAACGAGATATCGAGAGATATACATAGTCTCGTCAATGCGGTCAGAGTTCGTTATCCTCATGTCAACTGCCATGCTCGAGCAAATTTCGTACACTGGCCCAAGGCTCTCGATGTAGTGAATCTTGCCGATGAGACAAAGGCTCGACTCTATCAAGAGACGATCGAAGACGACTTTACGTCTGACTTTCGTACTCGTCTGCTCTCTCCTCGTACACAGCCCGAGGAGACATTTAAGGACGTAGTTCGAATACAGGACATGATACACAATCGAGACGCCTCAACTCTTGCACCAAGGATATTTGACTATGTCTATTGAGATACCGGTACTCGCCGAGAACGTGATTATGAAGCTATCGGGTGGAGCAGACAGTGCTCTTCTGTTGTGGCTCATCTGTAACGAGTGGACAAAACAAAACAAGCCTCTTCACGTATACACGATCACGGGTATACACAAGCAGAGACCGTGGCAGCCATATCATGCTCAACAAGTACTTGATTTCATGCATGAGAAGTGGCCGGATGTTCACTTTGTTCGACACGATACTCGACTCATTGAGAATCCTGCTGATCCTTCTCTTTATCTCGACTACTCGAAGAATCAGTACTGCGAAACTCAAGAGCTCATGAAGATCGATGTGATCAACGAAATCAAGCAGGATCTACAGGTCTTTAATGCAATCACCTCGAATCCTCCTCTCAAGTACAAGGACTACTGGGGTACATCACCGATTATGGGAGACGTGTGGGAAAAGGGTGATCTGAAGATGCGAGCATGGGAGACACGAGAAGAGAGAAAAGTCATCAATCGACATCATCACGACGGATTCATGGTCTGGTACTGTTCTCCATTCTTTCGTCATGACAAGAGAAAAGTGATCGAGCTCTATCGAGAACACGGACTTCTTCGTCATCTTCTACCACTCACGAGATCATGCGAGGGCTGGGACTACATGACAAAAAATTTCACACAGGAATGCGGACACTGCTGGTGGTGTAAGGAAAGAGAGTGGGCACTCAGTGTACTATCATAAGCTTCAACAGATACATCTCGAACCGACTCAGCTCTGTCAGGCAGCATGTCCTATGTGCGATCGTAACATGAACGGAGGACCGGTCAATCCTTATCTCAAACAGGCAGATCTCTCTCTTCAGGACATTAAAACAATATTACTTCCCGATCTGCTCAATCAGATAACATTATTATATGCATGCGGTAATCACGGAGATCCGATACTCAATCAAGACCTCGCTCATTCCTTCGACTACTTTCGTACTACTAACTCTCAACTCAATCTATCGGTAACAACCAACGGCGGAGCTCGAGATGCAGACTTCTGGACTCATCTCGCTCAAACGGGAACCCATGTTAACTTCAGTATCGACGGACTACACGATACAAATCATCTCTATCGACAAGGAGTCGTCTGGGATCGAGTCGAGCACTCTCTCGATGCCTTCACGCAAGCAAAAGGATCAGCATCCTGGACATTTCTTGTATTCAAACATAACGAACATCAAGTCGAAGAGGCTCGACGATATGCAAAACTGTTTGGTATCGATCAATTTATAGTCAAAAAGTCAGCACGATACTTCAAAGCAGACGGATCTCGTAAATACTCTCATCAAGCTGTATATCGAGGTAATAATACTACTCTACTCGAAGAACCAACCAATCCAATCTATTGTAATAAAATTACTCAAAAACCGCCATCGGGAGAGCTGAACTTCAAACCGAAATGTTTGCAAAAGTGGGAGATGTATCTCTCGGCTGAGGGTCTCGTATTTCCGTGTTGCTGGACAGCTGGTCACATATATAAATGGTACCTCGATCCGGGTGCATCGGAGATCTTCACGTTTATAAAAGACCATGAGATCAATGCATTCAAGAAACCAATCAAAGAGATCATGGAGTCATCGTTCTTCTCTGAGTTAATAGGTAATGCAGAGATCTGTACAAAGAAATGTAATGCAGCATACGATCCATTCGAGGCACAATGGCTATAGTAGAATACAGATTCGACGACTACATGGCACAGTTCGTCAGAGAGTCCTATCAGATTCTCCCTCAGTTCACGGATTCGATTGACTTTGTTCCTACTATCAAGAGAATCAAGATGGAGGGTACGACACTGTATCTCGATTATGAGTCTCCAGTTGGCATGCCAGTCAAACAGTTTATCAAGAAGCATATCGATACAGAGGATTGGGATACATTCTTCACGATCTTCTATCTGATAGAGTATCGATGGAAGTATATTATTCATGCAGCAGCTCAACCATATAAGAAGGGAAAGAAGTATCTTCTATATCATAGAGATATGTGGACTCATGCGATTATCGATAAGGATATGAAGATCTGGTTAAATAATCCAGAGTATTTCATATATGCTGTACCGGCGATGCATCTCAGGGTGAGTCAGTTCTATGGCGGGACTCAGATGTTGATAGATTTTGTTAATCGATCGACGGAAGAAGAAAAAGAGAATGAGATCAAAAGGTTGCAGCACAGAATTTATGAGCTAGGTGAACAGAGTATTAAGAAATCAGTTATTCGAGATATACTAGGTGATGAACAATATAGATTTTACTTCGATTCCGCTGGATGAGGTGGAGCTGGTAGGCCAGCGGAGAATGATTCATACGGATCTGTTTACGGTGAGCTGGTTGCTCGGCAGGTTTTGTAACTATCGGTGCTCCTATTGCTGGCCATATGCTCGATCTGATAGAAAGGATCATCGAGATACGGACCTCTGTCTGATGACGATCGACGAGATCAAGAGACAGGCTCGCGAGAATGGATTCAACTCATTTCACTTCTCGTTGTCCGGTGGAGAGCCGACCTTCCATCCGGGTTACCTTGATATCCTACAGCACCTCAGCAGTGATCGAGCAAACACGAACTACAGCTCTATACACATGACAACAAACATGTCGAGAAAAGGATCCTGGTGGGATTCCTATATCGATATCGCTCGGACATTCGATCGAGCCAGCATCACAGCATCCTGTCACAGAGAGCACGTCAACACCGAAGAAAAATTAAACGATTTTATAAAAAAGTTGTGTACATTACAGGAAAAAGGTGTTATAATAACTATAAACCATGTTATGGTAGTGGATCGATTCTGGCAGTGCTGGGAGGATGCTCAAAGGTTTGCAGCAGAAGGACTCAACGTAACACTCAAGCCACAGTCTGATCCGACAGCATCCTTTGTTGTCGATGGATACACGCCGGAGATGCTTGACATACTACAGAACGGAATGCCTCAGACAACAGGCATGCAGATCGAGCTCAAGACAGCAACGGATACATACTATATGGATCAGGCAGAGAGATTCAATTCATTTAATTTTAATCGATTCCAAGGATGGGAGTGTAGTAGTGGATACAGATCGATCATAATAAGAGAGCCGGACGGTAGTATCAAGAGATCCTATTCCTGTCGAGACGAGCCACTCGGTTATATCGATAAAGGATTTCGTCTATTCGATAAGCCTCAGCCTTGTATTACAGAGACCTGTGTATCCTCAGCTGACAGTAAGATACCGAAGCGGAAGCCAAACACTACACATAAATTATATAGCAAAAGCCGTTTTTATGACACAATATAGCAATGGCCTCTATATGGCAACTAGCTGGGGCTCAGCAATTTTAAAGATTTTTTTTCGGAAAGTCTTCTCAAAAAATTTTTTCACACGCGCACGAGGGACTCGAGAGGTTCGCACATGGAACTAGAATATTCTGAAATGATTCGGTGGATTCGCCACCATGAACTCGACTCGCTTCCCCGTCTACTCGATAGTCTATCGCCAGGACAGATAAGAAGTAAACAGTGGTTAATCGATGAACTCGTTAATTCTCGGTTACTCTATAAGGATAATCCGATTCGAATCGAAATCATCGGTAGCTGGTTCGGCTGGCCTCTGGTACAGTATCTCTCCGAGAACTTCTGGATCAAACGGATTCGACTATACGATATCGATCCTGTTGCATGTCGAATCGCTCGAAAGTATTCGGAACTCTTCAATATCGAGATTGAAACATTCGAAATGAGTTATTGGAATCATACTCAGGATGAGATAGGCTGTGATCTACTGATCAATACGAGTAGTGAACATATGGAAGAAACTCTGACCGAGAAGCATAACTATACCTATCCGCCAGTAATAGTGTTACAGAATAACAATATGTATCACGAGCCGGATCATGTAAATTGTGTTGACGATCCGTACGAGCTTGCATTGATGAATGGAATCGAGCGGATTGCTTATGCCGGATCTCTGCCATTATATGATGACTATTCGAGATATATGGTAATCGGTAGATGAGATTCTTTACGTTCAAGTGGAGTGAGAAGTACGGACCGGAATATGTGAATCGATTGAATCGATCGATCCGAGACTACGGATCCTTGACTTGTATCACAGACGATCCGACAGGTATTGACTCGGAGATAGAGATCGTTGATTACGATACCTTTGATCCGTTTGACGAGCCGAAGGACCGGATCTTTACTCGAGAAAAGCTGATACTCTTCGATCGTTATCGAACCGGACGGAATGTCTGGCTTGATCTCGATATTCTGATACACGGTGATATCGGAAAGATGATCGATATTCCTTGGAAGCTCGATCGTCCGAAGTTTATCTGGAACTACTGGCATCCAAGAAAGAGAAGCTACGACTGGTACGGAAAGATGAGTTCCTGTCACGTCAACTCGAGCTTTGTCATGTGGGACGATGACTGCGGAGTACCGATCTACGAGTATCTGATCAAACACAGAGAAGAAGCGTTCTTTACTTACAAGTCACTCGATAAGTTTCTGTTCTATCAGTGTCATCGAAAGAACATGCTCGATTACTGGAACGAAGGTCTCTTCTCCTCCTACAACGTGGAAGGCTTTCAGAGAAAAGGCGAGGTCACGCTGTTCAATACTTCGCATGTAACGAAGAACCACGGAATACATCAACCAGCATATGAATTACACGAGGCACCGGGATGGGTAAACGAGATCTGGACTCGCAGATAATGAACTATATTCTTTCTTCTGGATACGAAGAAATCAGTTTCGTAGGCGCGGGCGCTTCGCGCCCGGTCAATGAGTGGTGTACAGAGATGGAGATAGAGATCGATAATATCGATATCGATCCAAGAGTGGACGGAAGAGATGCGATCTTCGATGATATTCTCTTTTCGCCACTTGTGGTTGTGTTTCATGCAGAGAAACATTATCCGATCGGTAAGAAATTTAGAGGAGACATGATTCTGATAGGCGATAACGATCAACACAACGGCGATTGCAATCCAATAGATAGTACTGATCGATTGATTCAGCAGAACGAGATCACTGAGATATACGATCAAAGGATAGTCGATAAATGGTACGTTGTGTATGGAAATAATACTCGTTAATACCGGTGATAAATATGATGAATGGTACGTTCATAACATGCTATACATGCTCGATCGAGTCGGTATGCATTTGAATGTACATGTAATACGAGATGAAGTCTATGAGAGTGTATGGAACAAACTTCAAATGTTTGATCGATTCAAGGAAGGTGATTATCTTTACCTCGACCTTGACGTTGTATTACTTCAAAACATAGAACATCTTTTTCGAAAGGATCTCACTCTTCTTCGAGCATGGTGGAGAGATGAGTTTCATACACCACTGAATAGCTCGGTGATATCATGGTCAGGTGATTATAGCTTCTACTATCGTATCTTTCAGTCGAATCCAGAGTATTACATGCTCAAGTATAGAGGTATCGACGAATATATCTATGATCTCGATATGACCTATCATACATACGAACCGTGTTGCACATCATTTAGATGGCACGGCTGGTCAAAAGACTGGCCAATCATGCTCTTTAATCAAAGATATGAGAAGATGAGAGAATCTGGCCCATGGTCAAAGTATACGCTGTCAGAGTAGGAGACAAGTACGGATCCGAATACGAAGAATATCTGAAGTCAAAGCTTCCAGATATTACTTTTCTTCGTGATTCTGAGAATCCTTTTCTTCGTCAGTGGAATAAACTGAGATTTATGGAGATAGATACTTATGATCCTATCTGTGTTATTGATCTCGATATTGAACTTATGAATGATTACATGGAACTCTTCGAGTATCCTCTTGAACGTGGAGAGTTTATAGGTATACCTGCCTGGTGGAAGGACACAGACAAACCTGGATATGAATTGAATGGAGGTTTCTATAAGTACTATCCAAAAGACTGCCAATACATTGCCGAAAAGTTTCGTTCAGACCCCGGAAAGTGGAGCGAACATTACATTAGAAATGGTACAACTGTGGGACCGATTAACGGAGAACAATACTTTGTCGAAGACTCAGTTAGAGAGCGACTCTCGCTCAGACTGGTTCCACAAGACTGGGTAGCTCACGGCCCTAACTTTATATTTCACGAAGAACTAAAACTCGTACATCACTCTCATCGAAAAGATTTTTTTTATAAATAAGCTATATCGAGTTACTTAGTATCGAGTGAAAAATGGCAGAATACGAGAGATTTACCTTTGATAAGGGATCTGACATAGCGATTCAACTAGAGCTTGTCGACTTATCAAATAACAAAAAAGACCTGACCAACTATGATGGTGCCGCTAAGATGAAGCGGAACTTTAATAGTGATTCTTCTGACACCGTAGACTTCAGTGTCGCTTTCACCGATCGATTAGAAGGCATAATGACCCTTTCACTTACTAACCAGCAGACAGATAATCTGAAGGTTGGCGGTTATGTTTATGATGTAGAAATCTCATTTGTAGATAGTAATGGTTCTACCGTAGTAGAGAGGATTCTCGAAGGCAAAATTCGCGTTAACCCCTCTGTTACTAGGTAGAAGTTATGGCAGAAGAACAAGGTGCGGTACGTACTATCGTCAAGAAAATTACTCTTGGCGTTCCTATCCGAAAAGTAACTGGAGCACAGGCTCAAGGTATATCTGATCTTACTGATGTAAGTAACGAGACTGCGAAAGAGCACGACCTCTTTCAATATCAAATAGAAACAGAAAAATTTGAGAAGACAAGTAGACCTGCCGGGTTAAGAATCTGGGGAGGTCAATTCTAATGGCGAATACCGATTATAATCGCATAATGATAAAATACAGTGATAGTACTCCTGAGCCACCGCTCGGGACACTCTTCATTGGTGAACTTGCATATTCAAATGATAGCGGCGATTCGGCCGGCGGTGAAAGACTTTTCATTGGTATCAATGACGGCAACGGTCGATATGGTTATCCTAATGAAGATGATCAGAATGCATGGGGTGCTGCAGCTAATACTCCAATTGCCGGCGCATATTTCATGCGCATGTTGGATCATCCTCGCGGTAAATTGCATCCAAACAGTGCTATCATTACAGATAGTAATGGTCAAGTCAATTATATCAATGTAGAAAATCTTTATGTTGATGGTGGCATTACAAATAATAATGGTGACCTAGTATTAGGTGCATCAACGAATATCATTGATGCCGATAGCAATAGAATTATAAATGTAGCAAATCCACAAAATGATGGAGATGCTGTTAACAAATATTATGTAGATAATCTCAATGTATTTGACGTCGGTGCAGATGTAGTCATATCTGGCGACGGACAGATGTATACCGGTGAAGCTTTACAAATCATCGGTGGTTCAAATATTAACACTACTCGCCAAGATCTTCCAGCTGGTGTAAGAGCAACTGTACATCTTGACAGTGCTTTAACCGGATTATCTTCTGTCACTATTGGTAACATTCGAATCTCAGGAAATGAGATTGAAACTCTTGCTGGTGGAGTCTTGAGGATTGATCCTAATCCAGACGGACCTGCAGGTAGAGTTATTATTGATGGTGATTTTGAGGTAACTGGAACGACTACTACTGTTAATTCTACTACAGTAGAAATAGAAGATAAAAATCTTACTCTTGCTAAGGGTTCTGGTACAGATTCGAGTAATTTGGACGGCGCTGGAGTAACATGGGGTGATAGTGTAGCTGATGCTCCTTCAATAATTTATCAGCCAGGCCCTCGACAATTTACCATCAATAGAGATGTGTACATACAAGGCATGGGATGGGGCCGCCGTCTTAGATCTGATACTGATGTAGATGTTGGTCGTGATGTAAACGTAGGTCGTGATGTAAACGTAGATGGTGACGTCAATGCTACAGACGGTAGCTTTGGAGGTGATGTTAACGTCACAGGAACATTTACTGCAGATGACAGTGCTACATTTAATAGTAAAATTACAGCCGAAAGTCTTACTGGTAGATACACAGGCTTTGATTCAGATTTTGCTCGTAAAACAACAGATGATTTAACAGAAGGCGATACAAATCTATATTGGACTGATACTCGATTTGATTCAGCTTTCTTACAAAAAACAACTGACAGCTTAGGCGAAGGTAATACAAATCTCTGGTATACTTCAGCTCGTGCTGACAGTGATGCTCGACATGCGCTCACGGTGATCGATGCGGGCGGTGATGGATCAGTAACATATGTTCCAGATACTGGTGTCTTAACATATACTGGTCCATCAGCATCGGAAGTGAGATCTCATTTTAGTGCAGGCGGTGATTTATCTTATGATTCTTCTACTGGAAGATTTGAAATTGATGTAGAAGTAGTTTATACAAGTGATAACTTTGATAGTGATTTGCAAGCAACTAATACTGATTTCTTGCCTGAAGGAGATTCAAATCTTTATTATACAACAAACAGATTTGATTCTGACTTTGCTACTAAAACAACAGGTGATTTAGCAGAAGGTTCTAATCTTTATTTTACGGGTGAAAGAGTCGATGATAGAGTCTATCAACTTCTTCATGCCGGTGAAGGCATTGATCTTAATTATTATGATATTACAAACGAATTGATTATTTCAGCTGAACTCGCTTCAACTCTTAATCCTGGTATAGCTACATTTGATTCTCAAGATTTCTTAGTTACATCTGGAAATGTTGAAATAAACATTATTGACTGTGGAACTTTTTAAGTATAAATAGCACTAAGATTTTTATCTTAGTCAATCCTTATTAGGAATAGAAATGGCAGTAACTCCTAAAGTTCTACTTAAACGGTCCTCCGTTGTAGGTAGAGTCCCATCAGCAGGTGATTTACAATATGGCGAAATAGCCATTAACTTTGCTGACGGTAAGATATATTATAAAGATGCTAGCAATACTGTTAAAGCATTTATCGATTCAGCAAGAGTACAAGCTATTGCCGCAAATGAAGCTGGTAATTTTCTCGATTCTGCTGAAGCAATTGCTCTTATTGACTCTGCGCACATACAGCTAAGACAGAGTTACGACTATAATTCCTTAATAAACAAACCTAATATTCTTGATTCTGCAGACGTGCTTGCATTAGCATATGATTCTGCAGAAACACAAACACTTATATTCAGTCTTATTGATTCTGCTTACATTCGCAGTATTCAATCTTATGACGCAGATACATTAGATGGTCAAGACGGAACATACTATCTTGATTGGACGAATGTAACAAACAAACCTGATCTTATTGATTCAGCTTTAACAATACAACTGATTGATTCTTCTTATATTAAAAATATCATTGATTCATCATATATCAATGTCAATATAAATCAGACAACAATTGAAAATATTATTGATGCAACTTATATCAATAGTAATATTGATTCCGCGCTCATTCAAAATATTATCAATCAAGATTATATTACAAATACAATTGATTCTTCTGTTCTTATTCGCATTGTAAATGAAAATGCTCTTGACTCAAGTGAAGTTGTAGATCTTATAGACTCAGATTACTTACGTAATCGTGTAAGACAACTAATATCTTCTGTAGATCAAGGTGGAGACGGGTCATTCTCGTATAACCAGTATACAGGAGTCATGACTTATACTGGTCCTTCTGCTGCAGAAGTAAGAGCCCACTTAGTAGCTGGAACTGGAGTCACGTATGACTCTGCATCAGGTGTTATTAGCATTGGTCAAGATGTTAGCACTTCAAGTGATGTGCAATTTAATCAAGTAACATTGACGGGATCTCTTCGTGGTCCATCAACAATGTATATTGATCCAGCCGCATATGATTCTATCTCAGGCAAAGTTGTAATACTTGGTGATCTACAAGTTGATGGTACTCAAACTATCGTCAATTCAACTACTGTAACTATTAACGATAAGAATATTATATTAGCAGATAGTGCTTCGGATAGTAGTGAAGCAAATGGTGCTGGTATTACTGTCAATGGTGCTAATGCAACTATTACGTATAGTGCATCTGAAGATGAGTGGCAGTTTAACAAAAAAATTCAAGCACCTAATCTAGAAGTATCTGATACGATTGTAGTTGAAAATATTACTGCTACTACAATAAGCGGTGAATACACAGGTTTTGATTCTGACTTTGCGCAAAAAACTACTGATGACTTAACAGAAGGTTCAACGAATCTTTACTATACTAAACAGAGAGTAGATAGCGATGCTGGAGCTCGTTTAAGTAGAGCTACAACTGACAGCTTAGGTGAAGGTTCAACCAATCTTTATTATACAGACGAAAGAGTAGAAGCTCTTGTAGATTCTGCCTATGTGCAATCAAGACAAAGAACTAATATCACAGTTGATAACGCTACGTTATTTGATAGCTTAAACTCTGGTCAGTTCTTGCGCAGTGATATCCAAGACAGCGCTTATGGTTACATAACATTTGCTGGAAAAACAAGATTCGATGGTCCGATAGGTGGATCAAATAAAGAAAGAGGCGTTTATATTGGACGTAGCCCAGGAGATGATCCTCAAATTCAGTTGCAAGGTAATGGTGATGTAAATCCTCATATCGATTTTGCTAACGGGCAAGAAGATTTTGATATGCGCATTATCCTCACTGGAGATGATGCTCTTAATGTCACCGGTGGTTCTCTTTATAATGAAGGAAATAGAGTATTAACTACTGCCGATGAAGGTTCCGGCAACGGGCTTGATGCTGATACATTAGATGGGCAAGAAGGAAGTTATTATTTAGATTATAATAACTTTACTAATAAACCTGTCACAGTTGATTCATTAGGCGTGCAATCGATTGTTGATACACAAGTAGATTCTGCTTACATACAAGCAAGGCAAGACTATGCTTATAGTTCCTTAACAGGAGTTCCTACAAATGTAAGTCAATTTACTAATGATGCAAATTATTTAGATTCGATTACAGTCCAAGGAGTGATTGATGCAACATATATTCAGGCAAATCAAATCACCTATGATTTCCTTGATTCTGCTGAAGTCATTGCTCTTGTAGATTCTGCATACGTACAGGCAAGACAAGATTATGCTTATTCTTCTCTTACTGGTGTCCCAACAAATGTAAGTCAGTTTACAAATGACGCAAATTATCTAGATTCGAATACAGCAAAAGTTTTAATTGATTCAGCATATATTGGTACAGTATATGACCAATCACTGAATACTACCGATGATGTTATTTTTAATACAGTACAAGCTCCGGTCACGTTTAGAGCTAAGAACGATGCTAGTAGTACACTGAATGTTGGTGAAGTTGTTTATATTAAGGGTGTTGACGGTAATACTCCAACAGTAGATCGTGCTGATGCTAATGATGCAAATAAGATGCCAGCTTTCGGTATCGTTGCAGCAGCAGCAAATGTCAGCGCTAACGTAGAAATCGTAACATTCGGCGCTCTACAAAATGTGAATACTGTAGGATATACACTGGGGCAGACTGTTTATGTGAGCACGACTCCTGGTCAATTTACAAATACTAAACCAGCTGGTGAATCAAGTCTAATTCAAAATATAGGTCAAATTGTCAGAGTCGGATCGAATGGCATTATCCGTGTTGGTGGTGCTGGTCGTACGAATGCTACACCAAACTTGGATGCAGATCAATTCTTCTTAGGAAATGATTCTAACTATTCTGTAGCAACTGACTTTACTGCTGCCGTCACTAATGTAGTTGATTCAGCGTTTGTAAAACAAAGAGTAGCAACTGATCAGGATCTTCGTACTACTGATTCTGTTACATTCTCAGGATTGAATATTACTGGTGATTTGACTGTAACAGGAAACACCTATCAAGTTAATACAATATCCTATTCGGTTGTCGATCCACTACTTCACTTAGCTGATAGCAATGAAAATTCTGATGTTGTTGATATCGGTTTTGTCGGCCATTATAATGATGGTGTGTCACGACATACTGGATTCTTTAGAGATGCAAGCAATTCTCAATATTATATTTTTAATGGGTTAATTGATTCTGCGTTTGATTCATCATTACCTACAAACATAGTTAATAGATCTGGAACTGGATTTACTTTAGCTGATCTTAATGTCGGTACATTGCATGGCATATATGCTGGATTTGATTCAGACTTTAATCAAAAAACAACTTCTGATCTAACTGAAGGTTCTAATCTATACTATACTGAAGGTAGATTTGATACAAGATTCGCTGCTAAAAGCACTTCTGATCTTTCAGAAGGTTCAAATTTATATTACACTAAAGCAAGAGCTGATTCAGATATTGCTACATCACTAAATGATTCTGGTAATACTGTTAATATCACGGTCAATAATGTAATTGAAGATAAAGTTGATTCTGCCTATGTTCTTGCTCGTGTAGCAGAGGCACCATTCCTCGATTCATATTATACAACTGCTCTTGTTAATTCTGCTTATGTACAAGCTCGTCAAATAACATACAGTAATGTTTCAGAATTTACTAATGATGCAAATTACTTGGATTCAAATACAGTCCAAGGAGTTATTGATACAACATACATTCAATCTATTCAGACAACATATAATACAAGTGACTTTACAGATAGCGCATTTGTAACTGGTTTGCCAGTATCTACATTTACTAATGATGTAAAGTATCTTGATTCAAATACTGTACAAGATGTAATTGACGCTTCTTATATTGAAAATTTAAGACCAGCAGAAACTATATTTACAGTTGTTAATAATGGTGCTTCAGCTTATACATTCAGTGGTGATGGTTTCTCATCAAGTCGTGATAACCCAACTTTATATTTGACTCGAGGCAAAACTTATAAATTTAGCGTTAGTGCAAGCGGGCATCCATTTGAAATTAGAGTTTCTAGTGGTGGATCTGCATATAGCACAGGCGTAACTAATAACGGTGCACAAACTGGTGATATAATCTTTACGCCAGATATGAATGCACCTACTAGTTTAGTTTACCAGTGCACTGTTCACTCAGGAATGTTAGGCAATATCGTCATCATAGACGATACTTCATGGCTTGATTCATCAGAAATTATAAATCTAGCTACTTCTTTAATTGATTCGGATTATGTGCAAGCAAGAACAGTAGCTGGCACTGATTCAGCAGCAACCATTGCGTTAATTCAAGCTACAGTTGATAGCGCATATGTAGCTGCTAGAGAAGCTAATTCAGGTGGTGCTGGAACTGATTCAGCAACTGTTATCAGTCTCATTCAAGTTACTGCAGATAGTGCTTATATCCAGGCGAGACAATTAAATGAAGTTGCTGCTGAATTAACACAATCAACTACAAACTTTGTAGCTACGGCAAGTCAGACTTCATTTACTGGATTAGATATTGATTCAGATAAATTCCAGGTTTATTTAAACGGTCTTCTACTTCCAAGAGCAGATTATACTCATAACTCAACTCAAGTAGATCTTGTAGTCGCTGCTGATAGTGGTGATGTTCTAGAAGTTCTGAAGTTTACTGGTAATGATACCGGTGCTACA
>Ga0181577_10002388_pt1 | contig 14751 bp, 16 predicted proteins | sample 101ome_21_FD_132468 | JGI IMG/M metagenome (GOLD analysis project Ga0181577, IMG submission 132468) | Coastal salt marsh microbial communities from the Groves Creek Marsh, Skidaway Island, Georgia - 101413BT metaG (megahit assembly) | ecosystem: Environmental > Aquatic > Marine > Intertidal...
AATCAAGACTAATAAAGATGTTGCGTCTCCTGAACTATTAGATGCTTATGAGTTTTCTTTGCAAAACGGAGCAAAGGCTGCTAAAATATCTGGTGCTGGGGGTGGTGGACATATGATTCTTTTCACTGATTTTGAAAGGAGACATCAACTTATTAGTGCGCTTAAAGAAAGAGATATTGGTAGAGTCGTTCCGTTTAAGTTCGTTAAGCATGGAGTTGACGTATGGAGACCGTAGAACTTCATCCTAAGGGATGGGGATATGAAAAATGGATAGTCAATACTGATGAGTATTGTGGTAAACTACTTTTCTTTGAGAAAAATAAAAGATGCTCTTGGCATTATCACAAACTCAAAGACGAAACATTTTATCTCCAGTCAGGAAAGATTCTCCTTTTCTATGGAGACTCTGATGATCTTAACACTGCAACAAATATTGTCCTTGAACCTGGCGATAAATTTCACATTTATAGAGGACTGAGACATCAGATGGTAGCGGTCGAAGCATCTGAATTATTTGAATTTTCTACACAACACTTTGAAGATGATAGTTACAGAGTTATCAAAGGGGACTAAGTTATACCTACTGGTAGGAGGCCGTGGAACAAGATTGGCATCTGTTACCAACGGTAGACCAAAACCCTTGGTTGATATTCAACACCAATCGTTTCTTGATTATGTTTTAGATAATCTATCAGGATTTGACATTACTTTAGTGTGTTCTGATCTTAACTATGATCACTTTAAAATATATGAGAAATACGGCGTTGAAGTTTTCAATGAAGGATCTCCATCTGGGACTGGTGGATTCCTTCCAAAGGTAGATCTGCCTGAGTCTTTTTATGTAATGAATGGAGATACTTTCTTTTCGGGTGAATTAAATTTAGATTGTGATGAGTCAACTATCTTTGTCGCAGAGGAGGAAGTGACTCATGATGTCGGATACATTCGCGGAGAGAGTGGGAGAGTAAAGTTCTTTGTGGAAAAGAATCCCAATGCTCATGGTAAGGAATTAGTAAGTCTTGGTATTTACAAATTGTATAGGGATGATATAGAAATACCAGACAAGTTGCCAATTAGTATGGAGTATGATATATTGCCAGAGATGGAATTATCTTACAAAATTCTTAATACAAAAAGATTTGATATTGGAACTCCTGAAAGATTACAAATATTTAAAGATTGGGTATGTTAAAAATTATTGGTGCCACTGGTAATGTTGGTAAAAGACTTTTAGAAAAATCACTTGATGTTTGGCACAATGATGTGGAAGCGATTGCCACACGTCTTGATAAGGATGAACTAGAGTATGATTTTGACGCTCTTAATCATGATGATGTGATTGCATTTTGTGCTGCAATCTCTGAACCAAGTGTATGTGCTAAAAATCCTGAGTTGGCTAGAAAGGTTAATGTAACCAAAACGATTGAGTTTATTGAAAGATCTACAGAGAAGGGTGCAAAGGTAATATTTCTCTCTAGTGATGCAGTTTATGGTAATATTGACAACCAATTTGATGAGCAGTGGCGCAAAGATCCAATTGGTGTCTATGGTGAAATGAAGTCTGAGGTTGAGGAATATTTCAGAGGAAGTCCTGATGTCAAAGTGCTAAGGTCGTCATTCAACTTCTTTAAAGAAGATAGATTTACATCATATCTAGAGAAGTGTGCATTAAATGATGAGGTAGCAGAGGTATTCTCTCCCTTTGAGAGGTCAGTCATCCATCGTGATGATACGGTTGATGCTATACTGAGCCTTTCTAGAAACTGGGAGGGTCCTCAGTTTATCAATTGTGGTGGTCCAGAAACTATTTGTAGATCTGAATTTGCTCAGATTCTAAAAGAAGAAGTGTTCCCCTCTCTTCAAATTGAGATTGTCAGACCGCCTGAAAAATTCTATCAAGATAGACCTTGTACAGTATCGATGATCTCAAATCCTCTTGCTAGTGTCCTTGGTAGACCACAAAGAACGTTAAGAGAGGCAATTCGCATGGAGTTTGAAGTATGAAAAAGGTATTGATCACAGGAATCACAGGGCAGGTTGGTTCTCAATTAGCGGATTATATTCTCAATAACACTGATTATGATGTAATCGGTATGATGCGGTGGCAAGAACCACTTGATAACATCTATCATCTGACTGATCGCATTAATAAGAAAGATCGCATCTCTCTTTACTATGCAGATTTGAATGATGGTATGTCTGTGAAGAGGATGATTGAAGAGGTGAGACCTGATTATATCTCTCACCTTGCAGCACAATCATATCCGAAGACATCATTTGATATTCCGATCGAAACCCTACAGACAAACATTATTGGTACTGCAAACTTGCTTGAGGCCATTCGTCAAACCCTAAAATATGATCCTGTAGTTCATGTCTGTTCATCTAGTGAGGTCTATGGTAAAACACCAACAGGAGTTGTATTGGATGAGGATACTCCGATGCACGGAGCAAGTCCTTATAGCATCAGTAAGATAGGCACAGATCACCTAGGAAAGTTCTATGGTGAGGCATATGGGATGAAAACATTTATGACTCGCATGGGGACACACACTGGACCTAGAAGGAGTGATGTTTTCTTTGAGAGCACAGTGGCAAAACAAATTGCTCTGATTGAAGCGGGGTATCAGGAACCCTTTGTATATGTTGGAAATCTATCCAGCACTAGAACATTTCAAGATGCACGAGATGCAGTGAGAGCATATTTCTTATTGCTTGAGGCTAGTGCTGAGGGTCGGATTGAACCTGGAGAACACTTCAATATTGCTGGTGACGAAGCATATAACTTGGAAGAGGTTGTTAAACTGCTGCTGAGTTTTAGTACGAGAAAAGATATTGAAGTCAAAACTGATGTAAATCGTCTGCGACCTATTGATGCAGACTATCAGATGTTTGACAATACAAAGATTAAGAGTGTAATCGATTGGAAACCTGAAATACCTACGGTGCAAATGTTTCAAGACCTTTTGAATCACTGGAGAGAACAAATTAAGATGGGCAAAATTCCATTGAATCGTTGACGCGAGAGTCAATATATACTATGATTGAAACAAATAATTATTTTTCATATGAAACCAAAGGTTGTGATTTGGGGACATCCCCTTGGAACGCACACTCATTCATATTCTAATCAGGGATACTATAAAGCATTTAAAAGGTTAGGTTACGAAACTTACTGGTTCCCTGATGAGGAACCAGATAAAGATTTTGATTTTTCTAATTGTATTTTTATTGGTGAGGGAGATAGTGGAGCAAAACATATCCCCATCAATGATACAAGCACTTACTTTATGATGTATCTTCCTGATCCTAGGAAGTTTGATGGAGCAAAGAGACTAATTGATGTCCGTTTGACGGCAAAGAATTGCAAGGATCATATCTATGATTTTTCTTTTGATGCAAGTAAGTGTAAGTCAATGGGTCCGAGTGTTTGGTTTGAACCAAAGCAAGAGGGATTGATTCACTTCAAGAATGATTATGTAGATACTCAGATGCCCGATCGGGATAAGATGTATATTAGTTGGGCAACTGACCTTCTGCCCGATGAGATAGATTTTGATGAAATGTATCGTGAAAGAGAAAATGCTATCTGGTTCTGCGGAACGATATCACAGGCTGGGCAAGCAGAAAACTGGTCAAACTGGCAACCATTTATTCGAGAGTGTTCAGAAAATGGTTTAGACTTCCACTACGATGATGTATTGCAGAATCCTCTGTCATTTGAAGAGGTGATGGAGTTGACTCGTCGCTCAATGCTTGGCATTGATATTCGTGCTAAGTGGCACGTAGAGACCCGTGTAGTGACATGTCGGGTGTTCAAGAATATCAGTTATGGTCATCTTGGATTGACTAACTCAGAGCAGATCTATCAAGAGATGGATGGTAACATGATCTACAATCCTGATCCTGCTCAACTATTTCATGATGGTATGGCAAATCGGAAAAACTTTGAGTTGATCCGTAAAGGTATGCAGTATGTAAAAGAGAATCACACATACATTAATCGTGCTACTTCTCTGTTGAAAATTTATGAGGAAGGTTTATGAGTAATAAAGTCACTATTGTTTCTGCTCTTTTTAATATTAAAAGAGAGAACATGGATGGTAGGTCCTGGGAAGAATACCTTAAGTGGTTTGATATCTTTCTGAAATTGAAAACAGCAATGGTTCTCTTTGTCACTGAGGATCTTGTGGAGTTTATTGACGAACGACGTAAAGATATCCCGACAGAGGTTATTGTTCAGAAGACAGAGGATATTCCATATTTTTATCTCCATGATCAGATTCAAGAGATCCTTGATTCTGAAGAATATAAGGAAAACATCTCAGATCCTGATAGGATTGAGTGTAATCATGCAATGTATTCTGTTATTCAATACTCTAAGTTCAAATGGATGGAGGAGTCTATTGCTTTGAATCCACATGGATCTGATACATTTTTCTGGTTGGATGCTGGCGGCTCTAGATTCTTTGAAGACTTTGATCTTGATCAGAACTACCCTGGAGAAAATGCTCTAGAGGCATTAGAGGGAATGGGTGAGAGTTTCCTACTTCAAATGAATTGCGATTCCTATCCAGATTTGTTCAAGGCAAGTGAACTCCCTCTTAGTTATCTCTATGATAATAGATCTTATGTTCTAGGATCTATGTTTGGTGGACATAAGAGTGTCATTCCAAAGATTTCAGAAATGGTAGAAGATATTTTCCTTAATGAAATGATTGAAAAGGGTAATGTGAATAATGAGCAGATTGCCTTGGGGTATTTGATTAAAAAATACCCTGATGAGTTTACTTTATACTCTCGCACTAATTGGAAACACATGGATATTTTTACGGAGTTGTCTTCATGAAAATCGCATTGATTGGACCAGGCATCATGCCGATTCCACCTGAGGGTTGGGGTGGTGTAGAACATCTCATATGGAATTTTTATCTTCAACTAAAAAAGGTTGGAGATGAACCAGTCATTGTTAATACTAAAAATCTTAATGAGATTATCTCTACTTTAAATGAGCAAGACTTTGATGCTGTGCATTTGCATTATGATCAGTATGCAAACATCATGCCATATCTAAAGTGTAGAAAGCAGATGATCACAAGTCATTATCCTTATCTTGAAGATCCAGAACCTCAATATGTTTTTCTCTATGATCTTCTGAAAGGCACAGGTAGTCATATTGTCTCTCTGTCAGATAGGATTAAGGATGCATTCGTTAGTAGAGATATTCCAGCAGATGATATATCAGTTCTACCCTGTGGAATTGATACTGAAATGTATTCCATAGATGTTGAGGATGTTGCCAATCCTGATCGATCAATTGTTGTTGGTAAGATTGAACCTAGGAAACGTCAGGCATATTTGCAGAAGCACAATCTGAACATAGACTTCATTGGTAATTGTTCTGATCCTTCATTTGATCAATCAGACCCATGTTACTTTGGCGAACAAACTAAAGAGGACATCATGGAAAACCTGACAGCGTATGCTAACATGGTTCTGCTGAGTTCAGGAGAAGCACATCCCTTTGTTTGTTTGGAAGGTATGGCAGCTGGTTTAGGTTTGGTTATCTCTGAACAGAGCACTGCCAACTTAGATCTAACAAAACCTTTCATAACTGTCATTCCAGATGATCGTATTGATGATGTTGAATATATTGATGAAAAAATTAAAGAGAATAGAGAGATCTCTTTGTCAATGAGAAAAGAGATTAGAGAGTATTGTTATAATAATTTTGATTGGGGAAACATCATCAAGAAGTATAAAAAAATTATAGAATCAATTTAATGATCATATCATCATGCCCTCTTAGAATATCTTTGTTTGGCGGATCAACCGATAATCCATTTTTTGTTAGACAATATGGATATGGATCCGTCATTAGTTTTACCTGCGATTTAAAAACTTATGTAACTCTTAGTCAAGATAAGTTTGGACTCAATAAAAAAGAGCACAAATACATTATTAATTACTCTAGAAGAGAGGAGGTTTCATCTGTTGATGAAATACAAAACGATGTAGTGAGAGTAGTTCTAGATCACTTTGATATGCCACCCGTTCATGTTTTACTTACTAGTGATGCATATTCACAGGGGAGTGGTCTGGCATCCTCATCATCTTATATTATTAGTTTGATTAAAGCCTGCTGTTTGTTTCATGGAGAAGAAATGACAGAGACGGACATCTGTAAACTGGCTCATCAACTTGAAATAGAATTCAATCCTTTCTGTGGGTATCAAGATCCTTATGGATGTGGAGTGGGAGGATTTAAGAGAATAGAATTTTTAGATGATTACCGTATCAAGTATGAATTTCTACCGACAAATTTTTTCAATGAGTATGACATGCACCTTGTATTCACGGGTGTCACTAGAAACTCTAGAAAGATTTTGAAGAGCGTTACTAACAATCTTCATAAGGTAAAACCATTGTTAGACACAGTTGATATGGCACATGATTCAATCATCAGTAATAATTCTGATGAGTTCTTTGGTATCATGAGTGAGGGTTGGAATCAGAAGAAGCAAACTAGTTTTGCGATTACTGAGAACACAAAGATAAAAGAGATTGATCGTGCATTAGAAAAGAATCCAACAGTTCTTGCTCATAAGTTATGTGGTGCTGGTAATGGAGGGTTCTTCTTGACTTTTTCAAAAAAAGATGCATTGACTACTGCGTTTGATAGTGTTAAAATAAATGTTACTGCTGATGGAGTATTAGGAAGAATCGTATGAGCAATCCTTTTGAGGAATACATTGATGCTTTGCGATGTGCTCACATGGACATTGAGTTCGCAAAGTTTCAAAAAGCATTCTCTATTCATAATAGAATTATGATTCTGGGAAATGGTGGTAGCAACTCAGTTGCCTCTCACATCTCTCAAGATTATATGAAATTTCATAAGAAGAGGGTATCTGTGTTCTCGGATCCGTCAATGCTTACCATGTTGGCAAATGACTATGGATATGAGAATGCTTATTTGGAGTTCTTAAAGTATCACGTAGAAAAAGATACTTTGGTTATCTTGATGAGTTCTGGTGGAGAGTCAGAGAATATTCTCAAGTGTCAGGGTTATTGTGAAAATAATGACATTGCTTATGGTGTATTGACTGGATTCTCCACTGGTAACCCTTTGAGGTCTAGGTCTAAAAATGCATTGTTTAATTATCACATCAATAGTCAATCATATGGTGTGGTAGAATGTTGTCACCAAATCTTTTTGCATGGAGTAGTATGAAATATTGTTTTGATTTAGATGGCACTATCTGCAATACTCCTTGTGATCCTGACGGACATAACCAAAGGTATTGGGATTCAACTCCTATTCCCTTTATGGTAGAAACAGTCAATCGTCTTTACGATGAAGGTAATAAAATTATTATCATGACTGCTCGTGGCCGTGGGTCTGGTAAAGATTGGACTGGACTTACACAAGAATTCTTGGAGAGATGGGGTGTCAAGTACCATGAACTGGAACCTATGTTCCATAAACCATCTGCTGATATTTTTATTGATGACAAAGGTGCCAATGTAGAGGATTGGATTAAGACTCAACCTCAGAGGAAAGGTATTATTGCTGGTGCATTTGATGTTATGCATCCTGGTTACATCAGAATGTTTGCTGATGCAAAGCAACATTGTAATCATCTGACTGTTGCCTTACACGAAGATCCTTCAATGGCACGACCACATAAACTGAAACCAGTTCAAAGTGTTGAAGAGAGAAAGGAGATTCTTAAGGCAATCAAATATGTTGATGATGTCGTAGTGTATCAAGCAGAAGATACATTCCTTTCTTACCTTGATGATTATGATATTCGTTTCTTAGGAACAGACTATAAAGATGGTTCTTATACTGGAAAGGATATAGATATAGAGATAGTTTGGTTGGATAGAGAGAACCATGACTATTCAAGCACTAGACTGAAGACTCAGATTCACCAGTCTGTCAATGAAAAAATGTTAGTGTGTGAAAATTATGACTAAAAGTTTGGTTACTGGCGGCGCAGGATTTATTGGATCTAATCTTGTAGATTATCTTGTAGATCAAGGTCATGAAGTAGTTGTTATTGATGATACGAGTGCTAACAACGATCAGTTTTATTTTAATGACAAAGTTCACTATGTAAAACAAAATGTTGGTAACTATCAATTTACCCGCACCTTTTATGATTCTGTTGACTATGTGTTTCATCTAGCAGCAGAGTCAAGATTACAACCAGCAATTGAAAATCCTATCAATGCTGTCACAAGAAACTGTGTTGGAACAACAGTTGCGTTACAATGTGCCAGGGAAGCAGGAGTAAAACGTTTTATTTACTCATCCACTTCATCTGGATATGGAAACAACCCATATCCGAATGTAGAAACTCAACCTGATGATTGCCTGAATCCATACTCTGCATCAAAGGTTGCAGCAGAGAAGTTCTGTAAGATGTATAATGACCTGTATGGCATGGAAACCATTACCCTGAGGTATTTCAACGTCTTCGGTCAGAGATCCCCTTCTAGAGGTCAGTATGCGCCTGTCATCAGCATCTTCCAAAGACAGAAAGATGCGGGAGAACCACTGACTCTGGTTGGTGATGGATCCCAACGTCGTGATTTTGTTCATGTCAAAGACGTAGCTAGAGCAAATTATCTTGCTGCTATGATGCCTCTCAAAGGACATGCTGGTGAAGTCTTCAATGTTGGTAGTGGAAAGTGTTATTCTATTAAGAGTATCGCTGATGCTATCTCTGATAATCAAGTCAGCATCCCTACTAGGTCTGGGGAAATGGATACCACATTTGCTGACATAACTAAGATAGGTGAAGTCTTGGGATGGAAACCAGAAATTGATGTGTTGGATTGGATTAAAGGATGAGAATAACAATCATAGGACCAAACACTCCAATCCCACCAAAGGGATGGGGTGCTGTTGAATCTCTAATCTGGGATTATAAAATAACTCTGGAAAAACTAGGACATGTAGTTCAGATAATAAACATCGGGGATCCGATGAGAATTCTGGAAATGATTGAGGAGTTCAAACCAGACTTTGTTCATATCAATTATGATGACTGGGTTCCTCTATATCCTTACATCAAATATCCTTGTGCAGTAACAACTCACTTTGCTTATCTTGAGAGACCTGAGATGATGGGTCCATATAAGCAAAGGGTTTTTGATGTTTTTGGTCAAATAAAACCGATAGTCTTTGGATTGTCTGACAGTATCAATAAGGTTTATCAGAGGGATTGTGGAATATCTTCTGATAAGTTATACTTAAACCCTAATGGTGTTATGTCAGATAATTTTAGGGTTACTAAAACTCCAAAGTTTTCTGATAGATCACTATTTTTAGCAAAGGTTGACTCTAGAAAAAGACAATCTCATTTCCAGTCCATTGATAGTCTTTGGTATGCTGGTAACATTGCAGATAGTGCATTTGATCAGTCTAAAAATTATCTTGGCGAATGGCAGAAAGAATATCTTTATGATAATCTGACTGATTATGGAAACCTTGTGCTTCTATCTGATGGTGAGGCACATTCACTGGTCATCATGGAAGCGTTTGCTGCTGGCCTTGGTGTTGTTGTTAGTCAGTGGGCAACGGCAAACCTTGACTTGAGTAAGGAGTTCATCACTGTAATCCCTGAGGATAAAGTTGATGACCTTGAGTATGTTGAGAAAGCAATCATTGAGAACAGAGAATACTCTGTAAACAATAGAGAAGAGATCTTAGAATATTCAAAGCAGTTTGATTGGACAAGTGTAATTCAAAACTATTTTCTACCAAATGTTTATGAGATGATTGATAACAATAAACCAAAAAACATTGTAAGTATTTTTGCTGGACACGATGCAAATATTTCTTTTTACAATGCTGAGAAAGATGAGTACCATCTCATTGAGATTGAACGACTTGTAAAGAAGAGATACTTCAGACTTCATGTTGACAACAGCACTGAAGAAATCAGGAACATTCTGGTTGAGTGTCAGCGCATTGCCACCGAAGAGTGGGGTATTGAAAACAATTATGAGACTGTGTTGATATGCTCTGATGGTTGGATTCAACCTCCATCATTGATTAGGGAAGTATTCAATACGGAGAACGTGAGGACAGTTGCCAGACACCATCATTGTCATGCTGCTGCAACTTTTCATCAGTCTCCTTTTAGTGAGGCATTGATTGTCTCTTATGATGGTGGTGGGGATGATGGATTCTTTAATATCTACTCTGCTAATTCTAGTGGTGTTAGTCTACTGGAATCAATCCCCTCTGACTTTGGGGGAGGATATCTTCTGTGTGGATCTCTAGCTAGAGAGGTTGCTGAGAAAAGCAGACATCAACTTGCTCTGTCAGGGAAACTGATGGGACTTTGTGGATATGGTAAGGTAATTGAAAAGTATGTTCCTGCTTTTTCTGAATTCTTCTTTGATAGGGATTACAAAAAACTTGCACAACTGACTGGTCTTCCGTTGAAGAACCTTGATGATCCATGGAAGAACCCTATGGATAACTGGGTGTTTGAAGAGCAAGAGGCATATGACATTGCTGCAACAGCACAGGAGGCGTTTGAGAGAGCATTCTTCAGTGTGTTGGACAGGTATGATCAGAGTGTTCCTCTCTGCCTGTGTGGAGGTGCAGCACTCAATGTTCTGGTTAATGAGAAAGTCAAGAACACTATGAATCGTCAAGTGTTTGTTTCTCCAAACCCTCATGATGGTAGTCTATCTCTGGGACACATGTTCCTTTACAAACTTCCCTCCAAGAGAGTAAACATCACATACTCTGGGCTACCACTTTTGGACAGAGATAATCTTGAATCCTATATTGAAAAGTATAATGCAACCAAAGTCTCAAAGGCAGACATTGCCAAACTTATAAAAGAAGGTAATATTATTGGACTTGTTTATGGCGACTCTGAAGTAGGACCACGTGCACTTGGTAATAGGTCTATCGTCTGTGATCCTAATATTGAACAGATGAAAGACATTCTCAACTCAAAAGTTAAGTTTAGAGAATGGTACAGACCCTTTGCACCTTTCTGCAAGAAGGAAGATGCATCAAAGTACTTTGAGTCTAGGAACTTTGATAACCTTGAGTACATGAGTTATGCACCCATGGTGAAGGATGAATATCAAAAGTTCTTGCCATCTATTACTCACGTAGATGGGACATCAAGACTGCAGACAGTAACAGAAGAATCACACTCACATTTCTATGAGTTGCTTGATGAGTTTGGAAAGATTTCTGAAACGAATGTCTTGTTGAATACTTCATTTAATATCAGAGGACTGCCTGTTTTATCAACCATTGAGGACGCACTTTATGTCCTTGATAACACGCAGATGGACTATGTTGTGATTGAAGATTATCTTTTTGGAGGTGAATGATGGAAGTTCAGTTTGGAGTTTTTTATCAGGTATATAACAATAAGAATTCTGCTAGGTTTGTTCTAGATAATTTCAGGGAACATTTCCCAGATAATCCAATCACAATGATCTCTGATGGTGGAGATGACTTTTCAGATATTGCTGATGAGTATGGATGTTCTTTCCATATGAGAGAGAACATCTATGGCAATGCTGAGAATAATTATGATAGACATGCATATGATGCATACCGAACCATTGAATGGTGGAAGAGACAAAAACTTGCATGTGATGAAAGCGGTCTTGACTACACGATGATCCTTGAGGATGACGTTTATGTAACTAGACACTTTGATATTGATCCACCATTTCAATTGAGAGGTGTAAGGAGAGCAAATTCTCTTACCCCAGCACTTATCAAAGAGATAAATGATTTGGGTTATGAGGCATCTGTTTATGGTATGTGCGGTGGTTCAATCTATAATGCCAAAACCTTTCGGATGATCTATAACGATGTGATTAGAGACATTGAAGAAAATATGGATAAGTTGATGGGAGATGATCCCAATCTTCAGTATCGTTTGTTGGGTGCTGTTGACGCTAATATCACATATCATTATAATAAACGAGGGTATAAATACGAAGTAGCTCCTTGGTTGGGGCAGGTTAACGAAGGAACTACGGACCTTCCAGTTATTCATCAGTGGAAAAAACATTATTAAAGAACTATGACTTATCACGGCGAGAATATCTTTAATGAAGATGGATCTCTTAGAAAAATAAAGAAAGAAGTAGAGGGTAGAAGTTTTAGTAGCAACGTAACTAAACTTCTAAAGCACTTGGATAAACTGGAAAATATCCAACATGGTAAGCCACCATCACCTGTGATGGCACACATTTCTCTGACGAATGCTTGCAACCTGACCTGCTCATTTTGCTGCTTTGCAAACCGAGACATCTCTGAGAAGATGCCTACGGAGAAAGTATTCCAAGCACTTGAAAGTTTCAAGGCGATTGGTGTAACGGGTGTTGAATTTACTGGTGGTGGTGAACCTAGCATCCACCCAGACTTCAAAGAAATCGTTAAGTATGCCAAGGAGTTGGGATTTAGTCTCGGCATCTGCACAAACGGAGCACGCTTCGGTGCTGATCGTCCCATCAAGAAAGACATCGTAGAACTATTTGACTGGGTTCGTCTAGGCATGTATGGTTTCTATGAGGGTTATGATTATGACCTGAGTGTCTTTGAAGGAACTAACTGCAAACCATCTGCAGCATATGTTTGGGATGAAAACCTGGAGACTTCCAAGAACCCTAACATCACAGGTGAGTGGACTGACGTAAAGAACAAGCGTATTCTTTCTAAGAAGTTCCAGACTACCGAAAATTTCATTAATATGTTAGACTGGGTGGAGGAGAATGGTATTCCTTGTCGCATTGCTTTCAATGCTATTAAGGATGTAAAAGAAACCGAGAAAGATATTGAAACCATTCGTGGTATCATTACAGAGTATGAAAAGGATCGTGGTCGTAAACTGAAGCACGCATTCTTGTCAGACTTTAACTTCAAAGGTGAGCGTAGAAATGATCATTGCTATATGCACATGGTCAAACCATTCTTGTTTACCGATGGATACATCTACGCATGTCCATCGGCAGAATTGTCTATTGAGAACAATTATAATTACGTTCCTGAATCTCAATTTGCTGTCTGCGATATTGATGGTATTGAAGAGTTCTATGCTCAAGGTCCAACACGTAGACACCATGCTTGTCACTACTGCAAGTATGCTATTCAAAACGAATTGATTGATGATATTCTGACTGATACTGAACACAATGACTTTGCTTGATATGCATCTTTTTACAAAAGATTATTATGAGGATGGGGTAAGAAAACATATTTCTGGATATGAAGATTTCAAATGGATGCCAACTCGCTCTATTCCAGAGGCTCTTGACATCCAGCAAAATTTTAAATTCAAGACCTGTGTTGACTATGGATGTGCAAAGGGTTTCTTAGTGAATGCTCTTCGCATCCTTGGTAGTGATGCTTATGGTGAGGATATCAGTGAATATGCAGTAGAAAATTGTCACCCAAATGTTAGGGAGTATATTTCACTTCCTAATGATAGATTCTATGACCTACTAATCTGTAAAGATGTGCTGGAACACATTGAAGAAAGAGATTTACCTGAGGTGCTACAAAATTTTAAAAGTAAATCCAATCAGTTCTTCTTTGTGATTCCTTTGGGTGATGATGATAGGTTTAGAATCAGAGAGTATGAGGTGGACATCACTCATGTCACTAAAAAGGATGAAGAGTGGTGGATTAAAATGTTTGAGTCGCAAGGATTTAAACTAACCAAATTCTCATATACATTTGGTTCAATAAAGGAAAAATGGATAGATCAATATCCATATGGTAATGGATTCTTTGTTTTGGAGAGTGATGGATAAGAATAAAGCAGCATACAAACTTCAGAATATTGGTCCAATTTATTGTATCAATCTTGATGGGCAACCTGAAAGATGGGAACATATGGAATCCCAATTCAAACATTGGGAGATAGAGGATAAGGTCACTCGTATCTCTGCCTATGATGGTAGAGATGATGATCTAAGTGATATCATTTCAGGAAAATATCCTACTAACATGAGTTCGGGTGAGATTGGTTGTACCACATCTCATCTGAAAGCAATAAAGCATTGGTTAGAAACATCTGATAGTCCATATGCAGTCATGATGGAGGACGACTGTAGTTTAGACTTAGTTCGTTTCTGGAATTTCACTTGGTCAGACTTTTATGCTCAATTTCCCTATGATTGGGACGTTGTGCAGATAGCAGTTATCTGTACAGGTGACATTCACATTAGACTTCATAAAAGATTTGTGAATGATTTCTCAACGGCATGTTACGTAATTAACAGATACCATGCTGAAAAACTTGTAAGACTTCATTGTCGTGGTGATAAGTACAAACTGGATCAGGGTGTTAAGCCCAGAGCAGTTGCTGATGATTTAATCTATAATTCAGGTAATACTTTTGCCATACCTTTGCTAGTCTATAGGACAGAACTTGGTTCATCGATTCATCCTGAGCATGTTGGTGCATTTCACCAAGGCAATCGTGACGCACTAATCAACTGGTGGTCACAGAATGGTGCAAATATTGACATTACGGAGCATATGAACTATGATCCTTATCTGGGTCGAATCACAGAACCTTCGGGACAACCGAACCAAGGTTGACAAGATCCACAAGTTCAAGTAGTATAAATACTTAACCTTTTGTCTTTCAGTATTTTCTGTAACAAAAGGATACACACGAGACACGTCGAGTCTCTTTTCATCTGCGGGTAACCATTCCGCAAGTAAATACACGAGGTAAA
>Ga0181577_10002408_pt1 | contig 14662 bp, 12 predicted proteins | sample 101ome_21_FD_132468 | JGI IMG/M metagenome (GOLD analysis project Ga0181577, IMG submission 132468) | Coastal salt marsh microbial communities from the Groves Creek Marsh, Skidaway Island, Georgia - 101413BT metaG (megahit assembly) | ecosystem: Environmental > Aquatic > Marine > Intertidal...
AGAAGTCCAACCATACGATGATGTTCTTCGATTAGACTTGGAACAGGGTAGTTGTCCTCGTCATCTAGATCCACATTACAATGCTCTGCTTCAAATTCTAACGTCCACAGGTCAGGTCGCAGGAAAAATCCTGTTCTTACACGCAGTTTGCCGGCGAACTTGCCTTTTCTGTCTATGCCCAAAGAGAGGACACAGGGCAGATTGTATTCGTGGGTCACAACCTGACACACATAGTTGTTTCGGTTGTAATGAGCGACAACATCAATAATAAAATCGAAAGGCAACCACCTGCCTGTTCTAAGAGCAATATGACGCCTACAGTGCTCCAACGCTCTGTCTCCAACATATTTTGGAGGTGCGATACATAATCGGTTTTTTGCTACTGCTATGTTTTTCTCTGGCAGTTTCTCCATATCATGTTTCAAAGCAGGACCAGCATTACGTGGTAATCCTTTATGGGCATTTAGCATCTCTTCTGGTAACAGTGTGGCGATTTGACGAAGCATCTGCGTGTTCTTAGTTTGACGCTCTCGCTCCTTTTCACGTTCCAGAGATACTGTGTTTCGTAGCGCATCTGTCCTAAAAGTAATTTCTTTGGTGTTTTGTGCGGTATCGTTTTCTTCAATCAACTGATCAAGATCAACCTCGACAGTGCTTTTCGGTGGGACGGTTATGGTGCCTTCGTACAAAGTGCCTTTTGTTTTCTTAAACACGGTTGCCGATGCTTCTGCGCTGACCTCTATATTTGCCTTTGCACTTACCTGTTTGGTTTTTTCTTCTTGTCGCCGTGCAATCATTGCCTCAAAGGGTGTACCATCGTAAAACGACAGTACGTGCTTATGTTTGTCGATTTGTTCGTCTACATCGGCACTATTGTGTGCGAGTGCACTTCGAAGTTTAAGTAGTCCTTTGATGTCGTCATTTCTTGTTGCTCGACGTTCCATCAATTCAGTGATTTGGTCTGCTATTTCATCCCTGTGTTTCGTTGCGTCCATGATGTTTTCCATCTGGACGACTTCTTCTTCTGCTTGCTTTTCTTCCCACCCATCAATTTTTCGCAGTATGTCTGCTCTTTGGTAATTCAGAGCGACCAGACGATCGCGATCACGAATTATCTCACGCACCTCATCGAATGATTGTGTGTCTAGTATTGATTGCTTCCAATCTTCAAACGCTCGGTCGTCTGCTTCACTTTCATCTACTTTGGCAATCGCTCTTTGAGCAGATTCCAGATATTTATTACCGCCAAGTAACTCTATGTCGTCCTTGGTAAACATTTTAGGACACATGCTACTCGGCATGATCATACCGAGACGCTCAACGAGTTCCTGCGTTAATTCATTGATTTCTTCCAGTCTTTTGTTCCAGCGTTTTCGCTGACCCTTTGCAACTTGGTAGGTCTTTTCTAACCAAGCATCGTGCATTTCCAAGGTCTTTTCAGCAGAGGCAAACTCACGGCGAAGTTCCCGCAACGCTCTTTCCTGCCGCATAACGCCTTCATATGAACTCACGTCATAGAAGTCCCCCCAATAAACCTTCTCCTCTGGTGAACCGGGTTCAGGGTTGTAGAAGTCACCACGATAAGTGGACTTCAGCGTATCAAGAGTTCCATTTTGTCGATGCCAGTGGATAAGTTCGTTCGCTACCTCCAAACGTGTATCTTCACGCATATTTGGAGCGACAACCCAGTTACGAGGTATAACCTTTTCGGCATACAACCACGCACCGGGGAAATCCCGCTTTATCTTCGAGCGTGTGTAGTTCGTGCGCCTTACTTTATGCTTTGGCGGTGTCTTTATGTACCCGTCTATTTCTGCCTTACGTGCTCGTTCGACCACATTTTGTAATTGTTTGGCAGACGAGATACCGCGCTGTAGTTCAAGTTTTTCTATTTCTTCTCGGATAGACATAGCAGGTACTTTAGTCGCCGCAGGACGCTCGGTAAAGGCATCTAGACCATAAATATGATGTCGTCATCACCCAAGATTAACGCCAGTCAGAACGCATCCTAGAGCACTACACCAGCGGTATAATGCTCCATTACGGAATGACCAACAATTGTTGGTACTTTTGTTACACGTAATTTTGTGAATCTATGGTTTACAATAAGTTAGAAACAGGTAGAATCTTAGTGTTCGATTGGGTTTATACCCACGAGAACGAGGGTGACTAACGATTTTTACATTGCCAAAACTTATTACTGGGGGTGTAGGGGTCGTGGGTTCAAATCCCGCCGCTCCGACCAATTTAAGTGGTCTTTTGTGACGTGATTTCAACCACTTAAGTCTTTTCTCGTTTTTCATTGGTCTATTCCACGATCGGACAATTGTTCAACTTTTGTCATCGAATAGGTGGAAAATGGCACATTTACGTAAAAGAAATAACCGTTGGTTGATCACTTGCAGATTTTACCAACAATCCGTCGACAAATGGGTTTCGAAGTCCAAAACCTTCGATTCTAAGGTCGAAGCACTGCTTTGGGCAGAAACCTTCGAACTTGAGGTAAAACTCGGCGAATCGAAACATCATCTGACCAAAGAATCATTTGCTGACCTTGCCCGTGTTTACCGAAAAGAAGTCACCCCTATGAAGAAGGGTGGATACAATGAGCAACATATAATCAATAGATTGCTCACAGAACCTTGGGCAAACATCCGTATATCACAACTGACCAGTGGTCATTTAGCAGAGTTTCGTGATCAACGTCTAAAGAAGGTTCGCCCTTCTACCTTCAAACGTGAGTGGGGAATAATACGTGCAATCGCCAAGTTTGCACCGTCTCAAGGTATCGACATAAACATAACAATCTTCGAAACCTTAAAATTACCGAAGATTTACGAGCGTATCGTCGAGCGAATCACACCTGCACAGGAAGAGAGGTTGCTAGAAGTGGCAAGACTGGCGGGTAGCAGGGTCAGATATTTGCCTCATTTCATCGACCTTGCTCTGGCGACTGCCATGCGTCGGGGCGAGATATGTTCACTTGAGTGGGATGAAGTGGATATGGAAAACCGCCGCATCCACATTAGGGCATCGAAGGCAAAGTCAGGTAAACCTCGGACTATTCCGATGACAGACCGTGCCTTCCAAGCATTGAGTGAACTCCTGTCTATCCGTAAATTCGACAGAAAAGTGAGAGGACCGCACCCTTACGTCATACCTGCAACGGGTAATGCTGTACGTTTAGCGTTTGGTCGTATTCGCAAACTTGCTGGTCTCGATCACATTCGTATCCATGACTTCCGACACGAGGCGATATCGAGGTTTCATGAAGCAGGACTAACTTTGGTTGAGATACAAAGTATAAGTGGTCATGCCGAACTTGAGATGCTTGCTCGGTATTCCCACGCATCGACTGACAACCTTCTACCCAAGATTGCTAAGATCGGGGGTGTGAAATGAGACAGGTATCTATGTTCGATTCAGCGATTACCAGCAATGCAATCATGGACTTCACGCTACGTGAGGCAGAACGTATGTGGGACGGTGCCGAGCATCGTAAGCGTAGTATTGCACAAGTCGCATCATTCGCTGGGTTCCGTGACAATCTATCACGTCCTATGTCTCAGTTCCTACCACGTGACATCCACGATTGGCGAGACAGTCTGGTTGAGCAGGGCGTCAGTCGCTCTACTGCTAACCGTTACCTAGCATCTGTGTCCAAAGTGTTTAACCACGCTGTAGACGAACGTGTGATCAACACTGCGCCACGTATCAAGTTCTATCCGACTGAACCGGGTCGTGTTCGTTACTTCAGTGACTTGGAGATCGAGCAGATGATTCAGTTCTTTAACGAACGTGGTGACACATGGATGAACGACATGATCGTGCTTGCACTCAAGACCGGGATGCGTAAGGGCGAGATCATTGCACTAGGCGAGGGACGTGCGTCTATCTCTGAGTGCGGTGACTGGATATACCTACCTGCTGACGTAACCAAGACCAGCGAGGAACGGTATGTGCCTATCAGCAATCCAGCGGCACGTGACTGCGCTGTACGCATTGTGCGTGACCTAGCGTCTCAGTACACCAAGAAACGCTTTGAGCACCGCTGGAACCTCTTAAAACGCGAGTATGCACGTAATGACGACACCTACGTCTTCCACGTCACACGTCACAATGCCGCGTCTAAAATGGCAAATGAATTGCAAGTACCAACTGTGATTGTCGCTGAGTTCCTTGGTCATTCAAGTCTCAAGACAACACAACGATATGTTCATGCAAAACCACAAACACTGCGTGACATCAGTATGCAGATGTGACGTGACAGTTTATCACTGCACTTTGGGGCGATCTTCGGGTCGTCCCATTTTTTATTTGACAACATGAGAACAAAAGCAGAACATACGAACATGCTCGATGCTAGACATTGAACATTCAGCACTAGCGACTGAGGTCGCTCTTACGCACTCAGGTGCGTCCAAAATGGGTCTGATCTGCGCTACGCCGCACCCCGATATCAGCATTTAATTTGTTCCTCTTATGCCAAGAGTGCCGATTTAATTTGTTCCTCTTATGCCAAGGGAAACGGGTTTTATTTGTTCCTCTTATGCCGAGAGAACAGCAGATTTATTTGTTCCTCTTATGCCGTGAAGGAGACGTTCGAACGCTTGGAATCCTGTCGGAAATATATATCGAAACTTACGAAAGGAACTAAGCAAATGTCAGCAGTAAACACAGTGAATAACGTAGACGCAGTAATCGAAACTTACGCTAACGACAACGTAAAGAATACTCAGGTTAACGACTACAACAACTACGTTACTGAAACCTTCGAGAGCATCGTTGCTCCACGCAAGTCACTTGCAGACATCGCAGGTCTTGCGATTAACGACAACAAATAAGGAGATGATGTCGATGAAAGTCAGAACCATAGTTCAACTGATACGTCCCGATGGATCAGTCGCAGACATTTTGAGAACTAACGGCAGACCACGTAGTGTTGCCGAAGATTTCAAATGTGGATTTGTCGATTGGAGTCTGAAGGACGCAATCAAGAATAGTGGCGTTGCATTACTTCGTGTCATGGATGCCAAAGACACTGCAAATTGTGTGGTTGTCGATGAATTAGCAGTCGATGGTCTGCACTGGGCACGTGCCTAATGTTGTGTTGTCGTCTTTACACTACTTCCCATTTTGTCCCCATTGCAGGTGGACCAATGTGAATGGCGTAGGGACGACCTATGTGGGAAAATGCAACAAAATGCAAAATGCCTATTTACCCACAACCGCTACATCATGTAGGTAGGAAGGAGTAGTAAATACTATATGTTGTGGTTTTTATCCCCAATATCCCCACAAGTAACATGGTGACACGGGGGTGCTAGATAACATACGGTAGTACGTACATCACAAAGTTTCGGAACAACGCGGAGGGCATAAGGATAGCAAATAATGACTGAAGAATACCAAAAACAACAATCCCGGCAACTCGACCGGGAGGCAAGAGACAGAGCAATTGGTGCCGCACGTTCTGCGAAGAGACGTGAAGAGCAAACCAAACGGTCTGGTCTTTCAACTACGACTACTGGTCTAAAGTTGAGAGAAAAGGCGATTGATGGTGTCGTTGCTGAAATTCAGCGGCAGATAGACATTCAGGAAATCCCACGTCGTGGCGCAAAGGCATCTTGGTATCAGTACATCGCAGACACCTACGATGATGGTCAGGGTAACATTTTGCCGACTGTGACTTTAAGTGAGATTGCAGAGACTGCATTGATTGTGTGTCTTGATGCGGTCGGCAATCAATGGACGTGGAACGCAACGCTGTCCTACGCAGGTAGGGCATTTGAAATGACACGCTTTGCCGCAATCTTGAAACGCAACCGTCCCGGTCAGCGTCTCTACAAGCAATTGGAAGAGGGAGCGAAGCAGGTCAGTGGTAACTACCATCAGCGTGTGACTTGGGCGAGAGAGACTGCCGTGAAACGGGGTTTTGACATCGAACCATGGGATGACGACACACTTCGCAATGTCGGCAGTTTCCTAGTTGATGTCGTCCAGATGGGTTCGAACTTGGTCAAGACTGACAAGAAAGTGAACCCAAATTCCAAGAAACCGCATCCGGTACTCATACTCACCCTCACAGACGAAGCGGCAGAGCAACTGCGCGAACATAACGACCTACTCGATGGTCTTTCATCTCGCTTCGGTCCAATGACATCCCCCCCGATCCACTACACCACTTACCCAAACACGTATGGTCCTTACCTTGATCCTGCGATGCACCGTATGGTGCCTATGGTTAAGAAAGTGTGGTCCCCAGAACATCACGAGGCACTTAGACGTGCATGTGAAGTAGATGCTGACGACAACTGTCAAATGGCAATCCCGCTTGATGCCATAAATCGACTTATGGCAGTCCCATTCGAAATCAATCAGTTCACACTTGAGGCAGTCATTTGGGCGAAGAATGAGGGTCTAGGCGGTAGACTCGGTAAGTTACCAACGATGATCGAGTTGGCGTTGCCTGACCAAATAGACAAGGAAGAGTTCGCCAAACTACCGAAAGAGAAGCAGATCGAACGGGCAAAAAACTACAAGGAAGTGGTTGCACAAAACCTTGAAATCCGGGCGAACCTTAAAACAGTAGACGTTGCACTGACTGAAGCGAAAGAACTGGTAAACATACCGTTTTGGTTACCACATCAGTTCGACAAACGTGGACGGATCTACCACACCAGTGACTTTGGGCATCACAACTCTGACTGGATGCGTGGTCTCATCATGTTCTGGAACAAGACGCCAATCGGCGAAGATGGACTACCGTTCCTCGAACTTGCTCTGGCAAATGCTTGGGGTAACGGTGTTGACAAGTTCAGTCTGACCGGGCGGCAGGAATGGGTTGCTGACAATCTGGAAAAGATCCTCCGGTGTGGTCAAGACTACAAGGCGGGACTTCCGTTCTGGCGACAGGCAGATGACCCAGTGCAATTCCTTGCGGCATGTCACGAGCGTTACAACTACGAGATAGACCCAAATTACGAGAGTGGTCTGATGATCGGACTAGATGCAACGAATAGTGGATACCAGCACTATGCCGCCGCAAGTCTGCATCAGGAAGATGGCGAAAACGTCAATCTCACACCCCGTGAAACACCTGCTGACCTTTACACGGCATGTCTAATCAAAGCATCTGAAATTTTCGAAGACGAGTTGCTTCGTAACGAGAAAATTGTCGCTGATGACCCAAAAAGTCCTGAAGCAGGAAAAGCATCAGAAGAAATCAGGATAGTAGAGCAGTTGAAGGCATGGGGTGGTCTCACACGCAAGCACATCAAAAGACCGACCATGACATGGGCGTATTCCAGTCGCATGTACGGGTTCATGTTACAGATCCGTTCAGACTGGATGAATGACCTAACTCGCCAACTGAGACAAGGCAACTTGCGGCATCCTGTGACTGACGAACCCGTCACAGAGCATCCGTTTGGTGAAGACAAAGGGTTCCGTGCGTCGGTTTACATTGCTCGTGTCTTTCAGGATGCGATTGAAGATACGGTCAATTCTGCACGTGATGGACAGGAGTTTTTCCAGAAATGTGCAAGGGCACTCGCAAAGGAAAACAAGCATTTCACTTTCACGACACCTGTCGGTTTCCCGATGGCACAGTTTTACCGTGTCGAGGGTAAGCGTAAGCGTCCACGGGTGTTCCTGACCGACAAGGCAACCAATTTGCCAATCAAACAGGCAAAGGCATACGTGACTACATTCACTGATGAAGTTGCGATGCCGAAGAGTGAAAATGCGGTGTCACCAAACATCATTCATGCGATGGATGCGTCACACCTCATGCTGACTGTAAACATGTGTGAAGATTACGGTGTCACAGACATTGCAGTCGTACACGACAGTTTCAGCACGACAATTGGTAATGCAAAGGTGATGTCCACCTGCATACGCCAGGCGTTCGTCAATCTCTACAAAGACTACTGCCTCTACACAGCAGTGCTTAAGCAGACGATTGCGCGACTTGATGATCCCGCAAATGCGGATCTACCCACACGCATACCCGATAAGGGAACACTCGACATCGAACTGGTTTTGCAAAGCGATTACTTCGCATCATAACCCTTCGCTAGTTTGTTCCTCTTATGCAGTAAGGCGGCGTCATGCCGTCTTTTTGCTGTCTTAACGATAAAAATAATAACACAGGCAAAGACTAATGAACCCACGAGAAAAGTTACTCGGCATGGGGCGACTTTACTTATTACGTGGAGAACCCGTGCCACTAGACATCCTTGTTGCCGCCGAAGAACACGGATTGTCGATAGAAGATTTCGGCGAACCAACTTTCACGCTAAATGATGAAGGAGAAATAACGAATGGCGAATAACAACAAAAAGAAGATGCTATTCACAACACCTAGAGGAACTGCGGTCTACCCTTGGTTAAACCGGGCAGACTTCCAGTTCGACACAAATGGTCAGTTCAAGGTTAACTTGCGTGTCACGCAAGAAGAAGCAAAAGAATTGATGGAGAATGTGCGTAATGCGGCGAACGATGCGTTTGGCGATAAAGCGAAGAACGCAAAGATGCCATGGCGCACGGATGATGAAACTGGCGATATCGTCTTCATCACCAAATCAAAGTTCAAACCCCGTCTAGTCGATAGCACGGGTCAGGTAATACCTGAGAACAACGAACCACAGGTTCATAGTGGTTCAACACTTAAAGTTGCTGGAACCATTTACCCATACACTGCTGGTGGCAACTTCGGTATCTCCCTGCAATTAGCAGGTGCGCAGATCATCGAACTTGTTGAGCGTGGTGAATCCTCACTCGGTTTTGGATCTGAGGATGGCGGTTACGTTGCTTCAAACGATAATGATGCAGGTGTTCAGGACACTTCATACAATTTCTAGGCGAAGCAGACGTAGAGCAATCATCAACGGTTACAGGTCAGGTTTAGAGGACAAACTGTCAGAGCAAATCAGTGATGCTGGTCTCAAAGTAAACTACGAGACAGACAAGATCACTTACACTGTGCCAGAACGACAGAGCACCTACACACCTGATTTTTTCATCAACACACCAAATGGTGGATTTTACATCGAGGGCAAGGGCAGGTGGACGGTCGATGACCGACACAAACACCTTCTCATTCGGGAACAGCACCCAAACCTCGATATTCGGTTCGTCTTCAGTAATGCAAACGCGAAACTCTACAAGGGGTCACCTACGACCTATGCACAGTGGTGCGAAAAATTCGGGTTCCGTTATGCAAGCAAGACGATACCGAGCGAATGGTTACAGGAAGGAAGCAAACAAAAATGAACCCTGACAATCAAGCAGACTTCGTAAGGCATGAACGCTGTGAGAAATGTGGCAGTTCAGATGCAAATGCGAGGTACTCAGATGGTCATGCGTTCTGTTTCAGTTGCGAGACGTACACGCCCAACGAAGAAGGTGAAGAACCCACAGGCAGTACGTCTCCAACAACCCAACTTCAGGCAACAGGTTCGTCCGAACAAAAAACGCTACTCAAGGGCGAGATTAAAGCGATACCCGCTAGAAGGTTAACGGAAGAATCTTGCCTGAAGTTCGGGTATCAGACTGGTATGCACAAAGGGCAACCAGTGCAGATAGCAGTCTACCGGGACACGAACGGTAAACCAGTTGCGCAGAAACTGCGTAACGCTAACAAACAGTTTCAGATCATAGGCAACGGAAAGAACATGACTTTGTTCGGGTCACACCTGTGGTCAAAGGGCAAGAAACTGACCATCTGTGAAGGTGAGATAGATGCTATCACGGTCAGTCAAATACAGAACCACAAGTGGGCGACAGTTAGTCTGCCCAGTGGTGCACCATCAGCAGTCAAAGCGATCCAGAACAACTGGGAATACCTAGAGGGTTTCCAAGAGATCGTGTTGCTATTCGACATGGATGAACAGGGTCAAAGGGCGGCGCAAGCAGTCGCAGAGATACTGCCAGTCGGCAAAGCAAAGATTGCGAAACTACCAATGAAAGACGCCAACGAGTGTCTGCTTGCAGGCAAGTCTGGCGCAATAATCGAAGCAATCCATCAGGCAAAAGACTACAGACCGGATGGCATTGTTGCCGCTACCGACCTCAGAAGCGTTATTTGCGTGGACGAGGCGGCATCGTCCATCAGTTACCCGTACAGTCTACTGAACTCCATACTACTCGGAGTTAGACGACAGGAAATGGTCGTAATTCTCGCAGGATCTGGGGTCGGTAAAACTACGTTTGTGCGTGAGATAGCACACCATCTGCACTCTAACGGTCAAAAGTTAGGGATGCTGATGCTTGAAGAGAGCACCAAGCGAACCATGCTTGGTCTTGTCGGTATCGAACTCAGCAAAAACATCACGATTGATCGGTCACAAGCGACTGACGATGAGGTGCTTACTGGTTTTGACAATCTGACAAGCGATGAGCGACCACCGCTACATCTCTATGACGGGTTTGGTTCGAACGACATCGACCACATCTGTTCACGCATACGCTACATGGTGTCGGCACTTGGGTGTGACGTGATCGTCTTAGATCACATCAGTATCTTGGTGTCAGCGTCAGAGGGCGATGAACGTAGGATGATTGATTACGCCTGTACCAAATTTAGAACACTGGTGCAGGAACTTAACTTCACTCTATTCATGGTCTCACACCTTCGTCGTCCAGACGGAGACCGTGGGCATGAAGCAGGTGCATCTGTGCGTCTGTCACAAGCACGTGGCAGTCACTCAATTGCACAACTGAGCGATGCCTGTATCGCAATGGAAGTCGATATCGACGATCCCGACAGTGACATCAGACATCTACGTGTGTTGAAGAACCGTTTCACCGGGCAAACCGGGGATGCGGGAACACTCGTTTTTAACAGGGAGACGGGACGATTACTCGAAGAGAGTTTGTCCCATTTAATGGAACAAGGAGAAAAAGAAGACAATGAAGCAAACAGCACTTCCACTTTCTGAGACTAACTACATCGACAACACACCACCCGTGAACAAATGGGACGCAAGGTTCCGTGAATATCACAAGGAGCATCCGTGGGTTTACCACGTGTTCAAAAAGTACGTGAAGGAAGCGATGGACAATGGGTTTGCTAAATACTCAAGCAAACTGATCTTCAACCAAATCCGGTGGCAACATCACTTCGCTGGGATGCAGGACGCATATCATGCGTACTACGCCCGACTGTGGACTAAGGAACATCCAGAACACACAGGTTTCTTCGAACTTCGGCAATTGAGGAATACAGAACATGCGTGATTTGTTTGATGATTACGTCGATGACGAACTGTTCGATGAATACGATGACTTTGACGCTTACCAAGAACAAGCAGACGAGTTTTGTTTCTACCCCGGAACCATGATCTACCCAGCATTGGGTCTAACGAGTGAGGCAGGTGAGGTTGCCGATAAAATCAAGAAACTACTGCGAGACGATGAAATGCCACTGAGTGAAGACTTCAGTGCACTAGACATAGAACCAGCAAAACGTGATGCGATTGCTCGTGAACTGGGTGACTGTCTTTTCTACATCGCTGTTCTTGCAAGTGACTTGGGATATTCACTCAGCACTGTTGCTGACATGAACATCGCCAAGTTGCATGATCGGAAAGAGCGTCGTGCCTTAAGTGGGTCTGGCGATTACCGATGAGGTTAGTCGCTGACATTGAGAGCGACCACTTCCTAGAAAAAATGACCAAAATACACTGCATCGCAGTGATGAACGCTGACACTCCATCTCAGACGTGGGTCTTCGGACCAGAAGAGATTGATGACGGTGTTGCGCTGTTGCAGTCTGCTGACGAACTGATCTTTCACAACGGGATCACGTTCGATGTCCCAGCAATCCAGAAACTGTACCCAGAGTTTAGCACGGACAATCTGACACTGACCGATACACTGGTTTTGTCACGGTTGATCCGTGCTGACCTTCTGGAACGTGACATAAGGAACAGTTGGGCAGACCCAGAAAGCAGGTTCCCCAAACGCTTATTCGGTTCACATGGACTGAAAGCATGGGGACACCGTTTGGGTGTGCTTAAAGGTGACTTCAACACAAAGACAGACTGGAAAGAATGGTCACAGGAAATGCAGGATTACTGCGTTCAGGATGTGGTTGTCACCCACAAACTCTGGAAGCATTTAGCACCGGAGAAGTGGTCACAACGGTCCATTAGATTTGAACATAACCTTGCGGATCTGTGTCACCGGATAGGTAATGCCGGGTGGACATTCGACATACCGAAATCTGGTGAACTCTACGCACAACTGGCATTGGAAAAAGCATCTATCGAAGAAGAACTTAGTGATCTTTTTCCGCCTTGGTACGTAGAGGAAGAGTTCATACCCAAACGTGACAACAAGACACTTGGGTATGTCGCAGGTGAGGTGTTCATTAAACAGAAGGAGATCAAGTTTAATCCCAATTCACGCAAGCACATCGAGTTCTGCCTAAGACGTAAATACAACTGGAAACCCAAAGTGTTTACTGAATCAGGTAGTGCGAAGATTGATGAGACGATCCTATCGTCATTACCGTTCCCAGAGGCACAGCGTCTGGCACGATCATTCATGCTCCAGAAACGCTTGGGCATGTTGGCAGAGGGCAATAATGCGTGGATGCAGTTAGTCGATAAGGACGGAAAACTGCGTCATACAATCAACTCTCTTGGCACAATCACAGGTCGTGCGGCAAGTTTCAAACCTAACCTACAGCAAGTACCAGCAGTACGGGCACCATTTGGCAAAGAGTGCAGGGAACTGTTTACGGTGCCAAAAGATCGTGTCTTAGTCGGTGCTGACTTGTCTGGCATCGAGTTACGTTGCCTTGCGCATTACATGCAAGACGGTGGTGAGTTTGCTCGTGAGATTACGTCTGGCGACATCCACACCGCGAACATGCATAGCATGGGTCTGAGCGATAGAAACCAAGCAAAGACTGCTGTCTACTGCATGATCTACGGCGGTGGTAACCAACGCCTTGGTGCCATTATTGGCAAAGGTTCGGCAGAGGGAAAGATCATTCGTGATCGTTTCTACAAAGCAAATCCTGCCTTTGCTGATCTGTTACGGCAGGTCAAGAAGGTTGCGGCAAGTCGAGGACATTTGATTGGTCTCGATGGTAGACAACTGCCAATCAGGAGTGAGCACGGTGCATTGAACGTACTGCTTCAGTCCTGTGGTGCACTAATCGCAAAACAATGGGTTCACCTCATTGATGAAGAGATCAAACGTCAGGAACTACCTGCGACCATCATCGCATTTGTCCACGACGAAATCCAAATTTCAGTAAAACAACAAGAAGGAGTGGCAGATCATGTCGGTACACTCACTAGAAGAATGGCGGAAGAAGCGGGACGAACTTTCGAGTTCAAAGTCCCAATCGAAGCAGAATACAGCGTCGGGCGAACATGGGCAGACACTCACTGATGAGGAGGCAGAGCACATTGCCGCTGTCTATGCAGTAGTCCAAACCGCAAAGATCAAACCATACACAACCAAGTCTGACTTTGCTCGGACATGGGCAACCCACGTCGCATTGGCGGCATGTGAGGGACTAATTTCTACCCAATTAAGTGATAGCAAATTCACGAATACTTGGATGGTGACAGCAGACGGTCTCGACTGGATGAGCGAGGTCGAAGATGTTTTGCGCCATTGATACGGACATCCTGCTCTACAAGGCAACCACGACTGTTGAAAAGGCAGTGGACTGGGGTGATGACATCTGGTCCTTGTGGTGTGACTTGAAAGACGCAAAGGCACTGTTTCAAAAGCAGTGTGATGAGATTGCAGAAGCAACAGGCATCACAGAGCACATCCATTGTCTCAGCGACCACGGTAACAACTTCCGCAAGGTTGTAGACCCTCGATACAAATCACAACGCAAGGGCACCCGCAAACCCTGTGGGTATGTCGCTATGTCGAATTGGGTCGAGGAAAACTACAAGACATACAGGTTTCCTACACTCGAAGCGGATGATGTCATGGGCATCCTTGCAACCAAACCTGAGAACAAGGGTAAGTGCGTTGTGGTGTCCGATGACAAGGATTTGAAAACAATTCCCGGTAAACTGTACCGTCCCACACTCGACGAGAAGATGGACATCAGCGAGGAGCAAGCAAAGCGCTTTTTTCTTACCCAATGTCTTATCGGAGATGCGACAGACGGTTACGCAGGTATTCCTGGTGTTGGTCCCAAAGCGGCAGAACGACTGCTTGGCAGTAGACCAGACTGGGGTGTTGTCCAACGAGAATATGTCAAAGCAGGTATGACGAGAGACGATGCCATACAGCAGGCACGTCTTGCTCGAATACTGCATTGGGACGACTGGAATGAAGAAAAAGGAGAGGTAATACTATGGGAACCACCTTCGGCATCCCAATGAGCGAACCAACGAAAAAGCATGAAGGGTACGAGAACTTCATGAAGCGCAGGTTGCGTGAGACAGAACAGCAACCTGACATCGTTAACAACCCACCACATTACAATCAGGGCGACATAGAGTGCATTGATGCAATCCATGCGGCGTTAGGGACCGAAGGGTTCCTAGCGTACTGCCGTGGAAACATCCTCAAGTACAATTGGAGAGCAGATCACAAAGGCGGTATCGACGACCTCGAAAAGTCTCGTTGGTATCTGAATAAACTGATTGACACGATGAGAACAAAAGCAGAACAT
>Ga0181577_10002411_pt1 | contig 14651 bp, 13 predicted proteins | sample 101ome_21_FD_132468 | JGI IMG/M metagenome (GOLD analysis project Ga0181577, IMG submission 132468) | Coastal salt marsh microbial communities from the Groves Creek Marsh, Skidaway Island, Georgia - 101413BT metaG (megahit assembly) | ecosystem: Environmental > Aquatic > Marine > Intertidal...
ACGGCAGGCGAACCGGTACGATAAAGTCGGGTCAATATATTGTTGAACATACGCCACGACATCAAGCACCGTCTGGTTTTCACGCGCCGGCACCTGATATTTCTCAAAGCGGCCATCATCGCCAGCCTCGCGCCAGATCGACACGGTCATCATTTGCGTTTCATCCACCACCAAATCACTCCATTTGACTATATTGCAAAAATTATAAATTTAATTTTTTCTTTAATGAAATAAATAATACTTACTGATTATGTAAGAACAGCTTACATTAATACGAACGATCAACCATTGGAGGCCAGATTACCCCCATATGTCTATTCGCCAGCTTCGCACATTGCTCGCCATTCAAGATCATGGCTCGTTCAGCGCCGCCGCGGCCGCCAGTCATATTACTCATGCAGCGGTGAGCCAGCAGATGAAGGCGCTTGAAACACTATGGGGCGTCGCGCTGTTCGACCGTAAGGGCCGCCACACTGAATTAACCCCGACCGGCCGCGCGCTGGCCGCCAAGGCTGCTGAAATCATCCGCACCTATGATGGTATTCTTGCATCGGTGATCGGTGATCAGGGGTTTCAGGGTGAGTTTGTTCTTGGCGCAGTACCGACGACGCTTACCGGATTGGTGCCGCTGGCACTATCGCTGCTGCGCCAGCGCCATGCCGATTTACGGGTTAGGATCTATCCGGGCTTGTCACGCCAATTGATGCAGCAACTGGACCGCGGCGCCATTGATGCGGCGATTATCACCCGCCCTGAATTACTACCGCAAGGGCTGGCCTGCCTTGATATTGCAGCTGAACCGATGCAGCTTTTGGCCCCACCGCAAACCAAAAGCGACGATCCGATTGAGCTTTTGCGAACCCGCCCTTTTATCCGGTTTGACCGTAATGCGATTTTCGGCCAGATGGTTGAGGGGTGGCTGCAAAAGCACAAAATCACTGTTCGGGATTCGATGGAGCTTGAGGGGCTGGAGGCCATTTCCAGCATGGTAATGGCCAATCTTGGCGTGTCGATTGTCCCCAAACGATGTGTGCGCAATATGAACCCGTTACCGGTCAAACGCCTTGCCCTCAGCGGCAATCCGCCGGCGCGCCAGCTTGGCCTTGCCTATCGTGATGGCACCCCTAAATTAAGCGTTATCAGGGCTGGCGAAACCGCGCTTCTTGATGCGGTCGAGATTGGCGAATTTTCATCGTGAGCGGTGCGTATAAGCGTGGCTTAATCACCAGAAAATTCGGCGCGTATAGTGTCACTATGCTGGCCCAGATCCGGCACTGCACCAAGCCTGGGCAGAGCGCCATTTACAATTGCGCCAGGCGATAATAGCTGGACATCACCAGCCGAGGTGCGCACCGCAACAAACCGATTTTGCGGGTGTTGAGTAAAGGCATCCATATCATTTAACCGGCCAAAGGCAATTTGCGCAGTCTGTAATTTATCGGCAATTTTATCGACTAAATATTGGCTGAACACCCCGTTCATGATCGCGTCAAGTGCAGCGCGGTTCTGCACCCGATGCACACTGCTGTCAAATTTTGGATCATCCGGCAGGTCTGGCTGATCCAGTACCTCAGTACAAAGCCGTACCCATTCGCGCTCATTCTGGATCGAAATCAGCAGCATCTTTTCATCACCGCAACGATAGGCACCATAGGGCGCAATCGTCGGGTGATGCAGACCCGGACGGCGAATTTCACGCCCGCCATAATGATGCTGCAAATAAGGAACATTCATCCAGTCTGCCAGCGCATGAAACAGCGAAACCTCGATTGCGCGCCCCTGGCCGGTACGCCCGCGCGCTACCATTGCCTGCAGGATTGCAGCGTGCGCTGTCATTCCTGCCGCAATATCACAGATTGACACGCCAACCCGTCCGGGCTCTTCGGGCGCACCGGTAATCTGTGCCAGACCTACCTCGGCCTGCACCAGAAAATCATATGCCTTCATATGGGCAAAGGGGCCGGACGCGCCATAGCCGCTGATATCACAGGTAATCAGCCGCGGGTCAGCCTCACGCAACGCCGCCATCGACACCCCAAGACGATCAAGCGCACCGGGCATTAGATTTTGGATGAACACATCTGCCTTTGACAGCATGGCTTTGAAAATCTCCAAATCGGCGGGCTGTTTGAGATCGAGTGCAATCGACTCCTTGCCACGATTCAACCAGACGAAATAGGAACTGTAACCATGCGCATCAGCATCATAATTGCGGGCGAAATCGCCTTCAGGGCGCTCGACCTTGATTACCCGCGCACCAGCATCGGCCAGACGGCTTGCTGCATATGGTGCTGCCACAGCCTGCTCAAGACTGACCACGAGCACCCCTTCAAGATCACTATTTCCCATTTGCCTCTCCTGCCCCTAGTGCCGAGGTAAATTAACGCAAGCAAGCGCAAGCCAACGCAAGCCAGCGCTGGCGAATCTGAGCCAGTTCAGGCCAACGCCTCAAAATCACGAATAATCGCTTCGGCGCGTTTGATCACCGGCACATCAACCATCGCCCCATCAAGCTGAACCGCAGATGCGCTGGTCGCAACAGCAGCCATAACGCGCTGTGCCCATTCATATTCTTCCTGACTCGGCCGGAATACTGATTTCGCTGGCGCAATCTGTTTTGGATGGATCAACAGCTTGCCACCAAATCCCATATCGCGGGCACGGCGCGCCTCATTTTCAACGATCCCGGCATCATCAAACCGTACTGCAACCCCGTCAAGCGGCGCTGCCTTCTGGCCGAGACGCGACGCGATAACGATCTTGCCACGCGCATAATATAACGATTCCCAATGCGGCTCGGCGCCAATGTCAAGCGAGAAATCCAGATGACCAAATGCGCATTGCAGCACTGACGGATGTTGCATCATCGCCTCAACCGCAGCCAGCCCGACGGCGCTTTCGATAATTGGAACAATTCGCATATCCGCCCCAAGCGTTTTGGCGATCACATCCAGGTGATCCGCAGATTCGGCCTTTGGCAGCATAATCATCTGCGGTGGATTTTTTACCAGCGCCTCCATATCCTGTGCAAACCAGCTGCTGTCAAACCCGTTACAGCGCACCACCAGCGGCACTGGCAAATCAGGCCGCTGGCCAAGCGCCGCATGGGCGGCTGGCTTGTCGGCATCAGACACCGCATCTTCAAGATCCATGATCACCGCATCAGCACCGCTGGCCGCCGCCTTTGGCAGTAACGCGGCGCGATGTCCAGGCACAAACAGCGGCACAGATAGAGGTTTTGCTGAAGTCATAATTGTATCTTTCTGCTGATTTACATCTAGGGGGTGACGGTTGCCGTCATCGTGATATTGCCATCAGCGCCGCGAACACAGGCCACCAGTTTTGCATCTTCAGGATTGGCATCAACCATAATAGGCTCACCGCAGACCAGCGGGCGCACCCCGCGATAGGCCATATGTTGCGGCAGCTTTCCGATAACCGTGCAGGCTAGATTAAGCATCAAGGTTGCCTGCAAAGGGCCGTGAACCAGCAGCCCACGATGTCCCTCGACATCTATCGAATAAGGCAGGTCGTAATGAATACGGTGACCGTTGAACGTCAGCGCCGAATAGCGGAACAGCATCACACTATTCGCATCAACCTGCCAGCGATGGGCGGCCTTACTATCCGCAATCGGCGCAAGCGGCGGCGCAGCGGTTACCTCTTCACGGTAAACTACATCATGGCGTTCGCGCAGTTTCAACTGGCCATCAACGGAAAATTCATGCGTCACCGCAACGAAACACAGATTGCCACTTTTACCTGATTTGAAGGTGATATCGTCAATGCGGCTTTGCTTGATGACATGGTCGCCAATGCTGAAATCACCGTGAAATTCCAACCAGCCTCCGGCCCACATACGCCGCGCATAGGGAATTTCGGGCAGGAAATCGCCGCGTTTTGGATGGCCGTCAGGCCCCAGAGCATCTGGATCAACCGCGTCAGGCGCCAGACACCAATGCATCCCGGGCGGCACTTCCGTGCCGGCATGACAATGCGCCCCCAGCGTATGCCTGAAATGATTAACCATGCGCGGGGTAATCACATCACCGCTTGTTATGCTATTACCAATCCAATCGGAAAAATCCATCAATCTGCTCCTACTCTTTAACCCGCCGCATATTAAGCATCACTTTAGCTGGCAGATAGGGCTGCCTGCTAGCTTTGTAGTTTGCTAGCAAGATCCGCTGCTGAAACACCGCCAAGATTATTCGTCATTTCCCATAAATCATGCGCTGCCTCGCCGATTAACGCCTCCCCCTTGGCCAGCAAACGGGGACCCAAAACGGCTGGATCAATTGGTGATAAAAGGTCAAACGATTGGCTATGTGTCTGCCCGTCTTTGCAACGCACCTCAACACGCGCCGCACTATCGGCAATGCGGTCGTCGCCAAACACCTTGACCCGGTCAGCAAGTGCAATCAGACTTTTGTCCTTGCAGGCCGCATCATGATAGCTCTCATATGCAGCAAGATTGATATTCTGCAGCACCATCGCCGCCAAAAAAACATAGCTAAATTTAATTTCAAGGCCGGTTTTCGGTGTCTTTATATCACAGACATTCTGCCACGCTGGGGTAATATGAACATGCACCTCATCAATGTCATCGGCTGCAATTTTTCCAGCAGACTTCAGCAAAAGCAATGCCTCGATCATCGCATGGGTAAGGTGGCAGCAGGCATGTAATTTATGACTGACAGTAGCAAAAAAGAACTTGTCAAATGACCAGTTTACAATTTCGTCACTGCCAACTTGATCAGCATGATGCGCCGCCAGAAAACTTTGTGGGCCAGCAAAGGCGTCCAGACTGGCTGAAAAACCACGTTTAGCAAGGCTAGCCGCCTCAATGCCGTTTGCAGCAGCCGCCCCAGCATTGAACGGTTTACCCATTGTGCCAAATTGTGATTTAAGCCCAGAGGCTCGGGTGCTGACCAGACCCAGTGCCATAGAGATTGCATTGCGATCAAGCTGGTAAAGGCGCGCCGCGGCGATGGTTGCACCAAAAGCACCTGATGTTGCGGTCTGATGAAACCCGGCATTATAATGATCGCGCCCCAGAACTATACCAATGCGGCAGGCCGCCTCAGCGCCAACAAGAAATGCGCCAACTACATCATCACCTGAAGCCCCCACTTCTTCAGCAGCCGCTAATGCCGCCGGAAAAATTGCCACTGACGGATGACCAATATAGGAAAAATGCGTATCGTCATAATCAAGTGCGTGCGAGATCGCACCGTTGGCAAGCGCTGCAGCTCGTGGGGGCAGCCTTAAATCGCTCCCGGTCACTGTAGCAACAGGAACGCCCCCTTCAGCCCCCACAAAATCTCGTAAAATTTTACTAAGCGGCTCATTAGAGCCAGCGATGGATACCACCATCCAGTCGAAGAGCGAAAGCTGCGCCATCCTGCGGGCATCACTCGGGCAACATTCTGCTCGCAGAGCTGCTAAATCAAGGACATGTTGCAACAAAGAAGACTTTGTCATCAGACCCTCCGTTCTAATCAAGCAGCTTAAAAGTGGCCGTCGTTGTAGCTGCTAATTTACCGTCATCGCCAAAAAGACAACTTTCCATAAAAACTATAGACCGTCCCTTCTTTATAAAACGCCCCTCAACCGTTGCAATGCCATTTGCCACAGACCGCAAATACTGCGTTTTCATCTCAATTGTGATCCCAGGGCCAAGAGTCTTACGAAGGAGATGGCCCATTGAAATGTCCATCACAGTAGCGATAATGCCACCATGTAGTGTCCCTTGTGGATTCTTTAGAATTTCATTGACCTCAAATGAAAGGCGGCAGAGCTCCTTATCAGCGTCAGCAAACTCTTCTGGAAGATAAGCAAAACTCAGTCCAATAAATTTTGCTAAAAAAAACTTTTCAAAAACCTGCTCACACCCATCTAAAACAGCGTCAACATGCTGCCTTACATTTTCAGCATCTATTTTTCGAATTTCAGACATTTAATAACCCTCATGAGAATCTTGATCACAGCGTTTATAAAAACTCCACGCAGACCCTAAAAAGCGAAGCGTAACCAACCTAACAACAATTAGAAATCGAAGAATTTGCAGTCACTGAAGTAATGTTCAGCGTTGAAAGGCTCTAACCATAACGCTAGGCATTTATGTAAGGAGAGGCAATCACAAGCTGTATTTTAACTAGAAGTTTTTACAATTAAGAGCAAATACAAACAAAAGCAGCTCCAACATAGCCAAAATTCATGAAGTCGCTGCTATCGCTGGAATCTAGAAAGGCCTCCATCAACAGGGATTATTGCTCCGTTTATATAGCTTGCATAATCCGAGCAGAGGAACAAGACCAAGTTAGTAACATCGGCTACACTGCAACCCCTACCCATTGGCACGTTCTTGATTAACCGGTCATCAAAAGAAACCCCAGGTTGGATCATATTGACGGTTGTATTACCTAAATCCACAGCTCTTGTTAAGCTTTTGGCCCAAGCGGCGGTTGCTCCCCAGGCTGCATAATCAACAGAGAATTTGTCCGGTTCAAAAGAGCCTAAAAAATGTATTATTCGCCCAGACGTGCTGCGCTTAATAGATGGCCAATGCTGTTGTGTGATTTGTCTGGGTTTTTCAAACAAATTTTCCATTCTCTCTGACCAACACGCTGGAGAAATGTCCGGGCTGTCTATTTTTGCTGAATGCATATCAAACGGTATGGTGACCAGTATTGACGTTTCATTTGTGCTCTCGTCAACGATTTTTACGCCCTCGTTTGCAAGTGCCTCAGATACATTGTGAGCGAGCCCATTATTTCCAAACACAAAAGCAACTTTACCTGTGAGGCCCCATGTTTTTCCAAACCCATCATTAAAAGGCATATCGTTTCATGCCTCCATCCACAGGTATAACAGCCCCCGTGATGTACCCAGCCTGAGGTGAAGCCAAAAACGCAGCCAGATAACCTAATTCTTCTGGATTTCCTAACCTTCCAAGCGGTATATCCTTCTTGCTGTAAGCCTCTAATTCCGAGGCAGAGTAATTTGCAATTATTTGTTCGCTGACAATTTTACCAGGTGAAATTTGATTAATCGTCACTCCGTCCAGAGCTATTAACCTCGACAAACCTTTGGCCCACGCGTGAACAGCTGCTTTTGGTGGGTTGGCTGTGCTTAGCTTTTCAGGCTCTGATTTACCTGTCACATTAATTACACGGCCATATTTTCTTTCCTGCATAGATGGCAAGACCATAAAAGTTAACTCTCTCAAAACAACATAATTCAGGTGCAACTCTTTTTCCCATAATTCACTCGGATGATTAAAAGGTGTCTGTCGCGGTGCATCAGGAGCTTTACTGCGCCCAGCAGCATTCACTAAAATATCAACTCCTCCTAGAGCGCTTTCTGCCTGTTCAAACAGATAAGATGCCGCCTTATCCTCAAAAAGGTCGACCTCAATTGGAACCGGTGCAACGCCACCAGTCGCGATTAATTCTTGCGCGTGTTCTTCTAAGATATCTTTACGCCTTGCGGCAGTAACGCATCGCACACCTAATCGCGCAAAAACTTCAACAATTCCTCGACCAATCCCTTGACTAGCACCGGTTACTAAAGCTCTTTTACCTACAAGACCGACCCGCATGCAGCTCCACTCCCAATAACACGATCCACCTGAGCGTCCAACGGCACGAAAGCTTAGGCAGAAAGAAGTGCCTTACCCAAAAACCAAATACCGCCGATCGCAATAAGCGCCTCGATCAATTTTGCATGGATATTATCACCCATTCTACTTACGATCTTGCTAGCTACCCAGTTTCCAGGAACGGTTAGAGCGCCCATCATTAGACCAGATAAAATCATCTGTGGGGTTAACAACCCAAGTGCTGAATAAACGCTCGCTCGCATAGTTCCATTGAAAAAACCTATCACAGCATCAGTCCCCAAAAGAACAGGGCCACGCAAGCCAGCACTATTGAGGCCAGCTATGACAAACATTCCTGTTCCTGCGGTTGCACCACTAACAAGACCAAACACAGCTCCAAAAGCAACAATTGTTTTCACTCCGGAGGTGAACTCACTTTTTTTCAAATAGCGGCCCAAAGGAATTGCGCCCAACAATGTCAATCCAAGCACGAAGAGCAACGCTCTCTCTGGCAACCAATCCAAAATCTTTGCGCCAAAATAGACTCCGGGTATTGACGCTGCCGTGAATTGAGCTGCAGTTTTCCATACAATCGATTTCCGATAAATAAAAACGCGGCTCAAATTATTGCACGTTGCGAATACCGAAATTAGAGGTATCACAGCCTTTACACCGACAATAGGAGTGAGGATTATGACCAAAATTAATGCCCCACCAAAGCCACCCAAACCACTTATAACCGCAGCCACAAATGCTGCGACTGGTATGATCAACAATTCAAGTGTCATTGTTATTTCTTTCTAAAATTTACACCGAACTGTGATCAGGAAAGCAATAGGGATACCAAACTCAATATTGATCAATGTGCTATCTCACAGCTTTTCAGCAACTCCGCTATGCTAAACTTTTTCTGCTCCAGACAAATATCTAATAACTGAGAGAAATCCTTATTCGAGACTGAACTGAGAATAGAAGTAGTTTTCTTGGCCACATCTTCCCTATTCATCGGCCTTTGCGGGGTTCCATGCACAACTTTTGCATGATGGCTCAATTCATCACCATTCGAGAGCTTGATATTTACAATGGATTGCCGCGCTGGCTTTGCTCTGGCGAGAGCATCAGATTTTATGACCTCAATTTTCTCCCGAATTTTCAAAATTCCAGGATTAGTCATCAGAGACTCATCATGCGCATCCGCAAACTTACAGTCACCTGTAAAAATCATCAACGCCACTAAATGCTGAAGACAAACAGTTGGCATAGACGCGTTATCAACAATGTGTATACGGTCTGACGGCATGGTTAAACTGATCTTTTCAATAAAATCAGGATCAAAGCTTTGCTGAGATGCAATGGTTTCCAGAGCGTCCAAAACAGATTGCATCGGAGATCCAACACACCACTTCTTAATTGATGCATTGTCAATTTCAAAAACATCGCCTAATCGGTCTGTCAACTTTTCCGGCTCGGGATCTTCAGCGAAACAAGCAAACAAACCTCGTTTCCCCGTGAAAGGATTAGGTGGTGAAGTCATTTTCGACTTGGCAAAGAAAGCCGAGTATAAGCCGTCCCGCGCTCCTTTTCCTCCAAAAACAAAAGCCTTTTCAATGTGATCAGGATCTCTGTTCCAATATGGCAAACCTGACGCTTGCTGGACGGTAAATGACATCAGGCTATTGATTTCTTTACGTTCAAGGGCCAAGCAAGCAGATGATGCCGCTGCAGCTCCAAACAAACCGCCAAAGCAATGCGTAGAAAACTTAGCCTTGCTGGGGTCGCGGACACCCAGCGCCATATTACATCGCGCCCCAATCTCATAACCCAAAGCTATAGCCCGCAGCAAAACCTCAGAGCTCGCATTAGTGGTTTCTGCAGCAGCAATAGCTGCGGGAACTACAGCGCACCCCGGGTGGAACCGCCCTGCCAGATGACTGTCATCTGTCTCATCCGCGTGTGCGATCATCCCATTGACCAAAGCAGCTTCGAAGACACCCACCTTTTTTGAGGTGCCAATTAGAGTGCACGCAGGTTTAGACGGTATGGATCCAACAAAATTAGTTGCAACCTTTCCCGGTAAAAGGGTCGTGCCGGAAATTATTGCAACTAATGTGTCCAATAGATGCAGCCTAGTTTTAGACTCAATTTTTTCAGGTAACTCTTGATGAGGTGCTGCAAAAATATAGTCGAATAATTTTTCCTCAATCAAAATCGGATCAGACACGACTCTAAACCTTTTCTTTTCATTAATCTTTGACAAAACGCTCTTCGAGAGAGGAGAGAAAATCCAGTCCAACTAGCTCATTCAACTCATCAAAATCAACGGCGAGATCGGGCCGGTCCACCGTGAGCCCCTTGCCAAGGACATCACTATTGAAAGCATCAATTGCTAGACGCATTCCCCTCACTGCTGCTGAGGTAAGAAGACGAGGATATGAAACTGCCTTAACCCCTATCGACTCAAGTTCAATTGGACTGATTAAGGGGGTTGTGGAGCGCTTACGAATGCCAAACCCCATGTTAACAAACAACGGCTTTGCAGAAGCACTCGCGATAGTCTTAATATCTTCTATATCATGGAGAGCGTCAGCAAAAACACAATCCGCACCGCATTCAATATACTCCCCCAAACGATCAACAGCCGCATTTACACCATCAATATTTGCGGCATCAGTACGAGCGCGAATTAGAAATTCATCTGATGTTCTGGCATCAACAGCTGCTTTTATTTTATCTTTCGCCTCTGACAAAGAAATCAGCCTTTTGCCAGACATGTGCCCACATCTTTTTGGAAAAACTTGGTCCTCAATGGAAAGACAATGGACACCAGCCCTTTCGAAAGCCTTCACAGTAAAATGAACATTTACCGCGTTTCCGTACCCAGTGTCTGCATCAGCCACTAATTTAAGATCACAACATGACGCGATCTCTGCACAAGCGTTTAGGTTATCTTTGAAGGTTAATATACCTCGGTCTGCCCATCCGAGACGGGACTCTGACAAGCCAGCGCCCGAAATTGTTGCTGTTTCAAATCCACTTACAGAAACAAGCCGCGCACTGTAACCATCATAGACACCTGGAAAAATTGTGATTTTTCTCTCACAAAGCAACTTCAGTAATGACTTGAATTCGAGAGCCACGAACCGTTACCCTGACATCTCTGCCAACAACAGATCGGCAGATCCCAGCTCCTCGATATTCATTACCATGTCGACTATATTCTTTGCTGACGTGTCACTAATCGAGCTTTTCGCCAATGTTCTAAATTTACTTATGATTTCCTCGTCACTTGCAAAGTCGTATTCACTACCTCGTGGGTACTCCCGTGTTTCACTCTCAAGATCACCATTTTCAAACACAACTTCGACCCTGACCATATGCCGATATCCAGAACCTCTTTTCGTAATGTTTGGGTCGTGGATCACCTTAATTTTCCGAGACAGCTCAATTCTAGCCTGATTGCCCACACAATCTGAAGTGAACTGGTCCACGAAAACATCACCCTCCAAAAGTAGTGTTGCAACGCAAAAAGGTAAGTTTAATTGAGCAGACGTAAGACCCTCTGGTCGATAATCCCAACCAACATGATCGACTGTTACTCGCGAACCAAAAACTCGTATTTCTTTGAAGTCACCGATAGAAAACGGGCGCCGTTTCTGTATGTCTTTTATAGCATCTAGGGTCGTATGATTCGAGCCAACACAAGAATAGAACTTCAACGCGATATTCATTAGTTGGTACTCTTCCCCAAGACCTGCAACTAATTGTTCAAGATCGAAACGATCCTCCGATCTAGAAAATGTTGAACAAAATCCGCCATATGGCGCCTCAAAGACATCCACGATACCTGTAAAGCCCTCTTTTGCAAGCAACGCCGCAAGCAAGCCACTGTGAGCAGATTTACCAGCATGCATACGCTTGACCATTGCACCAAATTGAGCTGCCATCAAACCAGACGATTGGGTTCCAGCTATTCCGATTGCATGCAATGTTTCCTCGGCTGTCAATTTCAATAGATTCGAAGCGCCAGCAACTGCAGAAAAAACACCAACTGTCGCGCCGGAATGCCAACCTTGGCCAATATGTTCTTGCCCCATACACAAGCCAACTCTAGGCCCTATCTCATAACCCGCGATAGCCGCTCGCAAAAAATCATTGCCAGTGATCTCAGAATTCAGTTCTGCCAACGCAAAAAGTGGCGGCAAGGTAACAGCGCCAACATGCAGCACACCCTTTCGATGAACATCATCTAATTCAAATCCCTGGATTTGCGTCCCATTTACAAGAGCTGCGTGCAGTGGCCCCATCTTCTCCAGACCAGCTAATAATGAACAGCTTTTGGTCTGATCAACTTTTGTGATGGCTGCAATCAACTTCCTTGTCCACTCCAGTCGCGCTCCATAAAGGCCGCAACCAATACTGTCTAAAAACAAGAGTTTTGCTCTATGTTTGACATTATCCGGAACACTCAAGAGATCGAAGCTGGAAACAAAATTTGCAATACCCATCGAGTAGGGGTTTCCGATACCTCCAGCGTGACCCATTACATCCTCCGTTTCATTTATCCATTGAAAAAATTGTTAATATTAGGTTCAATTGAAAATGCCACTCAATAAGACCATAAATAGAAAACCCTGCGCAATGAATAAGGAATTTTTTATTGTCTTTATCCTACATTCTAGCTGACCGTATTGTAAATTCTAAGGTAGACATTGCAGATCAAAGGATCATTGAGTCAGCAAATTCCGCTCTGCTGGACACAATTGGCGTTACCCTCATTGGATCAAGAAGCGAGGCAACACAATCTGTCATTAAAGCGCTTGAAGCGAAGAACACTGCAGATGGCGCCCTTATCTATGGAAAAAAACTCAGGGTAAGCATGCTCAATGCCGCCATGATAAATGGCACGTCGTCGCATGCGCTCGATTTTGATGACTGTAACAACACCATGGGCGGTCATCCTACCGTGCCAATTTTAGCTGGTCTTCTCGCAAACAGCGAAAGCATGCACGCTAATGGGCAGGATGTTATTGAGGCCTATACAGTAGGCGTCGAGACTATTTGTGCAATGGCGAAAGTGTTAAATTTCCACCATTATGAAAAAGGGTGGCACCCCACCACCACCCTCGGAATTTTTGGTGCTGTAGCAGCAAACGCTCGATTGCAGAACTTAAACGTTGAAAAAACTGCGACCGCAATTGCAGTCGCAGCTTCCATGGCTTCCGGTATAAAAGCTAACTTTGGCACATATACCAAACCATACCACGTCGGCCATTGCACAAGAAATGGCCTGCTTGCTGTTCGAATGGCAGACGCAGGCTTGACAGCCGGCTCCGTTGCACTGGAGGGGCAGCAGGGATTTTTTGAGGTGTACAATGGGCGAGGTAATTATGACCCCGACCGTTTGCTCGAAGCTTGGGGCAACCCCTTCGAAATTGTTGAACCTGGAATTGCGGTCAAGCTCCACCCCTGCTGTGGCAGCACCCACCCCGCTGTTGATGCTGCGATCGCGCTCAAAAGAGAACATGATTTGCAATTGAGCGATATCCAGTCAGTGCTCTCGTGGACGCACCCACGTCGACTTAAACATACTGATCGACCAAAGGTAAAAACAGGTTTTGATGGCAAGTTTTCCGTGCAATACGTGGTCAGTCGCGCATTACAAAATGGAAAGATTTCCTTGTCTGATTTTTCAGATAATGCAGTTAATGAACCGGAAATACAACAATTTCTGGCCACCAATATCAGAGCAGAGCCTCACCCAAAATCGAAACCAAATGAAACGAATGTTTACTACGCCGAATTGACTATCACAACAAAAGATGGGAGGAATTTAAAAAAATTTGTAGACGCGCCTGTAGGTCGTGATAAGGACCACCCGTTACCAGAAAACGCACTAATAAATAAGTTCTATGATTGTTGCGTTGGGGTTTTAGCGCCTGGCAGCGAAGTTGAGTTAGCAAACAAGCTTCAAAATTTCCAAGATGTTTCTGACATCCAGCACTTATCGGAGTTTATCGAAAATGCCACAATTGAACGACCTTAGCGAAATCCTAAGTTATAACCCCGACATCATTGTGGTGGGTGCTGGTAACGCAGCTTTGTGCGCCGCTATTTCTGCAAGAGAAAAAGGTGCCAAAGTGTTAATTTGTGAGGCAGCCCCTGAGAGTGAAAAAGGAGGAAACTCACATTTTACCGGTGGAGCTTTCCGATTTGCTTACTCTGGTGTCGACGATATCCTGGATATCTACCCAGACATTTCGCCAGAGGAGTTAAAAAACATCGATTTTGGAAGCTATAGCGTTGATCAATATTTTGATGATATGTTCGAGCTAACTCAATACAGAACGGATGCGGATCTGTGTGAAACATTGATCAGGAATAGTCACGCCAGCGCAAAATGGATTTCTGAAAGAGGCGTTAAGCTACAACCTGGTCTGGGCAGGCAGGCATACAAAATTGACGGAAAATTTAAATTTTGGGGTGGTCTCGCGCTCCACATATGGGGCGGCGGCCCGGAATTATTGAAAGCGCTGTACGCAACAGCTGAAAAACTGGAAATTGCCATTGCTTACGAAACGCCTGTCAATCAGTTGCTGATGCAAGACCAGAGGGTTACGGGAATAAAAGCATCTCATAAACAGCAATCGTTCGACCTACACTGCAAGGCAGTTATACTTGCATGCGGAAGTTTTGAGTCAAACCCAGAAATGCGAGCAAGATACCTGGGGCCTGGATGGGACCTAGCAAAGGTTCGCGGCACAAAATACAATATGGGTGCCGGCCTTAATATGGCACTTGCCGCCGGAGCCATGCCTTATGGAAACTGGTCGGGCTGCCACTCTGTAGCTTGGGATGTTAACGCTCCTCCATATGGCGACTTATCAATTGGCGATCAATTTCAGAAACATAATTATCCCTATGGAGTAATTGTAAATCTAGACGGCGAGAGATATGTCGATGAGGGGCTAAATTTCCATAGTCACACCTATGCAAAGTATGGGGGTGAAATCCTAAAGCAACCTGGAATGCAGGCGTGGCAAATATTTGA
>Ga0181577_10002412_pt1 | contig 14650 bp, 16 predicted proteins | sample 101ome_21_FD_132468 | JGI IMG/M metagenome (GOLD analysis project Ga0181577, IMG submission 132468) | Coastal salt marsh microbial communities from the Groves Creek Marsh, Skidaway Island, Georgia - 101413BT metaG (megahit assembly) | ecosystem: Environmental > Aquatic > Marine > Intertidal...
ATTAATAAAAAACAACAAAATAAAGTTTGACAATAAGATAATTCGTTGGATGATTTCAAACGTGGCTTTATTTTCTGATCTGGAAGGGGCGAGGAAAGTTAGCCGGAAGCATAGTGGTAAAGTAGATGGTGTTGTTGCGTTATTAATGGCAATGGGGCAATATTTAATTTGCCAATCAGAAGTTGACCATATAGATTTAGCAGATTCTTATAAGGATGGTATTTTTTTCCTATAATTAGCCGATATGGATAAAGAAAAAAAAATAACTGTTCCTATTTACGTTTTTTCAATGATTAGGTTTAGTGGCTTTTATAATCGCTTTTTGCACCACCTGAAAGAAAGCGATACTCAGCGTGACGCATACTATCGGACCGAAAATGAGTTTTATAAATATTACGGTCTGCAAAGGTATAGCTGCTTTCAAACATTTTATAATCAAATTAATTTTTACAGAAGAAGAAAATTAAGAAATGAAAAAACTAATAAGCTTCATTTTAAATTTGTTCAGGGGTTTCACAAAACAGAAACCAAGCGAGGCAGACCAAGACGAAAAGATAATGAAAAAAGAAAAGACAAATAAAGTTACAGAAATGATTGAAAAAAAGTCCGCTTTCAAGCGGGAGTCAAAGTATCATTACATTATAGATGCAGGGCATGGGTTACAAACTCCAGGCAAGCGATCACAGATAAAAGGGGGCGGTATATTTAGGGAGTACAAATTTAATAGAATTGTAAAAGATTTGATTTGCCTAGAGTTAGAAAAATTAGGACTGAGTTTTACAGACTTAGTTCCTGAATCGGACATAGGTAATGTTTTATTTGAAAGGATAAGACGTTGCAATTTAATTTTAACAGATAAGCCAAAAATATTAATCAGTATTCATTTTAATGCTGGCCCTGGGGAATATACTAAAGCGGAAGGGATTGAAACATGGTATAAAAGTAACAGTAAAGACAGCAAAGCTGTAGCTGAAATTTTTCAACAAAACTTAATATATTTTACAGGTGCAAAAGATAGGGGTATAAAGAGCAGGACAGAACGTGAGTTTTTTTTATTAAGGAAGTTCAATGGATATGCTGCAATATTAACAGAAAACGGTTTTTTCAACAATCATAAAGAGGTGCAAAAGTTGTTAAAGATCAGTTATTTAAAAAAGATTGCAAGAGCGCATATCGAGGCAATAAAAGAAACTGAAAATTTTTAAAATCAATGTTTAACGGTAGTTAAACATAAATCCTTATATTCGCAGAAATATATTTGTATGCCTAATTTTTGGGATAATTTAAGTAAATATTTCTACATAGAAGAAAAGCGCAGTTTTGAAAACCCAAGTACTAGCCTGTCTAATCCTGCGAGCTGGCTTAACATGGTATTTGGTCAAAGGACAAAATCTGGGGCAGACGTAAATGAAGTTACAAGTTTATCTCTTTCGCAGGTTTGGGCGGCTGTTCGGATAAAAGCGGACATGGCTGCAAGCTTGCCGATAAATTTATTTAAAATAGATGGCGATGGAAATAGGACGCCGGCAAGGAACCACCCAGTTCAAAGGCTATTGAGTAAAAGACCTTACCGACATATCACTAGCTTTCAATTTCGTTGGACAATGCAAGCATTGCAAGAATTGTCTGGAAATGCTTATGCGGAAATAATTAGGAATCCATTAACTCAACGGCCAACAGAATTAAAAATAATTAAACCGAGCATTGTAAAAACCTTCTTAGATACAGAGGGTAATATTTCTTACCAATATAATGATCAAAAGGGGAATAGTCACATTATTGACTACTTCAATATGATCCATTTACGATCTTTTGCGACAGACCCAAATACAGCTAATGGCTTAACTCCTTTGAAAATGGGTAAGGAAAATATAGGTTTGGCATTAGCGGCTCAGGAATTTGAAGCTTCATTTTTTGGAAATGGTGCGCACGTTGGGGGGTATTTTACTGTTCCAACGACATTGGATAGGCAGACGAAGGAAAATATAAGTAAATCCTGGCAGAATAGACACACAGGTGCGGGAAAAGCTGGCAGTACAGCGATTCTTGATGGTGGGATGGAATATAAAAGAATAGGATTAACGCCGGCTGAATCAATGCTATCAGATAGCCGAAAATTATCAGTAGAAGATGTTGCTAGATGGTTTAATGTTCCTTTGTATATGCTTTCAAGCCTGGATAAGTCCAGTTTTTCTAACATTGAACAAATCGCAAGAGATTTTATAAATAAGTCCATTCGGCCGATGGTTAGGAATTGGGAAGAAGAACTTGAACTAAAGCTATTGAGGGAATCAGAGGTATTAAGTTATGAAATAAGTTTTGATTTTTCAGAACTACTAAAAGGAGATAGTGCTCAATTAAGTGAATATATCAGAACATTAACGCATTCTGGCACTATCAGCATAGATGAAGCGAGGAAGATGATAGGTAAAAATTCAATTAATGAAAACTGGAGTAAAAAACATTGGTTGCAATTAAATACGGCCCCAACAGACGAGGAAAGAAAAGATTATTTAAAGGGTAAAACCGGATTTTCAGAGCAGCCAGATAAAAGAGTTTTCAAAAAATTATATAATAAAACTATCGTACGAAATGAATAATAAAGAAATAAGAACATTTTCAGGGGGTATTGAAGTGCGCGAACACGAAAGTAACGAACAAGGAGAAAGCAGGACGATAACTGGTTACGCATTGAAATTCAACGAGCGAAGCCAGGATTTTCCTGGCGGTTGGCATGAAATAATAAGACCGGGCGCGCTTGATAAAGTGATGGCAAACGAAGATGATGTAAGGGCATTATTCAACCATGACCCTAATTATATATTGGCAAGGACAGGAAATGGCACGTTAGGATTAACCGTTGACAATGTGGGGTTAAGGTATGAGTTCGAGGCCCCAAATACAACTGCAGGAAATGACTTATTGGTAAGTATTAGAAGGGGTGACATTAGCCAATCCAGTTTTGGTTTTACTGTAGGGAAGGACGGGCAAGAGATAAGGAATGAGAATGGGAAAACAGTGAGATACATTAATGAAATTAATTCTTTATTCGATGTTTCTCCCGTAACTTATCCGGCCTATCAAACGACAGATGTTACGGTAAGAAGTATTACAGAGGCAAAAGAACAGAATGTAATTAAGGAAGAAAACAGGGAAAATGAAGCGGAACAAAGAAACCGATATCTTTTTTTAAGCAAACATAGCATATAATTATATTATACGATTTCAAAATACATTTATCACTAAAAACAAATAAAAATGAATAATAACTTAAAAGCCAAAGAGCTGCGTGAGAAAAGGGCGGCGATTTGGGATGAAATGCAGGCGATCAATGAGGCAAATGAGGGGCGGTCATTGTCAAAAGATGACCAATTAAAATGGGATGGAATGAGTGCAGAAATGAATGCACTAAAATCAGACATAGACCGTTTTGAAAGAACAGCCGAACTGGAAAGAGAAGCAGCCGAAAAAAGGCAAATTAATATTGACGCCGGTTTGGACGTAGACAGAATTGAGGAAAACGACCATCGGTCAAAAGAAGAATATAAAAAAAGATTTTCAAATGTTCTTCGTGCAATCAGAAGCGGGAATGTAGACCCTGCCGACGAGAAATTCTTAAAGGAGTACCGGGGAACATCGACACAGATTGCCGGAACTACAACTCTAGGGGGTTTTTTGGTTCCAGAGGATTTTTCCTTTGAACTGGAAAAGTATAAGGCAGCGTTTGGGGGAATGCTACAGGCTTGCCGCGTTATTAGAACAGGAAATGGCAGCGACCTTCCCTGGCCGACAGTAAATGATACATCAAATGTAGGTGCATTGATTACGGAAGGAACGCAGGGAATCGTTTCGGATGTAACATTTGCAAGTAAAACACTAGAATCCTTTACGTATTATTCAAAAGTTATCAAAGCATCATGGGAGTTAATCCAAGATTCGGCCTTCCCATTAGATCAGTTAATTGCTGAGATTGCAGGGGAAAGGATAGGGCGGATTATTAATCAGCACTTTACCACAGGGGATGGTTCCAGTAAACCTGCCGGTTTTATTACCGATGCCAGTTCTGGTAAAACAGCAGCAGCAAACAGCGCAATAACATATGAGGAAATATTAGATTTGAAACATAGTGTAGATCCTGCCTACCGGATGGGACCAAACGCTTATTTTATGTTCAATGATTCAACATTGGCAGCCATCAAAAAACTTTCAGTCGGTTCTTCTGATGCTAGACCATTGTGGCAGCCGGGTGTTTCGGTTGGCGCCCCTGATACAATAGATGGAACGCCATATGTCATAAATCAAGATATGGCGAGTATCGGCTCAGCCACTATCCCAGTAGCGTTTGGTGATTTCTCAAAATATGTAATTCGTCAGGTATTAGGTGATGAGATGGTCGTATTGCGTGAGAGATACGCAGACGAAAGGTCAAACGGGTATTTTGTTTATAACCGTTATGATGGCAAGTTAATCAATACAGATGCTATTAAGTATCTAACAATGGCGGTATAACCGTCTAATTCGAGTAGAATAAAATAATAGAATGGGGGATAATAAAGTTTAATACTTGTTATCCCCCAAAATTACCTTAAATGTCACAATTCAGATACAAAAACGGAACACCACCAACTGAGGAACCAGTAACATTGGCTGAGCTAAAAACGTATTTGAAGATTAGCAATAGTGTAGAGGATGCATTAATAACAGAGATGGGAAAAGCTGCAAGGGTTTTCATTGAAGAAATGACAGATAAGAGATTAATAACTCAAACGAAAGAGTGGTATTTAGATGGGTTTCCGACTATGGGACGAAATATATTAATTTCAACAACACCATTAACTGGGGTTGTTGTGGAATATATAGATGTTAATACAACAGACAGAACATATAGAACTTGGGATGCGGCAAATTATATTTTAGATGATAGTGGCATATACCCACGTATTTCCTTAAAGAATAATGTTTCCTTCCCTAGTACAGTAAATGAGATAAATAGCGTAAAAATTACACTATCTCTGGGTTATGGATTGGCGGCGGATGTTCCTGAAAACTTTAAAATTGCAATCAAATTATTGGTTGCTGAAATGTACGAAAATAGGGAAAACAGAACTTATTCTTTTGGTACTTCTGGCTATAACGTGCCAACCTATGTCAATTTTATTTTAAATAATAAGCGGGATTTCGGATTTTTTACAGCATGACAAATTTAAAGTTTATAAAATACATTGGTGCGCTGGATGAAATAATCACCATCCAACAGCGTTCAATTTCTATTGATAATGCAGGGCAACAAATTGAAAGTTGGTCTGATTATTTAACTTCTATTTTTTGCGATATTAAATATGGAACGGCAACAGAAAAAGAAGATAGCGGGCGAATTACGGATTTCGATGTTTTAGTTTTCTTTATTCGTTATGATTCTGGCGTAGATCAAACTATGAAAATATTATATGATAATGCAGTTTTTGACATTCTATCCATTAAAAAGGTTGGGCGTCAAAGGTTTTTGGAAATATCAGCAAAGGCAAGGGAATGAGTGAGCAGTTAATAAAATTAGAAATAGATAGTAAGGAGTTTGATAAAGCTATTGAAAAGTTATATAAGGTATTGCCCTATTTTTCACGTAAGGAAAGACTTGCGTTGTTACGAAAAGCCGGAAAGCCTATATTAGAAGCTGCAAAAAACAATATTGACGACAATGCCAAACCAGTTAAGAGATACAATACGCCAAAAGTAATTGGTAAACTAAGGGCGCCTAAAGGGGCTGGGGTTGTTGATGCTACTTACCACCCGGGCAATTTGCGTAAATCTATTAAGATGTTAACTTTTCGTAGTAGTTCTGATATTTTTGTAGGGCCGAAAATTAGAAAAAAAGATTTTAAAGGTGATTTCGGACTAAGTGCTACGCGGGTAGATGGATATTATGCACATATGGTAGAATTTGGGGCTTTATATAGTCGTGCATCCCCTTTTATGATGCCTGCATATAGATCGAAAAACAGGGAGGTAATAAATAAGATTATTCAGGGGGTAGAAAAAGCAATAATAGATTACAAAAAGAAAAATAGCGTTTGATATTAGAATCAATATATAGTATATTGTTTAATGACGCTGGCATTAATGCGGCTGTATCGGGCAGAATATACCCTAATATGGCACTATTGGGGGCAGATTTCCCTTTGATTGTTTTCTCAAATCCTAGTAGTGCGCCTATCCCGACAAAAGACAATGCGTCAGTAATTGATATACATGATATTCAGGTAGATATATATAGTGCAACAGCGTTGCAGGCTGGTAATATTTCTGCTTTGATTAGGGCATTATTAGATAGATATACTGGGGTGGTTGAGGGTCATAACATTCAAAGCATACAATTGCGAGGTATCCAAACTAGCTTTGAACCAGAACAAGATTTGTATAGAATCATTTTATCTTTTTCACTAAGAGAATGTTTGTAATATGAAAATATTAGCGGTCAAAAAAATAAAGGTAAACGAAAATGTAATTTTAGACCCTGGAACTTTTGTTTTTGTGATAAATGAGTTTGGTAAATACCATATTAATAAGGGGGCAGCGATTGAGGTTGATGCAAAAAAAAGTTATACAGACGAAGAAATTCAGGAAGCGATAAAAAAAGCGAAAAGTAAGCCACAAAAGGCGAATAAAGAAAAACTAATTAAATAACATAAAAATAAATAAATATGAGTTGTCCTGTAAATACTACAGTTTTCAAGCTGTACAATAACACAACGGCTTTGAGTAAATTAACGGATGGATCACTTTCTCTCAACCGAGAAATGAGAACTACAACATCAAAAGATTCTGCGGGAACTAGGGAAATATGCCCAGGCTTGTTTTCGGCTTCCATTTCCTTTTCTGGTTTACACGCAGACGCTGATACTATGGGATTTAGTGCATTACAGACCGCAATGGTAGCTGATGCTGCACTGACTGTAAAATGGTCAAGTGAGGTATCCGGGGAAAAGTATTATAGTGCATCCGGCCACATTAGTAGCTTAGAACTTAATTCTGGCGGGTTTGAAGAAAACGTAACCTATTCGGGCACGATTGAAATAACGGGCGCAGTAACAGAAGGAACAACCGTATAAAAAAAATTATTAACGCGGGCAGGGGAAACCCTGCCTATTTTATAGTTAGAAAATGGCAACAGAAATTAAACAAATCGGCGGTGAAGGTCGGCCAATCAAGGTAACGTATGGGGTTATCTACAAGACAGCAACAGACCTAAAACTCAAAAATTTATCAGAGTTAGACAAGTTGGGTACAAGTGACTTAAAGAAATTTAATGACTTTATTGTAAATCTTTATTATTATGGTTTAAAGGCAGGCGCAAAATCAGAGGGGCAAAAATTCACCAATAGTAAAGAAGATGTAAAAGAATGGATTTTTGAAATGGACATGGAACAACTTACAGATTTGGAATATTTTAATGGCGCTAGTAATGAAGATGAAAAAAACTAAACCAGGCCGATCTAAACCCTTTAGATTGGCCTGACTTATTTAAACTGGCCTATGGGCGTTTAAGGCTGACTCCAGATCAATTTTTTTCTTTAACTGTTTCAGATTTTAACTATATGGTTTTGGGGTACTATGAAGAAATTAAGGAACGTGAACAAGCGGCATACGAGCGCGAACGGTGGGCAGTTGTGAACTTATTAAACGCATGGACTGAAAAACCGATCAAGAGGGTTCAGGAATTAGCTGTATTTAGTTGGGAAAAGGAAACAGGCGCAGCAGTTAGTTTATCTGAAAGGATGACACAGGAAGCAAGGGAAAGACTAGAGAAAGCAATGGATAAATTTTAAATTTAAAAGATGGCATTAGCTGATATTAATGTAAGGATAGGCACAAAGATTGATGGATTAAAGAAGGGATTAAAGTCTTCTGAGCGTGCCTTAAAAAGGACTAGCAGGAAGTTTCAAAAGCTTGGAAGATCTATGAGTACAGCAATATCTTTGCCTGTGGCCGCTATTGTTGCAAAATCGGTACAGGCATTTGACAAGCAGGCGCAAGCAATTGCACAGGTGGAGGCTGGTTTAAAATCTACTAATGGGGTGGCAGGGCATACAATCGAAACCCTAAAGGATATGGCGTCTGGATTGCAGGAAATTACAACCTATGGGGATGAAGATATATTAAGCAGCGTAACGGCTCAGCTATTAACATTTACAAATGTCACAAATGAACAGTTTCCCCGCGCTCAGAAAGCTATATTGGATTTGTCGGCCAGGCTAGGAACTGACCTAAAAAGCGCAGCCTTACAAGTCGGTAAGGCTTTAAATGACCCGGTTTTGGGTGTTACGGCATTGGCTCGGTCCGGTATACAGTTTTCAGAATCACAAAAAAAGTTAATAAAATCATTAGTCGAAACAAACCGAACGGCTGAGGCACAGTCGATAATATTAAAAGAACTGGAAAACCAGTTTGGAGGATCCGCCGAAGCGGCCGCAAAAGCTGGATTGGGCCCGATTAAGCAATTCCAAAACAGCCTGGGGGATATGATGGAGACAGTCGGACAGGCCGTTTTGCCCGGTCTTACTGATATGGTCAAACGATTACACAATATTTTTAAACGGTTTGACGAGCTGGATTCCGGAACAAAAAAAATGATTATTCAATTTAGTTTAATTGCCGCAGCAACAGGGCCAGTTATAATGGGGATTGGCAAAGCGATTACGGTATTTTCAACTTTAAAAGGTCTTTTGGTCGGCGCCAGGGTTTTGTTTCTTCAATTAAACGTGGTTATGCGGGCAAATCCGGTTTTGGCTTTTGTTTCTGCGATTACTGCATTGATTGGGGCGTTGGTTGTTGCATACAATGCGAGCGCAAAATTTAGGGGCGTTTTATTTGGAATTGGGAAAATGTTTGTAGAGTTGGGGCGGATAGTGGCTGATTTTGCAAAAAATATAGGGGATGGTTTTGTAAGTATATTAAAAGGGGATTTTCAAGCCGGATTTGCAGAGCTAGGAAATGCAGCGAGCAAACTAAACCCACTAAACTACTGGAAAGCAGGGCAAAAACTAGGACTAGCTTATCAAAAAGGTTTTACTGATAAGATAGAAGCCGATAAGATCGCGGCACAGATAGGTAAGACGATTAATCAAGTGAATGACAAAATTAACGCAACAACAGCGTTTACAAGTCCGGCTGCCTCGACGATTACGACAGGGGGAAAGAAAAATAATAAAGTCGCACCGCTCGCTTCAATTGCTTCTGGTTTGGGTGGCGCTCAAAGTGTTGAGGAAGGTAAATGGGGTACTTTCCTATCTAATGAAGAAACGCTAAAAGGACTAAAAAAACACGCTGAGCTAGCCGGGCAAATCGGTCAAAAATACAGGGAATTAGGCGAGCAGTTATCGCCGTTTGAATCTACTATGGGAAAACTAGGCGAAGCGATAGGGGGAACTTTTGAAAGAGGGGCAGCGAGTATAAAGGATTTTGCCAGGAATGCTTTACAATCTCTTGCTGATGTTATTGGCGCTTTAATTAAAAAAGGTGTAGCGGGGGCAGTAGCCAACACACTTGCTAGTTCTCCGCTTGGTTTATTCTTAGCGCCAGCAGCCGGGGCCGCAGCGTCAGCACTATTAAAAGGAGTTATTAATAAAATAAGCGCGCCAAAACTTGCTAAAGGTGGGGTATTGCATGGGCGTTCATTAGTAGAGGCAGGGGAGTATTCAGGGGCAAGATCAAATCCGGAAGTAATTGCACCACTAAATACCTTACCTGGCTTACTTTCAAAAGCTATGGGCGGTAATATGCAGGGCGGCGGCAGTTTAACAGCGCGAATAAGTGGCGATGATCTGTTAATTCTTTTGGAGCGCGCAAATAACAGACAAAAACGTTTTGGCATTGGGTAAACGATTACATAATGATTTTTATAGCTTATCGGGTGTTTTGTATTCGTTAGAAATACATGATGCTGATTATGTCGGTGCATCGGTCGCATTCAAGACAGCGAATAATTCAATACGGGTAAAATATAAAGGGGTAGAAAGGAACCGAATAAACCCGGTGATACCCGCCAGCATTTCGTTTAGTTTAATTGTTGAAAATGCAACTATTGAAACACTAATAAATGACCTAGTTACATCAAATGAAAGCCGCTTTACTTGTGTGCTTATCCAGTCCGGGGTAGTAAAATTTGCCGGGTTTTTGGTTGTCGATTTGGTCCGAATTGAAAATATAAGCTATCCGTATTTTTTTACTATTAATGCGGTGGATGGTATTGCCAGACTTAAAGACTTAGAATACGATAACGCCGGCACAGCGTACACAGGTAAAGAAACCCTAAATGGGCATTTAAATAATGTTATTAGTCAAATAGGGCTTAGTACACATACCGGCACAGCACTAACAAAATTAACAGAATGGAGAGAAGACAACCATCAACCCGGGGCGGACTTGTTAGAAAATACAAGGTTATCGCATTTACTATTTACAAAAAAAGACAAAAACGGTAATAATAAATTTTCTAATCCATTTTTTGTACTAAAAGAGATTAGTAAGACTTTTTTAGGTAGGTTTTTATTTTGGGATGATTCCTATCATTTTCAGCAAATAAACGCATACGATACAACAAGCGCATACGATATTAATGTTAATAAAGTTTTATCTGGTGGCGGTTGGACCTTTTTACCACCATTAAGACAATCAAAAGTTTTACTAAAATATGGGGATACATCAAACACAGCTTTGGGCGTTGGATTAACACAGGACAATAACACAGGCTATTTAGATTCAGATTTTAAGACAGGGGAAAGTTATGTTTTTAAAGGTTTGTTAGAATATAAAACGACGTTTTCGGCGGCTTTCATTGCTGCAAATGGAATTAAAACACATCGGGTAAAATTTGGAATCGTTATTGGTGTGGGTAGTGACTATTTAGAACGGACGGCCGGCACATCTGATTTTTATAATATTGAAAACGGGGCACCGGAATGGGTCACAGACGATTTTAATAATTTAAGATATTACGAGTTTTACGGCGATGTGATAACAGAATTTAATTATAATTGGAATAAAACCATATCTTTTAATATTGTCACGCCACCATACGCCGGTGCAGATGTTACGAGCGCAAGGTTACAAATACACGACATTCATTTTTTAAAGCCGGATGGCGGGTATTACACAGACCCGGATATTTCACTAAATTGGTCCTTATACAATGCTGTTTTTCAGGAAGAAACAAATGAAACGACAGTTATTAATTATGAAAAAATTTATACGGCGTCCAATTCAATAGCAGGAAATAGTAAGAATTTAGCCACTAATATAATTATGGGGGATATAGATATAACAACAAACCCGGCGAAGTTGGAAGTATTTGACGGGGCAAACTGGTTAGATTCATCTGCATGGTCTAATGGCATTTTTACCGGGAAAAATATAGGGCAAATATTAACAAATGAAATTATAGCCGGGCAAACAAAACCAATCCGAATATTAGAGCAAACGATAATAGAACCAAATTTTTCTTTAATTGGTCGGTATGTTTACGATTCCGTTAATTATATCTTTTTATCCGGTTCATGGGCGCCGGAGCTAGATGAAGTAAGTGGCCAATTTCTTGAAATTAATATTGATAGGGCAAATGTGACTGAGGGCGACATAGTAACGGGCGACGGTAGTACATCGACGGACCCAACAAACCCAGACAGCGGCGGCGATACAGGAACAGACCCAACAGACCCCAACAATGACAATACAAATAACGATATTACAAATATCCAATACAGCCTTTTAGATTGCTTGTCGATTATTCGATTAGATCAAGATTTAGACTCTGGCACGTTATATACCAGTTTTACGATTGAACCAGTACCAGCGCAAATAATTTTTTATGAGAACGATATTTTAAAGATTATTCACCCAGTCACAGGGTACAGCGAAAGTATAAGCGTAGCCGCGAATACAGGAGCCGCAGATGAATCAAAATATACATTTGGAGATACTACTTTATATGCAACATATACGCCAGCTAAAAATTTTCCAGATGGTAGCTTTATTTTAAAAGATTTGAAAAATTCACCAAAGCAGGAAATACAGTACAATACCTTTGAGGGTGTTACCGCTGGTTTTGTGGACGTAGATTTTAACTTACCAGACACAACAGACGAAATAAATAAAAGGGTCCTAATATTTAGGGAGTTTGCCGTATCACAAAATAGTAAAGATTTTACTATTGGTCCAGATGGTGGCGGCTTAAATCGGCGGGTAACTTTTACGCCGCCGCTAGATAATGAAAATGTTTTAATTAAATTACTACCGGAAATTTAAATATGAAAAATATTTTAATCTTCTTATTTTTTCCTGTTTTTATTTTTGGTCAATCCGGCGATTGTGGGGTGAATAGTATTGTTTTTTCGTCTTATGATTACATAATTAATGATACTTTTAACATTCCTGTTACGATTAATTATACAGGTAACGCAGATAGTGTAAATGTTACACTAACGAATACAATCTATGAATTTTCAGACGTTACGTGGATACTAGACAACCAAAACGATACGATAACGCATGAATTTACTTTTTTTTTAGAGGCGGTTTGTGGGCGACCAAATAGACGTATATTATATACTATTGATCTGTATGGCGATAGTTGCACGTCAAATACAACTTATACAGGCGAACACCTATTTATAACGCCAGGATGCCCGGTTAAAACATCGGATTTTTTTGTTCCGGTTTGCCAATCAGATTTAAACCTGACGGGTTTGGCTGAGGATGGCGGCGTTTATGTCGCAAATGATAGTATAACAACAAAGCAAACATTAAAAAAAAATAACTGGATTTACGAAACTTTAACGTTGATTATAAGAGACAGCTTTTATTCCATGCCGGGCGTTGATTTTTTCGTAGACCTAAAAGGATGCAATTAAATGAAAAAAATATTATTTAGTCTATTATTGATTTGTTTTTATTTCGTTGGATATTCGCAGATAAACGGGATGAACTTAAAATTATTACGTCCGGCGGATACAACAGGTTATACTATTTTTACTGATACAAACGGACATCAGGCATATCATAAACTTGACAGCCTTATAAATGTATTAGGCGTTAATAATACCGATACGTTAAACGGTCAGCCGGCATCGTATTACCTAGATTTTGATAATTTCATAAACTTAGCAAGTTGGTTGTATAATGACACGATAGCCACAAATGAGTTACAGGTTTTTTCTATTTCTGACTATGTAGTCGATACGGATACTATCGGGGTAATAATAGAAAATTCAGAGAACAACAGTCAGTTTATCTTAGCAGATGGGAACGGCGCAACAGTAAGAAAAACGGGGTCTGTTATTACTTTTGCATTAGATAGCGCCGTTGTGGACATTTCCGTTAATAACCCGGTAATTTCTTTTTCAGGTGGCGACGGTGTAAACATACAAAACGGCTCTTTTACGCTAAACCAGTCCGATAACCAAACGGTATTAATTTCAATTGATCGAGATTCATTAGTTACGGCTGATGAAGTGACGATTCAAAAGATCGGGAGCCAATTTTCACTAATTGACCCAAGCAGCCAAAGCAGTGTAAATAATTCAGGAACTGACTTCATTCAGGATATAACTTTGGACTCCTACGGGCGGGTTACTGGACTAACAACGGCAAACGTTGAGGCACTAATAGGTGCATCACTTTGGGAACAAGACAACCAGACAATCAGAACACTTGAAGATAATACATTTAGGTTATATATGGGCGATTTTATTATTGGTGCGTATCAAGCCAATCCGGGTTTAGGTCCGTTCTACACTAATACTTTCATTGGTTACAAAGCGGGTGCAAACAACCAAACGGGTGATTATAATTTTATTGCAGGATATGAAGCCGGGCGAGATTTAACAGGCGGGAACGGGAATAGTTTTATTGGCTGGCAGTCAGGTAGGGAAACAACAATCGGGAACAATAACTTTTTTTTAGGTTATGTGTCTGGTGCAAACAATACGACGGGAAGTAGAAATATTTTTATAGGTAGTTCCGCCGGACAAGAAAACACGACCGGAACAGAAAACATTGTTATAGGAAACGCTGCAAAGGTAAACGATACAATCGGCGTAAACAATACCTACATTGGTAATTGGTCCGGATCTCTTTCTTATGGTAGCAATAATACCTTTTTTGGGGATTCGACAGGAGTATATAATAATGCCAACTATAATGCTTTTTTTGGTCATGCTGCCGGGGTGGCTAATACGACCGGAACCTATAATTTTTTCAATGGCTATCAAAGCGGGTATGGTAATACTACCGGAGGGAATAATATGTTCATGGGCTATCGGAGCGGATATGGTAATACTACCGGAGGGAATAATATGTTTTTAGGTTACGAAAGCGGGTATAATAATGGCACAGGAAGTAATAATATCTTTATAGGGTATCGGTCGGCTAAAAACCTAGTAAATCAGTCCAATAAACTATACATTGAAAATTCAGATTCGGGTACTCCCTTAATTTACGGCGATTTTGCAACCGATGACGTTACGATTAACGGGACTATTAAGGCGACGAACGGCATAAAGGATAAAAATAATCTTACCGGAACGTTTGAGGAAATTTTACGATCAACTGGAACGGCAGTCGAATGGGTTCCAAATACTCCTGCCTGGGTAAATATAAC
>Ga0181577_10002420_pt1 | contig 14631 bp, 21 predicted proteins | sample 101ome_21_FD_132468 | JGI IMG/M metagenome (GOLD analysis project Ga0181577, IMG submission 132468) | Coastal salt marsh microbial communities from the Groves Creek Marsh, Skidaway Island, Georgia - 101413BT metaG (megahit assembly) | ecosystem: Environmental > Aquatic > Marine > Intertidal...
ATTAAGCAGAGAGCTTGTACCTGACTGCCACAAGCCTTTGTAACCCGTAACATTTGTCGGACGAATCCACATATCTACTGTAAAGTCGCCAGAACTTAGGTCAATGTTGTCGTCAGAAGTTACGAAGTCATCTGTGCCATCAAGCAGAAGTGACGCTGAACCAAACTTGGCTTGGGCTGTTGAAAGCTGCGCGTTTCCATCTGCTGTAAATGCAGGTCCATCATAATTTACTGTTGTAGCGCCTACTGCCTCAACGCCTGTAGGAGAAACATTAGCATCCGCAGTTACAGATACAGTACCTACTGCCCCTGTTGCCGCATTTCCTGTAGCTGATACATTGGCATCAGCTGTTACTGTTACACTTCCAAGCCCTGTAGTTGCTTCAAGCCCCGAAGGTTGAACAGTGGCTGCGCCGCTTACGCTTACCGTCCCTAAAGCTCCAGTGGCTTCTACGCCCGTAGGCGATACATTTGCCTCTGCAACTACACTTACAGTACCAATAGCACCTGTAGCTTGTACGCCGTCAACTTCTATTACAATGAGGTCTGTACCCCAAGAGCCTTGGCCCCAAGCGGTAGAACCCCACCCTATGTAAGTAGTCGATGACGGCATTTACCCACCCTATGCGATCCTAATAATTGCGTTAGACGCATCTGCTGTTGGGAACTGAATTGTAAAATCGCCCGCAGTAGATGTTTTGTCTGCACCAAAATCTAGCACAGCAACGGCTGGATTAGACCCACCAGACTGGTAAATCAACGCTCCGCGTGCAGTAATCGTTGCGGAACTCCAAGTGGTATCTGAAAAATCTAGATACGCCGTAGTACCCGATGTAGTAGGAGCAACAACTGTTAGTGTATTGCCCCCTGCACTATATCCTGTACCAGAAACCTCATTAGTTACTGAATACGCAGTAGTAGACGCATCAAGTGTAGCTGATGATGTATACAACGCTATTTTAAAAGTTTGTGCTGTATCAGAACTAAAGTCCATCTCTCCATCGAGAAGAGCTTGTTTGAACGATGTGCACATTGCCTGAGTGATTGCCATGATTTATCTCCTTAACTCACTGGATTTCGCACTTGACCAGAGCGATAAGCGTCCTCACGAAGTTTGCCATCGCCAAGATTTTTAAGCAGCCCAATAGCTTGGACATACAATTTCTCGTACATACCAACCAAATCTGGCTCCCCTTTCATAAAACGAATTGCTTCCACAAGCGCCCCGTTCAATAGTGCAGAATCAAATTCATCGCCGAGCCAAGTTGTACCAGCAGTCACAATAGACTGCGGGTAGTACCCATAATGCAATTCGGTTGTATAACTTGCATCCGGTGTAGGCCCAAGAATAAATGTAGTATCATCAAAATACGCGTAGTGTTTTGGTAGCCCCGTAGAAGTAGGGTTTGGATACGCCTCACGCATAAAGTTAACGTCTTTGTTGATAAGGTAGTGATAAACACCGCTACCATCCACAACTGCTAACGAATAAGACCATAGGAAGTCAGTAGGTGCTCCTAAATAAGTATTATTCAACGTGGTAGTGCCCGTAACATTTCGGCGAAGGGCAGGAATCTGAACAGTATTATAAATTTTCTGTTCAGCCTGCTCAGTAAACATGGCAAGCTGATCTGCTGTGAATGTTGTTTCACAAATATCCTGAATATTTGTAGTCAGATCAGTGTAATTCATCTGTTATGCCATTGGCCCTCGTGCGTACAAACCTTTAGTAGCTGCACCAGTGCCACGCACTTTTATGCCGCCACCTGAAGCGTATGCTTTAGTTTTCTTAATCATCTTCTTAGCTTTCTTTGGCTTAGAAACTGAAGCTTTCATCATAGTTCTGCGCATTTTAATACTCCTACTAAGTTATTACCGTAACTTGGCCTATAAATCCAGTCCCAACTACGCTAGTTACAGGTTGGATATATGCTCTGCTAGAAGCATATTCTTGAAAGTCAGGTCTAGGATTACGAATAGCTTGTGGATCATCAACTGGAAATTCACCAAGTCTAAGTTGCGGGTGGTCAGGATTCCAGCACTCTGGACAAGCTTTTATATTCGTATCTACTCCTTTTCTAACAAGATTCTTCAACTCTCGTAGTAAGTATTGAAAGCCACATATATCGCATATGGCTAAAGCATTTCTACCCGAAGCAAACCGGCGAGACATTACGAAATCCTCGTAGCCATAGGAACAAACCTAAATGGCGTTTTTTCTCTATCCTCACCTGCTGCTAGAATAAACTGTGCTTCATATTCTGCTTTAAGCATATCTACACGAGGCGCTAATTCCGGCACCTTCATAGCAATATGATACGCTAATCCCGCTACAAGACACGGCAAAAACCGGAAATTCATGTCGGGAGTTTCAACTCCGCTACCAGCATCTTCAATACGGCGCATACGCCAATACTGGAACACATAATCATTGCTATCTGGAACAGGCCATACATTTATTCGTGGCTGGTCACGCAGACGCTCAATCCATACTTGAATAGGTCTACCAGTTGATAACTTGTTTGGGATACTAGCGTAAGTGCTTACACTGATACGACTTATGGTAAGATCAGACTGTGTAGCGGTGTTACCTGCATTAGTACGAATTACTTGTTCAAGAAGATCAATAGTATCTGCAGGCAAATTGTACTGAGAAGTGCCAGAAACAAGGTTTAAAGTGCCCTCGTCAATAGTCCAAAGGTTAATGCCACGGTTCTGCCATTCGATGGTCATAAGGTTCATTGACCGCCGCGCAGTACGGAGATCGTATCCAGACCGCAGCTCTCGACCTGCACGCTCCCACGCTTCCTCAGCGATCTCCGTGAAGTCCATATTAAATGCTGTGGTGCCTGATGTTGCCATTATTTTCTCCAGCCGCTTTTAGCTTTTTTCTTAGCTTTGGCGGATAACTCTCCGTAATGGTACAATTTTTTAGATGTATTAGACATTACTTTTCCGGTCATGAGCGTTCCGTCAGGATGTTTGTGCATCCCACCTTTATGCTCTTTTCCGTCAGCAAAGTAATGTTTTACACCTTTAGCCATTAAAGAACTCTTTTACCTGCTTAAGCAAAGCACCTTTGGTCTTACGGCGATCCAACTCAATACCGTGTTCGCGCATCAAAGCTTCCAGTTCAACTTTAGTCATGTCTGAATAATTCGGCACGTCTTGAGTTGCGAGCCTATCTTCATACTCAGATACAGGTGGAACTGCAGAAGTAACACCCATTGACTTAAGTTTTGCTTCTGCTTGCGCTTTTGTCATAAGATCAAAAACTTTAACATCATAAGTACCATCAGCATTTTTTGTGCCTATCTGGTACACTGGTTCTCCAGTGGAGAATTTACCATTCTGGAAGACTTCCATATCTACTTCCTCTTTCGCTTGGCGGGAGAAACCCTGCGTGGCTTACCTGCAGGTTGTCCCAACCGTTTCTTTTGAGCGATCTTAGTCTTCTTCTCTGAAGCGCTCATCTCGCCACTAGTTTTGGGAGTTTTGCTGGATACGCGTTTTGTAGGTCTACAATACGGTGTACCCCGCTTTTCTCCTTTTTGCCGTCCACAAGCTTTACCAGTACGCACATCTTTCCAGTCCTCTTTGAACCAGCGCTTTAGTGCTGCACCTTTTGCGGTTTTGCGTACAGCCATTATTTACTTCCTTTATTGCCCCAGTTCTTCGCGCCTACCTTACGGCATTTTGCGATTGCCCCAGAGGCATAGGCGGATGGAAAGACCTTATAGCGAGATTTAACCTTACTATAACATGCGTCTTTTACCGATCCGCCTTTCTTGTAGCCTTTGCTACATTCCGAACAGCCACAGCCTGATTTGCGGTAGTATCTACGCATCAAGAACCTTTCATAGATACCATCTTAGCTGGGCGCATTTTCTTAGATACGGCACCACAACCACGGACTTTACCGCCGTTTTTATAGCCTTTCTTAGCCATACCGCCTTTATTCATCATGCGGCGCGGGGCAGCTGGACCTGTACCAGTAACAGCCATACCTCTGGGCTTTTTCTTCTTTTTGCGGCGCGGCATGTCTTCTTCCATCATCATACCTTCAGCCATAACCATATCGCCAGCTTGGTATTTTTTAACCATGCCGCCGCCCATCATCTTACCTCTACCATCAGCAGCAAACTCAGGAATCATCTTTCCATCTTTGCCACGAACCATGGGCATACCGCCCCCTGCGTACTTCTTTTTCATAAACTCTTCTCCAACGTTTTGAGGAACCCCAACTTGCTTAGCAAATTTAGGGTTGTTTGCTACTGCAGCCATGAAGCGTTGTTGTTTTGCAGACTTAGCAGGCATTAGCAGTTCCACTTCCTTAAGCTCTTGTTGATACGGCTGTTTGGATCGTTAGCCGTCTTCGAGCTAGTCAGTTTCTTCTTCATGCCCTTCATACGGGAACAGAAAGATTTACGCCGTTTAGCGTCTTTTGATCCCTTTTTAAGTTTGCTGGGCTTAGTTGTAACAGCCGTTTGCAGCTTACTACCGGGGTTCTGCCGTCTATAGCTGGCAACGCCTTTCTTGTTTAGACCCCCTTCAGGGTCTTTACCTTCCTTGCGTGTCCAAGCTGGTGACTTAACAGACCCACCTTTTTTGTAGTAAGTTCGCATAACAGCTACCCATAAAACACTGTCATGGCAGTGATGTTAGTAAACGCGCTAATATACACATCTGTCTCACACCTAATTCCATCATCTGGAATGTTAACGGAGTGAGAATCAGAAGCTACAAAGTCTAGGTCTAGTACAGTAGACCCCCCATTACCATCAGTGATAGTAAGACGAGGGGAACCCGTAGTAGTAAGAACCTGCACTTGACGAACTCGTGCAGGCCCAACACCTAGAGAGCCTGTGCCTGTAACCCGTTTGGATTGAACATCTGATCTAGGCATGACTCACCTCCTTACGAGAGGTTGCGGTTCTGCAAATACAGCACCGTTACAGTAGCGGCACCTGCAGTAGCGGCAGTCCCTGTCTGGTTGTATGTCACAGTAACATCTACGTCAGTAGTACCAATATCAATCAGGTTACCAATCTGAGATACGTCAGATGTAGCAAGTACACGCGCTTGAGCGCCAACAGCCAATGCGTCTGCATACTGGTCAGCGGTTGAGCCATCACCAATATCAAAAGTATTAGTTGTGCCTGCATCAAATGCAGTCGTCACATCTACAGTGATTTGGAAAATTTGGCTGTTTGCTGGGAGTGTAGCAACAACAGTTTCAGTACCATCAGCAGCAAAAGTTACATTTGCACTCTGTGCCATCAGTACAAAACCAACATTGGCCTTATCAGTGCCAACAGTAGTACCTGTCGTATCTTTAATCGTTCCGGCCTTAATAGGACCAGAGAAAGTTGTAGTAGCCATGCGAATCTCCTGTCTTGGCTAGTGTCAGCTGCCCAATGCAACTGTCAGGGATTACTTATTCATAACATATAAAAAGAAAGGGGGCAACATTGTGCCCCCTTCCATGGTTATGCACCGGGTGAACCGAAGATTCCAAGAGGATCAGAGACCCCGAAAGAATAACGCTCACGAGCCTTATAGCGGCTGTTGCCAGTATCGAAATCAGCATCCATAGAGGTGCTCATTGGGGTACGGACAAAGTGCTTGAGGCCGTTAGGCACATCGGTCATCAGGAACCAAGCATCGGTATCGGTCAGATAATGGTTAACTGCGTAACCTTCTGGGATCGAACCGTTGTTGCGAATAGCGTTGATGTCGTTATCCGCAGTTCCTACGCGACCTTCAGTTTCGAGCAAGCGAGTTGCAACAAACTGCAGATTCGGTGGAATGACCAGCTTACGAGGTTTGGCTGCAATCAGCAGACCACGCTCATCAGTCCAACCTGCAATCTGAATAACGGCGGCTTCGAGAGAAGTCTCGTTAAGGTCAGCAGCAACAGCTGGAGTGTTTGAGTTGGTTCCGCCAGACACCAGTGGGTGGTCGGTAGCACAAAGTACTTTACCGTCACCGTAGGTTACGCCAGAGCCGCTGAACGCGTTGTTCAGAACAGCTGCAGCTTTAACCTGCTTGGTGTACGCCATAGCACGGGCCAGAGCTTTGGTGTAACGAGCAGACAGAGAATCGTAGAGGTTGTCCTCGATTGCTTCTTCTGTGATGCTGAAACCCATAGCAATGGTCTCGTGTGTATAACGAGCAGTCCAAGTTTCTTGGGCACTATCGTACTCAATAGCTGCACCTTCGTTTTTAACAGGTGCTGCTGAGAAGCCCGATAATTTGGTTTCTTCCTCGAATGAGCGATCCGAAGACTCAGTTTCAAAGATTTCGGCGTGCTCTTCGCCGTACTTAGCATACTCCAGTCCAAACAGCGCGTTCAGGCCGGGAAGGAGTTCTTTAAGTAGTTGTGCGCGTGAAATAGCCATAACTAACTCTCCTTATACGCCTGTAGTGTTGTCGAACTGATGACCTGCGTTCCACTTAACGTAGGCTTCAGTATAACCACCGGACGTGTTTTTGGTTTCTTCAACCAAACCAACGATACGGAACGGAAGTGTGTTGGTAGTAGCAGAGGTGTCGGAAATCGCGCAACGTGAGTTACCCGATACAGAATCACCTGTGTTGTCTACACCAGCAACGTTTGCACCGATGTCGGTTTGAGCAAGGTCGCCAATAGTCGTTCCAGAAGATACTACAGCTACCTTGAACAAAGCGTCTGTAGCGTCAAGTACATAAGCTTCAATGTCAGAAGCAACAGTGCTTGCCGGATATGACTGGCTAAAAAGTTTATAGCCAAGGCTAGGGTCTGTGTAAGAACAGCCCAAGAAAACACCAATAGGTGTCATGGCAGCATCGAACGTATCACGTTCAACAGTGCCTCCGGTAACAAGTTTAACTGCGTCCCCGTTGAAGATCGTGGTGGCATAACCACTTGCGATCTTGTAATGGCGCGTAACGCCAACAAAAGGAACACCGCTCAACAATTTTACCGGAACAAGCCCATAAGGGCCACTAACAGAAGGATAAGCCATTTTAAGCTCCTAATTTAGGTTCCGTTACCAAAGGTAACCTTCGTTTTCCTGTCGTTAAACAAGGGCATACGAGGGTCATTCTCTCTCATAAGGTTGTTGTCAACGGACTGCATCTGGGAGCGCGTTTGCTGTTGATAGTAATCATTACGCTCTTCGACTAGTTCCGCTGGAGCTTTACAAAGCATCAAACCGCCAATGACCACGTTATCCTTGAACCTATCATTTTCGATAGTAACAAGCGTAATCTCTGGATGATCCGTTGCCTTTACAGGCTCCCAACCTTCACGAAGTTTTGAGGAAACATTAGTGGCATCAACATTGCCTGCCGAACTAACGCGAATCCAGCGAAATTCATAACCCGGCTCGGGATTAGGTGACGGTAGCACCTCTGGACGCTGCCAAGCCCTCTTTTGGGTCGTTTTTTCACGAGTTTCAAGCTCTCGATTCAGACGATTCTCAGCCATTTGCTTTCCTCATATCTATTGCAACCTGTTTGGCGTATTGTTCTGGCGTTAGTCCAAGCCTCTTAGCGATAGCGACTTGTGTTTGCGTTAGCCTAATCTTTTTAGGCGCTGTGCTCCGCGTAGCGGGGGCAACCACATTCGTTGTTCGCTGAGGTTGTTGCACCTCTTCCAGTTGTTGATCGGTATCCTCGAAATTATCGGGGAATACCTGACGCATACGAGTGTTAATTCTCTCGTAGTATTCATCACTTTGGGTTTTTACACCCTCTTTGACAAGCTTATTATGCAGCCCCAGAGCAAAGCTTGTCATCTCGTCATCGGTCCCGAACCAAGGGTTTTCTTCAGCCCATTCGGTGGCTCTAGGATCAACGACAGGTGCCGTTGGGGCGGATTCTACTTCCTGTTGTACAGGTGTTTCTTCTTCCTGTAAAGAAGGTAACTTGAAATTCGTTAGTCTATCAGAACGAATCTTAGCAGCCGTTAAGTTTTCTTGCGCAGTAAGGACAGCATCTGAATCACCAGATTCATACGCTTCTTTATACGCTCGTTTAGCGGCTTCCATTTCAGCTGTAACACTGCGTTTAGCTTGTTCAAGCAGAGCTGATTGGTTTTTACCAACAGTGCCTTTTAGCTGCTTATTCTCTTCCATAAGCTGCTGAGTGACACGCTCCAGTTCTTGACGTTCACGAAGCGCTTGCTCTTTTGCACGGCGTTCATCATGATAGCCTTTACTAAAGTGCTGAATCCGCTTACGGACTTTTTCAGAGTAGTCTTCAAGCTCTTCATCAGTGACATCAGCTGGAGGTTCAGATGGTTTACGCCCGCGATCAGCTTTTGGCGTATCGTCAACCACTTCAATCTCAAATCCGTCATCATTAGATACAGGCTCACTCTTAGCTGCATCAGCTTTAGCTTTCTTTCCGCCCACATCGACTTCAACCTCACCAGAGGGTTCCACTTCGATTTCAGGCTTTTTTGCTTCTTCTTGGTCATCGGGAAACTCAAATTCAACTTTTTGAAACGGCATCTTACACTCCCTATACAGTCATAATACCACGAGGATCAGGAATAACTGCCTCGATAGAGTCATCGTTCATCAAACGGAACTCTTTACCATTAACCTTAAAGCGAGTGCCCGTATTCATACGGAACATAACATAATCACCTGCTTGGCACCACGGGCCTTCAGGAAAACGTTCTTTGTCACTGTACGCATCAGCACCCATATCAATAACTACGCCCATAATCGACATAATGTATTCTTTATGTTTTTCGCTGTCAGTCTTTAGAAGAGTACTACCTTCGTAGTAATCATTGACATCAGGAAGGGCGATAAGGATACGGTATCCAACGGGTTTAGGAAGTTGAGCTTCCCAATCTGCATCAGTAATCTTCTGAGCTGCTTCAGTCATCATCTGACTCCATATAGTTTTTCGCGAGGTCTTCTATGTAATTTTGGCAGGCTTCGAGACCTCGAATTAAGCCTGTTACTTCCTTGTACTGGGCGTAGTCTTTTGCTCCACCCGAGCCAAGAAACTCTAGTGCTGAAGATTTATCTTCGATGATTTTATCTTTAAGCACGTCAAAGACGGTTTTAGCCATTATTTGTTCCTACTGTTCTCCATCATTTTCAAGATTTCTAAATCAAGCTTTGCTTTAGAATCTCGCTTTTCTTGTGCTAGTTTGACCCCAGCTTTATTCGCTTCAATCTTAAGTTCGTTATTGTCGATCTTAATCTTTTCAGCCTCTAGGCCAGCATCAATCGCATCTTTAGCCTTCTTGCGCTCAAGTTCTTGCGCGGCAATATTTGCGTCCATCTGATCTTTTGCGGCTTTGCGCTGCACTTCAGCCATCTTAGTCTGCGCTTCCATCTGCTGTAGCTGGAATACAGGGTCTTGAGCTTGCTGTTGCGCTGCTTGTTGCGCTGCTTGTTGTTGATGTGCTTGAGCAAGCTGTTTACCAGCATCAGCAACAAGACGAGACAGATTGACTTCAATATCTTCAGGCAACTCTTCATTTGGAGGAGGAAGCTCAACGCCAAGGCGTTCTTCGATTTGCTTACGATAATTAAACGCGAGGTGTTCAGCGATATGCGCCTGTAGTGAGGCCATAATCTGCTGTGCCTGTGGGTTCTGACCAATCATCTGAGCGATCATTGGGTCTTTCATAAACGACATATGCGTAGCGATGTGAGCATCGTGATCTTGGTAGATAAACGCCCTGATTGGTTTGCCAACCAGTGCATCCATGTTTTCGCTTACCGGATCGGTTGGCTTTGCATCGTCCTTTGTAGGAACAAGTTTATCTGCGTTCTTGACTCCAAGAACTTCGATCATCTGTCTATGCAGTTGTGGTAGATCATAAATCTGAGGCGCAGACTGTGCCATCTGCAGCACTGCCTGATATTGAACGACACGCTGTGCCATTGTAGAGCTGTTAGGATCACTAACGGGAATCACGTCTACCATCATATAGTCGGCCTGACGTGCGCTTACTTCCCCTCGGGAAGGTTCGTAATCATATTCTACAGGAGCATACTCAGCCATAATGGCTTTGAGCATCTTAAATTCCTGTTTCATAGCATAGTGGACGCGTGCCTGCACTGCAGCCATAGGCTTCAGCGTGCGCTCCAGCAACGCCAGTGTAGTGCCCACAGGAGCGTTAGCGGACATATCAGATATGTTCATATCTGAAATAGCGCCTAATCTACGCCCTTCCTGTGTAATCTGGTTTAGAAGTTGTAACAGGGTCTGTGACGGTTCCTTGTATGGAAGAGGCATGATGTTGTCACGGATAGACCCGCTAGGTACATCAACGTCTTTCCATTCGCCCGGTTCAATGGGCGTATCATCGCCCTTGATACGGAGTCCTCTGGACTTCAGACCGCCCGGGAGGTTGGCAAGTGTCCCAGCATCTACAAGCTGACGTATCAAGGCCGTGCCTGCCCGTGCATACCCACCAATGATGTGTATGAGGCCAAGCCCGTAAAACCCGAATCCCGGTACATATGGATAGTGTACGAAGTGCTGACGCTTCAGCATCAGGGGATCGTCAGGGTTCCAGTTTCGGCGGATGCCCAAAACCTCTCCGGTCCCACGCTCAATAGTCACTACATAAGGTTTTGCAATTTCATCGTCTGATTCATCAATACCTTCAATAACTAGGTCTGCGTGCACTTCGTACACCGCAAAACGGTCGTCATCGGTCAAGGAGTAACCGCCTTCTTCCGCCTTACGTTTCTCAATGTCGGAGTGATACGGCTCAGGCTCTCCAAGTTCTACATCTCTATAGAACCCAGCAACCTGTAGCTTGCGTAGTTCATTCTTTGTTTTACGCATAACATGCGTTACGCGCTCAGCAGTCTCGATATGTGACGCACCGTAAGGAACAATCACGTCTTCTGCGGGGATAAACAGAGCAACCTGCCGCCCCAGATTAGGATCAAAATAAACTTTCTTAAAGGCTGACCCAGCCAGACCCAAGCTATAGAGCAGGCGCTCGTGCTCTGGGCGGTACTCAACCATGTTCTCAGTAAGCTGATAGTTCATGTCAGCCTTGACACGCTGCGCAGCCTCAGTCTTCTCCTTGGTCTCACTACCAAGAATCTTGACTTTTACAGGGCCAGCGGCAGGAAATGTCTCGGACATTGTTTCAGCTTGGAACCGTATAGCGGCTTCAGCGAGGACGGTAGAGTATACCCCACAGGCGCCTTCCCACGGCTCTGTACGCTCTTCATACTTGAAGCCAAGCACGTCCAGACCCTTAACAAAGGTATCTGCCCATTCCTTACGGCTGTCTGTATCAGCGTCAATCAGCCCAATAAGTTCTTCGGAGAGATAACTTAGCTGGCCTTCTTCAAGAGCGTCCGCCAGATTGGCGTCAAAGGACATCAGATCAGACTCGTCAGCGTCTGGAATCAGGGTGATCTCCATACTCCCATCGTCCAGAGTAACCATATCTGGGTTAACCACTTCAATCTCAAGATCGGCTTCAGGCATTTCGCCTTCTTCGAGTTCGATCTCTTCTTCTAATCCTTTCGGAGTAGCATACAGTCCTTTTTCTACCGCCATATCTCTACCTCTCAGTAATATCCGCCACGGCGCTGCCTAAAGTACCGCTGCTCTTCGGGTTCATCAGTAGGCAGGCGAATAAACCCACCTTGCCTGAATCTCATAAGCGCCATAACCGTAGAGTCTACCAAGTCATCATGACTCATAAATGGAAATCCGGCAATCTCTTCTATAACTTCCTCTGCCCAACGCGTCTGTGGCATCCAGACCATACCCGATGCCACTATGTCCGCAACAGAGTTAAGGCGTGCCAGTTTATCTCCTGACCCTCTGTGCGGTGTAAACTCCTGAACAGGTAACCCCATGCGCCTCATTTCTTGGTAGAGAGCCGTACCTGCCGACTTTTTCTCCACAATGAACGCATCGGGTTCCCACTCCGCATACTCTTCCATAGCAAGATTTTTAAGTTCTGGAAACTCTAAACGCTGTTTTATGCTGTTTAGTAGTATAATGTGGTAGGCGTCCTCCTCGTCATGGAAGAACACACCCCAAGTCGTAAGTGCGGTAAAATCGGCACGGTTATGTGTCTCTGCCGCCGCGTCCAATGACATGATTATGTACTCGCAAACCGGCGGTGCTTCTGCTTTCCACTCACCCCACCACTCTCGTTTGATGAGTGCGGCTTCTTCTGCTGTGGGCTGTTGTTGATACTGAGCGTTCCACTGAAACGCAGGCATTGACGCCTTGGTACGCATTAGCGCATCTAGATCAAAGAACTCAGGCCAAAGCGGCTTCTGCACTGGTTTACCAGTCTTTTTGTCATCTACATCTAGTATGGCAGGAAACTCAACAACTTCATACTGGTCGCTACGCTCGTTCTGTGACATATCCCGCACAACACGCCCAGTCAGGTCATCCATATGCCAGCGTGTCTGAATAATTGCTACGCGACCCCCCGGCATTAGTCGTGTACGCGCTCCGAATGTGAACCACTCGTAGGCTTTTTCAAAGACTTCAAAATTTCCGTTAATGACATCTTGTTCTGAATGGGGATCGTCAACGAGCAGGAGGTCAGCACCGCGACCAGCAAGAGCGGAACCAATACCACACGCATAATATTCGCCACCGACATTTGTGTTCCACCTCCCTGCTGACTTGCTATCCTGTGCCAGACTAACCGTTGGAAAAATATCCTTGTAACTATCAGATGCTATCATATTACGCACTTTTCTACCAAAGTCTACTGCAAGGTCAGTAGTGTGCGAGACCATCATAACCTTCTTGTTCGGGTTTCTGCCTAGAAACCACGCTGGAAACATGATAGAAACAAGCTGAGATTTACCGTGTCGTGGTGGAATGTTGACACAAATACGGTCTTTGTCGCCCTTTTCGATGGACATGAGCATATTTGCAAGCATCCGGTGGTGCTTTCCAACAATATAGTCGGGCTGCATGTGCTTGCAGAACGCAATGAGGTCATCATATGCCTTCTTATTCGCATTTCTGGTGGATAATTCCCCGACCATCCGGTCGATCTCGGCCACTTCCTCGGGCGAAAAAGAATCGAGGTTGGCGAGCATTTGTTCGATTTCTTCTTCAGTAAAGTCTAGCTCCGGTTTACTCACCGTCAGACTCCTTTATGCCGAGTTCTGCGTCCACATCTAGCGCTTCACCGTCAATTACAACGGCATCTTCTACTTCTTCTTCGGGATTTATAAGTTTTGCCAGCTTCATACGCAGTTTTTCGCGCAGTTCATCCGTAGTCTGGTGCGTAATTGTCACTTCAGACTTCTCTGCGAACAATCCAACGTCTGAAATCTTACCTAAAAGCTCCAACGCTCGCACTCTAACCCGTGGATCAGGGTTATCTGTCTCCAGAATGAGTTTATTTGTCACCATATGGCGTATCTGCAGTGCCGATTCTGCTACCGAGTGCCCAAATTCCTGCAAAATACTGTTAGTCAGCACCAGAGATGCTGGGGTTAGCGTGGCTGCACGCTTGTTATTTACCTTTTTAGAAGTCTTTTCGGGGTTATCGGCGTAAGCCATGCTCAATGCAGCCGCTGTATCTTGGTCTTCTTTGTTCGGATCGACCTCAAGTCCATGCTTTATAAGCTCCGATACAGTATTACACGCAGCCTCAGCACGAGTGCGCAAGTCAAGGTACGGCACATCCGGTGTGAAGGGCACACCTATTTCGGGTTCGATCACTAAAGTCATGTCTCTACGCAGGTTGTTAACCGATAGTTATGTTTTATACAGTATAATATTTTTTCGTGCAAGGAGGTTGGGACTCCTACCGGGGGGTGTTCCTATATATGAGGGGGTGGGGGGTCCGAACTCAAAATTTTACGGATTGTTCGTGGAAATTAGTAATACAGAAGATATACAGAGTCACAAGTCAACAGCGGGGTGGTCGGGGGGCGGTAGGGTTAGCGTATAGCGATTTGTTAGTGCGTCACTAACAAAAGTAATTAGACATAATAAAACTTCACGATTGTTAAAATATCCCTACAAAAACACATCAAAATCTGTTCTACTACAATCATCAACAGCGCGGTGCTGTTGTATCAACCTTTTGCTACATGGAGATTTTGATATGCAAAAGTTTAATTACCTCTCAGCCGCTTTGGCTGACCGCATTGCTTCGGCAGTTTCTGCAACCGGCAAAGCCGAGCGTGCAATGGCAACAGCCATTGACGCTATGGTTTCTGAAGGTTTAACCTTTACTGATTTCATCAGTCCTAAAACGGCTGGTGGCGGCTCTACCGCTTCGCCTGAGAAGTTTGAAGAAATCAATCGCGCTATCGTGCTTGGTTTTAACCAGACTGCTCAGAACTTGCTGGACACTCCTACCAAGGGATTGTCTGAAACCCAGAAAGCGAACAAGCGCTACTGGCAACAGCAAATCGGCGCTAGACGCAACGATTTCAAGCGCGCTCTTGAAAAGAGAGTTCGCATTGTTGAAGAAGGTGGCACGCCAAGCCGTGTTCGGACACCAGAACAACGCATCAGGGACAACCTGAACGATGTTCTTAAGGTTTGCCAGAACGCTGAAGAGGCAAACTTCGACATTAACGATATGGTCGATGCGGTCAAAAAAGCGCTTTCGGTGCTTAAATAACAACCTTGGGGGGCTGGCAACAGCCCC
>Ga0181577_10002422_pt1 | contig 14611 bp, 7 predicted proteins | sample 101ome_21_FD_132468 | JGI IMG/M metagenome (GOLD analysis project Ga0181577, IMG submission 132468) | Coastal salt marsh microbial communities from the Groves Creek Marsh, Skidaway Island, Georgia - 101413BT metaG (megahit assembly) | ecosystem: Environmental > Aquatic > Marine > Intertidal zone...
TCTCAGTTATCCTGAACAATGGTTTGAGTCAACAGGTCTCCACCAGATCACTCCTCTACATCATCGTATTGCTTGCATCTTTGACCCTGCTTGACTCAAAAGCTGCTGTGACGCTTACCGAAACTGTCTACCAGAATGCCATCGGTGATGTCGCCGGTGTTTACTCAAAAAGCCAGGAATATGGGGATCAAATTATCCTGGGAAGTGACAGCAATCATGTCATCAGCTTTTACTTCGAATACAACGGGCAATTCGAAGCCGATGGCGACGAGACCTGTATCCTGCGTTTCTATGCTAACGACGGCGAATCAATCCTCGTGAACAACATTGAAACGCTTCCACCAGGAACTCTTATTTTCGAAAGCGAGCCTTTTGCCATCTTTCCTGATTTCAACACCGCCTCAATCACGGACATCAATGTTGATGTCCCTGTGAGTTTTACCTGGACGGTTGAATTCGCCGGACTGCGGGGGATATCCAGTGACCGCGCTGGCTTGGTGTTACGCCATCCGCCCAATATTGGGCTCAGCTTTGATGACATTTGGGTAAAGTTCGGCAATGGATGGGCACCCTACCGCTTCAATGGGAATCCTGTAGCAAATTTTGCATGCATGGTGATCGCCGAAATCGACACCCAACTGCGCATCATTGATAAACATGAACATGGCACAGAGCCTCCATCTTTCACCGTGACCGGTCCACGTAACCAGACTGTTATCATCTATGGCTCGGATGATGAGATCACTTGGGAACCCCTGACACTTGGCACCTTGGCCGGCCGCAAGCTGGAGGTTGTCGATCGCGGGTTCACCCCGGGACAGCCACGCACCTACCGTGCGGCTTTTGCCAACAGCACTCCCATGGCCCTGAGTGGTTTTAGCAGACAGCAAGACGGAACCACGAAGATGACCTTAGCCGGCCCGACGGGAATGCCATGCTCTCTGCAAGCTAGCTCAGACATGAAGAGTTGGCAGAACCTCTTAGAATTCAAATTCACCACACGTCCTGTGAGCACCACAGATAACCAGGCTGCGGGAGTGCCGCTGCGATTTTACCGCTTATTTTTAGGTGATGTGGTAGAGGCTACGCCTGACCTCACCGATCAAGCGGTTGCAAAATACCCAATCGAATTTGTGCCAGAGGAACCCTGATTACCCTATCTGCGAACAGATCTGACTCGCTGGGATAGCTTGTCAGGATGCAGGTTGGATCAACTCTTGTGATAAATTTCTGAACCTTTATCGGTAAATTCTCTCGATTTCTGATCCATACCTTGAGCAAGTGCTTCCTCCTCACTGAGCCCCTGTTCGCGCGCATATTGCCTGACATCCTCGGTTATTTTCATGGCGCAGAAATGAGGCCCGCACATCGAACAAAAATGCGCTGTCTTGGCACCATCCTGAGGTAAGGTCTCGTCGTGAAATTCGCGGGCTCGTTCGGGATCCAGGCCAAGGTTGAATTGGTCTTCCCACCGGAATTCAAATCGTGCCTTACTCAGAGCGTTATCACGATACTGGGCACCTGGGTGACCCTTGGCCAGATCCGCCGCATGGGCTGCAATCTTGTAGGTGATCACACCTTCCTTGACATCCTCTCGATTAGGTAGGCCTAAATGCTCTTTAGGCGTCACATAGCATAACATGGCGCACCCATACCAGCCTATCATGGCGGCTCCGATGCCACTGGTGATATGGTCGTACCCTGGAGCGATATCCGTTGTCAGCGGGCCGAGGGTGTAGAAAGGGGCCTCCTGACACCATTCCAGCTGCTTGGTCATGTTCTCTTGAATCTTGTGCATGGGAACATGCCCTGGCCCTTCGTTCATGACTTGGACACCTCGATCCCAGGCACGCTGAGTCAGTTCGCCTTGGACCTTAAGTTCCGCAAACTGAGCCTCATCATTGGCATCCGCAATCGAACCTGGTCGCAAACCATCACCAATGGAAAAACTGATGTCATAAGCTGCCATGATGTCACAAATCTCATCCCAGTGAGTGTAGAGAAAATTCTCCTCATGATGAGCAAGACACCATTTGGCCATAATCGATCCCCCCCGGGAGACAATACCGGTAGCCCGTCTTGCAGTCATGGGCACAAAGCGCAACAGCACACCCGCGTGAATGGTGAAGTAATCCACCCCCTGCTCAGCCTGCTCAATCAATGTATCTCGGAAGATCTCCCAAGTCAGGTCTTCCGCACGGCCGTTAACTTTTTCAAGAGCCTGGTAGATGGGCACAGTCCCGATGGGCACGGGCGAGTTGCGAAGGATCCATTCTCGGGTAGCGTGGATATTCTTGCCCGTCGAGAGATCCATGACCGTATCGGCACCCCATTTGATAGCCCAGCGCATTTTTTCAACTTCCTCCTCAATACTTGAGGCAACCGCTGAATTCCCAATATTGGCGTTGATTTTGACAAGAAAATTCCTCCCGATAATCATGGGCTCCAGCTCGGGGTGATTGATATTACAGGGAATAATGGCTCGACCCCTGGCTATCTCGTCCCTGACGAACTCCGGGGTGATCTGACTCGGGATTTGGGCGCCCCAAGGCTGTCCAGGATGCTGATGCTCCAAGCTGGTCTGAGAGTTCGACCGTGCATGCTCTGCCATCTTGGCTCTGCCCATGTTCTCCCTGATGGCAATGAATTCCATCTCAGGAGTGATGATGCCTTGTCTGGCATACCAAAGCTGGGTGACAGGATGTCCCTTCGATGCCCTGAGCGGCTGCCGTTTGAGCCCAGGGAAGACTTTCAACGCTGCATCAGGTCTGGACTGAGAGGCAGATTCGGCATGCTTGGTCGATAAATACCCATTATCACCAGGCAGCACCGCACGCCCTTCGTAGCTTTCAACATCGCCACGAGACTGAATCCAATCAGCCCTAAGCGAAGGTAACCCTTCGGAAACCTGTCCACGGAAGGAAGGGTCTCCCCAAGGGCCGCTGGTATCATAGACACGAACCGGAGGGTTGTGGGTCACCTCACCACTGGTTGAATGGGTGTCATGCAAGGCAATTTCTCGCATGGGAACGCGGAGCTCTGGGTATTGCTGCCCAGAGAGGTAAACACGCGTCGAGCATGGGAGCGATTGTCTGCTTGGTGAATCAGCCTCTTCCTTATTTGCTATCATGATTTTTGTGTCAGATCAGCCAGGCCTTGATTGGCTCAATCTTTGCAGGAACCTAAAAACGCCTTCGATCCATACAGATTGGAGGTTTTCAAACCGTCTTCAGGAGGCTTTGAGCGAGCTAGCCCAACGTCACTGAAATTAACTTTGGCTTTGGAGTGGGTCAAGGGGATATGGAAATAGGGCATGAACGAGGGATCAAACCCCTCCTTCTCCTAAAGCCTTGATAGGTCAACTAGCGGTCAGGTTACGGGATAAAAGTCCTGGTTGAGACGTTCCTCAAGCCGTTTTTTCAATGCGACCAAGTGACGCTTTTCGCCAAGAAAGCGTGCCAGCGAAGCACCCTGAAGACTTTTGGCCTGTTTCCTGAACCCCTTCAAGGCGACGACAAGCGGGAGGCCTCGAGTGGATGGCAGGACCCGATTGAGTCCATGCTTCACATCATCGCGCAGCTCCCTGGTTTCGGCCACTTTGGTCTGAGCATCGCCAAGCGATATGTCTTGGGCAATCAGCTCGGAAAGCAATTTGCAACGAAAGGTATGACACCGAGTTGGCCTCTGTGCATAAACCTGACAATGGCCAGACTGATGATGGCAGCAAGGTTGGGGCATGAGAGGAGCTGAACCCATACCTACCTTGAGGCCAGATGCTTTGCAAGCAACTGCTTGCTGGCCTTCCTGACTCTCTAAGGTCACCGAGGCAAACAAGGTCCCATCACAACAAAAACCGCAGCCCAGACAGAGTATCTCCTCGGGGGCTAGGGATCGGTTGGCTGCTTGTTGAGCTTGCATAGCCTCTGCGCTAGACCTGTTCATCAGTGATTTTGGTGCAAGTAAACAATCAGATCCCTCAATTCAAAGGTGGAAAGGATATCACCCATCGGTGGCATTGAGGAAACGGAGGAAATCAGGAAAGAATCAATGGACGACTTTGGCACATCCCGCTTTGAACCATCCAGCAACTGGAGTTGCAAGCTATCAGCAGTGTCCTCAAGCAAACGTCCTGAGAGCTCATCTCCATCAACCAGACTCAACTCGACTCCTTGGTAGCCATCCACCACAGTGGCTGAGGGTTCGATCAAAGATTCCAGGAGGTAGGAACGATCCACCCTCTGGCCCAGACCTGAAAGAACCGGCCCCACCTGAAGCCCCTGCCCTCCGGCCTCATGACAACGAACGCACTGAGCCAGTGGATGCGATTGGTAGACTTCCTTCCCCTTGTCAGGGTTACCACCCCATAGAAGAGCATGACGATACTGCTCATTGTTTGTGTCACGTTGCAAAAAAGGATCTCGGCGAATCCCATCTGGCAGGATGGATGGCTCAATCAAGTGAAATGCCTCAAGCAAATCCAAATGAAGCTCGCGATTGAGTTTACCTTCTTTGAATTTCTGGAATTGATGCTTCAAAAAAGGAAGACTGCTCGACGCTGGAAGACGTCCAATCAGACCGATTCCCTCCTGCTGCTGGTGCCGGGGCAATTGATCAAAAATCTCAGCCAACTCGTGAGCAAAGAAGGCAGGATCGGCCTGAGCCAAGCCACAAAGTGCGGTAAAATACAAAGGCTCATCCCGGCGCTCAAGGAATTGACGTATCACATCTAGGGATGCTGGCGTGAGGTTTCTCAGCAGCACACTAAGGGCATGTTGCCGCATATCAGGATGGAGGGCTCCATCACTCACCCAGTCCATCATGATCTTTTCATCCACTGGGATATCATATTCAAGAATCAAGGACATCAGGCCCTCACGCCAGGAACCTGATGCCTTCTGCAGTTCAGGAGTGAAAGCCTCCTTCAGCAACGAGAACCCGCGACCAGCAAGCCTGCCTTGGGGGCGCCTGATCCGACCCACAACTCGATCCAGGAAGGGTTCGTCATCCCAAGTAGCCAGGCTCATGAGGGCTTCCATGCGCATGGTTTCATTGGCATAGTCACCAAAACCAAAAACCAGGAGGCGTTTGGCATCCTCCGACTGCCCCAGTCGGCGGTTGGCACTAATCGATCGCCTAATGACAGCCTCATCGTTGATCCAAGAAGGTGAGGGATGGTCCAGCAGCCTTGCTAAGTCAGGAAGCGCCGATGAAATCGAAAAATCATCATGAATGGCCCTGGCTGCTTCCCTTACCACCCAGGGATGTTCATCGTTCAGATAAAGACTGACACCGGGGGCACCGAGCCTCCTAAGTGCCACCACGGCAGCTCGTCGCACGGGCATGGAAGGATGATCTACACAAGCAAGAAGCGACTCGATGGATGCCATACCACTCATGGCCATCACCCCAGCATGGCGTAAAAATGGATCACGATCCGCATTGGAAGCCAACATTGACAGGACAGGGTTCAGTGCTTCCTTGCCGGCGTTCTTCAATTTACCGATCGCCAAGGCCGCATGATATTTGACGCGATCAGAGGGATCCTGCAGCGCACCGATCAGCTCTGGAAGCCTCATAGAAACGTGCAAATCCCCCAGCAGCTTGGCACTCTGAGCACGCAGTTCAGGGTGATCATCATCCAGAGGCAATGCCTTGATCTGTTCCTGACTGAGGCCTTTTCCAAGTTGGGACAGGCCCCAAAGCGCGTGCACGCGACCCAAAACAGGTTGGCGTGCGTCCAAAACCATTCGAATCAAGTTGCTCAAGTCCCCTCGCCTAACCCATTCAAATTGCGCCTTGAGACGAATACGCTGGTCAGGATGCGCGATCCAAGAAGCGATCAAACTGGAAGGGGCATCAGAAAAATCACGCTTCAACAGACCACGCACCTCCTGCCTAAGAGCTGAATGACTCTGCGTAGGATCGTCGACACGATAAATACTGCCCTTTTGGTTAGGCATCCACATGCCGTCCCAGTCAGCAATGTAGGCAGCCCCATCAGGTCCAAACTTCATGGCACTGGCCATGAGGCCCTGATGAAAAATGTGTTCGTCATACATTTCGAAAAAAGCGCCAAGCGGGCGAACCTTGAAAGCGGTGATTTTCTTGACCGGAAATTGCGCTAAGAAAAATGTCTGTTTGTATTGATCATTCAGCGCTGTGCCTGGATTAAAGGCAAAACCGCCTGGTCCAACGCTGTAGTTGGAAAGGGGTGGCGTGATGTGAGCCGGCTGTTCCAAGTGATGGGGAATCCACATCTTTTCCTCAATCCAAGGATTGTAATCAGGGGCTCCAGTGTAAGGTGCCCATCCTTTGGTTTTGAATTGCCAGTTTAGCCTCCACCCTGAGTCCGAACCTTCGGCTATGTAGACGAACCGCTCTCTCTCACCGCGTATATCCCCATCATTATCTACAGAGAACAGGTTCCCCCATTCATCAAAAGCCAATTCCTGAACATTGCGCAACCCAAGGGCAAACACCTGCAGATCTGAGCCATCGGGCCGCATGCGCAGCACACCACCTGTGTTAGGATGGTAAAGCCTACGTCCCTCCCGGGTGGTCAGGGAAATACCATTGTCACCCACCGAGAAGTAAATGTAGCCATCGGGGCCAACAGTCAGCCCATGAATGTCATGCCCATCATAAGCAGCGTGCACCCCAAAACCGCGATGCATGATTTCCTTTCGATCAGCAACCCCATCCTTATCCTCATCAATAAGCCGCCAAACATCAGGATAGATAGTGAAATAAACCGCACCCTCGTGAGGTAACACCCCGGCAGCAGCTCCATGATTCAATTCACTGAACCCCTCGGCAAAAACCTGACTGATATCGGCGACACCATCGTTATCAGTGTCCTCAAGACGATGAACCTTCTCTTTGACCATGGTCAGGTCATGCCAATCGTGCGACCCGTCACCATTGTAGTCCTTGAGCCATGAACGGTTATCCTCACTGTTTTGCGGTGACATCCAGTCCTTGAAGGCCGCCACCTGAGATGAATAAGTATCGGAGGCCAGATCACGAAGAACCCATTCCTTGTGCGAGCGGATATCAATGTCGACGCTTCCTCGACGGGCCGTCTCAACGACATAAACCGCCCCCTGATCGTCAAAGCTCAGGGCCACGGGATTGCGGAGCATCGGTTCCTTGGCCCATAGCTGGATCTCCAACCCACGCTCAGAGAGCGGCACATAAGCTTGAACCTGATCTTGGGTGTAAGCAGCCGAAACCCATCCTAAAAGACACACCAGCAGCAAGTGTCTCCAGTGAATCTTACCCCCGAAGGCATTGAGGATTGTCGTCTTTGGAGATGCAGCAAAACTCAGGAACATGTTCACAAAATGCCTCAGAATCAGACCCTTGGCACGCAAAATTCCCAGTGATGACAACCCTGGGAGGACTCATGAGAAATCTTGGGGTCGGCGGGCTAGGCATCAAAGACCTACTCACCTACGCGATGGAGATGTAAGCACTCATGACTCCGACAATAGCCCCAGACCATGCATCGAAAAGTTCGGAACGGCTTTCCCATCAGGAATGCTTGGATTTGAGGCTATTTCAAGCTGCCCATTAGGCTTCTCACTTCAAAACTGGCTGTCATGGCAACCCCAGCTTACTGCCCAAAGCCAAACGAAAGGCTTGTGCCGACGTTGCGCGTGGCCGAGGGCAACTGGGTGGTTTGATGATCCCAAAAACGGAGTCATCCGGCTATGGACGATTCTCTTAGCCAGCGTAGCCCTGAGGGAAGAATCGAGCCATCAAAGAACCAAGCTTCGGCGTGCCGAGGGATTTGCTGCCTAGGGTTGGGTGACTAAATGGCAATGACTATCCGTTGCCTTGAGCAGGCGAGGAGACAAAGGGATCTGTTCCAGTGGCTTGAGGCTGGTTTTCCCCTGCCCTTTGATCTTCATTCAACCCCAGACGCTCAGCAACCTCTCCGGCCAGGATCTCGTAAGCGGCGGCTCCCGCACTGTAGGGATCATAAGCGATGATGGGCTTGCCGTGGCTGGGGGCTTCGGCCAACCGGGTCGTTCGAGGGATGACTGTTTCAAAAACCCTGTCCCCGAAATAGCCGCGTACTTCATCAACCACTTGATGAGAGAGCCGCGTACGCCCGTCGAACATGGTCATGACCACGCCCAGCAATTCCAACCCAGCGTTGGCTCCCCCTTCCTTGAGTTGGTTCATAACCCGCGTCAGCATGGCCACCCCTTCCAACGCGTAATACTCGCATTGCAAGGGCACAAGCAGGTAATCAGCTGCACAAAAAGCATTGAGCGTGATCACCGCCAGAGAGGGCGGGCAATCAATAAGAATCACGTCATAACGGTGTGACTGAACAAGGGGAGCTAGGGCTTCACGAAAACGGTGCAGGTGACGCTCACACTGAGCTAATTCAATCTCAGCACCGCAGAGATCCACTTCCGATGGAATCAAGTCTAGCCTTTCCCAGGCTGTTGGCTTGATCTTTTCACTGAGCTGCCCTTCCCCCAACAGGGGACGATAGGCACTGGCACCTTCCTCCTTTTCCAGCCCCAGGCCACTGGTGGCGTTAGCCTGAGAGTCGACATCAATTAACAATACCCTGAAGCCATTGGCTGCTAGGCAAGCTGCCAGATTGACTGTGGTCGTGGTCTTGCCGACCCCACCTTTTTGATTAGCGATGGAAATAACCTTGGTGCTAGGCACAAAGGACAATTAAGGAAAGAAAGCTCTCAGTGGCAAGGAGATTAGCTTTAGCCTCCTCATCGCAAGATGCAATGAGGAGGTGAATCGGCTTCGAGAGCAGGTTTACCGGCTCGATTGCCCTGTCTTGATACGCTCGAGGGTTAGCACCGCATAACTGGTTACCAGAGCAGGATCCCGCTCCCACCAGCGACCGTTGTCATTGAGCCAGGATCCATCTTCTTTCTGGATACTGGTCAATTTTTGAGTCAGCTCCTTTCGCCAGTTCACAATTTGCCCATTGCTGAGCTGGAGTTGATCCATTTCTAGGATGGTTAGCGCTTTGGCCATGGTGTGGTAATAGTAAAACAAGCCCTGCAGGCCCATGGCTGGATTTTCTTCCAGCGTGTAGTTGGAGCGAAGCCACTGGATCACCGCCTGAACCTGAGGCGCCTGCTTGTCCAACTGAGCGTAAGCGTAAGCTAGCAAACCGCCATAGGAGATGCTGCCATAGGACCGCAGTGCTACCCTTTCTGTACCCGGAACTGGGTATTCACCCGCTTTGCTTGACCCCGGATAATAAACAAATCCACCTTTGTTAACCGGATCTTCAGAGACCCATTTCTCAGGATTATGGGAGGCAAGATTTTGGCAGCGCTGCAGGAAACGAATCGCGGCAGCATAATCTAATGCCGCTTCGGGCTTCTTGCCTTGATCCTGCGATCCTAGCCTCCGGGTAGCGTGGAGTGCTTCCAGGGCCTGCAACGTATTCCCCATGTCGGAATGATCGTAGCTCGAGCCGTAGCCAATGCCTCCATCCATGGGATGGTCCAACACACCGGTTTGACCAAAATCACTCTGCAAACCAATGAGGTATTCCCGCGCTTTGACGATGCTGGCTTGGTATTGATCCTGACCCGAAACCGCCAGTGCCATCATGCAGATGGCTGTATTGTAGGTCACCAATCCAATGTTGTGAATCCCCCCATCGGGATGGATGTGCTGCTCAATGAATTCATATCCCCGTTGCATGGCTTCGGACAAGCTGGCGTCCTTCGCATCGTGTGAAGCGCCTTCCAATGCCATCAGAGCGAAAGCAGTCACTGCTGGGTGGTCCTGGGTTGACCACCATCCATCAGGATGCTGGTGAGTCAGGAGCCATTGCCTGCCCCGAGCCATGGATTCCAGCAAGGTCTCATCATGAGACCTTTCATTAGCCGCAGATAAAGTGGCTGTTTGGACTGAGGTCACCATGCTCAGCCAGAGTATGCTTTGGGATGAAATCAGGCGCCAAAGACGATTCATCATGACCCACACTGGATATAACGTCATGTTTTGTAAACTAATCCAAATCAGGGGCTCATGAAAGCGATTTTCAGCTCCTGGCCCCAATGCCGCAAGGCCGCTTTGCCATCATCGAAGTGGCCTGCAAAATGCATGAAACCATGCGGCACGCCTGGATAGGTATTCACTTTAATCCGAACGCCCCCCTGCATGAGATGATGAGCGTAGGCGCTGGCTTCATCGTGAAGGATATCCAACTCGGCTAAGTAAAAGGTGGCTGCCGGCAAGCCTTGGACCTGTCTCAGTTTGACCGGAGAAAGGAGTGGATCATTTCGCATTGCCGGATTCGGGGCGTATTGATCCCAAAACCATTGCATGGTGGAGCGGCGTAAGCCAAACCCCTCGGCATAAGCTTCACAGGAAGACGAATCGAGGGCTGAATCGGTTACTGGGTAAAGCAACCACTGCGAGTGCAGCTTTGGCATCCCCACGGCGGTGGCTCTGATGGCCACAGCAGCCGCCAGATTACCCCCTGCACTATCTCCGCCGACCGCTATCCGGCTTGAATCAATGCCCAAGTCTTTGGCTTGGCTGTAAAGATAATTGAGGGCTTGGCAAGCGTCATTCAGCGGAATTGGGTATGGAAATTCCGGTGCCTTGCGATAGTCAACACTCACGACAATCGCGTGCGCATGATGACAAACATGCCGACAAAGGGCATCGTGAGTATCCAGATCTCCCAGCACCCAACCCCCGCCATGGTAAAAAACCAAGCAAGGAAGCATGGGATCCAGGCTAGGACGGTAGACTCGCAACCCGACGCCGTGATCGATCTGAAGATTATCGATCATGGCCAATTCCGGCCCGCAACCAAAAAGAGGCCGCATGGAGGCAAACCGCTTTCTGGCTTCTTCGAGGGGAAGGGATTCCCATCCACCCGCCCGACTTTGAGCGAGGGCTTCCAAAAAGATCTTGGTCTGAGGGTGCATGAATCCAAGCCTAAATAATGAACTTTCTTGGGAACCAGCATGGCACAATCGGAAGGATCGGAACAAGCCTGTGAGTGGCACATTGTCACAGCCACACTTTGGCAGTCATGACATGAATCATGGGGCACGTTGAAGCTGATACAATCAGTTAGTATGGCTCAAATGGCTCCCATCGCTTCATGCAACCGCGCCAACTCACACCAATAACCATTGAACGTCCTTTGATTTAGAAGGAAACTTACTTCATGTTGCTGCCTTGCTATTTCCTTATCCTGATTTCATGGGCTCTTGGCTCCTCTCAGGCGGTTGCCACACATCAGCCAAACATCCTCCTCATCCTCGCCGATGACATGGGCTATGGCGACGCTGGCTTCGCAGGTAGTCAACACCTAATCACCCCACACCTTGACCGGTTAGCTCAGTCGGGAGCCTACTGCACGCAGGCTTACGTCTGCAGCCCAATCTGCTCACCTTCGCGAGCTGGGCTTATCACTGGTCGTGACCCCCGACGCTTTGGCTATCAGGCTAATTTGAACCAAGTGGCTAGCGCCTATGCCACTCGCCCTGAGTTACTTGGTCTACCACCTGGGGAACACACCCTTGGCAACCATCTCCAGGCAGCTGGTTACCGAACCAGCCTGATAGGCAAATGGCACCTCGGAACAGGGCCAATCTTTCATCCCCTTGAGCGAGGCTTTGATTATTTCTGCGGCATGCTTGGAGGTAGTCACAATTATTTCCCAACTCCAGATGAGCATCGGATTGAAAAGAACAGGGAGCCAGTCACCCACTTCTCTTCCCCCTATCTAACCGACTTTTTTACCGACGAAGCCATCCAGTGGTTGGAGGAGCCCGAGCAGCAGCATGAGCCTTGGTTTCTATTCATGAGTTACAACGCCCCTCATGGTCCATTGCAAGCCACTGAATCCGACCTCAAGATCTTCGATGGCCGGATTCAAGGTAGGAGAAAGACCTATGCCGCCATGATGCATGCACTGGATCGATCCGTTGGCAGATTGATTCAGCATCTGGAGGATCATCAAATGCGTCAAAACACACTCATCGTTTTCTTTTCAGACAATGGTGGAGCAACCAATAACGCGAGCTGGAATGGGCCACTATCTGGCGCAAAAGGATGCTTGCGAGAGGGAGGCATTCGGGTTCCGATGATTTGGTCCTGGCCCGGAAGGATTCTCTCGGCCAGAAAGCTTGATACCATGGCTGTTTCCAGTTTGGACCTCTTGCCTACTTTTCTTGCCGCAGCTCAAAGCAAGCCCCTGACACTGCGTGAGCCCATGACACACGAAGATGCTAAAAACTGGAGAGAAATCAGTCGGCATTTTGGATCATACGATGGGATGAATCTACTGCCCTTTCTCGAGCAGCAAGCTCCTGAGATGTCGCGAACCCTTTTCTGGCGCTGTCAGGGCCAGGCATCCGTCCTGCAAGGCACTTGGAAGCTCATACGTCCATCTCATCGCTCACCCCAGCTCTTCCAGCCTGGACTTGACCAGGCGGAGGCCTCGGATCTGATCCTGGATGAAAAGGAGACAGCCGATGGGCTAATGGAAGCTTTAATGCGTTGGGAATCTCTTTTACCCACCACCCCACTTTGGGGTTCTTCTCCCTTCTGGAATGGCCAAAGTGCCAAGCATTACGAAACAATCAAGCCGATGCCCGAGCCCCATTAAAGTCACAAGTTTGGCAAGAGTAAGCTTTTCAAGGCTCAGGAGTGAGCCAGTCATCGTAATGGGTAGGCAGCCACGCAAAAGGGGCACCACCTAGGCTTAACTGAATCAGTTGATCAAAAGGCACACGCACCTCATCGCAAGCATGTGTCTTACCCCACCAGAGTTTCGAGTCAGCCTGAAGGGGTTTCCAGTGAAATTCAGTACTATCAGCTAGCAAAAGCTTCATCTCTGTGCCTTGGGAGGCCTGTAACTTGGAATAGGGCAGAGATGGACTCATGGAGACAACACCAGCCACCATTGATCGGTCGAAAATTTGCTCACGTGACTTCGCAAGAAAACGCAGATGCTGCTGAGTCATGCCAAGTAACTGCCCTTTGAGCAGATCACCGTTGCGTGCCACTAATTGATGTGGCCAGGATGGGGCATCGCTCTGATTCCGAATCCTGGAGAGGTCTTGGTCCCCTCTTCTCGGGCCACTACCTTGAACCTCCTTTCGCCGCAACACGAGTTGAGCGAGCGCATCCGGGCGATTCGCTGGGCGAGACAAATCAAGGCGCTCTGGTGCGTGCAAAAACTCCAAGGCGCGCATGCGGTCGACGGGCAAATTGCCGCACCGATGAAATGGCGAGCGATAATAAAGCTGATTGCCAGACATAGAGAGGATTTCGCAGAAAAACACCTCACCATCGACGGTGGTCATTCTTGATGGCCACGATGAATGATCCAAGTTTTCAATGGGGCTGACATTGTCATGGTGCAAACGGACCTGAATCGGTTGGTCGAGGCGCAGGGGTATCGGCTGACTGGCCCCCATAGCCACCCAACCGGGCAGAAACCCAGTGGCACCGGAGACGAGTCGCCCCCGAAGACGAGCCTGAGGATGCTCAAGGAGGTCACGATAATCATCTGGCTCTTTGTAGAGGTTAGGAGAATGAAGCCAATCAACCTGGCTAATTTGTTCAAGACTCAGATCCACAGGGGCTTCAGCAAAGGCCACCCTCAGGTGGGCTACCCCTTTGCCAGCCGATACCAGATCCCCGTGGACACACTCCCCGTCGGCAAAGCTCCAAACCGTCCCGGCTTGAGAACGAATCATTTTCTGATCTGGATAATCCAGGCGAATGAGCCTCAAATCTTCGATCTCCTCAGGATCAGACTGATCCAGCACGATTGAGTTGCTCTGTATCGCCCAAGGGATGTGCTCAGGCAAAGCGCCCCCCACGACAACGGGTAAAGGGGACATTTGGGATAAGGGTGACACCCCATTGACATCAAGGGAGCGCAACTTGAAGCGTCGCACGGCCAGGGATTCACCTTTGTTTCGTAAGTAAATCCCCGAGAGACCCACCGGTGCCTCAACCTCTTCGATGAGCTTGAGTTGGCGTCCATTTCCAGATTGGAATCGCACCCAGCCAGCTTCGGAATCAACGTTCATTCGGAGCGACAGAATTCCAGGACTTTCATTCAGCATCATCACCGATTCCTGACCACCACGGTGCATGAGGATCACTTCCTGACCATGCACCTCCAAGCGAAAGGCATCCTCCTTCTCGGCAACCGTCTCGTTACGAGCCAATGAGAGAACAAACTGCGGGGAGCCATCGGTTTCGAACTCGAACTCAAGTTCAAATGCACGAGGCAAATGAGTTGGTTTAAAAATCGCCGATCGATTGAGCTGCGTCTGAGCATGCCCCAAGGCATTGGCTTGCCAACCAGAGGCGCGATTGGTTCCCACCAACGATCGATTTCGAAACCCTGGCCCAGACCACCAAACCCGCATATCCGGCGCTTGGACCTCATGGACATGAATGAGCGCAATCCTGTGTGGTCCCGCGTCCAAATCAAGACTCACCCCACTGACCTCCTGCCCAATCTCAACAAGCCTGGCATCGCCATCAATCAGCAGATAGCCAACTCCATCACATCTTGCCTGAAAGGTTTGCTTGCCAGCTTCCTGCACATCAATATCCCCTTCAAAGA
>Ga0181577_10002427_pt1 | contig 14585 bp, 14 predicted proteins | sample 101ome_21_FD_132468 | JGI IMG/M metagenome (GOLD analysis project Ga0181577, IMG submission 132468) | Coastal salt marsh microbial communities from the Groves Creek Marsh, Skidaway Island, Georgia - 101413BT metaG (megahit assembly) | ecosystem: Environmental > Aquatic > Marine > Intertidal...
GTTTGGACAGTTGGAACCATTGCCCTACATGAGCAAGCGTTTCCTGATGCAACGATTCCTGGGCATGAGCGAGGAAGAACTGCTGACCAACGAGAAGTTGTGGGCAGAGGAAAGCAACCAGAACGAACCATTGGCACCATCGGGCAGTGACATGCGTGGAGTGGGCGTGACACCGGGTGGCATCGAGGGTGACCTGGGCATGGGAGATGAGATCGAAGCGGATCTGGCAGAACCTGAACTGGGTGACGCAGAAGCACCCGCGGCGGACGAGACTCCACCGGGAGCCGAAACACCACCAGGAACATAAATAACACTATGACACTTCAAGAAATGTACGACAGGGCCCAGCCGGGATATCAGGATGCCTCTGAGGATCAGGGCAAGGTGACACTGGGCGACCTACGCAAGACCAAACTGACGCTGAAACAGATATCCAAACTGCGACAGATGAACGACGTCAGGACCTACGAGCAGGAACAGAAACTGGTCAAGATACGCAAACAGTACGGCACACCACCAGAAGCACCTGCAATCTAGACATTTTTGGCCCTTTTTGGACCAAAAACACCCACATATTCTCCGCAAAACTTAAATACAACACTAGCCTTACATATATTTGGAGAATCATCACATGGAAAATAAATTCGAACAACTTATCGAATTCATCATCAACGATGAAGAAGATAAAGCAAAAGAATTGTTCCACGAAGTAGTAGTGGAAAAATCACGTGAGATCTACGAGAACCTCATGGCTGAAGAAGAAGTTGCTGAGCAAGAAGAAGAAGTGACTGAAGGTGAAGCAGTGGAGGAAGAAGCAGTAGAGGAGTCAACTGAAGAAGATAAGCCAGTTGATGAGTCTATTGAGGAAGAGATCACGGACGAGAAAGCAGAATTAGGCGGAGACGCCGCAGACGATTTAGTTGACGAAATTGAAGCAGACGAGGAAGGTCTTGCTCTTGAAGGCGAGGGCGATGAAGAAGACCTGGAAGATCGTGTTGTTGATCTAGAAGACAAATTGGACGAGTTAATGGCTGAGTTCGAGGAGCTCATGGCAGATCAGGACAAACCTGAGGAAGAGATGCCAATGGGTGACGAGGAAGGCGAAGAGGAAGTAGTGGGTGACGAGGAAGAAATGGACATGGAAATGCCGATGGAATCTGAGCCAGTCGCTGAGGAATCTGAAGAGCAAGTTGACGAAGCAGTATCTTTGAAGCCTGTCAAGGCAGACAACAAGGATCATGCCAGCAACAAAAACTCACCTGTTCCTTCGAATGCCGGTGCTAAAGAAAAATTAGCAGATGCACATGCTATGTCCAGCACACCGGAAAAAGGCAAACCTGCTCCTAAGGCCAAAGACATGGGCGGTACAACTGAGCCAAATATGGCTCCTGCACCTGCTCCAGAGAAGTCCGACAAGGCAGGCAACAAGAAATCACCAGTATAATAGGAAATTAGTGAATGTTACACCTTAGAGAAAACATTTCCTTCAGCAAGGCCAACATGGTCGTTGAGGGTTCTCAGGACGGCAAAGATCTTTATATGAAGGGCATTTGTATCCAGGGTGGTGTAAAAAACGCTAATGAACGTGTGTATCCGATCACTGAGATCGAAAGTGCTGTTAAGACTCTTAACGAGCAGATCTCAGGAGGGTATTCAGTTTTAGGTGAAGTAGATCATCCGGACGATTTAAAGATCAATCTTGATCGCGTAAGCCATATGATCACAGAGATGTGGATGGATGGACCAAACGGTCACGGAAAGATGAAGATACTACCAACTCCAATGGGTCAGTTAGTCAAGACCATGTTGGAAAGTGGTGTAAAATTAGGCGTCAGTTCTCGTGGTAGCGGTAATGTCAACGAGAGTGACGGCAAAGTCAGTGATTTTGAAATCATCACTGTCGACATTGTGTCACAGCCTAGTGCTCCTAATGCATATCCCACAGCAATTTATGAGGGTCTCATGAACATGAGGCACGGCCATAAGGTGCTGGAGATGGCTAGGGAGTCTAACGGTGATGCGAAAGTACAGAGGTACTTGAAGAGCGAGGTTAAACGGCTCATCAAGGATCTCAAAATTTAGGAGAGAATGGCATGCTAGATGTTATCAAACCATTGCTAGATAGCGATTTGGTTAACGAGGACACACGCAACGAGATCAACGAAGCGTGGGAAGCCAAGTTAAACGAGGTTCGCGATCAAGTCAAGGCAGAGATCCGTGAGGAATTTGCCCAGAAGTATGAACACGACAAGCAAACTATGGTTGAGGCAATCGATCGCATGGTAACAGAAAGTCTCGAGACTGAGCTGGCTGACGTCAAGTCAGAAAAAGCACAGTTGGCAGAAGATCGTGTTAACCAGGTTAACAAGATGAAGGAATCTGCAGAAAAATTTAATAACTTCATGGTTACTAAATTGGCAGAGGAGATCAAGGATCTTCGCGAGGACCGCAAAACACAATCTGGACTGATCGAGAGATTGGAAAAGTTCGTGGTTAGAGCGTTAGCAAATGAGATCAAAGAATTTGCACAAGACAAAAAAGACGTGGTTGAAACCAAGGTCAAACTTGTTGCAGAGGCTCGTGCGAAACTGGAGGAACTTAAGGGCAAGTTCGTCAAGGAATCAAGCGAGAAGATGTCAAATGCTGTTGCCAAGCACTTGAAAGCAGAACTTTCTCAGTTGCAGGAAGATATCAAAGTTGCTCGTGAGAACAGTTTTGGTAGAAAGATCTTCGAAGCATTCGCTAGCGAGTTCGCAGGCACTCATTTGAATGAGAACGCTGAGATCCGCAAGTTGAATGACATCATCGAGGAAAAGAACCAGCAATTAGAAGAGTCAACCAAGGCAATCGACGAAACTAAAGCGTTGGTCGAAGCCAGAGAAAAAGATATCCGCATAATCAAAGAGTCCAATGAGCGTAATGCTAAATTGGATGAACTGCTTGAAACTCTCAATGATGAGAAGGCAGAGGTCATGCGTAACTTATTAGAAGGCGTCCAGAACAAGAATCTGGAAAAGGCCTTTAACAAATATCTCCCAGCGGTGCTTAACGAAAATGTAGTGAAGTCCAAGAAAACGACACTCACAGAATCCGTTAAGGAAGTTACTGGGGATAAATCCCAGCCACAAAAAGCAGAGGAAAGCGACAACAACATCGTTGACCTACGCAAGTTGGCCGGGCTATAATCTTTTGACAATAGGAGATAAACATGTCTAAAGAACTACTTGAAAGCCGTTGGGGCGAGACTAAAGATGCCTTATTAGAAGGCCTCCAGGGCACAAAGAGAAACTCAATGGGTGTTGTGTTAGAAAACACTCGCAAGCACTTGATGGAGACATCAGCCGCTGGTACTACAACAGCAGGTAACGTTGCAACTCTTAACAGAGTTATCCTTCCAGTAATCAGAAGGGTTATGCCAACAGTTATCGCTAACGAGATCGTTGGTGTACAACCAATGACTGGTCCAGTTGGTCAGATTCACACATTAAGAGTACGTTACGCAGAGACTAACAATGCAACTGGTACTGCTAACGACGTGACAGCAGGTGATGAGGCATTATCACCATTCAAGATCGCTACTGCGTATTCAGGTGACGGCACTGCCGGACTTGGTGATACGACAGCGGCTAAAGAAGGAACAGGTGGTCGTAAGATTTCCGTCCAGATCTTGAAACAGGCTGTTGAGGCTAAAACAAGAAAACTACAAGCTCGTTGGACATTTGAAGCGGCTCAAGATGCACAGGCTATGCACGGCATCGACGTAGAAGCAGAGATAATGGCGGCTTTAGCACAAGAAATTACTGCTGAAATCGACCAAGAGATCCTTGCATCTTTACGTTCATTAGCGGCTACAGAGTTCACATACAACCAGTCTGCTGTTTCTGGTACTGCTACATTCGTTGGTGACGAACATGCGGCACTTGCTGTTTTAATTAACAGAACTGCTAACTTGATCGCTCAGCGTACAAGACGTGGTGCTGGTAACTGGGCAGTTGTATCTCCAGCGGCTCTTACAGTTTTACAATCTGCTACAACTTCTGCTTTCGCAAGAAGCACAGAAGGCACATTCGAGGCTCCAACAAACACTAAATTTGTTGGTACACTGAACGGTGCTATGAAGGTATATGTTGATTCATACGCTTCAGACACAACAGCAGTATTGGTAGGCTACAAAGGTTCAAGCGAGTCAGACGCGGCGGCATTCTACTGCCCATACGTGCCATTGATGAGCTCAGGTGTTGTACTAGATCCAGCAACATTCGAACCAGTAGTTTCATTCTTGACAAGATACGGCTACATTGAGCTGACAAACACAGCATCATCTTTTGGTAATGCTGGTGACTATGTTGGTGAGATCGCAGTATCTAACCTTTCATTCTCATAATTCAACATTATGCAATGAAGTAGTCAAGAAACTACAAGCAACACAGGAAGAACCCACCCTTAGGTGGGTTTTTTCTTGGCCTGCGTTCCTGCCTATAAGTAATGCTATGTCCAAATTACCCTTCAAGATGTTCAGGACCGCATACCAGCATGCCTGGACACGTGAACTGTTCTATTCCAAGTACCAGCCCAACAGGCAGTATGAGTGGATTGACACGGACATGCCGGAACATGCCGTTGACCAGCGTGACATCACCTATCACTTCAACGAATACGGATTCCGGTCAGACAGTTTTGAACAACGCACACAGTTCAACATACTGGTGTCAGGTGATAGCCTGACGGTGGGAGTGGGCACAGCATATGAAAACACATGGCCCAGGCAACTCAAACACATATTTGAACGTGAGACACTGAACCACAACGTCACTGTATGGAATCTGGCACAGAGTGCCACCAGCACGGACTACACGGTGCGTTCGATCTACAAGGTGTTGGACCAACTGGCACCGGATTTCGTGGCAGTGTGCTGGCCACCGGAGACCAGATTTGAGGGACCCGACGGGGATGATCTGAGAGACTACACGTTTACCCATGTCGACACGGAAGAATACCCAAGACTGTTCCTTGACCAGCGGTATGCCTACCACAACCTGCAGAAGAACGTGGCATTCCTGACGGAGATATGCCGATCCAGGGACATACCATTGGTGCATGGTCCTGGAGAGCACACCATGTTTGGCATTGATCCACGCACAGGTGCCAGGGACGGACAGCATCCTAGCGACGATTGGCATCGCGAGTACGCCGAACTGGTGTTTGAACACTGGCAAGATAAATACTAGCGTTCGCACACGGGGTGCGTTCTTATGCTGTTACCATATCAGCGTAGCGGATAGAACCCGCATCGGACTTCTTTAAGGAGAAATATAAAATGGGTAGACCACTAAGATCACAATTCTTTGGCGCCACTGGCGACAACACACAACCAACAATTCCTTGCCGTGCTGACATCGGCGGCACAGACTTTGAAGGTTTCATTGTCAACCAGAGAGCCACCAGAAAATTCACTGTTTCCAATGACGGCGAAACATTATCGGGCGTATGTACCTTGGTCAACAAGATCAATGCACATGCCGCTGGAGAGATGTCTATTGTTGGCGTGACTGCCGGCGGTGGAGCCGTGGCTTTACAAAAGCTCACACAGAACAAGGCAACTGACTATGACGGTAACTCCTACACATGGGAAGTGGCTGACGACTCATCTGAATCGTTGCTACGCCTGACAGCAGTGTAATTTTTGCTAGGTCAACAATCCCTTCTGATAATTACGTTGGAAGGGATTTTTTTATGACCGTAGCATTCGTATTGGGCAATGGCAAGAGCAGGCTTGCCGTGGATCCGCAACAGGACCTGTTGGGCAAGGGCATCATCTATGCCTGCAATGCCATATACAGGGACTTCATGCCCAACGTGCTGATATCCACCGACAAACCCATATCCGAGAAGATACAGTTGGAAGGCATACCCGCACGTGTCAAGCACTGGACACGCAGGCCCCTGCCGGACTCGCAGTCATACAAGATAGAAAGGCCCTACTACGGCATGAGCTCGGGACCCGTTGCCATCAGCCGGGCCGCCATAGATGGACACAGCCACATATACTTCCTGGGATTTGACCTGGGATCCAACGACGGGCGACTGAACAACGTGTATGGTAGCACCGAGTTCTACAAGGCCAACACTGACAAGGCCACGTTCGCCGGCAACTGGATATACCAGATCAACCAGATATCCAGGGAGTTCAGGCAGGCACAGTTCGTGAGGATCACGGGAGCAGAGAGCCAACCGGTGGACTGGGAAAATAAATTCAACAACCTGACTGAAATGTCCATGGACGATTTCAAGGTGATGATAAATAAGTTGTAAATAGGACAGGAACATGGCCACAGTAAAAAGATTAACAGGTGACTACGACATATACACATATGATGCCTCGGGTAGCATAGATGGCAATGTTGGCATCACCACACATACGGTTACCATAACCGGCAACCTGAACGTCACGGGCACACAGACCACGGTCAACTCAACTGACACCAACATCAAGGACAGATTGATAGTGTTGAACGATGGTGAGGTGGGTGCTGGCGTAACAGGCAACCTGTCAGGACTTGAGGTAGACAGGGGTTCGGGCACCAATGCCAGGATAGTCTACGTGGAGTCAACGGACAAGTGGTCCATCGACAACGGATCGGGCTCATTGGTTGCCATAGCCACTTCGGCATCTGGTAACGGTGGTATCGAAAATGTAGTCGAGGACACCACGCCACAACTGGGCGGTAGTTTGGATGTCAACGGACAGAGCATCGTGTCAGCCAGCAACGGCAACGTGGTGATCGCCGCGGACGGCACGGGCATACTGCACGTGGATGGTTCAGCAGTGAGACTGCAGAACGAAGGTTCAGATCCCTCAGGACAATCGGGCTACACGACTGTATATGCCAAGGCGGCAGGCAGTGGCGGCACTGGCCTGTATGCTGTGTCAGGCACGACATCAGCGGATGAATTGGTAAGTAAATCAAAAGCCGTAGTATTCGGTATTATTTTTTAGGAAGTAACATATGTCAATCACAACACAGGCGGTAAGCAACACAGCGACAACAGTCTACACATCAAGTGGTAACACAGCAGTCACATACATGACCGTGACCAACTTCACTGGATCAGCAGTGGCAGTTGACATCAACCTAGTACCATCAGGTGACTCAGTGGGCAATGAGAACTTGATCGCTGACGCATTGGAGATCGCGGCCAACGACACGTACCAGCTCTATGCTGGAGGTGAGAAAATCTTGTTGGAGAACGGTGATCTGATATCATGCACGGCCAACACAGCCTCATCACTGAACGCAGTAGTTTCCTACACCACGATCTAGGTAGCCAATGGCTGGTAGATTCCTCAAGGAACCACAAATTGAAAAAAATGCCAGGGCGGTGACCTTACCTGCTGGCAACACAGCCAATCGTCCGGGATTACCAAAATTTGGCACGCTCAGGTTCAACACTGACCTTGGTCTACTGGAATTCTACAACGGCACTGCATTCAAGCAGGTGGCACTGGATGGGGAGAAGACCCTCACCATCGACACCTTCACTGGCGATGGCACCACATCAACATTCACACTATCAGCAACACCCACCGGCACCGGACAGATACTGGTGTTCATCGGTGGAGTACACCAGGAATCCGACACGCACTACACGCTGTCATCGGATGACCTCACATTCAATGAACCCGTTCCCGACGGAGAGACCATCACGGCCATACTGGGACTGGGTGACACACCAGATTCTTAACTAGATAAATAAACGCATAAGCAACGTTCGTTGTGGACAAACCGAGGTAAACCTGCGAGAGAACAAGGTTGCCCGTGAAACACGGAGTCGATAGGGAGATAATATGGCCCAAGGGCGTATATCTGGCCGACTGTTAAGGAATGACCTGGCCAGAGACAACAATTTAACCTTCAACACCAACACACTGGTGGTGGACTATGGCAACTCCAAAGTCGGCATCGGCACGGTAACAACATCAGACCTATTGACAGTGGCAGGCAATGTCACGGCAGGCAACCTACAGATATCCAACAATCAACTGATTTCGGTCAATACCAATGCACACATAGTGCTGAATCCAAACGGTACTGGCAACATTGACGTGTCCTCCACGAACATCACCAACCTGGCAGATCCACTGGCCAACCAAGATGCGGCCACCAAGGCATACGTGGATGCACAAATGAGTGGTTCGCTGGGCAATTCCATACAGTTGGGATCACCCACGGACAGCAACCTGACATCACCGGCGGCCTATCAGAACTGGACGACAAGCACGACCATGACGGATGCCATCGATGACCTCAATGAGGTGGTGCTGAACGTCTACAATGATACCTACGTGGGTTCAGTGGACTTTACCGCGGACACCACATCGGGTGGTGCGGGCACGGTAGTGACACTGACCATCACACACGTGGGCAATGCCAACAGGTATGACATCACCTGGGGTGATGGAGATACCACCACTGGCACCACGGATACCACACCGTCACACACATATGCCACGAACACAGGCTCGCCTTTCAGCGTCACGGTGCGGGCATACAACAACGCTGGTTCAGGATCTGGCTCGGAAGCCAGCAAGACCAGGACAGACTACATCACGATATACACAGCAGATCCTGTTGTGTCATTTGCCATATATGCGGCCTCGAGCGGGGGGAGTGCATTGAACTTCTGGGATGACGGTGCAACAGTGTATCTGGAGAACACCACCACTAACATCGGTGCGGCCACCATACAGTTCACCATTGACTGGGGAGATGGATCCAGCGATGACGTCATCACTGACGACACGGCCAACGGTGGAACAGCAGGCGGACGCCTAGCACACACCTTCACCACATCGACCGAACAGGAACAACAGAGGACAGTTTCAGTAACACTGGACAGCCACTCAACGGCACTGCCGAGCGCCATACCAACGAGTGCTTCGGATCAGGTTGAGATATATGATACCCATACACCATCAGTGACATTGAGCACCACGACGGGCATCAACGAGGAAGGCACATCCGGATTACCGGTGACGTTCACCAACACCACGGAAAGCACCATTGGCAGTTATGCCACCTATGGCATACAGTACCAGTACCAGTGGGGAGATGGCACCAGCAACAACACAGTCAACGTGGGTTCAGGTAACGACGGTGATACCAGCGGAACCATCAGCCACACATTTGCATTGAGCTCGGGACAACAGGCGGCAGGCACTGCCGTTGACTTCACGGGCAACCTCAGGGTCATCAGCAACCACACCAGTTCGCCATTCATCAGCTCAACGTTCACGGTACACGTCGAACCTGACGTCAGGGCCATAGTGTCGGGTGAAGCAGTTGTTCGCAGTGACAAAGTCGGTGATACTCAGTTTGACTTGTATGACTTTACAGATTTAAGTGGTAACAATCGTGCATTGGCACGTGTGACCAACACATCACAAAATGCAGATGATTACGAATACGATTGGGGAGACGGCAGTACCAACGACACTCCATCAGAGGATGGTGTTAGTGCAGGATCAATTGGAGCAACAATAGATCACGACTTCAGTGGACAGTCAGTGGGTTCATACAACCTGACATTTGATGCCAACGGCACACCAGACATCACTGCACAGACCGACCAGGACACTGGCATCACTTTCGAGATGAATGCCACACCAAGTGCACCTAGCAACCTATCAACATTTAGTTTGACGCTGGCAGACTCATTCCAAGGAACCAGTCCAAAACTGTGTGCCAGTTTCACTGACAACTCGGACTCCAATCCCTTGTCAGCGGGTGCCGCACTGACCAGCACCACAGCACGCAGGTACACCAGCGGAACCATCGACACACAGGTGGTCAACAATGCCTTCAACGGTGCCGCGGGCACACTGACAGCAGTTATCAATGGTGCGGACAGGGGTAACAAAACATTTTCAACTGCCACAGGTGAGAACGGAACATTCACCAGTCTTGTGGTAAGTGATCAAGATGATGCACACGAAACCATTGGTGCAAGTACATATCCTACAGATTTTTATCAAACATTTGATGCCAAGATCACACAGGCGCTGTCGAGCTACTCAGTCGGAGTGAACGACCAAAGATTAGAACACTCAACCACAGGCAACACCAATTACGTGGCCGTGGTATATGATGACATAACCGCAACACCCAGCATATCGTCCAATGGAACGCTGTCAGAGGGCACGGCAGGAACCAAACGTTATATCTCGGGCATACCCTACTACAACACGGGCAGTCCCACAGTCAACCTGACAGGGGTGCAGGTTTCCAACCTCACAGGACAGGCATATACGGATGTCTCAAACATCGTTGAAGTTGACACTGCCACCAATCAGGAAGGCACATCATCAGCAGGAACAGTGAACACCGACTACAACTACTCGGCCATTGATGGATCATCAACCATGCTGTCAGGTGGCATACCAATAACAGACACGGGAGTGTCCAGTGCCTACACCCTGGGAACGCTGGCAGTTGGCATAACATCAAGTTCGGTCAGGACCATTGACAGGGTCAAGGTACGTGCCAGGAACGCCAATGGTGCTGGCAGTTACAGTGAGAACACCACCAACATAGCCGTACACACAGCGGCACAGTCAGGCATATCGGAAATTGCCATCGCAGTGTCCGACTCACTGGGAGCCACACATGATGACGACGGTGTACGCATATTTGACTTCAACGCCGCTACCACAAACAATCCAAGTTTCAATGGCTCCACAAACTTTTACACCAACAGTCCTTACACAGAAGCCAGTGATCCTGGTGTGTCAGGCACCAAGGAAGCCACCATCAGATTGGGCGTGCTACAGTATGACGTGACAGATTACAGCTCAGGATACCTGCCGGTTGGTCCGGACAGGTCAGGTGACACGGGCACACAGTATTTTACTTTTGCGTTCCGTAGGAGCAACATGGCCAACTTTGACATCAACATCACTTCGAGTGGTGTCGCTGGCCTATGGATAGCGGCGCCGGGCACTGCCATCGACTCAGCATCAGGATTGAGCGGATGGTTGGATGCCAGCACCACATACGGCGGTTCCGGTGTTCCGGGATCGGACACGGGCAACGGTGGTAACGGTTCAGACGGATGTGCCTTCACATCAGGTGACAGGATAGCCACATCAACCAGCCTGTCAGGTGGTTACACCATGACATTGGGTACGGAGAACGGATCCAACGCAACGGGCAATGTCATATTGGTTCGCATAGCACTGACCAGCGGTCAGAGTGTCACTGCGTTATCGGTGGGTGAGGCGAGCTAATGGCAATATCAGATACACAGAAAGTTGACTACCTCTGGAAGAAACTGGGTTATGGTGCGACCAAGACTGACACCAATGCCAACAAACTGGCGCCCAACGAGGCCATATCATCACCACTGCTACTGCGAGGCGACAAGGTCTGGCAACAGGCGGCTGACATTCCAACGGTACAGCCAGGATCATCAGCGGGAGTGGTCACGGTATACCCAACATCGAGTCCACGAGAATGCACAGCAGACAATACAGCAACGGCCAACAGGTCCTGGAAGACGGGAGTAACAGATTGGATTCCACCTGAGGTGGGATCAACATACCAAGCAAAAGTTTATATAGCAACAGCAAGTGATGCAGGTAATGCGTCAAGTGGCGACCAGGTGTTCGCAACTGGATCGGGCAACAACGACGAATGGTTCTTTGACTACCAGTCCGGAGTGCTACACTTCATTGGCACCAACCTGCCCGACGGCGTGTCGTTCACGGGCAAGAGCGTGTACGTGGCGGGTGCGAGATACACCGGTACCTTTGGCGTTGGCTCAACGGGAGGCACGGATGCCAACGTGGGCAACCTGACCATCGCAGACACCACTATAACATCAACCACTTCCGGAGATGACATCACCATAGATGCGGAAGGCGGATCATTCATCATTTCGGGCACCACCGGTTTCGTCATACCAGTGGGCACCACGGCACAGCGAGATGGTTCACCAGCCACGGGCACCATGAGATACAATTCCACAACAGGAGTGCTGGAAATATATGACGGCACGGCTTGGGACAGCGTGGGAGATACGTCAGCCACAGTTGACTCATTTGATGGTGACAACTCGACCACTGCCTTTACCATGACAGCAGATTCGACCACTGATGGCACCATAGTTGACATCAACGGTGTGGTACAATTACCAACCACGGCATACACAGTGTCGGGCAACGTGATCACTTTCACACAGGCACCGGCCAGTGGTGACAAGATCACCACGAGGCTGTTGGTAACAATGGTGGGCACCACGGCACAGGCCGCGGGATCGGACCAGGAGATACAGTTCAACAGCAACGACGTGTTGAGTGCGTCATCCAACCTGACGTTCAACAACAGCACCAACATACTGACATCACCGGTCATAGCCACCAACGAGATAGCCAGTCCGGACAGTACCATACTGATACTCAACGACGATGTGCAGATCAACGGGCAAGTGGTTGGCACGCTGACCGCTGACGGAGTGTACCTGGGAGACAATGAGGAACTGCAGATAGGTGACGGGTTTGACCTTAGGGTGTTCCATGATGGCACCAACAACATATACAGGAACGTTGCCAATCCCACCTACATACAGACAGACGACACCATATACCTGACCAAGAACAATGCCAGCGAGACCATGGCAACGTTTGCTGGTGACGGTGCGGTATCACTCTATTACGACAACAGTAAAAAAATTGAAACAACATCTGCCGGGATATCAGTCACCGGCGACATCTCCGGCACTGGGGGTTTGAACCTGACCAGCACGGATGAGGGTTCGTCCGCGGCACCGGAAGTTTCGCTGTACAGGAACAGTGCCTCACCAGCGGATGCTGATTACCTGGGACAGATCAAGTTCGAGGGCGAGAACGACGCTGACGCTAGACAGGTGTATGCAAAGATCACGGGCAAGATACTGGATGCGTCAGACGGTACGGAAGATGGCATCATCGAGATCGCACACAAGAAAGCGGGCTCCAACACCATCACTGCTAGATTCAGATCTGATTCCTATCAACTGCTGAATGGCACGTCATTGACAGTCAATGGACTCATATCCACTGATTCCACCATGACTGCCACTGGCAACATCACTGGCGGCAACATCACCACCAGTGGACTGACCAGCACCGCCAACCTGACGGTGACTGGCAACGGACTGTTCAATTCCGGTGTGCAAGAAGCGTTTGACACACTCACGGGATCAACGGGCACAGTCACGCACAACTGTGACAACGGACACATATTCTATCACACAGGTGCATCGGGTGACATCACAGCGAACTTCACCAACCTGTCGCTCACGGCCGAGTACGGCACCAACCTGACAGTGATCATAAATCAAGGTGCCACACCTTACGAGGTCACTGCCGTGCAGATAGGCGGAGTGGCACAGACCATCAACTGGCAGGGTGGCTCACAGCCCACGGGCAATGCCAATGGCATAGATTCATTTTCCTTCACCATACTGAATGATGGCGGAACCTATGTGGTGCTGGGACAGATGGTAGACTTCACATAATGCCTTTCATTGGAACGGTGACAGGCAGTTTCTTTGCAGGACGCAGGGCCAGTACCTACAGCAGTAGTGCATCTTGGGACCCAAGCACAGACATCACCACGGCGTCATGGATAGATGCCAGTGACGATTCCAACTACACAAGAACCGGAACTGCACTAGATTCGGTCACTGACAAGGCAGGCACATACACGATAGAAGTGAGAGGCAATCCCATAACCAATTCTACCACACAAAATGGTTTGAATGTGTTTGATTTTGACGGCAGTGATGATGCTCTACAGAGCACAACCTATTCAGCACAGGTAGACGGTTCCGGCAACCACTGGGCCATTGGTGTTTTTCAATTTCACGCCACGAACAGTACCCAGGATACGATCTGGAGTTACGAAACAAATGGTTCGCCAAAAAGAGATTATGCCATAAGTTCTGGTGGCAGTAGCAATACCTGGCCTGGTGAATTGGACCTGGACGCATTGAGTTCAAACAGAATTTCATCAACCATAGGAAACAAACAAGATTTTGACACGGGTCTTACCATCAACACATGGCACATCGTTGCCTGTTATTTCAACAAGACTGGCAATCAGATTGGTTGTAGGCTCGATGGCGCCAATGCTTTCACACCGGTAAACGATTATGACAACGCACTTCAGGCAAACCAAGAACTGAGATTGATGAGAAATAGATCCTCACAGGAACTAGATGGACTGTTGGCAGAGTTTTTTGCCGTGGCAGATGTACCCGGCACAGGCGGAACTGACATCAGCACATTGGAATCGGCGGAAGGATATCTGGCACACAAATGGGGGTTGGAAGGCAACCTACCAGCGGATCATCCACACAAATCCTCGGCACCTTAGATCATAAATATGCACAGCAACCAGGACAACAGACATGGGTAAATTTTTAAGAGCAAAGGACGGCAAGCCAGCCAGCATCAAGAGACTGGCCAAACAGGGCCAGGTCACACACCTGCAGTCAGATGGCAGTACAGCAGTGGTGGTGGCAGATGGATTGGTGGTCGAGGGCGA
>Ga0181577_10002430_pt1 | contig 14580 bp, 9 predicted proteins | sample 101ome_21_FD_132468 | JGI IMG/M metagenome (GOLD analysis project Ga0181577, IMG submission 132468) | Coastal salt marsh microbial communities from the Groves Creek Marsh, Skidaway Island, Georgia - 101413BT metaG (megahit assembly) | ecosystem: Environmental > Aquatic > Marine > Intertidal zone...
TCATCTATGAATTCGTTGGTTCCGTTAATTATAGCAGAAATTACCTCACCCGGAACTCGGTTTTTATTCCGACCAATGGTGTTACTCAACAAGAAATCATCGGTCACACCTACACAAAGTAAATCGTCTAGATTCATCACGATTGCATCAATGGCGATACCTTTCCAAACGCTTAAATCTCCGGTTTCCTTCCAGTAGAGGAAGGCTAATGAAGATTTTGTTCCGGCACCATCGGCGTGCATGATATTGCAATATGCATCATCACCACCCAAGTAATCCGGTATGATTTTGCAAAATGCATTTGGGTACAACCCTTTGTCAAGTTTTGAGATCGCCTTGTGGACGTCTTCCTTCTTGGAGCTAACTCCTCGTTTTGAATATCGACTCATGTGTAAATAAGAGGTGCAAAGATAAGCATTGGTAGGGGAGGAAGTCTAAAACAAAAAAGCTCGGACCAACAGGCCCGAGCTTCGTATGAATTCAATTAGGATTTTATTCTTGTTCTTTGGTCAACCACATCTTTCCGTCTTTGATTTCCACTTCGAGGTAATCTTTCAGGAAAATGCCTTCACCAACGGTCTCTTGTTTTGTGTTTTCAACCATTTTACAACGAACCTTGGTTAGGGTTACCCCGCCTTCGAAAGTGAGTTCAGGAATCTTAAATGACGTACTGGTCAATTTCGTTCCGTCGGTCAATTTGATTTTCTTGTTTCCGTCTGAGAAATTGTCAACCTTGATAACTCCTGATTTCAGCATGGCTTCTACCGTACGTTGTTTTAATTCAATTCTTGAACCTTCCTCGTCATACTGCAACTTCAAGCGCTTGCGACCGGCAGATGCTGCCATGTAGATTTTATCGCGGTTTGGCGTTACAGGAATGATATCGTAAAGCTTAGCTATACGCTGACGCTCGGCTTCTTCTTCCTGACGTTTCTTCTCTTCTTGAATCTTCTTGATTTCTTTCTCGTACTCGCTACCGTGGTTTTTGATGTAGTCTTTACGGGCTTGGATAATCACCTTACTATAGATAATGCTATCACCCATAGCGATGGCGTTTGTATCCTGAACCTCAGGATTACTCCATTTAAACTCGTATTTACAGTTTACAACCTTCACCGTAGTACGACGGTTGGCTTGGTGCTCCTCTTCGGTACATGGCACTCGGTTGGTTCCCTCACACTCACAATGGTTGGTTAATTGAGACTCACCATAACCTCGTGCTTCCAAGCGGAATGGGTTAATTCCATTCTTGAGGATGTATGCCACGGCAGAATCCGCACGTCGCTGAGACAGGTCTCGGTTGTATTCATACGTTGCACGACAGTCCGTATGCGACCCAAGCTCTACGCTCATTTTTGGATATTTCTTCAGTGTCGCAACTAGGTTGTCCAACACTGTTTTTGATTCGTTACGCAAGAACGCTGAGTCAAGTCCGTAGTAAATAGGAAGAACGAATACATCATTACACTGATTCTTAAGACAGAAGTCCTTCACAAACTCAGCACTGAATTCCAGTCCTTCGGTTGATACAAATTTTGGCTCTGCGTCATAGAAGTAATCCTCACGTTTCGACACTTTGATTTCATAGTTTACACCCAATTTCAAAGGAGTTTCGTAGTAACCTTTTTCATCGGTGTACAGTCTGATTTTGCTTGAGTCTTTATCGTTGCTGATTTCTACCAACGCTTTTTCCAATGGAAGCGTGTTGTCACAGTCGGTTACTGTACCTTTTAACACCAAGATGATTGGTGTCATCGAGAATTGGTAGATGTTATCATCACCTCTTCCACGGTCAGATGTAAAGAAACCACTTTCCTTATCAGTATCGAGTAAGATTCCGAAATCGTCACCTTTAGAGTTTACCGGGCAACCCATGTTTTCAGGTTGCTCCCAGTCGGTTGGGCTTTCACTTAGTTGTTTTGTATGGAAGATATCCAAGCCACCTAGAGTCACATGTCCATCCGAAGAGAAGTACAATGTACCGTCTTCGTGCACATATGGGAATTTCTCGTCACCGGTTGTGTTGATTGTTTTTCCAAGGTTGATTGGTTCACCCCAAGTTTTACCTCGTCTAACATAGTTAACTACATAGATGTCTTTTGTGCGCTCACGTGGTTCTTTACCTTCATCCTGAAGGCTTCCTTCCATGTCGCTCACAAAGTAAAGCTTCGTTCCGTCTGGAGAAAGTGCTGGGTGACCACAATCGTATTTGTCGCTACAGAAAGGCAATGGCTCAGGATTAACTTCCCATGCACGTCCGCGCTTCTTTGCTTCGTATATCTTACACGTTGTGTCTTTACCTTCTAATCCGTTACACTGAGTGAAGTACATGGTTGAGTAACGTGCGTCAAATGTGGCAACACCATCGTAGAATTCGGTGAATCCATCCACAAGCACAGGAGCTTGCCATTTAACTTTTCCGCGTCGTCCTTTTTTCTCAGTTATCCAGAAATCCCCAAAGTTTCTTCCGGTCCATTTCAACTGTTTGTTGCTGATACCGTCTACGCGATCTGATGTAAACATGATCGTTTTGTGTCGCTTATCTGCGTAGCGTGGTACCAAATCATCCACTTTAGACTCGTTCGCAACCTTGAACTCCTCAATGATGTATCTAGTCTTCTTGTCGGCACACTTGAGAGCTAGCTCAGATCCGGCAATCATATCGTCTATCGATTTTTCTGCCGGGAAAGCTTTTTTGTACTCTTTCAACTTGGTGAGAGCCTCGGTATACAAACCTTGCTCCATGTACATCTCTGCCTCACGAATCGCAGCTGTAGCATCTTTCCGTCCATACTTGATGGACTTCGAGTACATTTTCAAAGCTTTTTTACTGTTGTGGTTATGGCGATATGCCTCACCTGCTTTGAAAGCAATTTCTTGTTTTTGGATTTTGGTTAATTCCTTGTTTTCCTTGAGTACACGCTCATACATATCAGCGGCAACAGCGTACTGATGCAACTCATAATTTTTATTGGCTTCCTGAAGACTGGCTTTACAACCTACTAGGGCAATCATAAGCCCAAGTGACCATAGAGCAATTTTGGTATTCCAACGATTCATTCTGCTAGATGTCTTTATCGAATTCTACTAATTGCCAAAAATCAACAATATTCAACCGATTTCCAAATAAATTTTGGAGGATTCAACTGGCTGAAAAGCAGTTGTTTGGCGTTGTCAATAGAGTGACGAAACGCAGAAAAAAATGGTTGGGTTGGAGTGCTCTTTTTCCTATTTGATGTGGAGCAACTCGCGGTATTTTGGTAACGACCACAACGTGTCGTCAACCAGGCGCTCTAGCTTATCGGCGTGGTATCGGATGTCGTCAAACTCCTTGTTCACATTGTCGCTGTAGGCTTTCGCTTGAGCTTCAATGGTATCAAGTTTATTGGCGTCTTTTCGTGCCTCTACCATCCGATCTACCTTTGTTTTAAGCGCATTGATGTGCTCTCCAACTTCTTCCATCACTTCCATAGAAGCAGCAATGGATTTCTTTGAAGCACCAGCTGCTTTTAGCGATGCTACATTTTCTGCAACCTTTTTCTGATACTCGAGTGCAGGAGGAAGAACATGGGTATAGGCTATCTCATCGATGATTCTGCCTTCAATCTGAACCTTCTTCATGTAGTCTTCCAACTCAATGTGGTAACGCGCTTTTAGCTCTTCTTTGGTGAAGATGCCCAATTCGCCCATTAAGTCCACGGTTAAGTCGCTCACGTATGCATGAAGTGCTGAAGGTGTGTCGCGTAGGTTTGATAATCCTCTTTTTGCTGCTTCCTTAACCCATGCGTCACCATATCCGTTACCTTCAAAAAGTACTCGTTTTGAGTCTTTCAGGTATTGCTGTAAAACCGCAACAATGGCATCGTTCTTTTTCTCTTTCTTCTCAATGAGTGCATCCACATCCGCTTTAAACTGTGCAAGCTGGTGCGCCATGGCTGCATTGAGAACAGTCATTGGTGATGCACAACTTTTCGATGAACCTACTGCGCGCAATTCAAACTTATTTCCAGTAAACGCAAAAGGCGAGGTTCGGTTTCGGTCTGTGTTATCGAGTAGGATCTCAGGAATACGCGCGAGTGAAATCGTTTTTTCCTCATCCGATCCTTTACCCTTTGGAGCGGCAACGTTGTTTACCAAGTCTTCTAGCACCTTGGTTAATGTAGAGCCAATGAAAATAGACATGATAGCCGGAGGAGCTTCGTTAGCCCCCAAACGGTGATCGTTTGAAGCAGATGCGATACTCGCTCTAATCAAATCGCTATGATCGTGGAAAGCCTTAATTGTGTTCACAAAGAAGGTTAAGAAGCTCAAGTTTGACAGCGGGTTGTTGCCCGGAGACAACAAGTTAATTCCGGTGTTTGTGATCAACGACCAGTTGTTGTGCTTACCGCTACCGTTAATACCTGCGAATGGTTTTTCGTGGAACAACACCTTGAAACCATGTCGGTTTGCCACCTCGTCCATTAAATCCATCAAGAGCTGATTGTGGTCTACCGCCAAGTTGATTTCTTCAAACTGCGGGGCACATTCGTACTGACCCGGAGCCACCTCGTTGTGACGTGTTCGTAGGGGGATTCCGAGTTTGAGGGCTTCGTTCTCGAAATCCACCATGTAGTTGAACACGCGATCTGGAATAGATCCGAAGTAGTGATCATCCATCTGTTGGTTTTTTGCCGCAGCATAACCAAACAGCGTTCTGCCACACATCACCAAGTCAGGTCTCTGGTTAAACAATGCCTTGTCAACCAAGAAATATTCCTGCTCGATACCGAGTGAAGCTGAAACTTTATTCACGTCTTTATAGAAGTACTTACAAACATCCGTAGCCGCCTTATCCAACAATGAAATGGATTTGAGCAACGGAGCTTTGTAGTCCAGTGCTTGACCAGTATACGAAACGAATACGGTTGGAATACACAATGTTTTACCACTGGTGTTTTCATAGATGAATGCTGGAGAAGAAGGATCCCAAGCCGTGTAACCACGTGCTTCAAAAGTGTTTCTCAAGCCACCACTTGGCAAACTTGATGCATCCGGCTCTTGCTGAACCAATGCTCCACCGCTAAACTTTAGAATTGCTCTTCCATCTTGAGGCTCAAAAAAGGAATCGTGCTTTTCCGCAGTAGTTCCCGTAAGAGGTTGGAACCAGTGAGTGTAATGCGTTACACCGTGCTCCAAAGCCCAAGCTTTCATGCCCACAGCAACTTGTGAAGCAATTTCCCGACTAATCTTTGTGCCGTTTTCAGCGGCAGATTTCAGGGCCTTGTACGTGTCCTTGTCTAAGTACGTTTGCATAGCATCGTCGTTAAAGACGTTGCTGGCAAATAACTCTTGAACACTGTTGTGCTCACGGTTTACTTTGATAGGTTGTCTGGAAAGGGCAAACTCAAGTGCTTTGAATCTCATGCGACGTATTATTTCGTATCAGAACTGTATTAGTGATACAAAGATAAATTTCGGAGGCACCGCCATCATTGAGGATGGGGTGTTAGTAATAACAACTTATAAACAGCCTATGTGTCTAAACCGCCGGCTTTCAGTTTTTCCGTGTTTTCAGCGAGTTGTAACTGGTCTATAACTTCTTGAATGTTACCCCCTAAAACCTCAGACAAATTGTAAAGTGTAAGGTTGATTCGGTGGTCTGTCACCCGACTTTGAGGAAAGTTATAGGTGCGAATTTTTGCCGATCGGTCTCCGGTTGATACCAATGATTTTCGTTCGGCGGCTATTTTCTTATTGTGCTCTTCTAACTTCTTTTCATACAATCGTGTTCGAAGAACGGTAAGCGCTTTGTCGTAGTTCTGGTGTTGCGAACGGCCGTCCTGACACTCCACCACAATACCCGTCGGAATGTGTGTCAATCGTATCGCCGATTCAGTCTTGTTTACGTGCTGACCGCCCGCTCCGGATGCTCGGAATGTATCTCGTCGAACATCGCCCATGTTTAGGTCTACATCAACTTCATCTGCTTCCGGAAGTACTGCAACTGTGGCGGCACTTGTATGTACGCGACCTTGAGACTCAGTTTCCGGAACACGCTGAACGCGGTGAACCCCGCTTTCGAATTTCAAGGTTCCATAAACCCCATTTCCTTTTACTTCGAAAACCACCTTATTGTATCCACCAACTGTTCCTTCCATAACTTCCACCACCTCGGTTTTCCAACCTTTGTTTTGGCAGTATCGCTCGTACATTCGGTATAAATCGCCGGCAAATAAACTCGCCTCATCACCACCCGTTCCGGAACGGATTTCAACAATTACGTTCTTATTGTCGTTGGGATCTTTCGGGATGAGCAACCATTTAATTCGCTCTTCCATTTCGGGTCGCTTATCCGACAATTCATCGAGCTCCATTTTGGCCATTTCTTTCAATTCGGGATCGCTCTCGTTTGAGAGAATATCCTTGGCCTCATCCATACCGGTAACCACAGCTTTGTACTCGTGGTAAACTTCCATGATGTCTTTCAGATCACCATACTCTCTATTGAGTTGGTTGAACTTCTTCACATCCGATAGTACTGCGGGATCACTCAACTGTGTCTCTACTTGGAGAAAGCGTTGGTATATGGATTCTAGTTTCTCTAGCATTTAGCCTGCAAAAGTATCTGTTTGCTGGGATTTATTCGCTTATGCGAACCTCAACACTTCCTAGTCCTTCAATCTCTGCTTTGATATGGTCGCCCTCGGAGATATTCACCATAGGACCCAATGCACCGGAAAGTAGAACCTCTCCTTTACGAATTGGCTGTCCATTTTTAATCATGGTTTGAACCAACCAAAGTGTTGCATTAAGTGGATTGTCCATGCACGCTTTACCTGATCCTTCGGAAGCAACTTCATCGTTTTTGGTCATCGCCATTTTGCAATTCACCAAATCAAGTTTGTGAATGGAAACTTGATTGTCACCTAAAACATAGTGACTTGCAGACGCATTGTCGGCAATTGTATCGGTGATGCGGATCTTCCAGTCGGCAACCCTACTACCAACAATCTCGATGGATGCGCAGGCATAATCAATGGCATCGGTGAGTGTTTCCATGGTTACATCTCCTGTCAAATCTTTTCCAACAACGAATGCAATTTCAGCCTCCGCTTTGGGTTGCAACAACTCCATTGTGCTGAGTTCACCTCCGTTTTTGACTTCGGTGGTGTGAAAGAGTAATCCGTAATCCGGTTGATCTACGCCAAGTTGTTTTTGCACCGCAAACGAAGTGAGCCCAATCTTTTTACCAACCGGTTTTTCGCCTCGACCCATTCTACGTTTAACGTTGATTTCCTGAACCTTATAAGCAGTTTCCTGGTCGGTTTCTCCGATTAAATCTCGCACCGGTTCACATGTTTCTCCGGTTGTAAATGAGCGCCACAATCGATCTGCGGCTGCTTGAATTTTAGACTGACGTTGTTCCACGTGGCAAGTATAGCCCCGAAAAAAGTAAAATTTTGACGTAGACAACGAAAGCGTAACAATTCGACGTGAATTGAGTACCTATAAACCGTAATTTTGCCGCGGTGAAAAATCTGCTGATATTCGGACTTTTTGTTTTGGGCGCGAGCGTAGCGAGCGCGCAACTGCTACCTAACTTTGGTGGGCAGCGAGCCGGTTTGTCGACATTGAGTTTTTTGAAAAACGACTTAAACCCACGATCGGTAGGTATGTCCGGAGCGAGCATTGCTAATACTCACGATGCGTATTCGGCGATAACGAATCCGGCTGCTCTGGCTAAACTTGAAGAAAACAGCATTGGAGCGAGCCACTTGTTAATTGGCGGTGGCATTCAACAGAGCTACTTATCCTATCAGCACAAACTACCAAGCGAGGCGACCATCGGACTTAGCGTCAATTCGCTTAACAGTGGCGACATGATGGTTCGTACCGAATTCCAACCGGACGGTACCGGTCAGTATTTCAGCATGAGTCAAAATGCTATCAAGGGTAATTACAGCACCAAGCTTTCAGATATGTTTAGTTTGGGCGTCGCGGTTACGTATATCTACGAAACCATGCAGGTGTACAATAACAGCACCGCTGCTATAGACCTTGGGTTCTTGTATCAAACGGATTTTAAAAATCTACGTTTTGCCGTGGTAGTTCAGAACTTTGGTGGAAGTTCATCCATGTCCGGTTCTCTCTTGCAAGTAGATTATAACCGAAATGGTAATCCTGAGTTAGCTCGCTATTCCTTACCTACCGTCTTTAAGATGGGCTTTGCCTTGGATGCGTACGAGAAAGACGACCATTTAATCGTTGGATCGATGCAGCTTAATAACCCGAACGACAACGCTGAAAATATTCGTATCGGTTGTGAATACAGATACGCCAAACTTTTATCGGTTCAAACCGGAATTAAACTTAGTGTGAAAGGACAGGCATACCCTAGTTTCGGTATGGGTTACCGAAGTAAGATAGGTGTACATCCGTTAACCATAAACTATGGTATGAACCCAACAAATTGGATGGGTACTCAACATGAGTTTGGGATTCAACTCAATTTCAATAAAATGGAACGCTAGGATGAAGTCTCGTGGTTTAGTCATATCGCTTTTGGTTTTGCTCGCGGGTTGCGATAGCTTCTTCGGGAAGAAGACCGAACTGGATTTCATTGAAACACCTGATTTTCAAATACGAGATATTGCATATGTCCCAATTCAACCTGCATTAGAAGATTTTGTTGAACCTGTAGACATTACAACCGGTTTTGACGAGTTGCTCTATGTGGTGGATGCGGGAACCGAAGAAATAGTTTCATTAGACGAATCTGGACGGGAGCTAGGCAGATTTAAACTTCAAGGCGTAAAGTCTATCGTCCAAGATCGGAGATTTGACTTGCTGGCTATCGGTACCAAAACAATTACGGTTTCGGGTCAGGATTTTGACCAAACCTGCATTTACCGAATCGATATTCACGGTCCAGGAAATCAACTGGGAATTCGATTTGCTCGAGTAACGAATGAGATTGTACACCCGTTTTACTTTAAATCCACGTTTAGTGGTTCTGATCCACAGGTTGAGTTCCACCGAATCGGAATATTGGAAGACAATTCATACTACGTGACCCGAAATGGTATAGGCGGAAATACATTTGATGGACCGGATGATGCGATTCTTCTGTTCAACAACAAAGATGAATTTGTCACACCGGTTGCGGTGAGTAGTGGTGGATCTCTGTACAGAGATTACTTTAAGAAGCCTTATGGTGTGGTTACTACAGTTCAGCCACCGCAGATTCAAGCACGAGGAAATCAAGACTTTATTTACTCCACAATTTCTCCGGAAGGAGTTATTAAAGTTCAGTACATCGAATACATCGAGACAGAGTTTGGGGCGACGTATGAACCTCGCATAATGACCACAAACGAAGATGAAGCGGATGCTTTTCTAACGCTGCCATACCGATTTGATGAACCAAAAGGTCTATCGCTCACAGGAGATGGGACCAATCACATTTTTGTAACGGACGCGGTTAAAGATTCGATTTATCTCTTCTCATTGAATGGTTTTGAGGGAGTTAAACCTCCTCCTGGCTACAGTACAAATCGCTATATCAATGTGTCTTTTGGAGGTACCGGTAATGGACCAATGCAGTTTCGGAATCCTTCGGGTGTCGCCTACAAGAATCGAATTGTCTATGTTGCCGATGCAGGTAATGGTCGGGTTGTGCGATTTAAGCTAACTTCCGATTTCGATTAATCGTTTCACCGTTTTTTGTCGATCTATTTTCCCAGATTCCAAGTAATCAAATTCGTCCGTCCACAAAAACAGTTTTGGCGCGTAAACCGATTGGATGTGCTGTTTTATTCGTTCTTCGATTTTAGCTTGATTTTTGATTCCCACAAAAACCAATTTCTCACCTAATAGCTCGTCGTCAACTTTCCAGCAAAAAAATGTTAGATCGATGGGGTGGATTGCTCGAGTGATTTGGTCTTCAACATCGTGGAGCTGGAGCTTTATGCCTCCCGAGTTGACAACGTCATCCACTCGACCTAAATACTCGAAACCATCCGGATAAAGTTCAACAACATCGTTGGTGGAAACAGATATACCGACATCCGGTATTTCAATGACTAACGTATTTCGCTCCGACAAACTCAAATAAACACCATCAAGTGCTTTGAATTTTGACTGCTTATTGGAGAGATTCCTCAATGCAATATGGCTAGCTGTTTCGGTCATCCCGTATGAGTGCCAGAATTGTGTGGTTGAGTCTGTACCCAGTTCTTGGATTTTAGAAAGAAGGGTTGAAGACACTTTGCTTCCTCCAAGAAGCACGTTGTTGAATCGGAGGAGCTTTTTCACCGATTCCGAGTTCCTCAATATGTGGTCGAGTTGATACGGGACCAACGAAACAAAAGTATACGAGTGTTTTTGATGAATTGTTGCCATTGGGTCGGCACTTGGACTAACAACCGAGTAGTCCCAATCAAAAATCAACGAACGATACATCATCATGCGTCCACCAATCTTGTTTACATCTATACAGATTAAAACGTTTTCATGATTGAGACGAAGTGCTTTTTTTGTGTTATTGGCGCTCCAACGAATGAGTTCATGAGGCAGTTGGATGGTCTTGGGTTTTCCCGTAGAACCGGATGTTTTGATTGTTACATCCCTTCCAGAATTCCAGTCGTTAACTATTTCATTTAAACGCATGAGCGGATAGCGCTAAGCAAACCTTCTATTTGCGATTCGCTATTGTAAATGTGCGTGGAAATTCGAATGCAATTGAGGTCACTCTCGCCAACAAAGCGAATCACCCATTTGTTTTCACGCAGCTTTGAATAAAGCGCTCGAGTATCTTGATTATCGAAAACAAACGAAATCAATCCACCTCTTGACATCTTTTCAGTAGGAGTGAGAATAGAAATTCCATTCATATTCTGCAGACCTTCCAGAACCATGTCGTTAAGGTCACCAATTCGCTGGTAAATCTTATCCTTACCAACCTGATCGAAGAACGAAACGGCAGCATTCCAGCCTGCATACAAGGCAGAGTTTTGGGTTCCATAATGAAAGCGGTGCGCATTGTCGACGTATCCTTCAAGCTTACTGTCGTTATCCGAGAGCTTCCACCCGGTATCGCTGTATCCACCAACAAAATGAGGTGTGAGTTCTTGTATCAGGTCTTCTCGTGCGTATAGGAAGCCGGTTCCTTTAGGTCCGAGATTCCATTTATGTCCACAAGACGCGTAAACATCACATCCGAGTGTTTTGTTAAGTTCGAGGTTGAGCATACCTAGACCGTGCGCTCCATCGATAAAGGTTCTGATGTCTCTTGATTGAGCAAACTCCACAATCTGCTTGATGGGAAGTACTTGTCCCGTCGTGCAGGTGACGTGAGGTACTGCAATTACACGAGTTTTCTCATTCGTGAGAGCCTTAATTGCATCAAGGGTTGCTTCTGCAGTGGGTTGGAGTTCCACCACGCGTATGCGAATATTCTCCAAACGTTGTCGGTTCAACCAGGGTAAGGCATTGCCTACGTGTTCGTGGTCGGTCAGAATTACTTCGTCTCCCGCTTTAAGTGGTAATGACCATGCTGCAATGTTGATGCCTTCTGATACATTGTGTGTTAGTGCAACCTCGTTAGGTTTAGCACCGGTAAACAGCGCTAGCGCTTTTTTAAGTTCTTTTTTATGTCCGGAGTAAGAACCCGTTTGATTTACGAACTCCATTCGGTTGCTTACAGCGTCCATAACCGGTTTAGGTGATAGACCCATGGTGCCCGTATTGAAATACGCAATGTCTTTGTTGATGTCGAAACACGATTGGAGTTTCTTCCAACTCTTAAAGCGGACAGGCTTGGCCACTTTATTTGGCCGGGGCAAGATTTCTCCGTCCACCTCTGTTGCAAACAATCCGGCTAATCCCAGTGCCCCGAGCCGTATAAAATCCCTCCGATCTTGCATAAAGCGAACATACTATTTTTTTTTAGTCTGAAGACCTGCTTCCCTCTTCAAAACTGATGCTGCGTTTACCTTTAGAGGTGGTATATTGTATTAAATTCGCGACTCGTGAAAAAATAACCAATAATGAAGAAGACAGTATTTCTATTCGTGGCATTAGCAACCGCAGGTTTCGCCTTTGCGCAGAAAGGCGGTCCGGTACTTTTTAGTGTTGGTGGTGATACCGTTTGGGGGGCTGAGTTTGAACGGGTGTTCAGTAAGAACGAAAAGAACCCGGATAAGAAACCCAGTTTGGAAGAGTTGGAAGAAAACCGTGAACTCTATGTGCGGTTCAAGCTTAAAGTTAAAGAAGCGTATCGCCTTGGAATGGATACCAACGCAGATTTCAAAAAAGAATTGGCGGGCTATCGTAAACAATTGGCTCAACCTTACTTGACAGACAAATCGGTTACCAATCATTTGATTGAAGAGGCCTACGAACGAATGAAACAGGAAGTTGAAGCCAGTAACTTGATGATTCATCTCTCGCCGAATGCGACACCAGCGGACACGTTGGCGGCATGGAAGCGAATAAACCACTGGAGGGATATGATTCTTTCTGGAGAACGCACATTTGAGGAAATAACACGTGATAGCAGTACGGATAATCACGGTAGAAAGCATGAAGGTCGTTTAGGTTTCTTCACTGCGTTCAGCATGATATATTCCTTCGAAAATCAGGCCTATAAAACCAAGATAGGTGAAGTATCGGTGCCTTTCCGAACACAATATGGTTACCACATTCTTAAAGTAACCGACAAACGAAAAAGTAGAGGCGATTTAAAAGTTGCACACATCTTAATCCGCGTAAATAATGAGACGGAGTACGATAGCACAAAACCGAGAATCGACGCACTTTACAGCCGGTTGAAAGATGGCGAAGAATTCAATGTATTGGTTAAGGAATTCAGCGAAGACTTTAGTACACGTGAGAATGGCGGCCGGTTAAATTGGATAAAGAGTGTAGGCGGAGGTGTACCAACAGCGTTTAAAGAAGCTGCGTATGCGCTCAAAGACGGGGAGTTTTCAGAACCTGTGAAAACGGAGCTAGGTTGGCACATCATCAAGCGGTTGGAGGAGAAACCATTGCCCACATTGGACGAAGCTAAGGAAGCAATTAAGTTTAAGATAGGACGCGACTCAAGAAGCCAGTTGAACAAGGAAGCGGTTTTAGTTCGCATCAAAGAGGAAAACGGTTTTGAGGTAAATGAGAAGTCTTGGAACGACTACCTGGCTTTGTTGAACGACACCAGCATGTTGTACAACTGGATACCAGGCGACGACCTTATGTCAAGCCAAGAAATCTTCCGCATCGGTAATAAAATTTACACCTATGCCGACTTCTCTGAATATGCTCGTACAGCTATCGCTCGGAAGAAAGAACAAGATGTTTTAGCATTCGCTAAAAAGCAGTTTGAAGACTTCTCGACCACCAAGAATTTTGAATACGAAGAGTCGATTCTGGAATCTAAGTACGATGATTTCAAATATTTGATGCAAGAATATCGCGATGGAATTCTTCTTTTCGAGTTAACCAATAAGATGGTCTGGAAAAAGGCTTCTGAAGATACAGCGGGGTTGAGAGCCTATTTTAATGAGCATCGAGATTCGTACCACTGGGGTGAGCGCATTGTCACAAAGGCTTATGCGTGCTCGAATAAGAAGGCAGCTAAGAAGGTTAAAAAGATGATTAAGAAAGGGAAGTCCGACAAGGATATCATCACGGCAGTTAATGCGAATGATGCCCTGGCTTTAAATCTCAATTACAAAACCTACGAGAAAGGCCAAGTTGAACAAATCGATAAGTTGGATTGGACCAAGTCGATGCACAAGTTCAAAGACGCTGAAACCGGTCACACAGTATATCTGAAGATTGACAGTACGCTAAGTCCAGGTCCGAAAGAATTGAACGAGACACTGGGACCTGTAACATCAGACTACCAGAATTACCTTGAAGGTCAATGGATAGATTCGTTGAAAGAGCGATATACAGTTGAAATTTTCGAGGGAAGTTTAAACCAGTTATTCGCCGATAGAAAATAGTTTGCGTCTCACTCTCCAAATAGCAATTACCCTGTTGGTGCTATCTGCGTGCTCAGATAAGCCAAGTGAAAATCAACAGGATATTGTTGCTAAAGTTGGGGAGAAAGTGCTCACCGAATCTGAGATAATCCGTCAGTACCACAAGACAGAAATGTCTATGGATAGTGCAGGTTTTGTGAAGGATTACAAGGCGGAATGGATTCGCGAACAAGTATTGCTTGAAAAAGCGCACAACATGCTTACCGAGCAAGAACGAGACAGGTCGGAATTGGTTTCGCAGTACTACAATGACTTGCTCATATATGAATTGGAAAAGAAGTTCCTTGAGCAAGAGTTGGACACTGCCGTTAGTGAAGAAGCGTTAAGAGCCTATTACGACAACAATCTGAAGAATTTTGAGCTCAAGGAAAACATTGTTCGTCTACGTTTTTTTAGCCTACCCGCCGATCTACCTAATCAGAAAAAGCTTTGGAACAAGTTTAAGACGGGAGAAAAGAAGTATCTCGAAACCCTCGAGCGTTTGTGCGATTTGAGTGAAACAAACTATTTCTACAACGATTCAGTGTGGTTGTCGTTCAACGATCTGCTGAAAGAA
>Ga0181577_10002445_pt1 | contig 14525 bp, 14 predicted proteins | sample 101ome_21_FD_132468 | JGI IMG/M metagenome (GOLD analysis project Ga0181577, IMG submission 132468) | Coastal salt marsh microbial communities from the Groves Creek Marsh, Skidaway Island, Georgia - 101413BT metaG (megahit assembly) | ecosystem: Environmental > Aquatic > Marine > Intertidal...
CCAAGTCTTCACCTGAGCCGCGCGTGGATGTGATCCTTGCCGTTGGTGAAACCGTTCACCTGATGGTGCGGGACAACGGACCGGGTATCGAAGATCTGGATGCGCTCTTTGAGCCCTTCTACACGACCAAGCAGCCGGGTGATGGTGTTGGTCTTGGGTTGGCGATCAGTTCTGGGATCGTCGGCGATTTGGGTGGGCGGTTGACGGCGCGAAATGGCAGTTCACAAGGCGCGGTGTTCGAAGTCGAACTACCGATTTACGAAGAAGAGATTGACGTAACAGCGGCTGAATAGGAACGACGCATGAGCAAAGCGATGAAAATTGCCATCGTGGACGATGAAAAAGATATGCGGCAGTCGATCAGCCAATGGTTGGCGCTGTCGGGCTTTGATACCGAGTCGTTTTCCGGCGCGGAAGAGGCATTGAAGGTGCTTGGTCCGGACTACCCTGGCATTGTCGTGACCGACATCAAAATGCCCGGCATGGACGGGATGCAGTTCTTACGCAAAATCAAAGGCGTGGACAGTTCGATTCCGGTGATCATGATCACAGGTCATGGCGATGTGCCGATGGCGGTGGAAGCGATGCGGATCGGGGCGTTCGACTTCCTTGAAAAACCGTTTAACCCCGACCGCATGACAGAGCTGGCCAAAAAGGCAACGCAGTCGCGCAGGCTGACCTTGGATAACCGCACGCTGCGTAGAGAGCTTTCGGATGCCGGTGCCTTGATGAAGAAGCTTGTGGGGGAAAGCAGCCCGATGAAGCGGTTGCGCGAAGACATCCTCGACTTGGGACAGGCTGACGGGCATGTCCTGATCACTGGGGAGACTGGAACCGGCAAAACGCTAGTCGCGCATGCTCTCCACGCGGTAGGTGCGCGTGCGAACAAACGGTTTGTACTATTTTCATGTGCCGCATTTAATGAGGATACATTGGCCCGTCGATTGTTGGGGCCAGCGCAGGATGATGAGCCGATCCCTGCGATTGAAGAAGCACGCGGCGGTACACTTGTGCTTGAGGACATCGAAACGCTCAGTCCAGCATTGCAGCTCAAGTTACTGTCCGTCATGAACGAGCAGGGCACACCACCGGAAACCCGCATTATTGCGATCTGCAACCTTCAAGAACAGGGAAAAACCTGTGAAAGCGTCTTGCGACCGGATCTGTTCTACCGTCTTGCAGCACTGCAAGTCACGGTGCCGCCCCTGCGCCAAAGGGGGGAGGATATTCTTGTACTATTTACCCGCTTGGCGGAAGAATTTGCCGACGAATATGGATGCGAAACACCCCAGCTTTCTGCGCAGGAAGCCGCTCAGGTCTTGCAGGCGCCTTGGCCGGGCAATGTGCGCCAGTTGATCAACATGGCCGAGCGCGCCGTTCTACAGAGCCGTCGCGGTAGCGGGTCGATTACTTCGTTGCTGATGGGCGATGAAGAACAGCAGAAGGCAGCGATTACCACCGAAGGGAAGCCGTTGAAGGAGTTCGTCGAGGCTTTTGAGCGCATGCTTATCGACAACACGATGCGACGGCATAAAGGGTCCATTGCGTCCGTAATGGACGAGCTATGCTTGCCGCGCCGGACGTTAAACGAAAAAATGGCAAAATACGGCCTTCAACGCTCGGATTACCTCTAATCTTCGTCATCGTATCGTTTGACCATTGTCATTTGCGCCGCGCATCACTTATGTAGAGGGTACGGTTGGCCGTGCGATGCTGCGCGGTGGCGACCGGACAGTTTCAAGGTTTCGGACAGGTCGGCGCATTGTTCGCTGCGTCCTAAACCAAGAGATTTGGCCCCAAAAGGCCAGAGGAACGCCCCGAAGCGGCATGAAAATGGCGGTTGCGGGCATATAACGGGCGCTGACCAACACAAGGCAGCGTCGGAGACCAAACGCGATGAACCGCGCAGAACAGAGATACCGCGAGATAGACGCCGAGTCCGGCCGCCGCGCTGTCTGTGAGCGGATCGCCTCAATACATCACGCCTTCGATCAACTGACCCCACTCGGGCGGCAATCAAGGCGTGGATCGGGATATAATGGCAAAGAAGATGTTAATCGATGCCACGCACGCGGAAGAAACCCGCGTCGTCGTGGTAGATGGCAACAAGGTCGAAGAATTTGATTTCGAAAGCCAGTCGCGCAGGCAGCTGGCAGGAAATATCTATCTGGCAAAAGTGACACGGGTAGAGCCGTCACTACAAGCTGCCTTCGTAGACTATGGTGGAAACCGGCATGGTTTCCTCGCGTTCTCGGAAATCCATCCGGATTACTACCAGATCCCTGTCGCGGATCGGCAAGCGCTGATTGCTGAAGAAAAAGCTTATGCAGAAAGCCTCGCCGCAGAGGCGGAGAAGGAAGCTGAACAACCATCGAGATCCAAGCGGCGGCGACGTTCGCGCGGCAAGGCAGCCGCGAAGGAAGGTTCAGCAGATGCAGTCCTGACACAAGAAGTGGCGAATGAAACCGTGGATGGCAGCATCACGGGTATGGAAACCATCGATTTTGGTGACGATGACGCCGATGACAGTGCGCTGGTATCTGAGGTTGCTGCAACTGAGCCTGAAGGCGAGGCAGGCGCAACTGAAGACGGATCCGTAAATGCGAGCGAAGGTCAAACCGGCTCTTTCTTCGAGCGGGACGATGATGGCGCCGAGGAAAATGATGACAGCGCGGATGACGAAAACGCCGCTGATGACGACGGGTCCGAGGACGATGGTATCGAGAGCGTTGCTGACGAGGATGACAGTGACGACGTGCGCCCCGTTCGTAAGCCGCGCCCGAAGCGCTACAAGATTCAAGAAGTTATCAAGGTCCGTCAGATCCTGCTGATTCAGGTTGTGAAGGAAGAGCGCGGCAACAAAGGCGCGGCGCTGACGACATATCTTTCTCTGGCTGGCCGATATTGTGTATTGATGCCGAACACCGCGCGCGGTGGCGGGATCAGCCGCAAGATCACCAATGCCAACGACCGCAAGCGTCTGAAACAAATTGCCAACGAACTGGATGTGCCCGAAGGTGCCGGACTGATTGTACGGACGGCGGGTAGCCTACGGACGAAGGCGGAAATCAAGCGCGACTATGAATATCTTCAGCGTTTGTGGGAGCAGATTCGCGAACTGACGTTGAAATCTATCGCGCCAAGCAAGATCTACGAGGAAGGCGACCTGATCAAACGGACAATCCGTGATCTCTACTCCAAGGAGATCGATGAGGTGATTGTCGCGGGTGAGCAGGGTTATCGTGTGGCCAAGGACTTCATGAAAATGATCATGCCGTCCCACGCAAAGAACGTTAAACAATATGCCGACCAGTTGCCGCTTTTTGCCCGTTATCAGGTTGAAGGGTATCTTGCGGGAATGTTCAATCCGGTGGTTCAGCTGCCCTCTGGCGGCTACATCGTAATCGGTGTGACCGAGGCGCTTGTGGCGATTGATGTCAACTCTGGCCGCGCCACCAAGGAAGGCTCAATTGAACAGACCGCACTCAAGACCAACCTTGAAGCCGCTGCTGAAGTTGCCCGCCAATTGCGGTTGCGTGACCTTGCGGGTCTGATTGTAATTGACTTCATCGATATGGACGAACGGCGTAACAACAACGCTGTTGAAAAGCTCCTGAAAGACAAGCTCAAAACGGACCGCGCCCGTATTCAGGTGGGCCGGATTTCTGGCTTTGGCCTGTTGGAAATGAGCCGCCAACGTTTGCGCCCTGGTATGCTGGAGGCCACGACGCAACCTTGTCTGCATTGTCATGGGACCGGCTTGTTGCGTTCGGATGAAAACGTGGCACTGGCAATCCTACGGCAGTTGGAAGAAGAAGGTGTGCGTGGTCGGACCAAGGAAGCCTTGGTCAGGGCACCGATCAGCATCGTCAACTTCCTCATCAACCAGAAGCGCGAGCATGTTGCCGATATTGAAGCACGCTACGGGATGTCGGTCCGTATTGAGGTGGACCCGTCGCTGGTGTCGCCCGACTTTGCGATTGAGAAATTCAAGACGGCAACCCGCGTTGTCGCGGAGGTAGAGCCTGCGGTGATGGCTACATCCGAGATGATGGATAGTGTCGACGACGAGCCTGAGGTTGAACAGGAAGCCGAAACCACGGAAGACGACTCCGCGAGCGACAAGCCCAAAAAACGGCGCCGGCGGCGGCGGCGGCGGCGGAACTCGGGCGGCGAAGATGAGAACGGCACAACGCAGAACACCGAGGAACAGAGCGAGCCTTCTACTGAAGCTGCGAGTGCGACGGAAACCAACGGGGCCGAAGAAGGCACAACTGAACCGGCAGAGGAAGACAAGCCCAAGAAACGGACCCGTTCACGCCGGAAGAAGACGGATACCGTGGTTGAGGCGGCCGAGACTTCTGAAGACAACGCCCAAGCTGATGACACCGCTGCAGCACCTGCGGTGGAGCAAGCTGAGGAACAAGAGAAGCCAAAGCGCAAACCTCGCGCCCGTAAAAAGAAAAGCGAAGTAGATGAGGTTGCGACGCCTGCGGCGGACGGTGCGGAAACCGCTGCGGTAGAGCCGGCGGCTGCCGAGGCAGAAGAGAAACCGAAGCGTCGCCGCACCCGCAAGAAAGTGGAACCTGAGAAGGCACAAGAGGCTCCTCAGAGTGCGCAGGAGGCGGCGGCTGAGCCCGTGAAGGGCGCTTCAGAAGAAGCGCAGCCGGAAGCAGCTGAAGCACAGCCAACTGTTAAAGAAGCGGTGGCTGTGGTGGAAGAACCGCCTTCGGAAGCGAAGCCAAAGCGCCGCGGCTGGTGGTCTTTGGGAAAATAGAGACTTTAAAACAAAGGGCGGGAATTTGGGTTCCCGCCCTTTTGGTTTTTCACGGGATTGTCAGGTTTCGGTAGTGCGATTGCCAATGACAGTTTTTCGTTTCTCGCGTATCTCCCGATGACGGAGGACGATAAATGATCGACGCTGGACTTGTGCTTGATGTAGGGCTGTTGCCCGCGATGTTGGTGGCCGCGTTGGCGGGGCTGCTGTCGTTCATGAGCCCGTGTGTTTTGCCGATTGTGCCGCCGTATCTGGCCTATATGGGCGGGGTAACGGTGTCGGAGCTTGATGGCGGGAAAGAGGCCCGCAGACAAGTGTTTCTGGCGGCGTTATTTTTCGTCCTCGGGTTATCGGTTGTTTTTCTGACGCTCGGGTTTGCCTTTTCGGCCATTGGGCGGCTCTTCCTACAAGCGCAGGATGTTTTGTTGATGGTCGCCGGTGTGACCATCATGATTTTTGGTGCGCATTTTGTGGGCGTGTTCCGCATTCCATTCCTTGACCGTGATTTGCGCGTTGAAGCAGGTGATCAGGGTGGCTCTGCATTCGGCGCGTTTATTCTTGGCCTCGCGTTTGCCTTTGGTTGGACGCCATGCCTTGGGCCAATCCTGGGGGCTATTCTGGGCTTGGCAGCCACTGAGGCAGACATGGCGCGCGGCACGGTGTTGCTGGGGATGTATGCCGCCGGATTGGGTGTACCGTTCCTGCTGGTGGCGGCATTCTTCCCGCGTATGAAGGGAGCCATGAACTGGATGAAAAGGCATATGGGGCGCATTGAACGCACCTCCGGTCTGTTGCTTTGGACGGTCGGACTGATGATGCTGACCGGACAATTCACTGCATTCAGCTTTTGGCTTCTTGAGACATTCCCGTTTTTGGCAAGCGTCGGCTAAAAACTGACGAAACGGCTTATTCTTGCCCAAAGGCCGCGTTACAGTCGTGACAACGACAGCGGCCAAAGGCACAGGCATGAGCGATACCGGCAGCAGGATTGGGCAAAGGGTCAGGAAACGGCGGGTGTTTTATATCCCCGGTTATGATCCGTTTCATCCGCGCCGCTATCGCGAGCTTTACCGCAGTGAAGGGGCCGAGCAGGCGCGGATCAGTGGCTACAAGCATTGCCGTTGCGGGCCGGTCTGTAGAAGGTCAACCGCACAACTAGCACGTTGAGACAGAGATCGAGGGCTTACGAACGGAAGCCGATGTCGATGTGCTGGTGTGGTCGGACATTGTGCGCGACTCGATGTTGAACAGCATTCCGGCGACCTATTGGCAATTGGTCCGGACCGCGTGGACTTATATCGCTTCGGGTGCATTTCGCCGGGTGATGTGGTTGCGCAAGGGGCCGGTGATTGCTGCACTGTATCCGATTGGAATGCTCTTGCTACAACTGGCGCTTGCTACCTTAATTGGGTGGGGGAGCAGTGCTCTCGTCGCGTGGATTGTCGATTCTTTGCTTGGCCTTACCGGGGTGAACTTGCCTGCCATTGCGCATGGCGCGCGGCTGGCAGTGGGGCTTGCCTTGGCGGTGTGGATCCTTCGTTGGTTCAAGAAGAAGGACGGCAAGTTCTTCGCCTATTATTTGATGCATGATTACGCCTATTCCGCCCGCTGGAAGGGCGGGAACCCGCCAGAGTTGGAAGAGCGTATGGCGGCGTTTGGTGAAACGATTACGGAGCCATTCGCGGACCCTGAAGTAGATGAGGTGCTGGTTGTTAGCCATTCGTCGGGCGCGCATTTGGCTGTGTCCATTCTGGCGGACCTTATTCGCGATGAACGCCTGAAGGAGCCACGCGCGAAGCTGGGCTTTCTGTCGCTTGGGCAGGTGGTGCCGATGGTGAGCTTTTTGCCGAAGGCATACCGGCTCCGAAATGATCTGTAGTTCCTGTGTCAACGCGATGAGCTGACGTCGCTTGATGGCACGGCACCGGGTGATGGCTGTGCCTTCGCACTATGCGATCCAGTTTTGGTGACAGGGCTGAAGCCACCTACGAAAAAATGGCCGCTGATCATTTCGGCAGCCTTCACCCAGTCCCTGTCACCGGAACGGTGGAAGGAATTGCGGTGGCGGTTTTTTAGACTGCATTTTCAGTACCTTTGCGCGTTTTATCGACCGAAGGACTATGACTACTTCCAGATCACGGCAGGCCCGATGACGCTTGCGGAACGGTATTCTGAGCGGGTGCCATCAAAGAGCCGGATCGATGTTGCCGCGTCGAAATACAGGGCGCTTGCGCCATGATCCCGCCCAAGCCGCAAAGCCGTCAGGAACGGGTGTCTCTTTGGCGCTATATGCGACTGTTCCGGCGGGACATCCTCTCGGCGCAGCCGCAGAAGCTTTATCGTGCTTGGATGGCCAAGTTTAAGACGCCGTTTTTCGGAGCTACATGGTCAATGATCCAGCGCTCATTGATCTGGTTTTGAAGCTGCGGCGTGACGATTTCCCGAAGTCGGATCGTGTTGGGGCAGCGTTGCGGCCGGTGTTGGGGAACTCTGTCTTCCTGACCAATGGAGAGGTTTGGAAGCGCCAGCGACGCATCATCGATCCCTCTTTTGAAGGCGGGCGGCTGCGCGAAACATTCGACGCGATAAATGCGGCAGTGGATGCGGCACTCGTGCGGTAGGCGGCGACACAGACCCCTTGTGAGGTGGAGTTCGAGGCCAGCCATGCAACGGTGGATGTGATCTTTCGCACGCTGTTCTCGGTGCCGATCGAGTACAAGATCGCAGCGCAGGTTTTTGATGCTTTCCGACGACATCAGCGGAGCCAGCCGATCTTGAATCTGGCTGCGTTCATTCCGCTACCTCGTTTGGCACCACGGTTTTTTAAGCGAGAGTCGCTTGAGACGGCGCAGACCATCCGCAGCTTGATCCGTGAGATGACGGAGAAGCGCCTGAAGGAAATAGATGCAGGAACCGCGCCGGATGATCTGGCAACGAAGATCATGACGACCGTTGATCCGGAAACGGGTGATAGGTTCGACGTGGAGGAAATGATTGATCAGGTGGCGATCTTTTTCCTCGCCGGTCACGAGACGAGTGCTGCGGCGCTCTCTTGGGCGCTGTATCTGCTGGCGACGCATCCTGAATGGCAGGACAGGGTTGCCGAGGAGGTGGCGGATTGGGAGCCGTCATTCGCGGCGCTATCGCAATTACGGGTGACGCGGAATGTGTTTCGGGAGACGCTACGGCTTTATCCGCCGGTGCCGATGATGGTGCGGGAGACAGTACAGCCTGAGGAGTTCCGCAAACGAGTGGTGCGCAAAGGGGCGCAGGTGGTGCTGTCGCCTTGGCACTTACACCGGCATGAGCGGCTTTGGGATCGGCCCGATATTTTTGACCCTTCGCGGTGGGACGACCCCGCATCGCAAGAGAGCCAGCGGCAAGCCTATATGCCTTTTTCGGCTGGGCCACGGGTGTGTACGGGGGCGAGATTTGCGATGGTGGAGGGGTTCTGCTCATCGCGCGGTTAACCAAATCTTATCGATTTGAACCGGTTGATGGGCGTGTTCCGGTGCCGGAAGCGCAACTGACCGTCAGATCGCGCGATGGGATTTGGCTGAAGGTTACTCCGCGCGGATAGCGGCGGCGCTGCGATAATGCTCCAAAACAAAAAGTCGGATCGCGGAAGCGAGGCCGATGTCACCGCGAGATTCGTCTATCTGGGCCGCAAGTTCGTTGATCGGGGTTTGCTGATTGTCAGCGATTTCGCGAAACGCTTTCCAGAACGGGTCTTCCAACGAGACACTGGTACGATGCCCGCGCAGGGTTAGGGAGTGTTTAACGGGGCGGCCCGTGCTCATTCGTCTTCGAACTTGAGATTGTCGAGCCGCTTCTTGGCCTGCTCGGCACGGGCGACATCGAGCAATCTTTCGGCCTTTGTGCGCCCAAAAGCGACTGCATTCTCACTCGCTTTGTCAACCCGCTCTTCGCGGGTTTTTTGCTTGCGAACTTTGTTGAGATTGATCGGAGCGGACATAATGACCTGCAAGGAAGAGGGAAGTGCCAACCGGCCCGAACCGGTTGGCCAACAAGTTATTTGGGGCCGATCATATCTTCGGGACGGACGATACGGTCGAAGGTTTCCTCGTCGACAAAGCCCAGCTTGACGGCCTCTTCACGCAGCGTGGTGCCGTTCTTATGCGCGGTCTTGGCGACCTTGGTGGCGTTGTCGTAGCCGATGATCGGGGCCAGAGCGGTCACGAGCATAAGCGACTCGCGCATGAGCTTTTCGATCCGTTCAACGTTGGCCTGTGTTCCATTGAGCATACGCTCAGTGAAGCTATCTGCCGCGTCACCCAAGAGCTGCATGCTTTGTAGAAGGTTGTAGGCCATCATAGGGTTATAGACGTTCAGTTCGAAATGCCCCTGCGAGCCGGCAAAGGAAATGGCTGCGTCATTGCCGAGGATGTGGGCGCAGACTTGCGTGAGCGCTTCGGCCTGTGTGGGGTTCACCTTGCCCGGCATGATCGACGAACCTGGCTCGTTTTCGGGCAGGATTAGCTCCCCCAAGCCGGAGCGGGGGCCGGAGCCGAGGAAGCGCATGTCATTGGCGATTTTATAAGCTGCCATTGCAGTTGTTTTGATCGCGCCTGACATGAACACCATCGCGTCGTGAGCGGCGAGGGCCTCGAACTTGTTTGGCGCGGTGACGAAGGGCAGGCCAGTGATCTCTGCCATATTGGCGGCAACGGTGGTATCCCAGCCTTTGTCTGTGTTGAGGCCGGTGCCAACGGCAGTGCCGCCTTGGGCCAGCTCATAGATGCCGGGGAGGGCCATCTTGATCCGCTCGATGCCGTTGCGGATTTGCTTGGCATAACCGGAGAACTCTTGTCCCAAGGTGAGCGGTGTTGCGTCTTGGGTATGGGTGCGGCCGATCTTGATGATGTCTTTGAATTCTTCCGACTTCTGCTCCAGCGCGGTTGCGAATTTCTCAAGGCCTGGGAGGAGCACGTCACGCACGGTCATCGCGGCGGCGATGTGCATGGCAGTTGGGAAGGTGTCGTTCGAGCTTTGACCCATATTGCAGTGATCGTTCGGGTGAACGGGGTCTTTGGAGCCGATCACGCCGCCGAGGATCTCGATCGCGCGGTTAGAAATCACCTCGTTGGCGTTCATGTTCGACTGGGTGCCGGAGCCTGTCTGCCAAACCACAAGCGGGAAATGGTCGTCCAGTTTGCCGTCAATCACCTCGCCGGCGGCCTCAATCATTGCGTCGGCCAGTCTCGCATCAAGTTTGCCGGACGCTTTGTTCGCCATAGCGCAGGCTTTCTTGATGACACCAAGCGCGCGGACGATGGCGACGGGCTGCTTTTCCCAACCGATGGGGAAGTTCATCAACGAACGCTGGGTCTGGGCGCCCCAATAGCGATCGGAAGGAACTTCAAGGGGGCCGAAACTATCGGATTCCGTGCGGCTGTTGGTCATGGTCGATCCTTGGATTGGTATACGCTTGTATGCCGTTTACAAGCTGGCGCGTTTTGTCGCAACGCCCAGGTTGCCGCAGGTTATTTGCGAAAGCTGTCGAGGCTGACGACTTCGGCGTCCTTGTGGCCGGTTTCTTCATCATCCGGTTCGGCCATTTCGTCCATCGGGGCTTCGTCATCATCGTCGACATCATCGCTGTCGTCGTCTTGCGTTTCGAAGCGGAGGCCAAACTCGACGGAGGGATCAACGAACGTTTTGATCGCCTCGTAGGGAATATAAAGCGGCTCGGGCGAATTGCCGAAGTTCAGCGTCACGGCGAAACCTTCGTCGGTGACATCAAGGTTATCGAACCAATGCTGGATAACAATTGTCATTTCACCCGGGTAGCGATCAGACAGCCAGTCGGCCAGTTCGACATCAGGATGAAGCGTGTCGAAGGTGATGAAGAAATGATGCGCGCCGGGCAGGCCTTCCTCGGAAATACGGGTCAGTACCTTCTGGATAAGGCCACGCATGGCCTCGTGCATCAGGTTTCCATAGTCGATTGACGCGGTCACGTCTGTTCTCCCCTTGGTGTGTGCTCAGCATACGGGATTCGATGGCGGATGAAAGAGGGGATCAAGGCATTCCCGTCAGGAAAACCGAGAGGCCAGCACAAACGGCAAGGCAGAAAGGCAGAGGGGTTTTGCGCCACAAAAGCAGTGCGGCGGCCACCAGCGAGAGGGAGAGCGGTACTGGCAAGAGGGTGCCGATGGCGGGCAAGGTCAGGGTGCCGAGGGGCAGGGGAATTGCGTGGGTGTGCGCGAACCAGACATTCAGCGCGAACCAAACGGAGAGGTTGAGAATCACGCCCACGACAGCGGCCGTGACACCGGCAAGCGCGGCTTGCAGGCGCGGGTTTTCAGCGATGGATTCAAGGGAAGGGCCAAAGAGGAAAATCCAAATAAAACAGGGGATAAACGTCACCCACAGGACCACCAGACCGCCCATGAAACCGGCGGATAGGGTGCCAACGAACTGGGTGACGAGGATCAGCGGGCCGGGCGTGGTTTCGGCGAGGCCCAGGGCATCGATCATTTGGGTGGTGGTGATCCAACCGTAATCGCGCACCACCTCTTGGGTCATGTAGGTGAGGACGGCGTATGCGCCGCCAAACGTGACGACCGCTAGCTTGGTGAAGAAGAGGCCGATCTCTTGCAGCAGCGTGTCGCCCGCAAGTGCTGCGGCGAGGACGGGCAGCGGCCAGAGGAGGAAGCCAGCGATGATGGCGGGCCAGTTCCGTATGGGGGTGTGCCTGGCGGGGGGTGATGGCGTGTTGTTGGTGGGGCGCTGGGTCACGGCGGCGATCAGGGCCGCGGCGGCGAGTACAAGCGGAAAGGCGAGGTTGAACACATAAAGCGCGATGAAGGATGCCAGTGCCAAGCCCTTGAAAAGCGGGCCTGAAAGGGCTTTGCGCGACAGTTTGAGAAGCGCGGAAATGACGATGATCACCACGCAGGCCTGAACGCCGGTGAACATCGCGGCGACCCACGGCACGCTGCCGAACCCCATATAGGCCCATGCCAGAAGGAAGATCACCAGAGCGCCCGGCAGGATGAACAACCCGCCCGACACCAAGCCGCCGAGAATACCCCGTTGCTTCCAACCGGCATAGGTGGCGAGCTGCATGGCCTCGGGGCCGGGGAGCAGCATGGTCAGCGATAGGGCGCGGAGGAACTCGTCCTCTGCGAGCCATTTGCGGCGGTCGACATATTCCTCGTGTATCAGGGCGATCTGGGCGGCGGGGCCACCGAAGGACAAGAGGCCGATCCGGAGGGAGACGCGAAAAATGTCGCTCAAAGGGGTCATATCGCGCCTGCCTTGGAAAGGATTTATTAGGCTCTCAACAATCTCCATGCATATGAAAAAGTCAAATCGTGACCGGCGCATTTGTTGCGGCGCGGCAAAGAAGCCAGCCACGACCACAACAGACCGCCGCGCTTACGGCGGGGTTAAGCCATCGGCGTGGTGAGAAAGTGCAGAAAAAACAGGAGGTTGAAATGCAGGCTTCTGTTGCCAGGTGCCTGCGAACCCCGCCAGACCTTGCTAGAGGGCTGGGCTTAATTTTCGGTTTTTCGCACCGCTTACGCGGCGAGAGCTACCGGAGCACGATTGTCGTTGGCAATTATGCTTAACGGACCGATATCGGTGGTACCTCACCGAGACAAAGCATTCCTCTTTACACGTTCGTCGATCCTGTTTCGGCCCCTAACACCCTCCAACGAAAGGGAATTTGGTGGAGCCGCCGGGTACCGCCCCCGGGTCCGATCCGCTTATTACAGGCGCGTTTATGTCCATAGTCCCAAGGGACAATTGCAATATAGGGACGCTGAGGCGCAGGCTCAAGGGGCGATCTGCGCCACCGGAACGGGCGATGCACAAGTGATGCACAATCCATGCACAACTCATGCTTATCGCACCCGCAGAAAGGTTAAGGGATGGTTAAGGAAATGGGACGACTGGGTGAGGATGGCGAGGTCGGCAGAGCGCGTCAAAACTTCCCTCCCACTAGCCGCGCGTCGGCGGGGCGCGGTGCGGCGAATGAGCGTTTGAGCGGCAGTGCTTTATGCCCTCACATCCGAGAAAGATCAGATCAATGCGCTTGCGGGAGCCAAATCGCCGTACCGGGGGGCGGCCCGGCGATGCGCGGCGGCCTGCGGCCTTGGTCCCGCGTGGGCCTGGTGGGGGGCGGACGCGCCGGAGGAGACTTTAGATCGCTGAAATATTGAGGCCGAGGGCGAGCGCTGCGACAGCGGCCTCGATGCCGAAGAAGAGCCATTTCTTCTGGGTTTGGCCGTCGAGCACCAGAGAGGTTGCGCGGCCCAGAGCGGCACCGGCCCAGCAGGCGCCGAGCATGGCGTAGGCCTCGTAAGAGCCGAAAAACAGCGCGCCAAGCCCCATGCCGACGAACAGCGCACCGGCGCTGGCGCGAATTTCGGAATAGCCCATCGTCGTCGTTCCGGCTTGCAGATCGACGACCGTGAGCGTGTAGCGGGGGAAGAGCCAGCCGTAGACTCCGAGCACAATACTGAACAAGGCAAATAGCGGGTTGAGAATATCCATCGTAGTCTCCGTCGACAGGTTCTTTTCGGCTTATACGGGAGGTTTCACCCCGTTGGATCAAAATGAACGAGCAAATCTTCAAGAAAATGTGAGGGGCCGGAAAATGCGGCCCAAAAAGGCGTAGGGGGCTGCCGAAGGGAGCTTAAGAATATTGCCCAAGAAGGCGAATTCGTGAGCCTGAAATCGGCGCGGACACGGGCATTTCGGGCGGTAGAATATCATGAAAGCGACATTTTTTGTGTCGCTTTTTGCGCAAATTTTACCTCCTTTGGTTGTTTTTTGCGACTACGGGCTGTTAGCTTGGGTGTGTGCTCTGGGTCGGAAATGACCTTGAAACACCCATAAAACGGCGCGTGAAACCGACGAACAGGCTTAATTTCATCCAAAAAGCGCCAGATAGGAGGGAAGAATGTTCAGCAAGATCTTGGTTCCGGTCGATTTGGAACATGCCGACAAGCTGACAGCGCCTTTGCAGGTCGCGGCGGATCTCACGAAAACCTATGGCTGTGGGCTCTGCTATGTGGGGGTGACGGCCGTAGGCCCCGGAACGGTGGCGCATAATCCGGTGGAATATGCGGACAAGCTCGCCGCCTTCGCGGCGTCGCAAGCGGCACTGGCAGGCATTGAGGCCAGCAGCCATGCCGTTGTCACCCACGATCCGGCCGTCGATATGGACGCGGCGTTGGTGCAGGCGGTGGCGGATATCGAGGCAGATCTGGTGGTGATGGCAAGCCATATCCCAAATGTGGCCGATCACCTGTGGCCGAGCCACGGAGGACAGCTGGTGCGGCAATCGGCGGCATCCGTCTTCCTCGTCAGGGCGTCCTGAGAACGCTGGAACCAAAAAGACCGCAAGCCGGAACGCGCGGCCTCCGTGACGTGCAACAAAATACAGGAGGGGCCATCCTATGGCCGACACATCCAACAATCAGGGGATTCCCGAGCCGGAAGGCGCGTCGGACCTCATTGAGGCCGATTACGAGATCGGTCAGGACAATATTGAAACCACGGTGGGGCCGATCCCGCTCGACATTCATAATCCGGTCTTTCTGGTTTCCGGTCTGTCTGTCGTCGCCTGCGTGATCTAAGCGCTGCTGGCGCCGGATCGGGCGGCCAGTTTCTTTGGCTGGTTGCGGCCGACGCTGACGAGCAGTTTTGATTGGCTGTTCTTGTTGGCGGCGAATGTGTTTGTTCTGTTCTGCCTGCTGCTGATCGTCACGCC
>Ga0181577_10002447_pt1 | contig 14515 bp, 10 predicted proteins | sample 101ome_21_FD_132468 | JGI IMG/M metagenome (GOLD analysis project Ga0181577, IMG submission 132468) | Coastal salt marsh microbial communities from the Groves Creek Marsh, Skidaway Island, Georgia - 101413BT metaG (megahit assembly) | ecosystem: Environmental > Aquatic > Marine > Intertidal...
CGATTGGCATGCAACGAGGAAAAAAACCACAGCTGTGAGGGTGAGTAAGGAAGAGGGAGTATTCATGGGAAGAAAATTCTTGTGGGGTGCAAATGTCGGGAGAGTCGTGCTAGTTTTTCAGCCGAATCTCAAATTCTGTTCGCCGGTTCTTAGATCTACCAGCCTCGGTATCATTGGATGCGATGGGTCGGGATTGGCCGAATCCAGCTGAAGTGACTCGGTCTTCTGGAACTCCGTGAGCTGCTAGGGATGTTGCTACTGCTGCAGCCCGTTGTTCTGAAAGCAATTGGTTTTCAGCTTCTTGCCCGCGATTATCTGTATGTCCTTTGATGTGGACTTCGATGGCTTCATTGCGCAATAAATAATCTGCGAAAAGTTCAAGCATGAGTTGGCTTGTGCGGTTGATGGCCGCCGAATTCGTGGCAAACTGAATGTCTCCAATTTCAAAAGCCTCGCCATCTTTTGATTGTTCGAGCATCACATCGGCCACGTGCGTATCTGGTAGAGCTCCAGCACCCATGGTTTCGTGATCGAAAACGACTTGTGTTTCAAATGCAATTCCATCTGCTTCGGCGACAAGTAACACGTCGTCGCCTTCTCTTGCGCGAACGACCGAAGCGAAGTGCCCGTCCACCTCGTCGAATGCAATTTCTTGCACATCCTTGGACTGAGCATATTGAAGGTAAAGTCGCGCTCCTTCTGGCACCTCCCCGTTGGCACCTTCCAACGACCCTTGCATGATGAAGACATTTTCAGGACGGAACGCTTCAGGCATCTCAAACCGCATGATGTCCATGGCCTGTGTACCCTCTCTTCTTCCAGCAAAGAAGGCTTCTTGGCCGTTGGTGCTCACCACCAAGCCGTGCTCGTCACCTGCCGTATTCAATGGTGATCCAAAATTTTTAGCTTCTCCCCAACGATTGAATTCATCCCGTTGGCACATCCAAATATCATAACCGCCGCCGCCGGGTTGGCGGTCACTCGAAAAGTATAGGGTATTGCCATCGGGATGGAGAAACGGGGCCTTGTCATTGAAGGTAGAATTGATCGGGCTTGGCAGGGGGCTGGGAGCGGACCAGTTTCCGTCATTGTCACGAATGGATCGGTAGATATCCATGGTGGCATTGCCGTTTGCATCTTTCGACGAAGAGGCATTCACTCCAGCAAAAAACAGCTCATGGCCATCAGCACTTAGCGCAGGTTGAGCTTCCCAACCTTCCATTGTATTGAGCGCGTCCACTGGCTCTAAAGCGTCCCACACGTAAAAGAAATCCCCTGTTTCATCTCGGTCGACGATTTCGTAACGCGTTACGTAGATGTCGATGTTGTCGGGGTTTTTAGGGGTAGGGTTAGCTGCGGCGATGAACAATTCGCGGTTATCTACGGAAATGCTGGCTCCTCCATATCGTGCGCCCGCATTGAACGGAGATTCCAATGGGGTGCCCCCATCGAAAGGCTGTTCTTTTCGGCGTTCAGCGACATGAAACAATTCCAATTCCGTGGTAACCACATCGCCTTTCGCTTTGTGCCGAACGCGCCTGGTGAAGAATAGCATGGAACCGTCTGGTGATAAGGCCGGCAAAAACTCATCCGTTTGCTGGCTCACTGGGGGAACGGGTACGGGCTCGTACTTTCCGTCATACTGCCAAAAATCCAGATAAAATTGGATCAACGGCATCACTTCTTCGACCTCCTTTAATTGCTGCGACCTGCGCTTGCCAAGCACCTCTTCGCTGCCTGCTGGAAATCGTTGGTACTCTTCGAAATAGTCCAATGCCGATTGATAATCGCGGTCGGCATAAGCCATAGCGCCGAGCATGTAAAAAGCATCTGCGCGGTACTCAGGACATTGATCTACGAGCAAACTTAGCGGATGCCTCGCAGGCTGAAAGCTCCCGTTTGAGCGCTTGATGGCATTGAACTCCAAGCGGCCCCACTCGAATAAACACGCCATGCATTGTTCGTCCAAGTCGAAGGCTTCTTCTAAGAATTCGGTACGTTCACTGCGATCGTATTTGGAACCATTTTGGCCTTTTTCAAGCAGTTTTAAGGCTTTACCTGTGGGTTCGGCGAAGCAATCGGGCTCTTCTTCATCCCATTGCGCGATTGCCACGTGCACGATTGTAAGTGGCAAGTACACCAGTGTCCATCGAATCAAGCCAATCATCCGCATGATGTGCAGCGTTTATCCTCCTTTGGTGGTGGGGTTCAATTCGTTTTCTGTCGCCGCAATGATGGAAGATACGGCACCGTCACCGGTCACATTGACCACCGTACGGCACATGTCCAAAATTCGGTCGATGGGAAAAATCAAAGCAATCCATGCAGGATTGAGTCCCACGCTTTCGAGCACAATGATCATCAACACCAATCCGGCAGAAGGAACGGCTGCTGCACCGATGGAAGCCAATGTCGCTGTCAAGACGATGACGGCTTGCTGGCTCAACGCGAGGTCGACCTGATGAAATTGGGCTAAAGCCACAACCGCAATCGCTTGGTACATGCTTGTGCCGTCCATGTTGACTGTAGCTCCAATAGGCAAAACAAAAGAAGAAGTCCTGGTACTCACACCGAGCCGATCGTGAACGCATTGCATGGTAACGGGCAAGGTGGCAACTGAACTGGAAGTAGAGAAAGCAGTCAATTGGGCATCCCGCATGCCTTGTTGGAATTGTTTCCATCCCAAAGATTTGATCAGCAAACTGACCAAACCAGGATAAAAAACAAACACCATGATGGCCAGACCGAGGACCACAACCAACCCATACCTGAGTAGGAAACTGAGCAGTTGCTGGAGCATTTCAGGCTCGGTTCCCGCGGCTTTGACGATTTGTCCTGCCATCAATGCGAAGACAAAAAAGGGCATGGCCTTCATCACCACCCAAACCATTTGAACGAAGACCTCATTCAAGGAATCCACGGCTCGTACGAGCGGAGACTTTTTTTCTTCAGGCAATCCCACCACGACAATCCCGAAAAAGATGGCAAAGAATATGATTTGCAACATACTCATATCGACCAGTGATCCAAAAATATTCTTGGGCACCACGTCAACGAGGGGTTGCAAAGGACCGGAGCTCTTTGTTTTGGTGGCTTTGGTCAATTTGTCGGAAACCCATTCGTTGCTTTCAATTTGCTCCGCTCGGATCGCCGCTACAACCTCAGCGCGTGCGGGGTCATTTGACAATTGGATATTGTCGAGCTTTTGGACACCATTGGCATCGCGCCAAAGCTCATAACGAATTCGGTTTGCCTCCAAAAGATCCGGATCGGCACCCGCGCCTGGCTGGAAAATGTTCACCAAGAAAAGGCCAATGACCACGGCGGCCATGGTAGTTGCCACATAGGTCAACAAGGTTTTGACCCCCATTCGACCCAATTTCTGGATGTTCCCCAAACTCGTGACCCCGCTGATGATGCTGAAAAGCACCAGGGGAACAGCGATGAGTTTGAGCAGGTTGATAAAAATGTCGCCAAACGGCTGAATGTACGCGAGTGTGAACTCATTCCATCCCAAGGTGACGCTGCACCAAGCATACGCAACTCCGAGGAGCAAGCCAATGATGACTTGCCAATGTAATGCCAGTCCCTTCATGCCTCTAATTTACGGGCAGATGGGCCTGAGAACCATATGAAATCAAAGCTGTGCAGCGCGGTTTATCAACCAATGATCCACCAATACCAACAACGTCATCGCCTCCACCAGCGGGACCGCTCGAGGCAGTACGCACGGATCGTGCCTCCCTTTGCCTTCGATCACCACGCGCTGACCATCCTGATTGATGGATTCTTGAGGTTGTTGAATTGTCGAAACCGGCTTGAACCCCAATCGAATGACGAGAGGTTGGCCCGAAGTAATGCCGCCTTGAATTCCACCGCTGTGGTTTGTTTGGGTGCGGGCGTTTCCGCTTTCGTCGGTGGTCCAGATGTCGTTGTGTTCAGCACCTGTCATATTTGTGCCGTCAAGCCCAGAGCCGATTTCCATGCTTTTGACCGCAGGTAGGCTCCAGAGTCCATGAGCTAGTGAAGCTTGGAATTTGTCAAACACGGGTTCGCCGAGCCCCGCTGGGATGCCGGTGCCGACCAACACCACGGCCCCGCCGACGGTATTGCCCGCTTGCTTCACGGATTCGATGCGTTTTACCATCGCTTCAGCCGTGGGCAAATGAGGGCACCGCGTGGGGTGCGCATCGATTTCTTCACGGGTATACACTGAAGGAGTCCCTGGCATGACAATGTCTTGAACCCGTTCGACGTAAGCATTCAGGGAAATACCCTGCCCAGAGAGGATTTGACGAGCGACGGCCCCGGCCACCACACGGCAAGCCGTTTCGCGCGCCGATGAACGTCCGCCGCCTCGGTGATCCCGGAATCCGTATTTCGCGTCGTAAGTGAAATCGGCATGGGAGGGGCGAAAAGCCTTAGCGAGGTGATCATAGTCTTCGGAGCGTTGGTCTGCGTTGCGGATAATGAATCCAAGGGGAGCGCCCGTGGTACAACCCTGAAATAAGCCGCTGAGCCATTCCACCGTATCCGATTCCTTGCGTTGGGTGGTAAGGCCAGATTGTCCTGGCCTGCGCCTGTCCATTTCAACCTGGACTGCATCGAGGTCGAGTTGGAGTCCAGCTGGACAACCGTCGATTACGCCACCAATAGCAGTGCCGTGTGACTCACCGAAGGTGGTCAATTTGAAAAGTGTCCCAAAGCTATTTCCCGCCATAAAACAAAGGTAGGGAACGCGTTCAGGGATTGCTACCTTGCGGGCATGCGAATGCTTTGGAAAAACATCAAGGGCCTTGTAGGCGCGTATGATGCGCCTCCCGCTCGGCTCAATGGGAAGGAGATGCGCGATTTTCCCGTGATAGAAAACGGCTGGCTGGCCATTGATTCGGGTCAAATTGTTGATTTCGGTTCCATGGATACTTTTCCAGGGATCGCAGATTGGAACGGTCTTGAGGTATTGGATTGTTCTGGAAGATTTGTACTGCCTGCATGGTGTGATAGCCATACGCATCTGGTTTTTGCAGCAGATCGTTCCGGAGAATTTTTGAGCCGTATCCAAGGAAAGAGTTACCAAGAAATTGCGGATGAAGGCGGTGGGATATTGAATTCGGCTCAGGCACTGCAAGCCATGGATGAGGATGCCCTGTACGAAGATGCGCAGGCGCGACTGGAACGAGCCATTACCCAGGGCACGGGTGCGATGGAAATCAAAAGTGGATATGGCCTTAGTGCGGATGCCGAATTGAAAATGCTTCGGGTTATTCGGCGTTTGGCGACTGCGTCACCTATCCCCATTCGGAGCACTTTTCTCGCATGCCATGCGGTTCCCAAGGGGGACTGGGATGCGATGCGTTGGACGCAACACATGATTAAGGACGCTCTTCCAAAAGTGATGCAAGCCGGTTTGGCAGACTATGTGGATGCATTTTGTGAAGAGGGGTACTTTGGGTTGGAAGAAGTTGAATTGCTGCTGAAGGCGAGCCAATCAGCGGGTTTGCCCGCAAAAATTCATGTCAATCAGTTCAATGCTTTCGGTGCCGTTTCATTGTGCACGAAATTCGATGCGGTTTCTGTGGATCACTTGGAAGAATTGAATGCGGAAGATTTAGAGGCACTAAGAGCCTCAAATGCCAAAGGGAAAAGCGGCACAATGGCTACGGCTCTACCAGGTTGTTCGTATTTCTTGGGGATTCCATACACACCTGCGCGGCAGCTGATGGAAGCCGACGTTCCGTTGGCCATTGCCACGGACTTCAATCCTGGCTCGGCACCGTCGAGCAACATGGCACGGATCGTTCAATTGGCTATTTTAAAAATGAATATGCTGCCCATTGAAGCCATTGCAGCGGCGACGTTAAATGGTGCTGCAGCCATGGATGTTTCTGATCGAGCAGGCGTCATTGCGCGGGGTCGGCAGGCCAATTTGCTTTTAACGCGACCCATGCCCGGTTTACAGGCGTTTGGCTATGATTTTGGAACGGAGCCGGTTGAAAAGGTGTTCATTGATGGCGTGGAACGATAAGCGAATTCCATCCGCATCCGCTTAATTTCGGGCGGTAAACTAGGAACCCATGCAACGACTAGTAGAATGTGTGCCCAATATTTCAGAAGGGCGAAACCAGGCCGTCATTGATGCTGTAGCCGGTGTGGTAGAATCTGTGGATGGTGTGCGACTTTTGGATGTCGATCCCGGCAAATCCACCAACCGCACGGTCATCACGTTTGTGGGGCCGCCCGAAACGGTGGGCGAGGCTGCGTTTCGCCTGATCAAGAAGGCAGCTGAATTGATTGATATGACCAAGCATCGAGGGGAGCACCCGCGGATGGGAGCGACGGACGTTTGTCCCTTTGTGCCAGTGAGTGGGGTGACGATGGACGAATGTGCCGCCATCGCACATGCTGTCGGAGAGCGAGTCGGAGCGGAGTTGGGCATTCCAGGATATTTCTATGAGTCAGCAGCTAAGACGCCGCAACGTCAAAACCTTGCTTATTGCAGAAAAGGCCAATACGAAGGGTTGGCGAAGCTCGAGACAACGGAAGGAGCTCCCGATTTCGGGCCAGCCGCTTGGAACGACCAAACCAAACGTTCAGGTGCAACAGCCATCGGTGCCCGTGACTTTTTGATTGCCTACAACATCAACTTGAACACCACAAGTTCCAGAAGGGCAAATGCCATTGCTTTCGATATTCGGGAATCTGGTCGTGTCAAGCGTGAAGGGGGACCGGGAAGTCCCGTAGTCAAGGGTCCTGACGGCGATCCCGTTCGCGAACCCGGTACGCTCAAGGCGGTCAAAGGAATCGGTTGGTATATTGAGGAATACGGGATTGCACAATTGTCATTGAACCTCACGAATATTCAAGTGACACCGGTGCACGTGGCGTTCGACGAGGCTTGTGCTAAGGCTCAGGATCGCGGCATCCGGGTTACGGGATCGGAATTGGTCGGGCTTCTGCCGTTGCGGGTATTGACCGATGCAGCGGATTATTTTCTGCGAAAGCAGTCGCGTAGCTTGGGAATCAGCACCAACGAAAAAGTGAAGATTGCTGTGAAGTCGTTGGGATTGGATGATTTAGCTCCTTTCGATCCGAACAAGCGCGTCATTGAATTCATGATTGCAGGAGCAGGCCAAACCCCGCTGTTGGACATGCGTTTGAGTGAATTCGCGAATGAAACAGCCTCCGAGAGTCCCGCTCCGGGTGGCGGATCGGTGGCGGCATATGCAGCGACCATGGGCGTTTCACTCGCCACGATGGTGGCCAATTTGTCCGCACACAAGCGCGGTTGGGACGATCGATGGGAAGTGTTTAGCGAGGTAGCTGTTCGCGGCATGGAGTTGCAGCGCCAATTGATGTTATTGGTTGATGCAGATACGGCGGCTTTCAATGGAATTATGGAAGCCTATGGGTTGCCCAAATCAACGGACGATCAAAAAGCCATCCGAGCGGCAGCCATCCAAGCGGCCACGAAACATGCGATTGAAGTCCCCATGCGTGTCGCACGATTAGCGAATGAAGCCATGGAGGTAGCTCGCGAAATGGCGGATTCGGGGAACCCCAATTCTATTACGGATGCGGGCGTTGGCGCGATGGCCATTCGAACTGGCGTGAAAGGTGCCATTTTGAACGCTCAAGTCAATTTACAGGACTTAAAGGACGAGGATTATTCAGCGACAGTGCGCAAAGAATGCGATGATCTATGGTCATCCATTGACGCCGCGGAAGCCGAAGTTATGTTGCGAGTTAAAAGCGTGTTGAACGGCTGATTGAGCAGAACTCATTCTTGAAATGAAATTCACGAAAAAGGCCCGCCAGTAGCGGGCCTTTTTGGGTTTAGTGAGTCAGCAAATGCCTTTAGGACAGGGCGTTGCTTTATTTCGCAACGTTTCTGCGCTCTTTAATACGAGCAGCCTTTCCTGTCAATTCACGGAGGTAATAGATACGAGCTCGGCGCACTTTACCACGCTTGTTTACCTCAACGCTGTCAATAAATGGGGAAGAAATGGGGAACACACGTTCAACACCTACCCCCGAGGCCATTTTCCGAACCGTGAATGTTTCAGTGTTTCCGGCTCCACGGCGCTGAATGACGACACCTTGGAATTTTTGCAAACGCTCTTTGTTTCCTTCTCGGATTTTGATGGTGACAGTCACCGTATCCCCAGCCCGGAAATCCGGCCACGTTGGGGTTTCAACCAATTTGCTTGCAATGTCCTGAATGCGGTCCATGATCTTCGCTTTTTCTGCTCCCGTGAATCGGGGTGCAATATTACGAATAATCCTGATAGGATTTGCATCGAAATTCAGGAATCTTTTTCGAGCAAATCAGGTCGTCGGGCTTTGGTTCGCTCATAGGCCTGTTGTTCCATCCATGTTTGAATGGCAGCGTGATCGCCAGATCTCAGGATTTCTGGCACTTCCCAGCCGTTATAATTCGCCGGCCTCGTGTAAACAGGGGGTGCGAGTAGGTTGTCTTGAAAGCTATCGGTGAGTGCACTTTGTTCATCACCAATGGCCCCAGGTAACAAACGAACTACGGCATCCGTGAGTACAGCGGCCGCCAATTCGCCGCCCGAAAGAACATAGTCGCCAATCGAAATTTCCAACGTTACAATTTGGTCTCGCAGTCGTTGATCAATGCCCTTGTAATGTCCACAAATCATGAGCAGATTTCCGCTCAGCGATAACTGATTTACCCGGGCTTGTTTGAGCGGCTCTCCATCCGGTGTGAGGTAGATCACCTCGTCGTAAGCTCGCTGAGACTTCAATTCATTGACCGCGTCCAGAATGGGCTGAATGGTCATGACCATGCCGGCTATCCCGCCAAATGGTTCGTCGTCTACTTTCTTATGCTTATCAACACTCCAATTCCGGATGTCATGGATGTGGATGGTCACCACACCTTTGTCTTGTGCACGCTGGATGATACTATCCGCGAATGGACTGGCGAGAAGAGACGGAACAACGGTAAGGATATCGATGCGCATGTACACAAGCTGAGTTTCAAAGGTACGTCACCCGACATTTCAAAGGGCAAAGACTCGGACTAACTCAATTGCGCGCGCTACCTTTGTAAGACAGCTTTGAAGGATGAAGGATCGAAAAGAATACAGTGCAGTCGTCAGCCACCCGTTTCATGTATTTAATGGCATCTTTTTGACGCTACCGCTCGACGGAATTCGTCAAACTGGCTTGCGCGTGCCATTGTTGCAAGAGGCGTGTGATTTGGGATTGGATTCGGCACAAACCCCATCGGAAATCTTGGAAGCCTTCTTCAAGGCGCAGGGATTGAACACGGTGCAGGCACAATCTGACTTACTTTTTCGGATCATCCAATACGTAGAGCGCCAAGTGGTGTTGGTCGATGCCTTGGAAGATGCTCGCTACGCACAATTGAACGATTTGGGTGGGGCAGAATCTTTGCAGAGTTTTATGCAACGCATTCGTCGACACCGAAAGGAGGATGAATTGAAACAGTTGTTGGGTGAATATGCAGTGCGCGTTGTGTTGACTGCCCATCCGACCCAATTTTATCCTGGAAATGCATTAGCCATCATCACAGATTTGGCTAAAGCCATGGAGGAAAATGATTTGGTGAGCATTCGAAAGCTACTGCATCAGTTGGGGCTGACACCATTTTTTCAATCTGAACCTCCAACGCCATATGATGAGGCGGTTCGTCAGTCGTGGTATCTCGAAAATGTATTTTACCATGCCGCACCGGAATTGTATGCGCGTGTCGCTCAAACCTTGGATGATCCCGCTGCAACTTCGTTGAGTGAGAGCCTCATTACCATTGGATTTTGGCCTGGCGGAGATCGTGATGGCAATCCATTTGTAGACGCAAGCACGACTTGGAATGTCGCAGAGCGTCTTCGGTTGACATTGCTTCGCTGCTATCGGAGGGAGATTCGAGATTTGCGAAGACGGATTACGTTCAAGCATGTGTCCAGTCAGCTAGATCAATTGCAGGATCGCATTGAGTATGCGATGCTGCACCCGGAACGCGCATTGCTATCGGTGAAAGAATTGAATCAAGAATTGGAAGAGGTTGCGGTGTATGTGGCTGCCCATTCCAATGGCTTATACCTAGAAAAGATTCGAGCATTCCAGTTCAAATTACGGTTGTTCGGACTTCATTTTGCGAGCATGGACATCCGTCAGGATAGCCGGGTGATTCAAAAGGCACTCGATGCTGCACTGGAATCGGTGGGGGTCGATGTCGCAGATTTTCGTGCTCTTGACGAGTCGACCCAAGTAGATCGTTTGTTGGGCGATGAATGGGCCCATGCGGTGGAGTCATTGAGCGAAGAACGGCACCAGGATATCTTAGAGTCCTTGCGCGTGATGGCCAAAATCCAGCAGTCCAATGGCCCAAGGGCATGTCACCGCTTCATCATCAGCAATTGCCGCGGGATAGTGGACGTAGCGGCCGTTGCTGCTTTGGCGCGCATGGCAGGAATCGCCGAAACGGCGGAGTTGGATATCGTGCCTTTGTTCGAAACCATTGCCGATTTGGCAGGGTCGGGTAAGGAAATGCAGAAAATGTATGCGCATCCAGTTTACCGTTCTCACCTCGAGCGTCGCTCACAGAAACAAACGGTAATGTTGGGCTTTTCGGACGGAACCAAAGATGGCGGTTACTTGCAGGCCAATTGGTCCATCTACGAAGCCAAGCGCAACCTGTCCAAGCTATCTCGTGATGCTGGGGTCACGGTGCTGTTTTTCGATGGACGCGGAGGCCCGCCTGCTCGGGGAGGAGGAAATACGCACCGGTTTTACGCGTCATTGGGTTCCGACATCGAAAACCAAGAAATTCAAACGACCATTCAAGGGCAGACCATAAGCTCCAATTTTGGTATTCCGAAGTCTGCTGGCTTTAACCTTGAACTGCTTTTGACTGCAGGATTGCAAAGCGGAATTTTCGATGACCCACAAACGCACATCAGTGCCGATCAAAGAAAGTTGATCGAAGAACTCGGAGCAAAGTCTTTTGCGCATTATACAGCGCTGAAAGAGCATCCTCAATTCATGCCGTATTTGACAAAGTGGGGCACGCTCAAGTATTACGGCGAGACCAACATCGGCAGCCGGCCCACAAGTCGGGCGAAGGAGGGGCCGCTCACTTTTGGCGATTTGCGGGCCATCCCATTTGTGGGATCCTGGACGCAACTCAAACAGAACGTGCCGGGATTTTTTGGTTTGGGGGCGGCATTGCAGTGGCTCGATGAACAGGGGCGGATTGAAGAGGCAAGTGATTTGTATCGGGACAACGCGTTTTTCCGAGCATTGATGGAAAACAGTATGCAGAGCATGCTGAAAAGCGACTTCCGATTAACAGCCCATTTGGAGCACGATGAGCAGTTCGGCGGAATTTGGAATACGATCCGGAACGAATACGAGTTGACCAAACGATGGGTGTTATTCATTTCAGGGCAATCTTCTCTGATGGAACGCAATCCGCACATTCGAGAGAGCATTGGGTTGCGAGATGACATCATCCGCCCGCTGCTTGTGATCCAACATTTTGCATTGTGGCAAATGGCTCAATCTTCGCGTGATACGAATTGGAGTGACGAGGTGTTAGAGCGCTTGGTCGTGCGGAGCATGTTCGGCATCATCAATGCCAGTCGCAACGCTGTTTAACTTCAATATTGGGCAAAAGAAAAGCGGCTCCTCATAGGAGCCGCTTTTGTTCAAAGTCAAGAAGACGTTGGATCAACGCAAGCCAACGACAAAGTCCATTTCATCAATGAGGTTCTGCGCCCCAGCGAATTTGTCGAGAATCCACATCACGTAGCGCACGTCAACGGAAATGGTTCGTTGCAATTCAGTCTCGAACGCGATGTCGCCACTCATGGCTTCCCAGTTTCCATCGAAGACGCAACCGATCAAATCGCCATTTGCATCCAATACGGGCGAACCTGAGTTTCCTCCAGTGATGTCCGTTCCGTGGATGAAGCACACGACCAACTCACCGGATTCATCTGCATAACGCCCGAAATCGCGGCTTCGGATCAGATCATCCAGCGCATCGGGTACGATGAATTCCGGATTGGAATTGTCCTTCTTTTCCAAAATTCCGTTGGCTGTGGTGATGAAATCGTAGTTCACGGCGTCTGCGGCTTTGTAAGGTGCCACAGCTCCGAACGTCATGCGCATGGTGGAGTTCGCATCCGGTGCAATGGCTTGATCGCTATCCATTTCGCGCAATCCTTTGACAAACAATCGGTATCCGCGGTTGAATTTGTCTTCAGCGGGGTCGGTCATGCCAGCGAAATAGGCTTGGATTGCACTCTGTCCCACGATGATGGCCAGATCTTTCTCCATGTCCTTTTGAGATGGGTTCGCGATGAAAGCAGCGAATCGATCGGCATCGACTAAGAAGCTTTTGGCGTACATCTTATCAGCATAACGCGAAAAGTCATTTTTGTACTTGTCTGACACCGTTTGGAAGAAAGAAGGATGGTAGGCCGGATCGATGTCATCACGGAATTTGGTCATCAAATTGACAAACAAGTCTCGGTCAGTGGCTTGGTCGTATTCTTTGAAAAACCCGTTTGCAAAACCCGTCATACGCGCTTGAGTCGCGGCGACTTCGTCAGCGTCCTCACTGAATAATCCAGCCGCCATGCGGTAAAAGCGGAACGAGAAGAGGCTGATGTCGCACCCAATCAATCCCGCCTCGAGTGCGTACACCTTGCCCTTCACGCTCTCATCGGTTTCTTGATAATAGGTTTCGATGAGCTCGAGAGCTTCGCCGTATTCGGCTTGGCGATTGGCATCTGCGTTCACCCAATCCGTGAAACGTTCCTCCAACGTGCGTTTTTTGGATTCGACATCCAATCGCTTCAATCCTTTGGATTGACCAATGTAGTACTTCCAGTAGTTCGCAGTCTGAGCGTATTTCGCAGCATACTGAATGCGCACTGCTGGATCGGCATCCATGTGAGATTTCATGGTCTTCAGTTTGAGATCGCGTACGTCCACAACTGAAGGGTTGTACAAGCGCAACGCTTGATCAATGCCCCAGCTACTCAAGAAGCGGTCGGTGCTACCTGGGTAACCCATGACCATGGTGAAATCTCCTTCGGATACACCGTCCATGGAGATGCGCAAGTGACGTTTGGGTTGGTAAGGTTGATTGGACTCGCTGTAGTCTGCCGGTTCATTGTTTTCATCGGCGTAAATGCGGAGCATCGAGAAATCACCGGTGTGACGAGGCCACATCCAGTTGTCCGTATCTCCACCGTATTTCCCCACGCTTTCCGGTGGTGCAGCGACCAAACGGATATCTCGGTAGGTTTTGTACTCAAAAAGGTAGAACTCATTGTCGTAGTAAAAACTCTTGAGATCGAGTTCCTTGGTTCCCTCGGGATTCATCTCCTCCATGAGGGCCTTGCGCGCCTCGGCTATAGCCGCGTTACGCTCATCTTCTGTCATTTCAGCGGTTACATTTTCCAAGATGCGCTCGGTGACGTCATCGATGCGCACGAGGAAGCTGATGACGAAATCATCGATGTGCATTTCTTGGTCCTGTGCGAGGGCAAAAAAGCCGTCAGTGAGGTAGTCATTTTCGGTGGATGAAAACCCTTGGATGGCATCGTATGCACAGTGATGGTTCGTCAAAACGAGGCCTTGCGAAGAAATCACTTCACCCGTGCACGATCCCCCATTGAGTCGGACAATCGCGTCCTTCAAGCTTGCGTTGTTGATGTCATAAATTTCCTCAGCAGAAAGGTTCAAGCCCATGCCTTGGGCTTCGGCCATGGTGATGCGATTGAGCATACTCACCAGCCACATGCCTTCGTCTGCCTTCAAGGAGAAAGGCGCCATCAGCGTGCTGACGACGAGGGTTAAGAGAATTCCTTGCTTCATATGATCAGGTTATTGGTTTTTGGTTTCAATCGGGTGCCATGGCAGGTTGGCCATGGTGGTGTCTAAAACGGCATACAAGGTAGCCAAATCTGGTCCCTTGTACCGATTTTCAACTTGATATCCGCGAATCGTGGTGATGGTGGCGGGTAGATCCGTGATGCGTGGGTTGTCGTAAGCGGGAGCGAGGTCGCGATATCCCGTTTGCTCATAGGCTTGCGTGATGGCGACATTCCAATCATCAATATGCTGGAGTTCTGCTTTGTAGAGCCCGGGTTCAAGAGTAGCGAGGTTTCCATCCCTGAACGGGCGGGTAAGTTCCAAGCTGCACGCTCCGTCCGCTTTTACCTCAAAAACAAACGCGGGGCACGGTCCGAAACACATGGTTTTCTGATAGCGTGCGACCTCAGCCTGAAGGCTTTCTTCACCCGTATTTGAAGGAACGGAAGGAGCTTGTGCTGCACATCCCAGAAGAAGTCCAATCAACCCGATGCCAATGCCCAAACGTGAAATCAGCTTCATTTGCGCGATTTTTTCTTCGCTTTGATTTCTTTGGTCTTTTCGAGTTGTTCCTTTTGCATTTGCTCCAAACGCTCCTGGAAACTGGACTTTTTCCGCGGTTTTGCCTTGTTGGCTTCAA
>Ga0181577_10002450_pt1 | contig 14507 bp, 17 predicted proteins | sample 101ome_21_FD_132468 | JGI IMG/M metagenome (GOLD analysis project Ga0181577, IMG submission 132468) | Coastal salt marsh microbial communities from the Groves Creek Marsh, Skidaway Island, Georgia - 101413BT metaG (megahit assembly) | ecosystem: Environmental > Aquatic > Marine > Intertidal...
GCCTCAGCGAAGCCGATCGAAGGTACAACACTGATCGATGTGGATGTCTTTGTTGGTGAGACCACAGAAATAACGGTCAGCGCTGATCTTGAGGATATGGCCGTGGCCTTTCCCAGTCCATTGGGCAAGGCGCGCTCACAGCCAGGCAATATCACCTTTAACGTAAATTTGGCAGAAGACGCCCCTTGGTCGGTGAATTGGAATGACACCGTTAGCGCCCAAATTTATCGCCAGGGCAGAGAGATCATAGGGGCGCGTGTTGATGCGACTCCGGGCGCCGCCTCCGATCAGTTGTTAGCGGCGCCCGCTACCAGCGGATTGGTCATTGGCGGACATCTTCCCAGCTTGAATCTTGGTGAGTGGGTAGAGTTAACTCGGAATATCACCAGCGATTTACAGGGTGATAGCAGCGGCCGTGGCACGAGTCTTGATCGGCTGACAATCGATGACACGCGATTGGGGGATGTTGAGCTGGGTGCCACCGTTCTGGATTTGACGCCCTATGATGATTGGGACATGTTGGGTATTAATGCCGAATGGGTGGATGCTGAACTCACTTTGGAGCGCAATCGCGCCGGCGCCAGTCTGATTGTAAACCGACTGGATCTAGACGCCTGGTCTGCCATTCGAGAGCCGGACTTGGATCCCCCCGAGGTTGAACTCGAAAGTGAACAGGCGATCGGAGAGGCGACCAAAATGTCTACTAGCTCGGCTGCACCGCCGGACTTGCCGTTTGCCATGAATGTCATTGTTGCCAACTTGGTCTTCGGAGGGGATAACCAGGGCGCGGTGAGTTTTCGTTTGGAGAGTGATGCCTCCGCGATGTTTGTTAGCGAGATCACGGGTAATTTGGCCGAGGTTTCGTTGGATAGGGCCAGCCAGCTTAAGTGGCAGATACTCGAGGATGGCACCGCTGTCACGTCCATGACGTTGGACGCACAGCTTGAGGATTTACGACGAACTTTAGAGAGTTTGGATGTTGATCCAGTGATTGAAAATCGTTCAGGACAAATACTGGGTCAGTTGGCGTGGCCGGGAACGCCTATGGACTTTGGGTTGCTGGCGCTCTCTGGAGAGTTAAACGTAGATATTCGGCGTGGATCTTTTTTGCCCGTGCCCGCCGGCACTAATGGATTCTTGCGCATTATCAGTTTGATTAACTTATCAGGATTGTTCGAGCGCGCGAACGTGACACGGCTGTTTGATCCGGGTGTGGCCTTTCGAAAAGCCAAGGGGCAATTTGTATTTGATGCGGGTATGTTGCGGCTACCCAACTTTGTAGTGGATGGCACGAGTGGCGGTTTCGCGCTGAGTAGTGACATTGATCTTGCTCAGCAAACTGTCGATGGCGAGCTGGTGGTGACCTTGCCGTTGGCAGAAAATATTCCTTGGGTTGCGGCTATCGCTGGCGGTCTTCCTATCGCTGCGAGTGCCTACTTGGCGAGTAAACTATTTAAAGATGAGGTAAAAAGTTTGTCGAGCGGGGTCTATTCGGTGACCGGCGATTTGGCCAAGCCCGAGGTAAAGTTTATCCGTATTTTTGATGCCAAAGGCAGTGGTGCCCAAGGTGAGAGTCAGCCGGTGGAATCTGAAGAATCCAACGCGTCAAATGAGTCGTCGCTATCGGGCGACGAATCGGGTGACTCGGAATCATCTAAAGCCCGCAAATAGCGAAAAATCTTACGAGCTGTGGCCTGTGGTTTGCCTTCGTTGACTTCACGTTGATGCTTGCGCAGCAATTGGCGTAAATGCTGCCGATCCGCACCGGGAAGTTGCTCAATGACCGACTCGAGACCCGCGTCTCCGCGTGTGAGTAGGGTGTCCCGCAGATGCTCCAGACGATGAAAACGTTGGTTCTCGGCTTGATTACCTTGTTCCAGGTCCTGTATCGCTTGCCGGATAGGGTCGGCGTCGATGTCGCGCATTAATTTCCCAATGTACTGCAGCTGACGTCGCTTACCACCCCGGGCGTTTATGCGTTTGGCCTGATCGATCGCTTCGATGAGGCGCTGATCTGTAATGGCTACTTTTGCTAGCTGTGCAGGCGTAAGTTGTGTGAGCTTTTCGCCCAGTTGCTGCAACTCAGTCATGCGGCGCTTGAGTTCGCTCTTACTGGGCCCTTCTTCCCAGTCATCTTCGTATGCATCATCCATAAAACAAAGATGCCAGACCTAAAAACGATAAGAAGCCCACTACATCGGTAACGGTTGTGAGTACAACCCCGCCAGCGAGCGCTGCATCAATACCGAGCTTTTGCAGCAGCAATGGCAGTGCCGCGCCGAAGACACCTGCTGTAATGAGGTTGATCAACATGGCACAGGCAATAATCAATCCCAGTGTCTGATCGTTGAACCAGAATGAGGCACTGATAGCGACGATGACTGCCCACAAAATCCCATTGATGCTCGCGACCAAGGCCTCACGGCCCACGAGCCAAATTTGATTGCGTCGATTGATTTGACCTAGCGCCATGGCTCTGATGAGTACCGTAAGGGTTTGGGTTCCGGCAATGCCACCCATGCTGGCGACGATTGGCATTAAGACTGCCAGCGCGACCACCTTTTCAATAGTTCCTTGGAACATATTGATCACACCGGCGGCTAGAAAAGCGGTGAGTAGATTGATGCCCAGCCAAATAGCGCGGCGCGGTGCTGCTTGCAGCGCAGGCGCAAACGTATCCTCTTCGCCGATACGCGCCAGAGATGTCAGGGAGTGGTCTGCCTCTTCCCGAATGACATCGACGATATCGTCAATAGTAATACGCCCTAGGAGCTTGCCTTCGTCGTCGACTACGGGTGCTGAAATCCAGTCGTTTCGTTCAAACTTCCGAGCCACTTCCGATGCCGGCATATTGGCGGGTATCGGTTCTCGGCTGGTAACCATCATTTCGCGTACCGACACATTAGGATCGGTCACTAAGATGGTTCGAATCGGCAGAATGCCAACGTATCGATCATTGCGACTGACAACAACGAGATTGTCCGTGTTCTGGGGGATTTCGCTGTGGCGTCGCAGGTAGCGCAGAACAACGTCAAGGGTAAGGTCGGCGCGGATGGTAATAGTGTCGGCACTCATCAAGCCGCCGGCCACATCATCTGAGAAGCTAAGTACGGCCTCTACCCGGGCTCGATCGGCCTCGTCCATGATGCCCAAAACCTGAGACGTAACTTCCTCAGGCAGCTCTTGTAGGATGTCAGCGATATCGTCGTCATCCAATTGCCCTACCAGCGAGGCGACATCGGTGAGCTCCATTGACTCGATAAAGCTACTACGCAGCTCTTCGGGTAATTCATTAAGAACGTCTGCCTCTTGCTCAGGCTCGAGCAAGTTCCACAATAAATCTCGGGAGCGTGGAGGGGAGGTACTAATGAGGTGCGCTGCATCACCCGGGGATAAATCGGCAAGAATGCCTGAGATATCAGCAAGGGTGCCGCTGTCCAATGCCTGATCAAGGCGCGCCAGCTGCTTCTGTGATTTGATCGCTGTGTTCACACCGAGGCCCCTTATGTTGCCCGAATATTATCGGTCAGAGCGTGGCTCGCTGCATCCTGTGTGAGTGTAAATATTCAGTCAGGTTCACCAAAACGGTCATTGATCAGTGCGCATAAAGCCTCCAATGCCGCGTTTTCATCGTCACCCTCTATGTGCAGGGTTACTAGGCTGCCTTGACCCGCTGCTAGCATCATCACTGACATGATGCTCTTGGCATCGACCTGCTGCTGCTCCTTTGTGAGCCGAATTTGGCTGCTGAAGCGTGCCGCACAATCAACCAATTTAGCGGCCGCTCGAGCGTGCAGCCCCAGTCTGTTAATGATTTCTATTTCTCTTTCAATCATTGGCTCGCCATTTTTGTGAGTTCCCGGTGCCTGAGTTGGACACCAGCATGTTGTTCACTTATCGCAATGAATACCTGATTCGCAATATACACTGAACGATGCTGGCCGCCAGTACAGCCAATAGCCACCGATAGATAACTGCGTTGCGATCGCGCATAGGCCGGTAGCCATTTCAACAAAAACGCACTGATGTCATCAATATAAGCGGAGGTTTCCGATTGCGACTCTAAAAAGTTGGCGACGGCCTGGTCTTCACCTGTCAGGGAGCGCAGCTCAGGGACCCAGTGAGGATTGGGTAGATGTCGGGCATCAAAGATGAGGTCGGCGTCGGCGGGAAGGCCCTTTTTAAAACCGAACGATTCGATCAGGAGCGACAAGCCGGTTGGGTTTTCCACGCCAACTCGCTGCGAAATAGTGGCTCGAAGGTCATACAGGTTTAGCTGACTTGTATCGATACTCAGCGTGGCCTGAGATGACAGACCATCGAGTAACACGGCTTCACGCTCAATGGCCTCTGCAAGAGATTGGCATTCATTACGAAGGGGATGCGGGCGCCGGGTTTCGCTAAAGCGCGTAGCTAGAATAGGGTCAGCGGCGTCGAGATAGATAACCTCGCAGCGAATGGTAGCAGGTAAGTTGTCGATTACATCAATGAGCTGGATAAGATCCTGCTCGCTGTTGCGTGCATCAATGCAAACGGCGACGCCTAGGAAGTCTTGATACTGCGCGCCCTCTAGCTGTTCTGTTAAGGCTGGCAACAGTCCGGCAGGCAGATTGTCCACGCAGTAATAACCCAAATCCTCTAGCTGATGCAGCGCTGTGCTTTTACCTGATCCTGACCGACCACTGACGATGATAAGTTTCATGCGCTGGGTGTTGATAGCGGACGCTGAGCCGCCTGCAGCAGGAGGTCAACGGTTGTTGCCGAGCGTAGTCCATGGCAAAAGGCTGTATCAGAAAAGCAGCGCGCTACATCTGCGAGCAAGTCGAGGTGCTCCTGTGTTGCCTCCAGCGGTGCCAATAGGACAAAAAGCAAATCTACGGGCATACCGTCAGGGGCATCGTAGTCAACGTTATTGTCCAGTGTTATCAAGTAGCCCGTGGGTGAGTGGCAGCCCTCGACGCGACAGTGTGGCACGGCTACGCCCTGGCCCAAGCCAGTGCTCCCAAGTTTTTCTCGGGCTAGTAACTTTGTGTGCACCAACTCCTCGCTCAAGGCCGGTTGTTGCTGAGCAATGTGCGAGGCGGCGATTTCAAAGCAGCGCTTTTTACTGGCGGCATCAACACGGCACAGAAGATTTTCTTTGCGCAGTAATTTTTGCAGGGCGTTCATCGCTCAATGACCCCGGTGTTTTTCCTTGTGTTTGATTATCTGGCGGTCCAGTTTCACAGCCAGAGCATCAATCGCCGCGTACATATCGTCTGAATCTGCAGAAGCAAATAAATCGGCGCCAGACACGTGAAGGTTTGCCTCGGCTTTGTGCAGTTGCTTCTCAACGATAAGTGTCACCTCGATATTAGTAATTTGGTCGATATGACGCTGTAACTTCTCAAACTTCTCGGCGACATGGGTGCGTAGGCTGTCTGTTACATCGATATGATGGCCGCTGATTGTCAATTGCATATGCTTACTCCTGTTGCGTTTATCGGCTTACTAGATCAGTCTCTTTCGTTCATTGGAGGGGGGGATATGAAGCTGCTCCCGGTACTTGGCAACCGTCCGGCGAGCCACAATGAGTCCTTTTTCCTCCAGTTTGTTGCAAAGCTTGCTGTCTGACAGCGGCTTGCGCGCATCTTCACTGTTTATCAAGCTTTTAATGTGCGCTTTGATCGCGGTAGACGAGCACTCGCCGCCCTCTGCGGTCGCTACGTGGGCACTAAAAAAGTATTTGAGTTCATAAACACCGCGCGGCGTGTGCATGTATTTTTGGGTTGTAGCCCGCGACACCGTGGATTCATGTAGGCCGACTGCCTCGGCAATATCCGACAACACCAGTGGCTTCATGGCGACGTCGCCATGCTCCAGGAAGCCCCTCTGTAATTCCACAATTTTACCGGCGACCTTGAGCAGTGTTTCATTACGACTGAGTAGCGAGCGCATAAACCAACGTGCTTCTTGCAGGTTGTCTTTTACGAAGGACTTGTCCTGATCGGAACCCGCTTTGGAAAGACTGGCATAGCCTTCATTGATGCGGAGTTTTGGTGCGATGTCAGGGTTCAGTTCTACTCGCCAGTAGCCTTCGCTTCGTTTCACAAAAACATCGGGGATGACGTACTGAGTGTCATCTTCCCCAATTGAAGCGCCGGGGTACGGATCAAGAGAGCGGATGAGTTCACGCGCGGAGACAATGCTTTCTTCATCGGTTCGCAGTCGACGTGCAAGCTGCTTGGCGTTGAAGGAGGTGAGCTGGTCTAGGTGGCGGCTAACCAGTGCTCCCGCGAGTTCTCTATGGGGTGCATCAGCAGACATTTGTCTGAGTTGAAGCAACAGGCATTCACGTAGATCTACCGCGAAGACACCGGTAGGCTCAAAATGTTGTAGCCGGTGCAATACCGCCAGCACTTCTTCGATTTCAATTTCATCGTCATCTAACCCAGCCAAGATATCTTCCGGGCTCTGCGTTAGTCGCCCATTTTCATCAATGGCATCGATTAAATTCAGGGCAATGGTTCGATCAGAATCGGAAAATCGAGTTAGGTTCAGTTGCCAGAGCAGGTGGTCGCGCAAAGATTCTGGTACGGCGTCTCGCTCGCCAAAGGGGCCGTCGTCGGCAAAGTCTGCACCTACTGGGGGGGCTGACGAGGGAATCAAATCTTCCCACCGAGTATCGACGGCGAGCTCTGATTCTGGGTTGGTGTCTACTGCCGAGACGAGGTCTACAGTCCCATCGGTCGCATCCTCGTCTTGACTCTCAACGTCGCCAATGTAGTCCTCTTCGCGCTCTAGGAGGGGGTTGGCATCTAACGTTTCCTGAATCGTTTGCTGCAAGTCCAGCGTACTCATCTGCAACAACTTGATAGCTTGTTGCAGCTGAGGTGTTAGCGTCAGCGACTGTCCAAGCTTTAGTTGCAGGGTGGGTTTCATGTCGACTTGGTCGAGGCCATTTGCAATACGAAACCTGAGTTTAGCCTCTAATTTGCACGGTGGGCAATTATTGGCCCGGTATTTGCTTTCTTGGGGTTCTCAGCTACAGTGAGAAGTTATCGCCAAGGTACACCGCGCGCACGCGCTCATTAGCCAGCACTTCTTCCGCGTTACCTGAGGCAATGACATGTCCCTCTCCTACTATGTAGGCGTGGGAGCAAATATCTAGCGTCTCGCGAACGTTATGGTCTGTGATCAATACGCCAATGCCGCGATCCCGTAAGTGTTCGATGATGGACTTTATGTCCCCAATCGAGATGGGGTCGACGCCTGCAAAAGGTTCGTCTAGCAGAATAAATGTGGGATCAGTTGCCAGAGCTCGCGCAATTTCTACCCGACGGCGTTCTCCGCCCGATAATGCCTGGCCTAGCGAATCGCGAAGATGGCCAACGTTGAATTCCTCCAATAAGTCGTTGCATAGTGCTTCTCGCTGCTTATTGGAAAGATCTTTTCGTGTCTCTAGGATGGCCAAAATGTTGTCGCTGACTGACATACGTCGAAAGATGGAGGCCTCTTGGGGAAGGTACCCGAGTCCAGCGCGAGCGCGCCGATGTATAGGCAGGCCGGTGAGATCCTGGTCGTCTAACATGATCTGCCCGGCGTCCGCATGTACAAGCCCTAGAATCATGTAAAAGCAGGTTGTTTTGCCGGCGCCATTGGGTCCCAGCAAGCCCACGATTTCGCCAGTCTTGACCTCAAGTGATACATCGATGACCACCTGCCGCCCCTTGTAGGCCTTGGCAAGGTGCTGGACCGATAACTGTTTGCTCACCGAGGCTTCACCTGTGCTGCGGGTGCGTCAGAATTTACCCTATCTGGAGGAATAATGACTTCAACGCGCTGTTTAACTTTACTGCTGGAGTCACCCACCGCAATCACGCGCTGTTCTGCCACCTGGTAGTTTATGACTGCACCCGTCACCACCGCACCATCTTGTTCGATTTTAGCTGACTGCTTGAGCGTGATTTGGTCGCGTGGCCTGTCATACTCAATGCGTTGTGCGCTCGCGGTAACATCTGCTTTGTTAGCTTCTGGAGTTTGCTTGAGCGTTGCCGGAGCGCCAGTGGCTACGATCAGATCAGCCGCGTTACTTTGCACGACTAGCGAGTCAGCTTCGATTCTTAGGCTTCCCTGAGTCAGTACCACATTGCCGGTGTAGCGGGTTTCCTCAACTTGCTCGGAGCGTTCAGCTGAGTCCGCTGTGATTTTTATCGGTTGGTCGCGATCCTCGGGCATGGCTTGAGCGCTAATGGTCAATACGCTTAGTACAGCCGCAATGAATGACCGAGCATCGCGATGCTTAACGGGCATAGTGTGTCTCGACGTCCTGATGCAAAAAAACGTGCTGTTTGTCCCAGTTTGCACGCATACCGACAGCCGTGGTCACGGTATCACTACCAGTGAGTGTCACCGCTGCCTCAGTTAAGGCTAGGTGCAGGTCAGGTTTTACTGTGAGTTTATCGGTCACCAGTCGGCCGCCATTCTCCAGATCGTCGACAATAACATTGTTATGCAATTCGAGGGTCGCAGTGTCGTGGTGGTACTCGCCTCGTTCTGCTTGAAGCTGCCAAGGATGCTCGGCTGCCGACGTGCTGGTTGCCATAATGTTTTGCAGACGGGAGACATTGGTGTTGGCGTACTGTTCTGCGCGAGCAACGGTTAATGTCTCTTGTTGTCTGCCGGTGCCATCAAAACGCACCATCTCAGCGTGGTCCAGGTAGGTGCTTATAAGCTGCTGTTGAGGATCGGTGTTACCCCTGGGTATGGGTTGTCCCAAACCGAGGGTGAGCCATAAAGCTAATGCGGCTACCACAAACAGTAGTGATGACAGAGTAAGTTTCATAACTCGAAACGTGCGACGCTCTCTTGCAACTGATCTCGAGCTGCCAGTAAGGCGTCAGTCAGTTCCCTAACACAACCCTGACCTCCATCGCGTGCGCTCTGAAAATCGGCAGCCGCGAGAACTTGTGGGCAGGCGTCCCGAGGGCAGGCGCCAAGCCCGGCCCATTGAATGGCGGCTAAGTCGGGTAGGTCATCGCCCATGTATGCAATTTGGTGCGCTTCGAGGTGACGCTCAAGTGCAAGCGCTGACAGGGCTTTTTGTTTGTCCTCGCGCCCTTGAACCACCGTGGTAATACCGAGTTCCTTGGCGCGTCGGGTCACCATGGCAGATTTTCTACCCGTGATGATGGCGATTTCGACGCCTGCCTTTTGCAGTAGCTTGATTCCGAGTCCATCTTTTATGTGGAAGGTTTTTGATTCCTGCTCGTCACTGCTGTACTGAATGCGGCCATCGGTCATGACGCCATCAACATCGAGTGCCAACAGCTGAATCGCCAACGCTTTCTCTGCAGGGATTTCCATTTTAGGCCAGTCCTTTTTGCAGCAGTGTCATCAGGTGCACGACGCCTTGGACGTGCTGATCCTCATCTGTCACGATCAGGGTACTGATTTGATGCTGTTCCATCATTCTCATGGCCTCTGCAGCCAGCTGATGCTGCCCAATGGTTTTGCCGCCCTGAGACATTATCGAGTCAATGCGCACTTTGTGAATATCGGGACGGCCCTCCAGCGCGCGACGCAAATCACCGTCGGTGAAAATGCCGGAGAGCACGCCTTGGTCAACTACGGCCGTCATGCCCAGACCTTTGGCGGTAATTTCCATAAGCGCTTCGGCGAGGGTTGCAGAAGGGGGCACTTGGGGGATCTGCTGATGGGTTAGCATGACATCTTCCACCCGAAGCAATAGCTGTTTACCGAGCGCGCCACCCGGATGGGAAAACGCAAAGTCTTCCGCGGTGAATCCACGGCTCTCCAATAGAGCAATCGCCAAGGCGTCACCCATCACCAGGGCCGCAGTGGTGCTGGACGTAGGCGCCAGATCCAGCGGGCAAGCCTCGGTATCAACGCCGGCGTAGAGATGCACATCGGCGGCTTGGGCGAGCTCAGATTGGGGGCGCCCTGTCATGGCAACCAACTGAACTCCAAGACGTTTTAGCAGGGGCAGTAAGGTGAGAACCTCAGGTGTTGTGCCGCTATTTGACAGCGCTATCACCAGGTCTTTCTCGGTAATCATCCCCATGTCACCATGGGATGCCTCCCCAGGATGCACATAAAACGCTGGGGTGCCGGTGCTGGCCAAGGTGGCGGCGATTTTGTTTGCGATGTGTCCCGATTTGCCCATGCCGGTCACGACAACACGGCCCTGAGTGGCTAGGATTAAATCACAGGCCAGCACGAAGGCTTGATCTATGTGATCAGCCAGCCGTGCCACGGCTTCGCTCTCCATTTTAATGGTGCGCAGGGCAGAATCGGTAACTAGTTGGCTGTCAGGCATAACGGGTAATTCTTATTGCGTCTTAATCAGCAAGACATAATACAACACGTAACTTGCCAGTAAGATTACCCCTGCGCCACGGCCAAGTCCTGCGGAATTGTTGCTTTTGTCCCAGGAAAGCAGCAAACAAACAAAGAGAATTAGCGTCGTTACCAGCACCGTTCCCATATCGCGCATCATTTCGGGTTTGCCAATATTCAGATCGGTAAATAACCCCGGTAAAGACAGCACAACCAGCAAATTAAAAATATTGGAGCCCACCACCGCGCCAATTGCGATGTCGGCATGCCCCTTAATAGCCGACAAGGCAGACGCGGCGAGCTCAGGCAGGCTCGTGCCTAGCGCCACAATAGTAAGCCCTATGATCAGCTCACTGACCCCCAAGGTCATGGCGATTTCAGTGGCAGAGATTACCAGGTAGCGAGAGCTGGCGATCAGTATCACCAGGCCCAGTAGAAAAGTTAGCCAAGCTTTTTTCGAAGACATCTCGGGAAGACAAACTTCGTCGACAACCGCAGTGTCTTGTTGAGAGTCGCGGTAAAGTTTTGCCAAGAATAGCAACAAGCCCGTCAATAGAATGGTGGCGTCCATGAAGCCGAGGACGCCATCGCTGAGTAGCCCGCCCGATATCAGGATAATGCCGAGCAGGATGGGTACGTCGGTCATAACGGTTGCACGACTGACGACGAGCGGTGCAATCATAGCCGTCGCGCCCAAGACTAGACCGGTGTTGGCTATGTTGGAGCCCAGGGCATTGCCCACGGCTATTTCACCGGCTCCACGCATTGCCGATACCACTGACACAACAATTTCAGGGGCGGATGTACCAAATGACACGATGGTCATGCCAATGATCAACGGCGAAACACCCGCCTGCTTCGCAATAGCTGCGGCACCTGCCACAAAACGATCAGCACTCCACAGCAGGGCGCAAAATGCCACTGCAATGATAAATAGATGAGGTAATAACTCTGAAATCATGATGCTCTTTATGCTGCCTATTGCCTTGGCATTGTGTGCTTTATTACGGTCAGCGTAACCAGATCCGCGATGGTTAATCGGGTATCATTTGCCCCATTGGGGCGGGCCACACGTCGGTGACTACGTTGAACCGCCGGCGAGTGTAACCCACCGAATACAGAATCGGAGACTAAGATGCGTTCGACCGTGAATTTTGCGTTCCCCTGGGCAGCGTTAAAAGCCCTGGCGTTGGTGTTGTCAATGAGCGCTTTGACCCATGCGCGCGCCACAGAGGTACCAATGGGCCCCGGCGAGGTCGTCACTCAGGCAACCGACCGCATTCTGGCCATTGTGCAGGAGGCCAAGGGTTATTTTGATACTGATCCCGACCGGTACTTTACGGCTATTGGCTCGGAGCTCGATGCGGTTGTCGATTTTCGCGGGTTTGCCCGTGGTGTCATGGGCGACTACGCCAGTGGTGCACGCTATCGAACCTTGGATGAGGCGGGGCGGGAGCGGCTTAAATCACAGTTAAACGACTTCACCGCGGTACTGCGCGACAATGTCATTCGTACCTATAGCCGCGGCCTGTTGGCATTTGGCGGATCGCAGATTGAGGTAGGTGAGACCGAGTTTTCACCAGATAATAACAAGGTTGCTTCGGTCATTTCTTATGTGTCTGGGGAGGGGGATAACCCCTACGTCCTGAAATACCAGATGGGTCAGTACCGCGACGGTTCGTGGAAGCTGCGCAACTTGATCATTGAAAATATCAATCTTGGCGAAATTTATCGCGGGCAATTTGCCGCGTCGGCTGCTGATTTCGATGGCGATTTAGATCGAGTTATTGCGCAGTGGGATCAAACGCAGAGCGAAGACGAAGCTGAGGGCGATAGCAATGCAAGCGAATGAGTTGGAGCAAAAGATTCAAGAGGCGCTGCCAGGGAGTGACGTTACGGCAGAGTTGGAGGGGAATCACTGTAGCGTCTGGGTAGTGTGGCCGGGTTTCGAGGGTTTGCGTGCTGTGGCAAGACAGCAGCGAGTGTACGCCCCCTTGGCTGATGTCATTGCCTCTGGTGTTATTCACGCCGTAAACATTAAGGCGCAGACACCTGCAGAGGCAGGCAAGGCCTGAGTCACCGTGGATAATCTCCTCATTAAAGGTGGGCGCCGCTTAACAGGTACCTTGAAAGTCTCGGGCGCCAAAAACGCGGCGCTGCCGATTTTGGCGGGCACACTGTTGACCGCTGAGCGCACCACTGTGCGTAACTTGCCACACCTGCACGATATAACCACCATGATTGAGTTGTTGGGCTGCTTGGGTGCGGACCTCACCGTTGATGAGAAGTTGGGCATCGAAGTTAGCGCGGCAACATTGCAGAGCTATCAAGCGCCCTATCAGCTGGTGAAGACCATGCGGGCTTCGATCTTGGTGTTAGGGCCGCTTCTGGCCCGTTTCGGGCATGCCGAAGTCTCGTTTCCCGGTGGCTGTGCCATTGGAGCGCGGCCTGTCGATATACACCTCAAAGGACTGGAGGCCATGGGCGCCTCCATAGACATCGAGGACGGCTACATCAAGGCACGTTGCGATGGGCGGTTAAAAGGTGCCGAGCTCAACTTGGAGACGGTCACAGTGGGGGGAACTGAGAATCTGCTCATGGCAGCAACTCTCGCCGAGGGTACAACCATTATTCGCAACGCGGCCCGAGAGCCCGAAGTGGTTGATCTTGCGCAGTTTCTGGTGGCCATGGGCGCTAAAATAGGAGGTATCGGCAGTTCAGAGTTGACTATCGAGGGCGTTCCCGCATTGCACGGCTGTGATTATTCAGTCATGCCAGATCGAATTGAAGCCGGGACATATTTGGTTGCTGTTGCAGCCACTCGAGGGCGAGTGAGGCTGCAGGGTGCGGTACCTGCGCACTTGGAGAGCGTGTTAGATAAGCTTAGAGCAACCGGGGCAGTCATTAGCAGCGGCGATGATTGGATCGAGCTCGACATGGCTGATCGCCAACCTCTGGCTGTGGACATAGAGACGGCACCCTATCCTGGTTTTCCGACAGATATGCAGGCGCAGTTCACGGCTTTGAATACCGTGGCTCAAGGAGAGTCGGTGGTCGTGGAGACAGTCTTCGAGAACCGTTTGGTGCAGGCGCACGAGATGAATCGTATGGGCGCTTCCATACGCATAGAGGGAAATACCGCGCATATTACTGGCGCCGATCACTTGAAAGGTGCGCCGGTCATGGCCAGTGATTTGCGCGCGTCAGCCAGTTTGGTTATTGCCGGACTGGTGGCTGAGGGGGAAACCTTGGTTGATCGTATCTACCACATAGACCGCGGTTATGAATGTATCGAAGAAAAGCTGCAATCACTGGGTGCCGATATTCGGCGTCAGCCTGGTTGAGTGGGAGCTAGTTAGAAGATGACACAAGCACTGACTGTGGCCCTGACAAAAGGCCGCATCTTAAAAGAGACCTTGCCGCTGTTCGCGGAGGCGGGTATCGAACCTTTGGAGGATATAGCGACCTCCCGTAAGTTGTTGTTCGAGACCACTCATCCCGGTGTTCAGCTGGTCATACTGCGTGGCTCTGATGTGCCGACTTATGTGCGTCACGGTGCAGCCGATGTCGGTGTGGTAGGTAAGGATTTGCTGATGGAGTTCGGTGCACACGGACTTTATGAGCCGCTCGATTTGGGCATTGCTAAGTGCCGTTTGATGACCGCAGGCTTCCCCGATCGTAAACCGGCATCGGGCCGTCTGCGTGTGGCAACCAAATTCGTTAACGTGGCTCGTAAGCACTACGCTGCCCGTGGCATACAAGCAGAGGTGATCAAACTCTACGGAGCTATGGAGTTGGCGCCGCTTATGGATTTGGCGGATGAAATTGTCGATATTGTCGATACCGGCAATACCCTAAAAGCTAACGGTATGGCGCCGCTCGAACACATTGCTGATGTGAGTTCCCGACTGGTTATTAACAAAGCTGCCATGCGAACCCGCCATCTGGCTATCACTACGTTATTGGCGGATTTAAGTGCGGCCTTGAGTGAGCGAGCGGCGTAAATGACTACCCCACTGATTCGCCGTTTAGACGGCAGTGCGTCGGACTTTGCTGATCAGTTGGACAAGCTGACTGAACGGCACGAGGAGCGTGACCCTGAGCTGACCACGCTGGTGACGGGCATCATAGCGCGTGTTCGTGCGGAGGGTGATGCAGCCTTGCTCGAA
>Ga0181577_10002452_pt1 | contig 14502 bp, 2 predicted proteins | sample 101ome_21_FD_132468 | JGI IMG/M metagenome (GOLD analysis project Ga0181577, IMG submission 132468) | Coastal salt marsh microbial communities from the Groves Creek Marsh, Skidaway Island, Georgia - 101413BT metaG (megahit assembly) | ecosystem: Environmental > Aquatic > Marine > Intertidal zone...
ACGGCCAATTAGGCCATAACCAGCATCAGAAGTAGTTAAAGATCCTGTTGATGCTACATAATAATCTGTATCAGCTGTAAGCCCAGACTGACTACTATTTACTCCGCCAAGAACTGTTACAGTTACTGACTGTCCATCTGAAACACTGCTCTCAGCAAAACCAATCCAATTAGCTACATCAGTAGAGATTGTTGGATCTATTGTAGCATATCTAAGTTTATTACTGTCTGAAGCATCTCTCACTAGTATAGTAATGTATCCAGAAGAGGATCTTTCTCCTACCCTTTCTGAAAATATACCATCAGTCGCGAACGAAGTAACTTGAGTCTCTGTTCCCCAAGATGGAGTAGCTCCAGATAAATCAATTTGAAACCAATAGAGCTGGGCCACGTTACCCTGAAAGAAGTGAGCTACACCAGTTGCAGACACATAATGTGGATAAGTTTTATCATTGCTGAGATTACCCGCACTACTTCTACTTCCTGCACTACCAAATGAGATAGAAGTTCCGCTTACAGTTCCAATTTTTGCTCTAGCATAAGTCTGAGAGAAATCACTACTATTATTATAATCAACATAAATTATAGCAAATTTAGTTGAAGAAATTTTAACTAAAGTGTGGGTATCAGTACTGGTAGTACCTGCTACTGAGTTATACTGAACACCTGTATTTACAGTTATAGTACCTCCACTTTCAGAAACTACATATGCTTTATTATTTGCTGCAGTCGCTCCACTGGTTGATACTACCCATTTATTTGCGGATAAATTAATAATCCGATGATTATCATTGTCGTTAAAACTGTCAGTGCCTGCATTGGCAATAGTGGCATTTGCAACATTTGTAACTGTTGTTCCGGAAATGGTAAAACAAGAAAGTGCCCACCGTTCTGTTCCTCCTCCATTATCGTCATAGGCTATTGCCAATACCTTATCATTTTCATCAACAGCAACATTCCAAAATCTTTCATCAAGATTATTATTAAAATTGTTTGCACTTCCTAAACTAAAAGTAGATCCGTTGAAAGTTGCTACCTGGGCCGTATAGGTTGTAGATCCTGCGTTTCTATATATTAAAAAGTATTTTCCACTTGCATTTAAAGGAACTATTTCTAGCTGCCCACCAGAAGTTACAACTAGTTGATTATGACTCCCCCACGAGACACTTCCATCACTTGATGGAGTTCCAACAGAATAACGGTACTGTTGAACACTATCTATTGTTTGATAATTGATGGCAATAAGCTTATCACTAGCTGAGTCATATACTATACTAGGATCACTACCACTTGCACTAAATATATCTCCTGTTGCTGATTGTTTTATGCTCGGAGTTGTAGCACTTACTGCTCCAACTGTATTTGCTGATTTTAGCGTTACAAGCTGACCAGCAGTAATTGAGCCGCTAGCTGTAAAAGTAGCACCAGCAGCTCCGGCAGCACCGGTAGCACCAGCGGCACCCGTAGCACCAGCGGCACCCGTAGCACCAGCAGCTCCGGCAGCACCGGTAGCACCAGCGGCACCCGTAGCACCAGCGGCACCCGTAGCACCAGCAGCACCAGCAGCACCAGTAGCACCAGCAGCACCAGTAGCACCAGCGGCACCAGTAGCTCCTACTTGATTAGTAGCAGAGCCTTCAGTAACAAGAATTGCCCCGGTAGCTGTAGCACGACCAATTAGGCCATAACCAACATCAGAAGTGGTTAATGCTCCAGAAGAACTAACATAGTAATCTGTGTCTGCTGTAAGAGAGGATTGACTATTATTTATACCACCAAGAACTGTTACAGTTACGGAATTTCCATCTGAAACACTGCTTTCAGCAAAACCAATCCAATTAGCTGCATCGGTTGTAGTTTTTGTTTTATACGTTACATAATAATGATCTCCGGAGCTTGTTCCATTTTTATAGCCATAAACTAAATATCCGTCCGAAGAATTAAGTGCTGCTCTTATCGATGGATTGTCGCTATAAGCCTCGGCGCTAGTATCTATATTAGTAGCCGAATTAAAAGTAACTGTAGTTCCAGAAACAGAAAGATTAAGATTTGCTAAAATAGTGCTATAGTTACTGGTAAGATTAAAATTTCCTATTAAATGAAAATCTCCATCATTTCCCAATGTTTGAGTATAGTTTCTTTGGCCCGCCGCATAATAAGTTGTATTTGTAGCTTCTGTATTTAAAGTTATAGAAGTTCCGCTTACAGTTCCAATTCTTGCCCCTAAAAATGAATTTCCATTTCTTGTTAATAAGAAACTCGAAGAGTCTTTTGCAGTAACTTTAGCATGTTTATAGTCTGGAGCAGTATTCGTGCTGTAAAAGGACACTCCAGTTCCTACTGATAAAGTTGTACCAGAAGCTGAAAGAACATATACTAAATTAGTTGTTGTACCACTCACACAATGAGTAACTACCCATTTATCTGCAGCAAGATTCGTAATAGAGTTTGCTTCTTGGCGACCATAGGAAGCACCAGTAAATGTAAAATCTGATCCTACAGTTACAGTGCTTCCTGAAATAGTAATTACATTTGCTTTTGCTAAAGAATTATGTTGATAAATTAATACTACTTTTCCATTTGAATCTTCGCTAAATTCCGGAAAGGAGGCTTCGTTTTCAGTGTTTTGAATTTCTGTTCCGCTATCAAAAGTTAGAGTTGATCCATTAAAGGTTGCTAAAAATACTTTAAAACCGTCTGTGTTAAGCCTTCTTGCTAAAAGTACTTTTCCAGAAGAGAGAACTATTGCATCATAGTGAGATTGAGCATTGATTCCACTATCAGTGCTACTGCTCCAAGTAACCGTTCCGTTAGTAGCCATTGATCCTGTTCTATAGTAGATATTGCTACTACTAGTATAAAAATAAATATACTTATCATTAGTGGGATCATATAGTATAGGCCCAGTATCGCCTGTAAAAGCCCCAATCGTAGTTTGGTTTTTAAGAAGAGACTGCCCATCGTTAGATACAGCACCCACTGTGCCTGCTGATTTGAGAGTTACAAGCTGCCCAGCAGTGATTGACCCGCTAGCTGTAAAAGTTTGGCCGCCAGCAGTAGCTCCGGTAGCGCCCTGAGCACCAGTAGCGCCGGCAGCACCAGTAGCACCAGCGGCACCAGTAGCACCAGCGGCTCCAGCAGCACCCGTAGCACCAGCAGCACCAGCAGCACCAGCGGCACCCGTAGCACCAGCAGCACCAGTAGCACCGGCGGCACCAGTAGCGCCCGCGGCACCAGTAGCACCAGCGGCTCCGGTAGCACCAGCGGCTCCTGTTAAACCCTGTATACCTTGAGGACCTTCAGCTCCTGTTACGCCCTGAATACCTTGAGACCCTGCAGCCCCTGTAACTCCTTGAGCGCCTTGTATACCCTGAGCCCCAGTTACGCCTTGAATACCTTGTATACCCTGAGCACCCGTAGCACCATCAGCACCGGTAGCACCAGCGGCTCCTTGAGCACCAGTAGGACCCGCAACAGTGCTGTCTGCACCAGCGGCACCAGTAGCACCAGTGGCACCAGCAGCACCAGTGGCACCAGCGGCACCAGTAGCACCAGCAGCACCAGCGGCTCCGGTAGCACCAGCGGCACCAGCAGCGCCAGTAGCACCAGCAGCGCCAGTAGCTCCAGCGGCACCGGTAGCACCAGCGGCACCAGCGGCACCAGTAGCTCCAGTAGCACCAGACGTATTTCCTATTTTTATAGAAGATCCCATACCACTATGATTGGTACAATAATAATATAAATCATCTGGGGTACTTTGATCTGTTATTATTTGAACATACGCACCCGTAGATCCAGCGGTTCCTGAAGTTGTAACTCCTGTTGTATATTGAGAACCTGAGCCATCTGAACCTGTAGAAAATCTAAAAGGATGTGTAGAGTTGGAAGAGTCAGACTGATCAAACCTATAGACCAAACCTTTATCTAAGGATAGTGTAGGAGTTTGAGCCCCGTCTACATAAAATTTACCTGCACTAACGGTTACAGTAGCAGTGCTATAGATAGGAGCTGAAGAGTCATTTATTTCTAAAGGACCATTTGGACCAGTAGGACCTTGAGCACCAGTAGCCCCAGCAGCTCCAGTAGCTCCAGCGGCTCCAGCGGCTCCGGTAGCACCATCGGCCCCGGCAGCACCAGTAGCTCCAGCGGCTCCGGCAACACCAGTAGCACCATCAGCTCCAGCAGCTCCAGTAGCACCTTGATTACCTTGTATACCAGTTACACCTTGTATACCTTGTGACCCTTGAGCACCTGTAGGCCCTTGAGCACCTTGATTGCCTTGTATACCAGTTACACCTTGTATACCTTGTGATCCTTGAGCACCTGTAGGCCCTTGAGCACCAGTAGCGCCATCGGCACCAGCAGCACCGGTAGCACCAGCAGCACCAGCAGCCCCTGTAGCACCAGTAGCACCTGCTGCTCCTGTATCACCCTTATCTCCGGTTCTAGCAAAAGTAATAATTACATCTTCTGAATTTGAAAAACTGCTAGCAGAACCAGAAACGTAAGAACATGATACTCTAAAATACCCCGTTTCCTCATTTACAGACGAAATAGTAAATAAAGCAAAATCATCGGCGTTTAACTTATTTGATAGTTTAAAGTGCCCTTTGATTGCAGATGTAGAATCGTCTATTGTTCTAAGAAAAGATTGAATATCTGTAGAGTCATCATCAGTATCATCTATATACATTTCTGTAGCTGAAGATAGAGATGAATTATTGAATGCTATAGTACCAGTACCGGGATCTTGATTCGTAGTAGAAGTGCTAAACGTATAATCAAAAGTAGCTCCACCAAAACTTCCTTCAGCACCTGTAGCACCTTGAGCACCTGTAGCACCTTGAGCCCCGGCAGCACCTGTAGCACCTTGAGCCCCAGCAGCACCTGTAGCACCTGTAGCACCTGTATCGCCTTGGGCCCCAGCAGCACCTGTAGCACCTGTAGCACCTTGATTACCTTGAACTCCTTGAGCACCAGTAGTGCCTTGAACACCTTGAACACCTTGAGCACCTGTAGCGCCTTGTACTCCCTGAACCCCCTGAGCACCTGTAGCACCTTGAGCCCCGGCGGGTCCCGTAGCACCTGTAACACCTTGAGGCCCTGTAACAGAAGCTTCTCCTGCGGGACCTGTAATGCCCTGAGCACCTGTAGCACCTTGGGCACCAGTAACACCTGTAGGGCCTACAACAGTACTGTCTGCACCTGTAGCACCTTGAGCACCAGTAATACCTTGTGCTCCTGTAACACCTTGAGCACCTTGAGCACCGGTAGGACCTGCAACAGTGCTGTCTGCACCCGTTGACCCAGTAACACCTTGAGCCCCTTGAGCACCGGTAACGCCTTGAGCACCAGTAACGCCTTGAGCACCGGTAACGCCTTGAGCACCTTGTGCTCCAGTAGCACCTTGTGCTCCTTGAGCACCCGTAGGGCCTGCAACAGTGCTATCTGCACCTGTAACACCTTGTGCACCAGTAGCACCTTGTGCTCCTTGAGAACCTGTAGGACCTTGAGCCCCTTGATTGCCCTGTATACCAGTAACACCTTGTATACCTTGAGCACCCTGAATACCTGTAGAACCTTGAACCCCTTGAGGCCCTTCAGCCCCTGTAACTCCTTGAACCCCCTGCGGTCCTTGAGCACCAGCAGCTCCTGTAGCACCCGTAGCTCCAATAGCTCCTGTTGGACCTGTAGTATTTGCATCACTGCCCGCAGCCCCCGTAGCACCAGTAGCACCTTGAGCACCAGTAGCACCATCAGCTCCGGCAGCACCAGTAGCACCATCGGCTCCGGCAGCACCAGTAGCACCATCAGCTCCGGCAGCACCAGTAGCACCAGCGGCACCGGCTGCACCAGTGGCACCAGTAGCTCCGGCAGCACCAGTAGCACCAGCAGCACCAGCAGCACCTGTTGGTCCTGTAACAGATGCAGCACCAGCAGGACCAGTAGCACCCGTAGGGCCCGTAGAGCCTGAAATAGAGCCGGTAGAACCAGAAGAAGATACCTGAATTAAACTTCCTCCAGATGATTGTAATGTTAAAGCATCGTCTCCTGTACCTAAAGTTATACTTGAAGTATTTAACGGAGCTTGTCCACCTCCATCAGTTGCAGTAACATTTAGACCTCCAGTAGCACCAGTAGCGGAAGTAAGAGTTGTGTCTCCAATAATAAGAGAACTACCAGAAAGATATAAATCCCTCCAGCGGTTGGAAGAGGTTCCAAGATCATATGTTGCATCAGTACTAGGACTGATGTGCGATTGCATATTAGCTAAAGAAATTGACCCCGTAGCGGGCGCAATAGTAGTCTCAACGGTAATTTCAGTACCGTCGGAAAGAACAATAGTAGTGGCCATATTATCTAGTTACTTCTGGAGAAACGAGCGCCTCCCCCTGCAGAAGTCGTTCAACTGCTGCATCATTATTAGTAAAAATCTCTAAATCGTAAAAATATCTTCGAGGAGTAAGAGAAGTAGTGACTTCATTTGTAAGTGCCATTTTAATTACTCCTCCAGAAGCATTAACCATAGTACAAACAAAAGTAGCTGCTACAGTGCCAGTATGAACTCTATTTCGTAATTTAGCACGAGCTGAATAACCAGAAAGGTCTACTGCAGACCCGTCTTTTTTCACAGTAAATTGCAAGGCAAAATCTGCGCCTTGATCTATTACAATATTATATCTACCTGCTGCCATATTATTCTCCTAATCAAAAAATTATATCAAAATTAACATTGTGTGTCAAGAAATATTTTTTTCTAGGGTTTATTCCTTTTTATAGAAAAGATCAAAATAAATTGGACTATTTGATCTAGGCGATCCTTGAGAGTGGTCCACTGTAAATATATAAAAATAACCAGCAGGAGTAGCAGTTGTTTTTCTAGCCCAAACTGTTCCTCCACACCATTGAGTATATGTTTCTCTATTAGAAGAACTAGTTCTAACATTTTGAGTGGTATCTAATACATCCATTATATTCCAAGTACCAATCCTTGAATCAATAAATCCAGTACCACTTCCAGTATTTGAATTTTGTTCATTGTGTGCAGGTAAGTCACTGTTATCGTCAAAAACTAGGTAATGTCCAGGTTCTAATGAATTTTGAATATTTGGACCTGTGCACCTTAGATATCCTTGTCCTTGTACAAAATCTCCTACTTCCATAATATAGGCTTGTTGCTCAGGAATACTATTAACACCCCATCCGGTATTAGCAATATTGGAACTATTAGCATTACCATATTGATAAGTAGTACCGGTATCTAATACCCAACCTGAAGTACTACTAGTTGTAGTACCGGCAGGACCAGTAGCCCCCGTAGCACCATCAGCACCAGTAGCGCCAGTAGCGCCAGCAGCTCCGGTAGCGCCAGCAGCTCCGGTAGCGCCTGTAGCTCCGTCAGAGCCATCGGACCCTGCAGCTCCAGTAGCTCCACTAGAAACAGTATCTGCTCCCACTTTTCCTACAGAGTTTACCAATAATTCAGTTGCAGAAACTGCCAGTCCCACCTTTCCGTAACTTGATATAGTATTTGATATAGTGCCGTCTTGTTGAACGTACATTTCATTACCAGAAGTTTGACCTGTCTGATTAGAGTCTACACCAAGTATTTTTACTTTTACCACATCACCGCTGGACGAGGCTTTATTTTGTGCCACTCCTATAAAATTATTAGCATTTGTTTCAACTACTCCAGCAGGAGAATAATACATATAGTCTACTTCTTGAAAAGTACCATCTTCAGTAAATGCAAGAAGATATTTATTTGCCTCTCCTGACCATGTATGCCCCATAATTTGACAGGCAGCATCATAGGCTAATGAAACAAAAGATACCGTATGAGTTACTAGTGCAGATTCTGTTCCTAATGTAAAAGTATGAGTAGTACTATCTATTGAAACTGATCTTACACTTATTTTTCGTACTAGTCCTGTATTATTAGCATCATTTCGATCTGGTTCATCTGTTGCAAATTTTAAAACTACTCCTGCTTCAGATACTTCATCGTAATCAATGAGACCCTTAAGTTCATCATAAGTTACCCCAGTCATAGTATCTGTATCGTAAATTTCAGTGGCAGTGCTATTCACTACAGTTATACCTGTTGGATCACAGGTGAAAGACTTACCGTATACTTTTTTATTGCTAGAGTCAACCCAGCAGAATAGCCATATATTATCTTGGAATTGTTTGACTGAAATTGAGCCGCCTAAAGTACCTGAAACTTGAGTTCCTGTACTTGCTATCCAATAAAGATTGCTGTAATTTGAAGTTGGGCCTACTACTGCAGATACGGCACTTGCCCAAGAAATCGAGGTTCCTGTACCATTCAATGTTCCAAAGTATGCTGATATAGACCCACTAGAGGTATCATAATCGTACATTACAACTTTATTGTGATATCTATCCCATTTAAATTCTAAAGCACCAGTACCCCCAGGTCTATTGCTAGCAGGAAATGTGCTATACGGTACAGTTATTTGACTATTAATATTGCCTCTAGAAATAGCAAGAGTCGAAGAATTTATATTTAGTTTTTCTAACTTCCAAGAGTCTGTTCCATTGTCTAATATTAAAAATACATCAGACCCAAATTTACGTAGTCCTTCTAATTTATATCCGCTTTCTGTAGGATTGAAAACTCCCGATGTTCCAAAACCTAATTGTTGTTCATCATTATATTCACCAGATGCATTTCTTTGGATCCTCATAATTCTTACAGCAAATTCAGTAGTAGTACCTGTATCGGTATCATCGTGTCTAGTAAAAACACCCACTGCAGCCCAGTTATTCTGCCCTATATTAATCATACTACTATAACTAAATGGGTTATTATTTGCTGCTCTGGCAGTAGAGGTATTTGTACTTGCTAATGTTGGTAAGTTATACCGAGAATCTGTAGTTTCAATATCGTCTGTAGTATTATTAGCTATATCAAATTCTATGATATCTGGAACAAAACTTGCATTTTGCACATAATTTGAGCCGCTTACTTGAGAAAAGGCTCTTCTACCCGCTAGAGCAATATTAAGACCTGAAGTAGGGTCATAAGCATCCCAGGCGTCCAAAGAAATAGCCACCAATCCATCTTCCTGCACACCCCCTGTCACTGTTCTAGGAAGAGTGCCTGATTGAATAACTTCACTACTAGTAGTCTCGTGTATTTTACTTACTTTACTAAAGTCTCCAGTTTTAAACGCTACTGGGTCTCCAGGTTCTATTCCTGTAGCTCCGCTAGGTCCAGTAGCAAAATCAAACTCTAAGTCTACTTGATTTGCAAAAAAGTCGGAAGAAGAATCAATTGCACCATTATTCAAACTATAAATATCTACAGATGCTTTTTCTGTCATTGAAGAATAGTTGCCTAGTCCTGTCGGGTCTGTAGCATCTTCAATAAAGTCTTTTATAGTCCAGCCTTGATTTTGAATATTACTACCTAAAATATACGCATAAACCGTAACATCTGTTCTATTTACATATACTTGAAGAACTGCACCATCATCAGCGCCTCCTTCTTTAATACGAATTCTAGTTACGGGAATATTCGCTTTTACGTCAGACTGTTTTACGGAGTGAACAACATTGATTATATTTGTAGTATCTGTTCCACGAAGATGAGTAGCGTAGAATAAAATACTCTGGTTCCCTAGACCATCCGTTGCTGGGACTCGGACCCCAAATTTAGCTGTCCCTCTTGTATTAGCTGTTGGAGAACCTGTTCCAGGAACTATAGCAATAGTATGCCAACCAGCAGTAGTTACTTGCTCCGATACAAAAGAACTTGAATTAACTCCGCTAGTTCCTCCGCTAGTGCTTCCTCCCGAAGAAGTAGTAGAGCCAGTAGCTCCTTGAGCACCAGTAGCTCCTTGAGCACCGGTAGCACCAACAGCACCTGTGGCTCCAGCGGCACCTGTGGCTCCGGCGGCACCTGTGGCTCCTGCGGGGCCTGTAGCTCCGGCGGGGCCTGATGGTCCTGCTACAGTGCTATCTGCTCCATCTGCACCTGTGGCTCCGGCAGGGCCTGTGGCTCCAGCAGGGCCTGATGGTCCTGATGGTCCTGCTACAGTGCTATCTGCTCCTGTGGCTCCAGCGGGGCCTGTGGCTCCAGCGGCACCCGTAGCCCCTGCGGGGCCTGTAGATCCAGCAGGGCCTGATGGTCCTGCTACAGTGCTATCTGCTCCATCGGCACCCGTAGCCCCTGCGGGGCCTGTAGCTCCAGCGGGGCCTGATGGTCCTGCTACAGTACTATCTGCTCCTGTGGCTCCATCTGCTCCAGGAGATCCGGTAGCACCAGCGGCTCCCGTAGGTCCTGTTGGCCCTGCTAAAGCCACATTACTAACAGTTCCTTTTACTACAGCGGATGCACTTGTATCATATACTGCTATTAAATCTGTGCCTTGGAAAGAAGTCTCAGTGGTAAGCTCGTTTATATCTAAGTTAAACGCATTTCCACCGCTATCATAGGTTATTCCTGTGCCGTCTGGAATATTTATTAAATCTGTGAAATCTCCAGATGTAGCTACAGCTGCAAGCCCTTGCAAATCAAACCATTCAAAAGCACTAGAAAAAGTTATAGTTTGAGTTCCTGCTCCATCAGCAATTACAGTATAACGTACAGCCCAAAAAGGATTAGCAGAAGCTGCATCTAAAGAAGGCGGATCTGACTGCCATCCTGTTAGTATAGTGCTAAATAGTCCAGTAGTAAAACTATAAGTATTAGTATTTGCACTAGTAGGAGAAGTTGGCGCATTAGCTGAAGAAGCTGAGTAAAAAAGATAACTAGTTACATTTTTCCTATCTAAGTTTGTCGCAGAAAATGCTTTGAAAGTATTTGTAAAAGCTACAGTTTGAGTTTGCCCATTAATATCTTCAATTATATACCTACTTCCCCAGACTGGAATTTGTGTGTCAGCATCAAATGCCGGAGGAGTGTGTGACCATCCAGTAGCTATATTGTTAAAAGTTGCATCATCAAAATCGTAGCTATAAGTAGTTGAACTAGTAGGCGCTGCAGGCCCTGTTGGTCCTGTTGGTCCTGTCGCTGTATAATAAAGTACTCCTTCTACATCTTTTTTATTGAGCTTTCCTGCACCTGCTGAATCAAGAGTAGAATACCCTTCAATATAATAAGTACCTCCAGTTCTGTAAACTCTGCACAGTAAAGAATCGAAGACATAATCTATATCTATAGAGAACTTATAAGCAGTAGCACCTGAAAACGCAGAAGAAGTAGTTTTTGATAGCTCCATTTCTGTATCACTAGTAATAGAAGCTATTCTAGCACCAAACGTAGTACTAATTAAAATATATTCTCCTACTCTATAGTCTGAGGTAAACGTAGTGCTACTTCCAGTAACTAAACTAGTATTCGCAGTCATACTTACTGTGCCAGTTATTGCAGCAACTCCAGTACTGTCCGAAATATCTTTAATCCAGCTTACATCACTAGTACCATAATCAAAGTATTCTACTGCTTTAAGAGGGTCAGAACTTGAAGCACTATAGTCAAAAAACAAATAAGCATCTTCTCCATTCGATAAAGAAAATTGTTGTTGAGTTTGAGCAGTTGTCCCATTACTAATTAAAATAGAATCAGTAGCAGCCCTAGTAGGTGGGGTATAAGTATAATCATCATTAGTAATCTTTACTAGTCCTGCAGTGTTTTTATCTAAGTAAAAACCTGCATCAATAGTACCTCCTCTAGGAATATTTAAAATAGTTCTGGGAGTGTCTTGATCGTCCTCAACTATAATAGTTTTTGCTACATAGGGGGAAAGCTTTCCAAAAGTATTTTTTACTCTAACAGCAATATGGTAAGATCCTGGAGGAACATTTTCAAAAGTATACTGATTTGAAGATGCTGAAAGTTTTACTGGACTTTCATGGCCAGAAATTGCATGAGCAATCTCATACCCAGAAATATCCTGATATACAGAACCTTTATTATCTGTAGCGGCAGGAGGATCCCAACTTACAATTAAATTATTATTCGCTTTAGCCATTATATTATATCCTAATCATTACTCAAAGCTAGAGTTAAATTTGAAATAGAAGGAATTATGTCCGTACTAGATGGTCCTTGAAAATCTGTATCTTCTACAGTGAGATTAAAATTACTTTCAACAGAATTAAATTTTGAATTAAAATGCTCTAATCCTTTAATATTCCATTCTAAATTTTCTCCCTCTGTAACGCTATAAACAAGATATCTTTTACTAGAGGCGGACTGCACTACATTATTTAGTCTAGATGTAAGAGACCACATAGTGTCTCTGGCTGGTGTAGAAGAAAAAGCAGAAGATACTGTTAAAGAGTCGACATCTCCTGCGCTAGTAGATACAGTTTTTGATTCAACATGATTATTTGGTTTCCATTCTACGTTTACTGGTCTGCTGGAATCGTTCTCATCCGTTAAATTATTTACTGATGTCTCTGTTAAAGAAGATCCGCTATTATCGGTAAGTATAGCATCTCCTTTAACGTAGCTTACAGAGTTTATAGTTGCTGAATCATCTACTAATATAGCTGCAGGAGAGAAAAACATCACATTTAAAGTATATGAGTAGCCACTTTGTAATGTAACTGTTCTATCTAAAGGCACTACAGTAGTGCTAACTGTTCCAGAAGAAGCAATTCTACCAGATAACTCAGTTTTATCTCTAGCGGCGTCTTGTACTTCAATTATATCTCCTGGATTTAAAAAACTAGCATTAATAGAGGTACTAAATGTTACACTTTCAGTTTGTAGTCTAGACGTAAATAGCTTCCATCTACCAAATCTCTCCGCCTGAGATCTAGAAGTGCAACCAAAAGCATATGTATCTTTGCTAATTAGTACTCCTTTCTCTAATACATTTGCTGTATCTTCTACAAGTACAAAGTCCTGTTGATAATCTAGATCTGGATTATTATAAATTACTACATATTGATTTGGCCTTTGCTTATACTCGGTAGTAGAATAAACAAAAGAACCATCAATAACATTTCCTCTTCCAAAAGTATACACTGGGGCAGAAGGTCTGTCCATAGTTAAATACATCTCTCCATCTAACCAGTGTAATAAACCTAGAAAGTTAGTTGCAATATCTTTTATAACTTTTCTAGCCCCTTCTTCTTTTTGAAGAACAATATTACAAGTATACCTAGGTTCTTGCCCGCCCACACCATCTGGCACTAACTCATCACAGTATCTGGCCACTCTAAAGAAAGACCACTTATCAACATCTGTTACAAACCTGCCTAAGCCATATCGTTTACTAAGAAGAAGATCGTACAAAACCCAGGCAGGATTATTGGTGTAAATTTCATCTCTAAATGTTCCGTCCCAGTCTTGATAAGAAGACTGAATATCCCCGTTCGAGTCCCTTGTATAAGCAGCTATTCCGTCCGAGGCTTCTTCTCTCGTAACATAATTAGAAGGAACTTTTACTTTTTTTCCTCTAATATGGTAAGAACGAACAGGCATATTCTGAAAAGCTTTTGAATCAAAAGTAATAGCTGAATAAGCGGTATATGGATAATTCAATTTATATTTGATAATACTAGTAACAGTGGAAAGTTTAGAGGGTGCAAAAATTCTTCTTCCCCAGGTAGAGAAGAATTTTCCAAAAAACAAAAAATCACTAGCTCCATCCCTTCTAAATCCAGAAGCATCATATTTATCGGCTATATTATTAAACCATCCATCTGGATAATAGTAAGCCCCACCAGGCGCTGTAAGTCTTATTATCTTTATTTTCCACCTATCAAATGGTTGAAATGACTCTAAGTTTATGCTCTCATCTTTTACGAATGCTTGAACTGCCTTTCCCCTATGTTCAATCAAAGGCAGTACTACATCTGTATAACTACTACCGTTATCTCTACTAAAAGAGAAAGTAACTTCATATGCAGCATACCCATCTACTGATTGAGAAGCACTTTCATAGTGTTGAGTAAATAATGATCCATACTCAAAAGTTAAAATAACTTCATCTACTTCTTGAGAGTTAGTTAGTCCTAAATCTGATACACTATCTATAGAATAAGTAGAGTCTGTACCTTGAGTGTTTGTAAACTCAGACCGCTCATTAGACCTACTATCATTAGGATAATACTGATAATAATCTGTGTGTAAATCTAGAGTTCTATTTAGAGAAGTAGTTTTACTTACAGAATTACCCTGTAAAGATCCTATTTCTTTCATAGGCTCTTGATCTGGAGTTCCAGTTCTGAATTGAACAGTGCTTCTTTCAAATTTTTTAGTCAAACCATGTGTATTCAACTGTGTTAATACTGAAGGATCTGTTCTACTAGTGCTCATCCAAAAATATTCGTACTGTCCGGTAGTAAACCCCCAATTAGTAGAAAGAGTTAAAGTATCAGTTCCAGAAGTATCTTCTACCTCCATTAAAAATTCTAATATTGCGGTTTTGCCGGAAAAAGTAACGGCACGATTATAGCTTGTTTTTACAGTAGTAGAATTTACAAACTCACTTAAAGTATAAGTTCTATCTCCGCCAGT